>Ga0078972_1006310_pt1 | contig 28387 bp, 28 predicted proteins | sample YelNatPaOPGAMG01_FD_67568 | JGI IMG/M metagenome (GOLD analysis project Ga0078972, IMG submission 67568) | Hot spring thermophilic microbial communities from Obsidian Pool, Yellowstone National Park, USA - OP-RAMG-01 (SPADES assembly) (version 2) | ecosystem: Environmental > Aquatic > Thermal...
AGGTATTTATCTACTGCTCTAAAACAGAATTTAATTAGAAAGATTTGTAATGATGATGGTTCTGTTGAATATTGTATTACAGAGAAGGGAAAACTGCTTTTGGAGAGGCTTAAGGAAGTTAAACATGTTTTGCAGTCTTAGGTTATGGTGCATATGGCTATTTCTTTCTGTCTAGCCCTAAGCCTAATTTTCAGTTCTAGGTCTTCTTTTGTGTAGTTTCCGATAAGCAGATCCTGTATTTTTATTTCCTGATATTTTGGAAGAATTATTTCGCCGACTGCGGGCTTTACTATTTCAATCTTTTTATTAATGTTGGTAAGCCATTTTGGCAAATTCACATGGCCTGTTTTTGGGTTATACTCCACTAGGCCATGCTCTTGAAGGTCTGTTAGGATTTCGTGCAGAGTTTCCTGTGAAATTTCGAGTTTTTTAGCTAATTCTTTTACATTTAATAACCCTTCATCTTCAATTATTGTGAGTAGATCTGCCGTTGTTAGCATATCCTTTAAATTTGAGTAGACTATTTAAAAGGGTTAGGAATTTTTTGTCTATTTATTTTTTGGTTTTTTGTAGAAGAGATAGATTTTTGTTCTAGACAATTACCCTAGATTTTTCATACTTAACCCTTTAAATATCTCTTTACGCGATTAGTAGGGAGGCGGTGGGGAGAAAGGAGAGAAGCCCTAAAAGCCAAACCCTGCCTTTCCTATCCGCTCCTGTCAGGGAGGGATCATATTAGTGGAACAAATAGTCAATAAAGAATTGGTGGAAGAACTTAAAACACAATGGAAAACCCTGTGGAGGGAGAGGGTAGACGACAAGGTTAGAGCTGAAAGTATTGCTGAAAAGGATTATGACATGTTGTTTGTTGAGCGGGGCACCGTTATTTTCGCTACAAGAAAGTTTAGGATGTTAAGTTTTAGAGAGATTCTAAAGCTGCATGGCGTAGTTGACGTAGACAGGGTTGTGGGGCCTCACCCTTCTGTTGGCGGCTGGGGAAAATTCATAAGAACCGTCATAGCAAACCAACAATCCTCTCGCCGTAAGAAAAGGGCAAGTCAATATTTTGAAGCTGAGAAGAAGAGGCAGCAGTTGAAAAAGGGCGGAAGAGGTTGGCTTCACTTATAGGCTAAGTTCTTAGAAAGAAAGTTTTGTTTTGAGGTGTAGTCTTTTGGGCACCTATAGAAATAAGTTTGATATTATAGCGGACATCCTAAGAGTTGTTAAAGACAATGGTGCTAAGAAAACACAGATAATGTATGGAGCGAATCTAAGTTACAGGGTTTTAACGAGGTATCTGAATTTGGTCTTAGACGCTTGCCTCATCAAGTTTGAAAGTGGTAAGCGTTGTTATGTGCTTACGGCTAAGGGTAGAGATTTTCTGCAGCGTTACCGCGAGTATTCCCTGCGAAATAGGCATTTGGAACGCCGGTTGAAAGACATGCATTCTGAGAGAAAGATTTTGGAGAAGTTGTGTTCTGTATAGTTTGTTTTGGATTGGTTGTTTTATTTGGAGGTTGGGATTTGAGGTTTCGTTTTTGTTTTATTCTTTTGTTTGTTTTAGTTTTTCCTTTTGTTGGTCTTTCCACACCTTGTTTTGGGGCTAACGGTGAGGATGCCCTTTCTGTTATTTCAGATGTTGAGGGGCGGATTGTTGTTTGTTATAGGGCTGTGGCTGAGGCGGATAGGGCTGGCGCGAACGTTAGCAGTTTGCTAAGGGTTCTTAATGAGGCTTGTTGGCTTTTGTCTAGGGCTAAACTAGCCTATAGCCAAGGAGATTTTGGCACCGCTGTGGCTTATGCGAATGAGTGTCGTTCTATGCTTGATGGTTTTGTGGATGAGGCTGATGGTTTGAGGCGGGATGCTGAGGCTGCTGCCCACTGGGATTTTATGGTTAACTTTGTTGGTTCCGCTGTTGGCGCTATTTGCATAGTTGCTGGCGGTTATGCCCTGTGGGTTTTTCTTAAAAGGCGCGAAGAAATTACGGAGAGAGTTTAGTTGAGCATTAAAGAGCATGGTCTTCTCTACTGGGTTGTTGTTGGAGTTTTAGCCTTGCTTGTGGCTTCGCCTTTTTTGAGCAGGGTTCTGGTTTATCCTCGGACAGAGTTTTTTACTGAGCTTTGGATTTTGGATGCGAATCATAGGGCTGAGAAGTATTCGTTTAATATTGTGCGAAACCAGAATTACACTGTTTATTTGGGTGTCGGAAACCATTTGGGTTACTGTGCCTATTACATGGTTCAGGTAAAGTTTCGAAATCAAACGCAGCCGGCGCCTACAAGCTTTGGGCCCATAGAAAGCCGGCTTCCAAGCAGTTTACCATCACTTTTTAATATGACGGTTTTTGTGGCTGACGAGCAGGTTTTAGAAATCCCAATCACATTTTCCTTCAATTACACTTGGGATGAACAGTTTTCGAAAGTTGAGCTTTTAGGTTTAAGGCTGAACGGCGTATGGCTAAACATTAGCGACTGCAAATTGTCGTGGGATGCTGATAAACAAGTGTTTAGAGGATTCCTATTCTTCGAGTTATGGCTTTACAACGCTGACACAAACAGTTTCAAATATCATGGGCGGTTTGTAGGCTTATGGTTTAACATGACACTTTCTGTTTAGTTGATAGGAGGAAAATGGGGGGAAGGAGCGGATAGTTATTCCGAAGATAGATGGTTCTCGCATAAATATAAAGAACTTAGAACACGGATAATTAATACTGGTTACGGAAATATTTCCTTCTACAAAAGTTGCCTAAGCTATAGTGCATGATAAGGTAACGATAATTGGCAATACAGTGATTGGATGAAACCTCGCTTTATTATAATTTTGTTAGCTGGAGCTGTTGAGTTTGAATTTAACTTTAAAGGCTATAACAAATCCTAAAGACTTATCCATCATTGAGGAGCCTGTGGACGTTTTCATACGAAAGCATAGCGCCAATCCTTTTCTTCTAAGCGGTTTCATAAAGGAGTTTATGGAGCTTAACCTTTTGAAAGGGTGGAGTCCGTTAGTTTTTGTGGCTTTTGAAAGTGGAAAGATTGTCGGCCTTGTTCCTTTTGCCTTTAGAAGACGTTTCAACACTACTCATGTTAAGTTTCTCTTCGGACTTCATTATTCCCCAGACTTCGTTGTTGATGAAGCTTATAGAGGAACTTTTTTGGAGCGTGTTGTCAATATGTTGTTTGAAGACTTGGGTTGCCAATACATTGATTTGGTTTTGCCTTTAGAATCTTTAAACTTTGATTTTTTGAGAAGGAGTTGTGAAGCTAACGGTGTGTACTTTCGTACATATCCAACTGTTGAATTTGGACATTGTGTGCTTCCAATTAGAGGTCCTTGGAGTGATTTTGAGAAGTTGAGGGGAAGCGATTTTCGAAGGAGGTTTAGGCGGATGGAGCGGAAAATGAAGGAGGCAGGTGGCTTCGAAGTTAATTGTGTGGATAAAGTGGCTGATTCTGTTTTTGAAGATATACTATACATTGAGCGTAGAAGTTGGAAAGAAAAATGGCGAAGGCAGAGGAGAACTCTTGTAGATTTGGAGCTATTTAAGATTTGGGAAGGCATTAAAGAGGTAGATGGCAAGGTTCCTGATTTCAAGTGGAAAGTTTGGTTTCTGAAAGTTAATGGCGAGCTGGCTTCTTATGCGCTTACTCTAAAGTTTAAAAATGTTGGGTATATAGCTAAAATATCTTTTAATGATAGATTTAGGAGCTTTTATCCTGGGCTTTACATAGTTAACGTTGCTCTCAAGGATTTTTTCGAAGGTGCGATTGTGGAGAAAATTGATTATCAAACTAATCTTCCTTTTATGAAAACATGGAAGCCCATGGTTTACCCGAGAGTTAGAGCAATGATGGGGCGGAAGAGCATTTACGCATTTATAATTTTCTTGTCTGTAAATAGGGGCTTCTGCATGTTTAGGGATCGGGTTCTTGGACCATTTGTCAACATTCTGCCTTTTGCTTTTGTAGGAGGGTAAAATTGGCTAGGCTAAGGCTTCTCCCAGGAGAACTTGTTGAAGTTAAGGATGAGAGAGAAATAATGGCTACGTTGGATGATAAGGGCACGTTGGATGGGCTTCTGTTTGCACCTGAAATGCGTAAATACTGCGGCAAAAGGCTCAAGGTTCTTAAGCGTGTCAATAAGCTGATAATGGAAGGAGTAGGCAGACTCCAACGGATCAAAGATGTTGTGATCCTTGAAGGGGCCATATGCACTGGCGAGTATCATGGAGGCTGCCAAAAGTCATGTCCGTTGCTTTGGAAAGAAGTGTGGCTAAGGCGGATTGAATCAAATGAAAGATAACAATAGTGAGAAGAAACCAGCGGGTAATAGGCGTACTTTTTATTGTCAGGCGGTCAGTTTACTTAATGCCAGCAGACCCGTTCACGTCTGTGATGTGCGTCATTATTTTTGGGAGATGAACTCTTCTAAAGAATCTTTGGGAACAGCTTTTCTAAAAAGGTTGTGGGGAATCTTCCAGTTTAAAATTCGCATTTTATTTGGGTTAACTGAATATCCTCTGGCAGCGGATAGGAAAGTCACTCCTGTCGAGAAGTTAAATTTAAGTCCAGGCGAGATTGTGGAGATAAAGAGTTTACAGGAGATTTTGGAAACTTTGGATTCAGAAGGGCGAAACCGTGGATTGCAGTTCATGCCTGAAATGATGAATTATTGCGGCGGAAGATATAGGGTTTTTAAACGGGTTGAAAGAATTATATTTGAGGCGACTGGCGAAATGATTTCCCTAAAGGATACGGTGATTTTGGAAAACGTTTATTGTGATGGGAAAGCTCACAATGGCTGTCAGAGAAACTGTTTCTTCATCTGGAAGGAAATTTGGCTTAAAAGAATTGTTGGAAATTAAATTGAACTGGGCTAAAAGGCTTTATAGAGGCGTAATGCGGAGGCAGCTTTTACTGCGTTCGCTTTACCTTTTTCCAAGTTATGTGCAGATTGAACCTACAAGCAAATGTAATTTGAGATGTAAGGTCTGTATAAGGTCGAGGGTGAAGCAGACAGCCAGCGAAGATATGAATTTTGATTTATTTAAAACCATCGTAGACCAGTTGAGGCAACCCATTTATGGAACGAAAGTGGTAAACCTAACAGGCCTTGGAGAACCCTTTCTAAACCCCAACATAATTCCAATGGTGCGTTATGCAAAAAGTAAAGGCTTACATGTTATGTTGGATACAAATTTTACAAAAGTTAACGAAGATATTTTGAAAGAAACAATTAACTCTGAACTAGATCTTTTAGTGGTTTCTTTCGATGGAGCGTCAAAGAAAACATTTGAAGCCATTAGGGTTGGCGCGGTGTTCGATGAAATTGTTGAAAATGTAAAGTTGCTATTAAGGCTTAAAGAGGAAATGAACGCTAAAAAACCAGAAGTAGTTTTGAACTCTACTATTCGTGAGGAAAATGTTTATGAGATACCTCAACTGATTAAAATGGCTGAGGATTTAGGCGTAAAAGGTATAGTTTTTATGAAGCAAGCTATGCCAGGTGAAAAATATTGGGAGAATAGCATTTTTAGCCTTATAGCAAATGAAAAGTTCCATAGTGAAAAAATAGCGGTTAAGGGATGTTTAGATTATATGAAAAGCGTGTGTTGTGTTGCTAGATCTTGTTATATAACCTTTGATGGCAAAGTTTTGCCGTGTTATCCCATATACCAGCTAATTCCGCGGGAAGAGTATGGACGTTATGAGATGGGAGATTTAACTAAACAACGGTTTTCTGAAATATGGTTTTCTCGCCGCTATAGGCAGTTTCGAAAAAGCATAGTTTATGGGGCCTCCTTGCCCTTTTGTGAAAGCTGTTTTGCACACAAATAATTAGAAAATGATGGGAACTTTTGTATTTACGTCTGAATTATTAATTCAAAGTTAAATAAAAGGGCAAGGCTTTAGACTCGTCAACTGAAGCGAAGATTAGATATAGAGAGATAAATAAAGCTAAATTTAAGTTCTATATGTCTGAACTTTTTATGAGGTATATCTAGTCGTTAATGTTCCTAAGCCTAAGAAAAGTGAACCTTTTAAGCCTTGGGTCTAGCATGAAAGTTGAAGAGGTCGACAATTTTCAATCTTTAAAAGACTGTTGGAATAATCTTTTAAAAAGGAACCTTCTAGGAGACAACGTTTTCCTCACATGGGATTGGCTTTCTACATTGTGGAAACATTTCAGCGATGGAAGAAAACTCCTACTTTTGAAGGTTGAAGACGGCGATGAAGTAGCTGCGATAGCCCCCCTTATGCTTTCAAAGTATAAGCTGCCCTTTTTCGGCACGATTAAAAAAGTGGAATTTTTAGGAGTTAGACATTCCGATTATAACAATTTTATCATCCTCAAAAAGGAAGTGGAGTGTTTAAGGCTTATATTGGATTATTTAATAAACGTGGTTACAGACTGGGATTGGATCGAGCTTAAAGATATTCCAGAAACAAGCGAAAATGCAGGTTATCTTGAAAAGTTGTTTTCCGACATACCATCTAAACTAAGGTTGGATCGACGTGTATGCAATATATGCCCATACATTTTACTGCCAAATTCCTATGCAGTTTTAACTGCTAAATTGAGCAAAAACATGAGACAAAACATAAACAAGTATCTGAGAAAAGCCAAAGCAAACCATAATGTGGAGTTCAAAAAATATGATGAAGCTGGTTTCTCCGTGGATGAGGCTATGCGCGTTTTCATGAAATTGCATGAAGCAAGGTGGGCTTTGGAAGGACTGCATGGCGCATTTAGAGATAATCAATTGTTTCGCGATTTCCACATGGAAATAGCTAAAATTTTCTCTATAAAAAATTGGCTTGGGCTTTACTTTCTGATAGCAGACGGTAAACCTGTTTCCGTGCAATATACTTTCGAGTATGGAGATAAAGTTTATTATTACCTTGGCGGGTTTGACCCTAATTATTCACAATATTCTATTGGAAATCTTACCATAATGTTTATGCTAGAAAGAGCTGTAAAGAATGGTTTTAAAGAGTATGATATGATGAGGGGAAACGAATATTATAAGAGGCTTTGGACCAACCATTACCGAAGAAACTTTGAGTTTAGGCTAATACCCAAGGATTTACGTTGCAAATTATATAGCTGGCTAACGTGGAATAGCGTAATTGGAAAATTAGCCAGCAAAATGAAATTTTCATTGAAACAAATGACTATTTGATTTAAACTGAGATGAAAAGATTGGATAAAAAAATCATCATTTTTTCTCCGCATCCTGATGATGAAACGATCGGATGCGGTGGCACGATTGCAAAAAAAATTGCAGAGGGTTATGAAGTTTTAATTGTGTTTATGACGGATGGTAAATACGCCTTTTCGAAAATACTAAACATTGATTCTGACCCTATGCCTGATGAATTGAAACATATCAGAAAAGAAGAAATGAAAAAAGCTGCAAAAATTTTGGGGATCATGGAAAGAAATTTGATTTTTCTCGATTTTGAGGATGGATCTCTTCAAAACAACATGGAAGAGGCTGAAAGAATAGTTACCGAACTACTAAAAATGTATCGTCCAGTTGAGGTTTATTTTCCGTACAAAAGTGATGTACATCCAGATCATCGAGCTACGCACAGAATTGTTAAAAATGCTCTTGTAAAGAGCGGTTTTTCAGGAATTTTTTATCAATATTCAACATTTCATAAATTTATGCGATTAGGTCCTATTATTGACATAGCGTTGGGTATTCTCAGGCGCAATATAGTTCGTGTTGATGTTTCAATGTTTCTTTCAATAAAAGAAGCAGCCATTAAAGAGTTCAAAAGTGAATTTGCAATTATATCAAGGGCACAGAAATATCCTATTATAAAAGCCAAAGACATAAAAAAAAAATTGAAAGGTACAGAGTTGTTTTTTAGGTAGATTATCAGCGTTTTGAAAAATAATATTCAACTTTTAGTCGAAGGTGCGTGGATAAAATCCCCAGCTTAATTAGGCTCAGTGATACCAGAAGGCTTGCAACCAAAGAAAAAAGAAGCAAAGTTCTGATTTAGCCAGAGTTTAACTTTATAATAGTTCTTGTTCATTTTGCGTTGCGAATTCGTCTGGAGAGAAGCGAATTTTGATTAGAGTTGGAATAGTTGGCTTAGGACGGATGGGTAAACTTCATTTAGCGAATGCCTTGCGCATAAAAGGTGTTAATGTGGTGTCTGCCGCCGATAAAAGTGAAAAAAATCTAAGATTCGCTCAGAAATATCACATAAAAACTTATGATGATTACACTAGGATGATTGACGCTGAGAAATTAGACGCTGTTGTAATATCTGTGCCAAACTTTACTAAGATGGAAAGCGTCTTCTACGCTGCAGAAAACAAATTAGACATATTTCTCGATAAGCCTCTCTCTCGAAATTTTGCTGAGGCCCAAGAAATTGCCCGAAAGGTTAATAAAGAAAATACTCGGTTGATGGTTGGTGTTAACTATCGTTATTTTGACTGTGTTCAGAAATTAAAAAGTATACTGGATGAAGGAAAAGTTGGAGACGTTGTTATTGCCACTTCAGAATTAATAATGAACGGACCCTTCACTCACCCCCTTATTCCAACACCGGTTCCCGACTGGTGGCTGGATAGGAAAATGGCTGGCGGAGGCGCCCTGCTCGATTTAGGATACCATTTAATTGACATATTCAGTTGGATGTTCCCATGTTTGATTGTGAAATATTCGAGTTTAGAGTATAGGTTTAACCTTTCGGTGGAAGATACAGCTATTGTTGTTTTGCGCTCAGAAAAAACTTCGACAACATGTATAATAAACGTAGGTTGGTTTTCGCAAATGATTTTTCCAGAATTTAATTTTAGAGTCAACGTTCATGGAACGGTTGGATACGACTCAACAGACCGTTACGTGCCACACAACCTTCGCCTTCACGCCGTAAAAGAAGGCGCAATAAATATTTTTAGAAAGATTTTTGGGAGAAAAATGCACTATTTGTCATATACTTATTATTACTCCTCTTTTTACAGAATTTTAGAACTTTTCTTTGAAATGATAAAAAAGGGAGCGGAATCCCCGATACCCTTAGATGAGCAGTTGGAAGTTATGAGGATAATTGACGGTATTTATAAACATCACATGGTCCAGTTAAATGTCTAAAGTTGTTTTAACATCAACACAAAAAAACTGCTCAAACTCAGATGTTAATAGAGCAGTGGAAAGAGCTATTGATCTGTTAAATTTTGATTTCAACAATAAAATCAAAAATGTTGTCATTAAACCAAATTTGTGTTATTATTGGGACTATTCAACTGGGGAAACTACCGACCCCAGAATTGTTTCAGCGGTTATAAGCTATATACGAAAACGCTTGGGTAAGGCTGTAAAAATTGTTATTGCTGAAGCAGACGCGTCCGCCATGAGGACGAAATATGCTTTCAAGATCCTTGGATATGAAAAGTTAGCTGCAGATAAAAACGTGGAACTTGCAAACCTAAGTGATGGTGATGTACGCGAGCAGAAGGTTAAAGTTAAGGATGTAGAAATTACGTTGCCCATAAATAAGATACTTTTAGAGGCAGATTTGATAATCAACGTGCCGAAACTCAAAACCCACAATGTTGTTGGATTCACTTGCGCATTGAAAAACATGTTTGGGGCGATAGCGAAACCCAGAAAATACGTTTACCATAACATGTTATCTGAGGTTATTGTTGGAGTAAACAAAATAGTTAGATCAGACATAACTTTCGTAGACGGCATTATAGTCCGTGGTTCTTCTCCTAAAAAACTTGGCGTTCTATTATGTGGAAACAACCCTTTAGCTACCGACTTTATAGCAGCAGAAATGATGGGATTTAACCCGAAAAAGATAAAATATTTAAGAATTGCCGAGAGAGAGGGAATAGGAAGCACTAACACTCAATTGATTGAAGATAACGTCAGTCTCAGACAAGTAAAAAAGGAATATCCAAGCTACAACCATCTTTTACATAAGTTTTCATGGAAACTCCAACTCAAAATGCTAAATATGTATGCAAAAGTGATTGGAGACGTTATCCCGCCTATCTTGATGGAATAGAATTATATAAATCCCATAAAATTGATAGAATTTGCATGACAATTTTGGTTTTTGAAAAATTTTTGAAGAACTAAAGAGCGCGCGCATTGATTTAAAATTAATTTAGCATAGAAAGTGGCTTATAAAACTAAATTTATAACGGAGGTTCAATTTTCATGGATACGATGAATGCCTACCGCATCTCTTTGGCAGCTCCGATTTTCGACAAAGAAATGGAGGATGCAGCGTTAAATGCATTATACAACGAACGTTTTGTGCTGGGCGAAGATGTATACAAGTTTGAAGAGGAGTTTGCTAAATATGTTGGTGCCAAATATGCTATATCAACAAATTCTGGAACCGCTGCTTTGCATCTCTCTCTTTTGGCGCTAGGCATCAAAAACGGTGATCAAGTAATTACTACCCCATTTTCTTTTATAGCAACCGCAAATGCAATTCTTCACGCAGGTGCAACTCCCATCTTTTCAGATATTAATATAAAGACATACAACATTGACCCTAAAAGAATTCGCCAGAATATAAAAGATCATACCAAAGCAATTCTTCCAGTTCATCTATATGGTTATCCATGTGACATGCAACAAATAATGAGTATCGCACAACATAAAAAAATCAAGGTAGTTGAAGATGCTTGTCAAGCTCATGGAGCAGAGTATAATGGGATGAAAGTTGGAGCTATTGGCGATGTAGGTTGTTTTTCGTTTTATCCTTCAAAAAATATGACTGTTTGTGGGGATGGCGGAATGGTTGTGACGAACAATGAGGAAATCGCAAGGCTTGTAATTAAGTTAAGAGATTGTGGCAGAAAGACACAGTATGAACATGATATTATTGGATATACCGCACGATTAAACACTGTGAATGCTGCAATAGGCAGAATTCAACTTAAAAGGCTTGACCAGTGGAACGAAAAAAGAATTCAAAATGCTTTGACTTATAATAGATTGTTGTCTGACTTAGACGAAATTGTCCTTCCGCCAACCCCCAAGAAACAAATCAAACCAGTTTATCACCTTTACGTAATTAGAGCCAGGAACAGAGACAAACTTAAGGAATACTTAGAAAATAACGGAATCCAGTGTGCAATTCATTATCCGCTGCCGATACACTTACAACCTATTTACAAGGAAATTTTCCATTTTAAAGGCGGCGAATATCTAATGAGCGAACTTGCCTCGCAAACTTGTCTTAGCTTGCCAATGCACCCAAGTCTTACAAAAGATGACATAACATATGTTTCTGAGAAAATTCATGATTTTTACGAAAAAGCAGGGTGAAATTTTGTCCAAAAGAATTAACATAGCTATTATTGGTGCCGGGTATTGGGGAACTAAACTTGTCTATGAGTACTTAGCCTTATCCAAAAAAAGACATGATTTGAAGCTACAAGCGATAGCTGATAACTCTCCTGAAAGTTTATGTAAAATAGGTGAGCGTTTTTCTCTGCCCAGCTCTATGCTAAAGAAGGATTATGATGAAATTCTTGAAGACCCTAAGACCGTCGGGGTTCATATTGCTACACCAAATGAGACTCACTATGAAATTGCGGTGAAGGCTATCGAGGCGGGCAAAAATGTGTTGCTCGAAAAACCTATGTGTTTGAACTCAAGCGATGCGTTTAGGCTTGCTAGGCAAGCTGAGAAAAACGGGGCAGTTCTGCTGATAGGCCATATTTTTAGGTTTAACAATGCCATAAACAAAGTTAAGCAAATGATTGAAAACGGAGAAATTAATGGTGTTAGGTGTGTTGAACTGCGTTGGGTGTCCGCCATACCTCCTCCACCTGGGCGAGATATAATTTTTGATCTGGCACCACATCCTGTGGACATTCTGAACCATATTTTTGAAGAGTGGCCCACCAAATTGTATGTTAAAGGGCGGAGTTATGAGAGGAGAAAAGCAGGGTTGGAGGAGGTTGCTTTTGCTACTATGGAATTTCCAGGGGATGTCGTTGCTTCGTTAACTTTGAGCTGGATACACCATGGTCCTAGAGAAAGGACTGTTCTTATCATAAACGAAAAAAATGCAATAATGATAGAGGCAGTTGAGCAGAGAATAGCGCTATTTGAGAGGGGGGCTAAAAAAGAGATATTTGTTGAGCGTAATAATACCATTGAGAGTGAGATAAATCATTTTATTGATCGTATTAAGAATGGTGTTCCACCTATCAATAGTCCTCTAACAGGGGTTAGGAATGTAACAGTTTTGGAGGCTATGATGAAAAGTTTGCGTGAAGACAAAGTGGTGTCGGTTGTTTGAGGGCTAAGTTATGAAGGAAAAGAAGACAAGAGTATCCAGATTTTCAATAATTGAAAACGTGAAAATAGACGAAGGCACGAAAGTTTATGATCAAGTTAATTTATACGAATGCAAAATAGGGAAGAACTGCAAAATTGATGCTTATGTGTATATTGAAGGAGATGTAACAATAGGCGATAACTGTAAGATAAGGCCTTTCGTTTTCATCCCTTCGGGCGTAACCATAGAAGACAATGTCTTCATCGGACCCGGAGTGGTTTTCACTAATGACAAGTATCCAAAGGCACGTGGAGAATGGAAGCGTTTGCCTATCAGAGTAAAAGAAAACGCGTCAATTGGAGCAGGAGCAACAATTTTGCCGGGAGTAACTATAGGGGAAAATGCGATTGTTGGAGCAGGTTCGGTGGTAACAAAGGATGTTCCGGATAACGCGATAGTGGCAGGGAACCCTGCTCGTGTTTTACGATATTTGAAATAATTAAGCGGAAATAGGCGAAAAGCGAACAACTTGCGCTCATCTGGGTTATTTTATGCGAATTTTGATCTTACCGGGAAATGACTGGATTTTCGGACCAAAACAGTATTTACATGATATTGCTGAGATAATGGGTAAAAGACACGATGTGTTTGTGTGGCATTTTAATCTGCTTCAAAATAGAAAACCTTGTTTACAAAAAGTGAAAAATGTCAAGCTTATTCATCCATGGTCTATGTCTTCAAACAGTTTATTGCTTTATTATGTTGTTAATTTTATTCCTCATTCTATGTTGTTTTCTCGTCTTGTACGCAAAATGCATATAGATGTAGTTATTGTAGCAAACTTAATACCTGCGCTGTGGGCGTTCTCTCTTACCCCGAAAAAAGTCTTAAAGGTTTTTGCATTTCAAGATTATTTTCCTGAGTCAGCTTCAGCATATTATAATAATCTTCCGAGAGTATTTCGTAAAATAATTGAATCCATTGCTTTTTTTGTTAACAAGTTAAACCTGAAAATGGCAAACATCGCGTTTTGCCCATGCCATTCACTAATTAATCTGTCTGAAAAAATGGGTTGCAAAAGAAATTATTTTATACCGAATGGTGTTGACACCGATTTCTTTAATCCGGAAAAATCCGATCCGGAATTAAGAGAACGGTTATGTTTATCAAAGCATACTTTGGTTTTTTATGGGTTGATAGAAAGTTGGTTGGATTTTGAAACTGTGCTTTCAGGAATTAAGATTTTAAAAAAGGATTTCCCTCACGTGAAATTATTGGTAATAGGATCAACTCTTACCAACTATACTAAAGTTTTGGAAATCATGCTGCGAGAAGCGAAACTGACAGGAGATGTTGTCTTGACAGGTTATGTACCCGATGAATTAGTTCCATATTACCTTAATCTCGGAAGCATATGCCTAATGCCTTACCGAACCGATACTTTCTCTGGTAAGATTAGATTGCCGTTAAAATTCTTTATCTATTCAGCGATGGGAAAACCTATTTTATCGGTTCCCTTACCTGAGGTGAAGAAGCTCAACCCACAACATGTTTTTTTCTATACTGACGCGGAAGACCTCGCCCATAAAGCCAGCATGATTTTCAACAATGAAAAACTGAAAAAAGAGCTGGAAGCTTATGCCAAGGAGTTTGCAAAGAACTTTGATTATATTAGTATTGCACAAGAATGCGAAGCAATATTGGAAAAGAATAGATTATAGGTAAACCAAGTTAAATGCTTACTAAATCTATGAAGGAGGTAAAAGTGATGAACGTTGGTTTAATTGGTTGTGGCGGAGTAGCCAATCTGCACATGAAAGTCTTCAGAAAACTGCGAAATGTGAATGTTGTTGGTATTTGTGATCTAAATCTTGAAAGGGCAAAGGACTTTGGTAGTAGGTTTAAAGTGAGTAGAGCATTTAGAGACTACAATGATTTGTTTGAGATAAAAGACTTGGACTTAGTTGATGTTTGTACTCCAACTTCAACTCACTCGCGAATAGTTTGCGACGCAGCTAAAGCAGGTGTACGTGCAATTCTGGTGGAAAAGCCCATGGCACTTAGTGTTGCACAGTGCGATGAAATGATAAATGAGGTTAAAAAACATGGAAGTAAACTTTGTATTAGCCACCAGCAAATATTTCTGCCTTCAATTGAAAAAGCTAAAGCCCTTATAGATGATGGCAAATTTAACATAGTCTCGTTTTTAACGAGGTCGAAAGAAAGCTTCGAAGTGCTTAAGGCTCATGGTTTTGCTTCAGATTGGATGGTTACTCCAGAGCACGGTGGAATAATCTGGGAGTCTTGCACTCACCTTGCTTATCTCCAACTACATTTCTTGCCAGACATAAGTGAGGTTTACGCAGTAGGCAGCAAATTCAAATATCCTGTTTATGATAATTTTACAGTTCTTCTGCGAACAAGTAATCAAAAGTTTGGCGTAATCGATCTCTCATGGACATCTAAAGAAACTGAGATAATGTACGAAATGTGCGCCTCGGATGATAAGCGTATACAGATTTACCGAAATTTTGACTATTTACTAGAGAACAATGCTGAGTCTCCATTTACGGTAAGCGGAGTAATACAAAACTTCTTTTCAGAAGAGAAGAGACTCCTGCGCAAATGGATTAAGTTTGGAGTTAACTATTTCAGAAAGAGAAAGCTGATTCCACACTTAAAACTTATAGGCAATTACTTGATAAGCATCGAAAAGGATCTTCCACCTCCGATTCCACCTGAAGATGGAAGGAAAACAGTTGAACTTTTGGAGTGTATTAAGAAATCGCTAGATGAACATAAACCAGTAAGGCTCACCAATTGATGCGCTTTTTAAATTATAAGCAAGGATTTAGTTAAATTCGTTAGGTGCTAAGGTTGGTAAGCATGGAAAAAAAGCCAATAGTTACAATAGGATTGGTTGCTAAAAATGCGCAACACACAGTTGGACAAGCTATAGAAAGTATAATGGAACAAGATTTTCCGCATGAACTTATGGAACTTATCATTGTAGATGGTTACAGCAAGGATGCTACTTTTTCTATTATTCAAAATTATGTTAGCAAGATAGATATTAAGGGTAGAATTTTTCGTGAAAAGGAGGGCCTTGGGAAAGCTAGGCAAATCATAGTTGAAAATGCTAATGGGGATTACATCGTTTGGGTGGACGCCGACATGATTCTTCCCAAAGATCATGTGCGTAAACAAGTAGCATTAATGCAAGCCAATCCAAAAGTGGCAATAGCATGCGCACGATTTTATGGGTTGCCAGAAAAAAACCTTCTTGTTGAATTGCAAAATCTCGAGTGGATTGCTGTTAACTATATCAATAAGTCAAAAAAGAATACGTCTCTTGCTGTATGCGGTGGGGCTATATATAGAACTAAAGCAATTAGGCAAGCCGGTGGCTTCAACACCGAAATAATAGGCGCAGGAGAAGACGAAGAATTAGAGTGGAAAGTTTCTAGTTTAGGCTGGGAGGTACGAAAAGGGACTGACGCACATTATTTCGAGAAACGGAAGAAAGGATGGAAAGCTATTTGGAATCAGTTTTTTTGGTACGGCTACGGTAAGCATTACTTGCTGCACAAGAAGAAGACAGAGGTGAAACCGTCTAAACTTCTGGAAGGATTTATGCTTTCCCTTATTGCTTATCGTTTGACAGGGCGAAAAGTGGCTTTTTTACTGCCGATACAATATTACTTTAAGCGGATAGCGTGGTATTTCGGTTTTGTAAAAGCACACTTGAAAGGGTACGGTCATACCTGAGGATTTTGGGTTAGTTGTTATCCAGCTACTGAAAACAGAAAATCCTCGTTAAGGAAATTATTAGGAAAAGAAGATGTGAGAATAGCTTCTTGACCTTAAGGCCTCTTATATTCTTTGCAATTTTCATAGCATTAGAACGAATAGAACATTATAATAATTTTCTATAAAAAAAGTCCAGACAAAATATAAATAGACTGTAACAACTATAAGTTATGGTGTTTATCATGTCATACAAAAAGGCACTGCGAAATTTCGCACTTAAGCTTAGTTTGTTGATGCTGATTTTAAATGTTTTATGCGTTTTTAGTGGGGGAGACAGAGAAATTTTCAGTGACGGTTTTGAAAGTGGAGACTTTAGTGCTTGGACTGGAAAAAATGGTTCGCCGTCTATTGTAACTTCGCCTGTGCATCATGGAAGTTATGCTGCGCAGGCAGACGCTGCCTATGAATATGTATATAAAACTTTCAGCGGGCAAACAACAGTTTATGTGCGGTTTTACTTTAGACTCTCAGCTCTGATACAATTTGAAATGTTCTACATTTATGCTGGAAGCACTGGTATTGGCATGTTGAACATTTTAAGTAATGGTAACATACGTTATCGTTATAAACATGGAACGACTGACCAATATTTGCCAAGCTGGAATGGTTATGCTGCCAATTTGCAGACAAACACATGGTATTGCATAGAAATCAAGCACACCATAAGCGGGACAAACGGCGAAATACAAATATGGTTAAATGGGAACAGCATAGCTTCTGTTAGTGGGAAAGATACAGACAACTATGGCAACATAAATCAAATTCTTATTGGTAGATATTATGGTTCTGGCACATGTGCTGTTATTTTTGACTGCTTGGCTGTCGCCGACACATACATCGGACCAGAAGCAGCAGAGCAAAAATTTGGGATTGCATTAACATCAGAAGACTACTATGAAAGTTCTGCGAACTATGGTGCTGTAATTATCGACGGCAAAGAATATCAACTTCCAAATGTTGCCTACTTGTCTTGGGGGACACATAATGTTGCTTTTACACCTGCTGAAAGCCATAGATTTTTAAGATGGGAAGGAGTAAACATCAACATTGGTGACAAAAACGCTCAGTCAACCACAATAATAGTCAATGGCAACGGAAGCTTAAAAGCCGTATATGTGGAATTGCAAGCCACAATTTATCGAATAACTGTAAATAGTACACAACACCAGAAATATAGACTCACTTATCCAGTGACGTACGAATTTGCAATTCCCAGCAATTCATTTGGGTTAAGTGCTTACAAACGAAACGGTAGCAATAGGGAATGGACAAAATTAACTGAGAAGACATCGAACGAAGTTTTTAACGGCGTTGAATATGTGAGATTCAACTATACTGAAGATATTGCCTACATAAGTGTCGCTTTTCCATCCGAATCCGATGACATCTACATAAAAATAACAAACAATTCTGGTGTAATTCAGCCAATTCGGTTTTTGCGTATAAGTAAATATTATGACAATCGCCGTATGGCCGTTTATGCAATAATGGATGATTATGTAGGGTATCCAGAAGATTTGCCTATAATAGACTTATTCCAGGAGAAAAATGTTTGGATAACTCTTGGCATAATTACGCAGTACGTTTTAAATTGGAGCGACTTGCAAAACGAGGTTAATGAAGGCTTTGTTGAATGTGCTAGCCACTCCAGGACACATCCATCACCTCCCTATGGTGATTACGACAGTGAAATTGGAGGAAGCAAAGCAGATATTCTAAACAATTTGACGCTGCCTGAAATTTACGACGGTTCAGTGTGGGCATGGATAGAGCCAGGTGGAGGATCAGACCAAACAGTTCGGCAAAAACTTTACGCGTATGATTACTTGATTGCCCGAAGGACCGACCCTGCGGATTACGACTATGTGGCGTGGGTTGAATCAGAGCAGCTTTTCCAAAGGGTTGGAGCGTTTCCTGCAGACAGTAAAAATGCCGAACAATTAAACACAGTTTTTGATAGTTGTTACCAAAATAAAGGAATCTATGGAATCTATTTTCACTCAAATAATGTATATTTAGGCGAACTGGAAGCTCATTTGGACCACATTAAAAATAAGACCGATGTTTGGTATGTTGGATTTGGAGCGTTATATGCTTATCGTTACTTAGCTACTGTAGCTGATATTTACATTGTGCCATCGTCTGAAAATAATGCACCAATTATAAGTAGTTTCGAAGCACCAAATATAGCCTACGCTAACAAATACTTTCTTCTAAACGCGACAATTAACGATGCTGATGGTATAGCAAACTTTGTAAATGCAACAGTAGAAATCAGCAATAACATAATACTGAAATGGGATAATGCAACAGATATCTTTAGCGTTTATTACGATCCGAACAGCTACTGCATACTCGATGTGTCTGGTTGTTTAAGAGAGCAGTTAAACAGCACAGCTTACAAGCTTTCGTGGAAGATTAAACTATACTGGACATATCCAGAAGGTTATGTTTCTGTTGCTTCAGCTAACACTAAAGTTTACGATTTGGCTGGAGACTATGGTTCTAAAAGTAAAAACAATCTATTCTACTTTGAAGACGACTTAATCGTTTATAGCGCAAAGGTAGATGACAACAGGATCAACCCATCACAAACAATAACTTTCAGCGGGACACTTTTTTATCAAGGGACAACCACTCCACCAGAAGACACATCGGGAATAACGGCGAAAATCAAGTTAAACAATGTCTTAAAGGGTTTAACGACTACAATAGGCATGGATGGAAACTTCTCCATAGACGTAAATGGAGAATCTGATATTGGACGGTTCTCCTATGTTATTTTCGCCTCTACAGACGAGGATGCCGTTCAGAATCAGAACGTAGATGTGATAGTGGATAGAATTGCCATAGTAAGCGGAGGGGTCACAAAGGCAACCTTAGTTCTTGGCGAGACCGCAACCGTATGGTTCAGGGCGGTATACGAATATGATGGTTCCCCCTTCACCGATGCTAACGGAAGCCTTTACACTAACGAGTTCCAAATGCACTGGTCACAAGTGAATATGAGGTGGGAACACATGTACCAAGCAGACGTTGTAGGATCGGTAATTTTTGCAGTATCAGAGGTTTATGATACTTCCCAAGGTCTTACAGCAATTAATGATGCTGCGGGAACCCAAACAATAACTGTCTGGTCGGCACCATTCATCGTAATATCAAACTCTACAGTCACCGAATTGACCTTCGACTCTACAATTCCAGCAATAAGATTTACAGTAACAGGGCCAGATGGAACTATGGGCAGCACAAACGTTACAATATCAAAAGAACTGATTCAGGAAATAGATGGTTTACAAATCTACATAGATGGAAACTCAATAGATTACATAGTGACATATAATAATTATTATTGGTTTGTAAATTTCATCTACTCCCACAGCACACATAAAGTTCTGATAATACTAAAACATGCAAACACCAACTTAACAGTTACATATTCAACTAAAATAGCAACTTTATGCATTGCAACTTTATGCATCGCAATATTGATAGCAGCATGCAGAAAAGTTCGCAAAAATACCAGAAGGTAATCTTTACTGAAGAAATTTGGAAATTAGAAAATTAGCGCTAGTCAAGATTCTGTAGAGCTACAATAAATTAATGAGAAAACAGAAAAATGTCGGAACATTTTTATTAATTAACATTTTATATGTTTTCATTAATCAAAACAAAATAACCGCACTCCATATAGTTTTAGAAATGCCCAAATATTATGAGTAAATATTATTTGTGGGCGTTGCATTTCACTGGAGAGGGCAAAACTAGAGTGTCAAAGGATGCGGATATGGGTAAGGCATATACCAGTTTGGTTTATACAAGAAGTAATCTTGATTTTCTACTCCTCCAGTAACTAGCGCAGCTGGAGTTCCACTATAATTATTATTCCACAAGTAATCGTCTTTTGGATCAAAAGAGGGATTATAGTTTACCCCCTTGCTGATTTGCAAAAGATACCAATATCCATTCTTATTGCCCCACGTTGCAGCGTTAAAGTAATTGTTGAAAACAATTACTGAACCTGCATGTTGAGCAATCAACAAGTTAGCTGAAGCAGTCCAATCATCAAGGTTAATGAACTGATTATCGTATATTTCTGCTAATCTAAATGCAACCTGTGGACTAGTGTAAATTGGATGTTGGTCTACTTCACCATAAGCCCAACCATGTTCAACTTTACAATGCCTCATGACATAGTGTGCACCATGATTTCCCAGAACACAGTGTCTCCATTTCGTGAAATAACAGTCTTCAATGAAGACAGTGTAGTCCGTGTATTTACCTGCAATATCTTGAATGTTCACCCATTCATAAATGCTTTCTGAACGGTACACATTGATGCCATAACCAGTCGTTCGCTGGTCATAGGGATCAGGAACACCATAGTCATTTTCTAATCTACAATGGTCGATTACACCACATGCTGGCTGTGCGTCCCATCCAACTCCAACAAATATTCCGTCGGGAATCTCTTTTAGGCGGCAATGGTCTATTCGGAAGTTTATTACACCAGAAACTCTTATGCCTAAATAATAGCCAGTAGCTGAATGGTCGTATTCTCGGTACCCGACTAACGCAATATCCGAGAATCGAGATGGCTTATTAGGGTCACGATTACCTGTTATCAAAAACCAATGAGGTGGAACATAACTTTTATCGCCAGGCATGTCCCAGGGCATTTTAAGAATGGTTTTCCATTCTATTACCTGGCCATTCGAATCTCTTAGTGTTGGAGCACCAAAAACACTAACACCTGCTGGAATGACAACTCTCGCTCCAGACCAGCTTTCACCAACATTTACAAAGTTCCATGTGCCTTCAGGAATGCACACAATCCCGCCGCCTGAAGAAGCGGCCAAATTAACCGCGTCTTGTATATCGCGCCAATAGCCACTTTTAGCTATAATTTCCGGAATGATCTTGCCGGTGTTTAGTATAACTACTTCACTCATATTATTGGCAAAGGATAAACTAATGATTCCTATAATTATCATCAGACTTAATATTATTTTGTGAAAATTTTTGTTTTGCAATTTTATGCTTCCTTTGAATGTTGACGCTCTGAACATAAGGAAGTCACTACTCTCAACCTAATATTTATAGTATCTAAATCTAACTAATTAATCTTATGTATTACGATACAATTTCCAAGAAAAAGGTGGAGCTTTGCCCTCATGAAGCCTAAAATTACTGTTGGTGTATGCGTAAAAGATTGTGAAGCGACTATTAAAGAAGCCATAGACAGCATACTTAACCAGGATTACTCACATGATCTTATGGAAATTATCGTTGTAGATGGTAACAGTAAAGATAAAACTTTGGAGATTCTCAAAGATTGTTTAAAAAATGCAAAAATAAAGACAAAAATTTTTCAAGAAAAAGGAGGACTTGGATGTCAAAGACAGAAGGTCATTGATAACGCGAATGGAGAATACATAGTATGGGTTGATGGTGACATGATTATATCAAAGAATTACATAAGCAAAATAGTAGAATTTATGGAGCAGCATCCAAGAGTTGGAATTGCCAAAGGAAGACCGTCAATCAAATACAAAAATACGTTAACAGTCTTAGAAGTGATGTCTCACTATGTTGAAAAAAACGTTGACTATCAATCAGATAAGGCATATTCCAAAACACTTGGGACGGGGGGTTCTGTCTACAGGACTCGAGCTATAAAGGAAGCAGGTGGGTTTGACAAAAGTTTAAAATATTATTGCGAAGATTGGGATGTTGAAATTAAAATTAGGGCACTTGGTTGGTTTCGCATAATAATTAACAATGTTGAGTATACAGACTACGAGAGGTATGGAATAACTTGGAAAATTTTATGGAGAAAATATTGGCTTAGAGGGTATTATACCTATCAATTTCTTCGGAAGCATCCCAGATTGGTTAAACACTATAAAATGTTTCCTCCAGCCGCATTTTTAGCTGGTCTACTTTATGCCCATAAACTCTTTAAAATAACACATAAAAGAATTGTTTTTCTATTACCGTTTCATTATTTGTTTAAAATGACGGTATGGTACATAGGCTTTATGAAAAGCTATCTAAATTCAAGTAGATAGAAAACAAATTTGAGGAATTGTTAAATGAATTCTCTAATGGCTAAGTGGAAATCAAAAGACTTTCTACTGCTCATACTATTTCTGCAGCTGATAATGAATGTCACAATCTTCATAGATGTTCCAGTTGCTAGGCAAGTTATAGGCTTTCTTTATTTCACTTTTATTCCAGGATTTCTCATTGTTAAACTTCTAAAAATGGATGAGATTGAATGGTTGGAAAAACTTCTTTTCTCCGTGGGATTAAGTATCGCATTTTTGATGCTTGCTGGACTTTTAATAAATGAATTAGGGGCTCCTTTAGGCATTTCAAAGCCACTTTCAATTATGCCTTTGTTGATAGTCTTAAACAGCTTTGTTCTAATATGTGTACTAATCCTCTATCGTAGAGATGAAAGTTTTAAGCTCTGGGACATCAAACTTTACGGGATTTCTCCATTAACGCTGCTTATAAGTGTTATTCCAATCTTAAGTATCACTGGAGCAATGTTTGTAAACATATACCAAAACAATTTAATACTTCTCCTAATGCTAATCGCTATTACGTTTTTGTTCATTATAGTCGTTTTATCGAAAGAAGAATTGTCTAAGAAGTATCCCTTCGCTATGTTCATGATCGCCATTGCCATCGTTTACCATTCTTCAATAATTTCCAACTACCTCCTTTCTTTAGGCTCAGATGTCCCAAGCGAATATTTTGTCTTTAAAACGACCGAAAGCAATGCTCATTGGGATTCCACTATCCCGTTACCTGGTCCTAACCTAGGAAAATACAACACGATGCTTAGCATCACAATTCTCCCAACAATTTACTCAACTCTCTTCAAAATGGACTCAACATGGATGTTCAAACTAATATTTCCATTCATGTTCACGTTCGTACCTCTAGGTTTATATCAAATATGGCAAACATACATCAGCAAAAAATACGCTTTTGTTTCGGCTTTCATATTGACGGCGCAAGCTACATTCTACACCGAGATGCTTAGGCTAAACAGACAGATGATTGCAGAGTTCTTTTTCGTGCTTTTGCTGCTTATCTTAGTGAAAAAAATGAAGCCCATTAATAAAACAATATGCTTCATAATTTTCAGTTTCGCATTAGTAACATCGCACTACTCACTCGCCGCAATTTTCCTATTCTTTATTTCTTTCGCTTTAATTTCACTGATAATCTTAAAACGTCCAAGTAGAAACATAACTCTTAGTATGGTTGTTTTCTTTGTCATAATAATGTTTACATGGTACATTTACACTTCTAAGGCAATCACCTTTAACAGCTTTCTAGAAGTTGGAAATTATGTCTATCAACAGTTAGGCGACTTTTTCAACCTCGCCGCGAGGGGTGAAACTGTTTTGAGAGGCTTGGGGTTAGAAACTCCTCCAACTATTTGGAATGCTATCAGCAGATCCTTTGCATATTTTACGCAAGCTTTAATTGTCATAGGCTTCTTGGCTTTTATCGCTAAACGCACAAGCATCCATATGAAAAACGAGTATTTCATTTTCAGCACCATTGCTATGGGGCTTTTAGCTATGCTCATAGCGGTTCCCGGATTAGCAGAGACGCTTAACATGACGCGATTTTATCACGTACTTCTATTTTTCTTGGCACCATTCTGTGTTATGGGTGCTCAGTTTATCATTAATCTTTCGTTCAAGCGAAAAAGAGAATTGGCAGTTTCTGGGTTATTATTATTTGTAATAGTGCCTTATTTTCTTTTTCAAACCGAATTTGTATATGAGATCGTTGGAAGTGATTGTTGGTCGGTTCCCCTTAGCGGCTATAGAATGAATCCTATTCGATTATACGGCCACTTTGGATACATTGACGCCTATAGTGCATATAGCGCTCAATGGCTATCAAAAAACGTTAATATTAAAAATTCGCTATTGTACGTGGATGAGAGCGTTCGTGATAATGCATTAACTATGTATGGCATGATCCCTGAAGGTTATCCTTTGTCCAACACCACAGTGGTAGCAAACAATGGTGTTGTATATTTAAGCACATTAAATGTGATAAAGGAATTTGTTACATTTCGAGGACGATTTTCATGGAACATAAGCGAGATTTCCTTTGTTTTTGACGATTTGAATATAATATATTCTAACGGTGGCGGTGAAATCTATAAGAATATGCCTTAATCCCGCTCTAACCGTAATAAGATCTTAAATCAGTGAAAATCAAACTGGAAGAAAGCAGGAGAGGAGACAGAATAAGAATACCCTATTTTATAAAAAGTTGCAACAGCAACTCTGAAAAAACTCTGACAATATCAAAACTATTACTCAAAGCGTATTTCTTATTAAATGAATTTAACCCCAACAGTTTTATCAGATCCCGAAATGTAATGAGGAAGTTAAAAATTAAAGCGGGCGAAAGAATATTCGACGCTGGATGCGGTGTTGGATTCTATAGTTTACGTTTAGCATATAAAGGCGCGTATGTTGTAGGCGGTGATCTTTTACCTCTTTTTAGATATGCAAGAGATCTAGGTGATAATAAACTATTAAAATTCATAGATTTCGTCCTAATGGATCTAAATTATATTCCAATCAGGTCGAAGGTGTTTGACAAAATAATATGCGTTGATGTTTTAGAACATATACATATAGACGAAAAGGTTGTAGCTGAATTCAGCAGAATACTAAAGAATAACGGGGAATTGCTTGTTCATGTACCAAATTTAAACCGCTACGCCATTTTAAAAGCTCGAGAAAAACAGAGAGCCTTACAGCTCGAAAAAGGATATGGACATGTCAGAAGTGGTTATACTTTAAATCAATTATCCCCTTTGTTAGAGAAAAATGGCATTCAAGTCCGCGATTATAATTACACTTTTGGTTTTTGGTCACGAGTTGCAGGAAATTTTTACTCAGTATTTAAAAACACTATCCTGATTTTTCCCCTTTTATTCTTTCTTGCCTTGGTTGACAAAGCATCAAAAACCAGTGAATATAACGGTGGCATATTAATTATAGGTAAAAAGGTTAGAGATGGATGTTTAACTTAAAGTTCCAGCAGATATTGGGTAAAAACTTAGTAAATCTCAGAAAATGCAAGCACAATCAAAACGGATAACTAAACCTCCACAAGAGGGGCATTTCTTATGTTTCCCTTAACAAACCTAACCAACTTATGCCTAAAAAGTGGCTAATATTTTCAAGGTTTCTAATGCATAAACTGCCCAAAATAATAACTTCAAAGCCCTCAGCTAAAAGCTTATCCATAGTGTACCTATCAATAAAACCGCGCCGCATGTTATCAAAACCATCAAACAACCTCCAACCAAACAGAGACCTAAGGCAAAACATAAACCTGCCACAAAGTCAAACCCTGAACAGCTTGCCCTTGGAGGCTCAACCTTTCTCTCAACCCATCTGATTTCTGCACAGATAATCAGTGCACTCAACTCAAACGACATCAAAAACTTAAGGCCATGTTTTCTTGCATAGGGATAATCTCAAAACTGTTAAACATTCCATTAACCAAAATGGAAAACTTTCAAAAGCAATTGGAATACAAACCTAGAACTCCGATAGCTATTTAAATTCTTACACAAAAATAAAATGATGGTAGAAGAATTTGAAAAATTTGCGAAACTTTATAATACAGTTCATAAGACGTTCAAAAAAGGCAATACTGTTAATTGTAATTGTTTTCGTATTAACGCTTGTCCTTAGCGCATTAGTCTCCATGTGGCTAAGCAGCTATCATAACCTGCGTTTTCCAAGCCTAGGCACAATAAGGGTAATAGGTGTGGAAGCCTATGGAGGAAACTTAACTATAGTTCAAGATGGAAAACGGTACATCGACTGGGGCACGATTTATCCCGGATCCCTCATAAACCGTTCATTTTACGTTAAGAGCAAAAGCAACATGCCTGTAACCTTAAAACTTTCAATTTCAAACATAAATTTCAAAAATTCTAAGGGAGAAAACGTTAGCGAAACTCTATCATTAAAGGACCCATTGAGCCTTACATGGAACTACAACAATACACTGCTTAAACCTAACGAAGAGATATACGTAACCCTAACCCTAAAAGCATCTTCTGAGATCATTTTCATAGACTACTTAGTTGCTAATAATGTGACAGATTTCATCTTTGACATGGTTATAACAGCTACCCCACAGCATTAAAATATAAAAAGTTAAAATTTCTTTTTTATACCTAATTATTTCTATATAATTTGCTATATACTTTTTGCATAAATTAAGCGAGCGAAAAAGGGCAAACAACCTAAAAATCTTCAACAACTTTGCATCACTAGAGATAAAACGTAGGTTCAATGGAAACAAGTCCATGCCTATTTTAGAGAGCCTAGTAAATATATGGATAACCTTAAAGAGCAGCATGAACAATTTAATTTGAAGACAATGGGCTTAGAGGAAAAAAAGCACACTCGAAAGGAAATAGAGAATAAATCTTCAGAAATAACCACTCACCAGTATCTAATTGAAACAATACAACAGCTACAGACAGAAGTTGAAAACCTAAAACTTGAACTTAAGAAGGCAAGGAGCATGCCCTCCGCAAAAACAGGTTTAGCATTCATGATTCCAGGCGTAGCGGCGCTTATCTTCTCCATGCTAAACAATTCTAACATCCTAGCCTTCATAGGTTTAAGCCTAACTTTCTGGGGCGCCCTCTTCTTCTTCGTAAGACCAATAAAATATGTTCCAAGCAACTTACTAGAATCTACGGCAATCTCGACATACAAAACAATCGACAGAATAATAAAAGACTTAAAATTTAAGGGAAAAAGCTACTACATACCGCCATACCCAAAGGAAGTTTATCTCCCGCAGCACCTAAAAGGACTTAAGGAAACAGTAGTTTTAATTTCTGATGATGCCAACAGCACGCCATCAATAGAAGAGCTCGCAAAAAGCAAATTTCTCCTTGAAAATCCGAATGGAATATGTGTAGTTCCACCAGGCTTAGGGGTGCTAGCTCAATTTGAGAAGGAATTGAGAATTGACATCGCGAAACTTCAAATTAGCGAATTATGCGAAATCTTTCCGCCATTAATCACTGAAAATCTCCAACTAGCAAAAGAAATAGAAATGAAGCAAGAAAACGGTCAAGTTTACCTGAAAATGATTGATTCCACATATAAAAACCTCTATACGGCAGAAGATCTGAAGAGCATCCATTTTCTAGGCTGCCCCCTCGCAAGCGCCGTAGCATGTGCTATTGCAAAAGCCACGGGAAAAATGGTTACAATCCAAAAAGACAACATAACGCCTGACGACCAAACCATCGAAGTCTGGTACAGCATGGTAGAAGGTTGACATATGAATTTCCCAATGTCTTTGTCAGACATAAGCCTGTGGCTGGCGGTTATGGCGATAATCCTGATGATAACCTCCGAGCTTATATCCTCTGCAACTGAATTATCGGGAAATATGGTTATTGGAAAGAAACGCCTCAGACTTGTAGCTTTGGCTTTGGGCGCGGGCTTTATGGTTACAGTGATTATGCGAATTTTTCAACCCTTTTAAATATGACATTGACGTGTTTGCTCTGTTCCAGTTAAATCTAAAACTAACTCGCAACCCCCGTAATGCAAACGCTCTATAAAGTTAAGTGTTGGTAGCTATTCTGTCCAGCAAAAGTCTGGCAGCTACCAAACACCTAATCAAGGCCATCAGCCTTACTAGCACCTTCACACTTCTAAAAAATGAGCAAATGACAAAATTAAAGCGTTTACACTCTCTGGGTTTAACAAAAGAATATATATTTTCACCCAATGCTTATAATGGTGTCAAAGTTAAAGTTAGTTATGCCTTGTATTTCTTGGGAAATCCACAACTTCAAAGTAACTTTAACGCTCTTATAGGGTTCAAGAACCTGCCCCTTATAATCCCATGTAAGCGTCATATAACTTGAGGCAATTTGCGGACTCCAGTTTACAGCACTTAACGAAAGACGCCCAGGCATATTCCCCTCATTCCGCACATAAAAAGTAAAATTCTTCTGAGCACCAGGCTCCACAACCCCCCAATCCAAAGAAGAAACCGGACGGTTGCAAGCCTCATCCCAATAAACCCCAACCCCTAAACTCTTTACAACACCCCTACTCTGTATAGACACCGAAAAAAAGTAAACATTAGCATAAGCATAAATAACCGCGCCAAAAGCAAAAACCACCAAAACAAAAACAAAAAACGTAACCTTCCTTCCACCCCTTAAAGAAAACAACCTAACAAAATCGAACCCC
>Ga0078972_1006311_pt1 | contig 28384 bp, 26 predicted proteins | sample YelNatPaOPGAMG01_FD_67568 | JGI IMG/M metagenome (GOLD analysis project Ga0078972, IMG submission 67568) | Hot spring thermophilic microbial communities from Obsidian Pool, Yellowstone National Park, USA - OP-RAMG-01 (SPADES assembly) (version 2) | ecosystem: Environmental > Aquatic > Thermal...
AAGACAGCCCGTGAGCTCTACGAGGTCGAGGTCGATTTCGCAGGGGATATCGTCGTCAGTGGTGTGAGCTATCCCAAGAGCCGAGACCTCTACCAGGCTACGCGAGCCGGGAACGTGGTCGTTTTCGGCCCCAAACCTGTGGTGGTGAGGGGAGGCGTGATCCTTATCCCTGCACCCTGCGAGGACGGATGTGGGCATCCGGGATATTGCGATATCATGAGACGATGTGAAAACCCGGAGGAGATCATCGCTGTTTCAAGGGAAGAAGGCTTTGCTCCGGGAGAGCAGAAGGCGTTGATTTTGGCCTGGATTTTGCGGCAGGCAAGGATCGTGATGACGGATTGCACGCTTCCAGAGGAAACGCTCCGCTCGATTCACCTCGAAACCGTTTCGACGCTACAAAAGGCTTTTGATCAGGAATTGAAGAAGAACCCGAGAGCGAGGGTTCTTCTCATTCCCGACGGCCTTCTCACCCTTCCGATTTTGAAATAGGAAGGACACTTGCGGAGCGAAGGCCTCCTTCGGAAACATGCTGAGGCACATAACAAAGGAACGAGCCCCATCGATGGGCTGAAAAGAAAGGGAGGAGAAAGGATGGTATTTCAACCTAAAGGCATCATACCGGCAATGGTGACGCCGATCACGGCGGACGGAAAGATCAACGAAGCGTCTCTTCGTAAGTTGACGAACTATCTGATCGAAGGAGGGGTTCATGGCCTTTTTCCCATCGGAAGCCAGGGAGAGTTCTACGCCTTGACCTTCGAGGAGAAGAAGAAGGTCATTGAGGTGGTGGTCGACGAGGCTCGGGGAAGGGTGCCGGTTTACGCAGGTACGGGAGCGATTACCACTCGGGAGGCTATTCGGCTGACGCAGATGGCTGAATCCGCAGGGGTCAGCGCCGTATCGGTCATCACACCCTTCTTCATCCGGCCAAGCGATGAGGAGCTTCTTCAGTTCTACACGGACATCGCCAAGTCGACGAAGCTGCCCGTCCTTCTTTACAACAATCCGCCTCGAACAGGAGTAACCATAACAGCCAATTTTGTCGTTCGGGCCTCGAAGGTGGAAAACATCGTGGGGATCAAGGACTCCTCTGGAGACCTTTCCCTTACAGCGGAGTACATTCGCCGAACAGGGGAAGGCTTCTCGGTTCTGGCTGGAAGGGACACACTCATTTATGGAACCCTCTGTTACGGAGGAAAAGGAGCGATCGCAGCCACGGCGAACGTGGCACCCAAGGTGGTCGTCGAGATCTACGAGGCGTTCATGGCCGGCGATTGGAAGCGATCCCTCGATGCGCAGTATCGTCTTGCGCCGCTTCGTCTTGCCTTCGACCTGGGAACTTTCCCGGTCGTCATCAAGGAGGCGCTGACCTTGATCGGCATCGACGCAGGTGTGGGCGTGGCACCGGTTGGAGGGATGAAACCCGAGGCAAAGGAGGAGCTCAAGAACATCCTGAAAAACATGGGGCTCATGAAATAAGATGAAGGCTTTCTTGCCCTATCAGGGGCACGGCGCTTCGCGGAGACATCGAAGAGATCGGAGGAAAATATGGGTTGGGCTGGCATAAGAAAGAGGATTTTGGCAGGGGAATGTGTCTATGGGATGATGATTCGGCTCTCACGGGACCCGGGAGCGCCCTGTCTCTTCGCAGCCGCAGGGTACGACTTCTGTTTCATCGACATGGAGCACGGCTGTTACAACATGGAAACGGTGGCCGATTTGATCCGGGGGGCGAAGTCGGCCGGGATTGCGCCCCTGATCCGCGTCCCCCGCCTCGAGACGTTCTTTATTTCAAGGGTTCTCGATGCAGGAGCCGAAGGGGTCATGGTTCCTATGACCTCCACGAGACAAGAGGCCGAGGCCATTGTTCGTTTTGGGAAGTACGCTCCCATGGGGCAGCGGGGGTTTGGTTCCCAGGCCGGGATGACGGACTTTCGACCGCGAAAGGCCCCGGATTATATGAAAGAGGCAAATGAGAACACCCTGCTCATCGCGCAGATCGAGACCCAAGAGGCCATCCGAAACATCGATGAGATTTTGAGTGTGGAAGGGATCGACGTGGGTCTGATCGGGCCAAACGATCTCTCCATCTCCCTTGGAATCCCCGATCAACTCAGCTCCGATACGATCCAAGAGGCCATCGGTAAAGTCGTTGAGTCCGCCAAACGGCATGGAAAGGCTTCAGGCATTCACATCGGCAACACGGAGGCGATCAAGAAATGGAGGGCCAAAGGCATGACCGTTTTGGCCTGCTCTACGGACACGGCCTTCATGTTCAATGCTGCCAGGGCTACGCTGGAGCAAATGAAAGGGGTATAGGACATGGGTTGGCTTGAATTTCTTCGCGAAAGGAGGAGGGCGCTATGAGAAAGAGGGTTGCTTGGTTTACGATGGGGTTTTTCTTCGTGGTTCTTCTGGGGAGCGGGGTGTCCATGGCGCAGACGAAGCCGATCGTCTTGAAGCTCGCGGAAACCCATCCCCAAGATTATCCGACCACCAAGGGAGACTATGAGTTCGCAAGGCTTGTCAAGGAGCGAAGCAATGGAAGAATTATCGTCGAGGTTTACCATAGCAAGCAGTTAGGGGAGGAGAGGGCGGTCATCGAACAGGTCCAATTGGGGGCCATCGATATGACCCGTGTGAGCATCTCCGCGGTCTCTGCTTTCGTAAGAGAGCTCGATGCCTTTCAGCTTCCCTATCTCTATCGAAATGCCGATCATATGTGGAAGGTCCTAAACGGGCCTATTGGCGAGGAGATTCTGAAGAAGCACGAGGCCTATAATTTCGTCGGTCTGGGGTGGTTTGAGGCGGGCTCCCGAAATTTCTATACCAAGAGACCCGTCAAAACCGTCAGTGATCTGAAGGGCATGAAGATTCGGGTCCAGCAGGCCCCTCTTATGGTAGCAATGGTCCAGGCCCTTGGAGCGGTGGCCACACCTTTACCCTTTGGCGAGGTTTACTCAGCCCTTCAGACCGGTGTGGTCGATGGCGCGGAAAACAACTGGCCGAGCTATCTTTCCACAAGCCATTACGAGGTGGCGAAGTACTTTATCGTCGATGAACACACAAGGGTGCCGGAGATCACCGTGGCAAGCAAAAAGGTTTTGGACAGGCTTTCAAAAGAGGATCGTGCCCTTCTCGTCCAAGCCATGAGGGATGCCCAGCCGTACCAGTACAAACTCTGGGTGGAATACGAAAAGGTAGCGGAAAAGGCGGTCCGCGACAGGGGCTGCGTTATTACGGAAGTCAGCCCGGCTGAAAAGCAGAAGTTCATGGACGCCATGAAACCTGTTTACGACAAACAACCTCCGGAAATCATGGCCGTCGTCAACAAGATCCGGGCTGTGAAGTAGAGTATGAGATCAGACCCAAGGGGCCTTGGGGCCTTTGAATGAGCGGGGCCCCGAGGCCGTCATGATCGGCCAGCTTTTCGGACCTTCCATATCTCACCCTAAGTTTCTGTTGCTCGCGCACAAAAAAAACCGATCGACATCTGTACCGCTATCCTTGGCTTCCCGAAGGGTTGCATTATACGCCGACATGTCGTATTCTGCGTATAAGTACGACCGAGGAAAGAACCATGGAGCGGACGCCCGTTGAGATTCAAACCCTCTATGCAGAGCTTCTGGAGCGGCTGTCTTATCTGGAGGTCGGTAGATCTACTGGTTCTGGCTTCCGTCTTATTATCTCCCGGGCATGAGCAGGTTGGGGAGGGTGAGGGTAATCGCGGGAATGTAGGTGACAAGCATGAGCGTCAAGAACATGGAGATGTAAAAGGGAAGGCACCCCTTCGCCGCCCGCTCGATGGGGATTTTTCCGACCGCGCTTCCCACAAAAAGGGCAGAGCCAACGGGAGGCGTGCAGAGGCCTATGGAAAGATTCAAGAGCAGCATGATCCCGAAGTGGATCGGGTCCATGCCCATCTTCAGGACGAGGACTGGAAAAAGGATGGGGGTGCAGATCAGGATCAAAGGAGCCATATCCATGATGCAACCCAAGCCGAGAAGCATAAAATTCACGAGCAACAGCAACAGGTAGTAGTTGTTTGTGATCGAAAGGAGCCACTCCGTGGCGAGCCTCGGAACCTGGAGCCTGGAAAGTAGATATCCATAAGCGCTGGCCGCAGCGATCAGGCTCATCACAATGGCGAGGGTCTTCAAGGAAGCGTAGAGAATCTTGACAAACCTGGCCAGAGGGGCCTCCCGGTAGACGAAGAAGGTGATAATGAAGGCATAGAGAACGGCAAAGGCCGCGGCCTCGGTAGCCGTGAAGATGCCGATGATCACCCCCCCTACGACAATGAGTGCCGTACAGAGGGCGAGGAGGCCGTCGAGAAAGATGAATAGTCCTTCTCTGAAGGAATAGCCTTTTCCCCTCGGGTATTTTTTTCGTATGGCGATGACGAGGGAGATGATGAGCATCATGACGCCCATCAGGATCCCTGGAATATATCCCCCCAAGAAGAGTTTCCCGACGGATACAACCAAGAGCTGCCCCCCTGCGAGCTGAGAGGCCGTGCCGACGGCAAAGGCATAGATGATCATGTTATGACTTGGAGGAATGATGATCCCCTGGCACGCCGAACAGATGGTCAATCCTACGGAAAATTCCGGATCATAACCCTGTTTTTTCATCATGGGGATGACGATCGAACCAAGGGATGAGACGTCGGCGACAGCCGATCCGGAGATGCCGCCAAAGAACATGCTGTCGAGGACATTGACGAGGGCCAAGCCTCCTGGAAGCCTTCCGACGAAGAGATTGGCCAGATTGACGATCTTCTGGGCGATCCCTCCCTCGTTCATGATCTCTCCCATGATAATGAAAAAAGGGATGGCGAGGAGGGAGAAATTCATGACGCCGTCGGCCATGACCTTGACGATCGCCTCCAGAGGAAGATTGAGATAGATGCCGGTGACAATGGCTGAGGTGGCCAGGCAAAAGGTGATCGGCACACGGAGCAGAACCAGGACCGCAAAGATGCTCAGCAAGAGCGTGATGCCCAAGGAGTCGACAATCATTTCTTCTCTCCCACCGCCATGAGGACTCGATCCAGATCCTCATCCCCTTTTTCAATCCCGAGAAGGCCCATCAGGGAGTCGAAGAAGATCAAGAAGCCCGCCAAGGGGATCATGATAAACTGAAGGAATGCAGGAAGCTTGGGTATCGAGGCAATGCTTCCCTTGATCCCCAGGATGAGCAGGATTCCGTAGTAGCAGAGGACAAAACCGATGACCGTAAGAATCAGATATTTCAGTTTACGCAAGGAGGTTGTGATCCAAGGAGGCGATCTCTTGGGAAGGATGTCGACGTGAATGTGGAGGTCGAGTTTAACGCCGATGGCCATACTGAGAAAGGTGAAGGCGGTCATAAGGACATTGCTCGAAATTTCCTCCATCCACGAGATTCCCGAGGCAAAGAAATATCGCATGATGACGTTGGTGGAGATGATGACCAGTTGAAACGCCAGACAGACACAGGCAAAAAGGGCGCTGGCGAGGTGGAGGATGTAGAAGAAGGATCGGATCTTCATGGGCGAATCCCCCTCGGGTCATGCCCCCTTGCCGAGCATCGGCAGAGCGCGCTTTGCCAATTGGATGGCCAGCCCCCAGGGATCCCGGAGCATCACGAGATGGGTTCCGTCGGCGAGACGGGTTTCTTCGACAAGGGTAGCCCCGGCCGAAAGGAGCCTCTCTTTGTCCTTCTCAGGATCGGCTGAGACAAAGGCCAGGTGAAGGAGAAGGGGATTCATGGAAGGGTAGGGCGGAACCTCATTGGGAGGGTTTTTGTAGATCTCGATCATCATGGTTCCGGCCGCCTCACGTAGAAAATGGGTGAAAGGCGGATCGCTCATGGCCTTGACCACCTGGAAGTCGAGGTGATCCCGATACCACGCGGCCACCGCAAGGGGATCTGAGACATTGAGGGCCACATGCTCCATCTTCATCGAATTGCTCCTCCTTTCCACGCTATCCTTACCACAATCCTAAAAAGGCGTCAAGGCAACCCAAGACCGCTTCGAGCCGCCAATCCCTTCTCCTTTGACGGAATGAGGGAGGGGCACAGAACTGGGAAGAAGCCGCTACAGATTCGGTGAGAACTCTCTTCCAAGAAAGCGGTGGAGCAGAAAGAGGGGAGCGATCACCGAGACGATGAGAATGGTTCCATAAGCCGAAGCGGGCCCGAAGTCTCCGCTTCCGATGTATTGGAAGATTTGAACCGTCATGGTGGCCCAGGGACCGTAGTAAAGGACGATCGTCGAGCTCAGTTCAGCGAGGGTGGTGACCCACATCATGATGGCCCCTGCGGCGATTCCGGGAAGCATGACAGGAACAACCACCTTCAAAAAGGACCGTACGGGCGGCACGCCCAGGTTGATCGACGCCTCCTCCACCGATGCATCGATCTGTTGAAGGATAGAGGAGGTCGTTTTAACTGAAAAGGGAACCTTCCTGATAAAATAGGCCAAGACCAAGATCATCCAGGTTCCCGTGAGAACGATCCTTCCTTTATTGTAGGTGGACGCGAGGGCAATGCCCAAAACCGTTCCGGCGACGATAAGAGGCAGGATCATGAGGAGATCGAGAACGTAAGTTGCGGGTCCTTTCTTTCGGACCACGAGATAACTTACCGCCAGGCCAAAAACGATTCCGATCAGGGTTGCGACGGTCGAGAGGAAGAAGGAATTGAAGATCGGCCGCGGGGCGATTCGAATCGCCTGGCCTAAGTTCTTGAGGCTGAGTTGCCCGAAGTACATGACAGGGCCCTCGGTTCTGGTCACCGAAGAGACGAGAACGACCAGAAAAGGAGCCAGGGCCAGAAAAACAATGGAAAAACAGAAAACGGACATGCAGAGCGTGGAAAAAGGGCTTACCTTTTTCACCTCCGGAGGCCTCAGGGATGACATGGCGTAGTTCTTCCTCTCGACCCAATATTTCTGGCCGAAGGTGAGAAACAGGGTTACCACGATGAGGATCATGCTGAGGGCTCCGGCCATCGAAGGATTTCCACCCATTTCGCTGATAAACTCGTTATAGGCCTGTACCGCCAGGACTCGATAGTCTTCTCCAATCAGTTGGGGGACACCGAAGTTTTCGATGGACATATAGAAGACGACCAGAGCTCCCGCTAAGATAGAAGGAAGGATGATGGGGAGGGTCACGCTCCGGAAGACGTGCCACGGCGAGGCCCCGAGGTTTGCGGCCGATTCTTCGAGGGACTTGTCGATCGAATGGAGAGCCGCCTCAACCATCAGGAAGACGAAAGGGAAGAAGTGAAGGGTAAAAACGAGGACGATGCCCTGCCATCCGTAAATGGAAGGAAGGCTGATGCCTACCGTTTTCGCCAGGTTGGAGAGCCATCCATTTCGTCCCAGCAGGAGGATCCAGGCCTCTGCCCCGATAAAGGTCGGAAGGATAAGGGGAAGGGTGGCAAGGGTTTTCAGCAGCGATTTTCCGGGAAGCACGTAACGGGAGGTGAAGAAACCAAACGGGACCCCGATGGCCAGACTCAGCAGCGTCGCGAGAAAGCTCACCCAGAGGCTGTTTCGCAGGCACCTCAGATAGAAAGGAAGTCGAAAGATCTTTTCGTAGTTTTCCAGCGAGAACTTCCCTTCTTCCGGGTCGAGAAAGCTTGCAAAGAAGATGGAAAGCATCGGGTAGATGACCAGGAAGAAGAGGACGGCCAGAACCGAAAGGAGGATGAGGTTCCAGAGGGTGACGTAGCGCTTCATGGATCGGATCCATCAGGGATAACGACCGGACGATCCGGGTCGAACCAGAAATGAAGGGTCTCGCCTTCCTTCTTCACCTCGTAGGGTTGGGGATCTTGCACCTCAACCGTGAGGATCTGATCATCGAAGGCTCGAATCCGGTACTTGACCATAAACCCCACAAAGGTCGAGGTGATCACTTGGCCGCTGAAAAGGTTCGCGCGGTCTTCATAAGGAGGTTTGGCAATCTTGATCCATTCGGGCCGAAGAAGGATCGTCACCTTTTTCTCCGAGGGTTTTCTCACCGCTCGGACGAAGATGCGATGGCCCTTGAGGTCGCCTTCGAGAAGGGAGGAGGCCGACTCGTAGCCGGTCAAGTCGATTTCGATGAGGTTACTCGTTCCCGTGAACTCGGCTACAAAGCGGTTCCGAGGCCGAAAGTAGATCTCCGAAGGCGTTCCAATCTGCTCGATCCGTCCCTGGTTGAAAATGGCAATATGATCCGAAACCGCCATGGCTTCTTCCTGATCGTGGGTCACATAGAGGGTCGTGATGGCGAGCTCCTTTTGGATCCTTCGGATCTCGTCGCGCATCGCCACGCGAAGTTTGGCATCGAGGTTCGAAAGGGGCTCGTCCATGAGCAGGACACGAGGACGAATGACCAAAGCCCGGGCAAGGGCGACCCGTTGCTGTTGGCCACCACTCAATTGGGTAGGATAACGCTGGCTCAGAGCACTGAGCTGGACCAGGTCGAGAGCCTGTCCGACTCGTGATCGGATCTCCGCGGCGTCGATCTTTCTCGCCTTAAGCCCGTAGGCCACATTGTCAAATACGGTCAGATGGGGAAAGAGGGCATAGTTCTGAAAAACCATGCCCGTCTCTCGCCTGTGAGGAGGGAGATGATTGATCCTTTGATCTCCGAAGAAGATCTCGCCCCGCTCAGGAACCGCAAACCCCGCGACGACCCGAAGGAGTGTGGTTTTACCACAGCCGCTCGGTCCGAGCAAGGTGAAAAAGTCGCCCTCCTCGATCAAAAGGTTGACCCCGTCCAAGGCCTTGAGCGATCCATAGGTCTTGGTAATGTCCTTCAACCTTACGCGCATGCTGCCGCCCTAATCACTTTGAGAGGATGATCTCCTTCCACTGTTTGAGGATTTCCTTCTCGAGGACTTTGGCCTCGACAGGGTCGAACTCCTTCAGCAGCTTAATCTCGCTCATCCTGGGGAGGTGCACCGAAGCGACCACATCGGGGCGGGCCGGCCTACGGTAAAACTTTTCAAAGATCTCCTTTTCCACCTCTTGGGAGAGGAGGTAGTCGAAGAACATCTTTGCCTCTTCGGGATGTTTGCAGCCCTTGATGAGAGCAGCCCCTTCTGGAGCGGCGAAGGCGCCATCTTGGGGATAGATGATCCCGACCTCTTTCGAGCCGCCGGCGACGTAACGATATGCTGCGTACTCCATAGTGAGGCCGATAGGATATTCGCCCTCAGCCGTTCCCTTGTAGATCAAACTTGAGCTGTCCAGGACCTTGGCATTGGCAATGAGCTTCTTCAACCCGTCCCAGCCGTAGAGCTTGTAAAGCCCATAAACCTGGGCATAGGAAGAGCCCGATTTTTCGGGGCTTGCCATGACGATCTTTCCCTTCCACTTCGGGTTGAAAAGGTCTGACCAGGTTTGCGGTTTCTCCTGTTCGCTCACGAGCTTCTTGTTGTACATGATGATCATGATGTGGACATTGGTGGCCGTCCAGAGGGCATCCTTCTCGACGTACTGAGGAGGAAGAACCTTCGATTCTGGAGAACGGTAAGGAGCGAAAAACTTTTTGGCTCCGTCGAGAACGGCGACATCTCCGCTCCAGAAGAGGTCGCCCAGAGGGTTGTCCTTTTCGGCCTGAACCCGTTTCATGGCCTCTCCCGTACCCATCCGAACAGCAGAGACCTTAATGCCCGATTTCTTCTCAAACCCTTGGGATACCATGTCGATGAGATCGGACTGGTTCGATGAATAGAGAACCACCTCCCGCGCCCAAGCCCACGGTGAGGCCTCGAATACGAAAAAAACCATGCTGAGAACCATTCCCCATGTCTGAAATGCCTTTTTCATCTCTCGTCTCCTTCTTGTCGATGGGTGGATTCTGAGCTCCTCTTCAGAGCTGAACCTTGACGCTAAATTTATGAGATTTGCGGGAAAAAGTCAACGTGGCAAGAAGCGCTCTGAAAAGGGCAAGAAGCGGGCAGGGCTGCCCGGTGAAAACCGGTATCCACAACAAAGGTCGTATACAAGGGACTTCGCACACATGTCAAGAAGACCCGCCTGACAGCGCCTCCAGGACGACCTCTCGGGGGCATCGCAATGGGACGGACGGGCCCAGTATGTCTCATGCTATGTTTGACACCGAACTATTCCCTGCTTTCGGGTTGTGGAGGCGTCGAAGGGGGTTTGGGGGGTTCGCAGGGGAAGATCAAGAGATAGAGGTCCCTCACTGTGTAGGCGATCATGATGGCTCCAGCTATCGGAAGAGATAGATACCAGAGCGTTTTGGGGTACTCAAAGATCGGCGAGCGGTCCGTGGCCTGAAGGGCGAGTCGCAATCCCTCCATCGTAAAGACAAAGAAGAAGGCCAAGGAAAGAAAACCGAGGATGATTTCGAGGATTCGTCCTCCCCTCGATCCCGCCAGCCAGTTCGGGATGACCTCCACGCGAAAATGAGTCCTCTTTCGCCAGAGCTCAGCCGAGCAAAGAAAGACCATCCAGGCAAAGGCGAACTCGACGATCTCGTCTGTCCATCCCATGGACGTAATGGGAACGAATCGCACAAAGACGACCGCAGCAATGATGACGAGTAGAGCCACGAAGCAGCTCACCGCTCCCCATCTCAAAACAGCGGCCAGCCCGCGATCGATTCTTCGAAGTGTCTTCCATGTCCCAGTGTTTTTTTTCATCGCGCCCCCATCAAGAGGTTGGGAAGCCAGGTCGCAAACCCTGGAACGTACGTGATGAGGCCCAATACGATCATCAAGGCGACCAGATGCCATCGGAGCTCGTGGGCCAAATCCCAGAGAGGAATCCTGCCGATGCTCGACATGGTATAAAGAACCATTCCCACCGGCGGCGTCAAGAGGCCGATCATGGAGTTGAGCGTCATGATCAGGCCGAAATGAACGGGATCGATGCCGAGCTTCGTGATCACCGGTACAAAGACCGGAATCGTGAGAAGCAGAACGGAAATACCTTCCATGAAACAACCGAGGACGAGGAGGATGAAATTGATGATGAGCAGCACGATCCAAGGATTTCCACTAAGGGCCAGAAGGCCTTTGATCACCGTTTCAGGAACCCGCTGGTGGATGAGAAGCCATCCAAAGATCCCGGCCGCGGAGATGATGAAAAGAACCCGTACGGAGGCTTCGAGCGTCTCCCATAGAATCCGTGGAAGATCTTTCCATTTGACTTCTTTGTAGATCAGCATGGTGAGGATGAGGGCGTACACCGTCGCTCCCACAGAGGCTTCGGTGGGGGTAAAAATTCCGCTCACCATGCCTCCGATGATGATCACCGGTGTGAACACAGCGGAGAGGGCCCCTAAGACGCTATCCAAGAGTTCTCGGAGGGTAGCCCTTCGTTCTCGGGGATAGCCTCTGCGGCCCGAGACGACGTAGACGATCACCATCAAAGCGATGCCCATTAGAAAACCGGGGATGAACCCACCCAAGAAAAGGCGGCCTACTGACGTGCCGGTGATGCTTCCATAGATGACCAGAGGGATGCTGGGAGGGATGACCGGGCCGATCGTGGAAGCCGAGGCGATGATGGCCGTACAGAACTTGCGGTCAAATCCCCGCTTCGTCATTCCTTCGAGACCGATCGTTCCGATGGCAGCAGCCTCCGCAACCGCCGCACCCGTCATCCCGGCAAAGATCATGGCGCTGACGACGATGACGTGTCCCAGTCCTCCCCTGAAGTGTCCGACGAGGTTCTGGGCAAAACGAAAAAGGCGGTTCGTAATGCCACCCGCGTTCATCAGGTTGCCGGTCAGGATGAAAAAAGGGATGGCAAGGAGGGTGAAACTCGTCGTGCTCGAGTACATCCGGGCCGGGATCATGCAGAGAACATCCGTCTCTCCAAGGGCAACAAAGAAGATCAGCGCCGTCAAACCCATGGAGACAGCGATGGGAAGGCCCAACATGATCAGCCCCACGAGAACCAGGAAGATGGCTGCGGTGAGCACGGTTTCACCCTCCGAGGCAAACTACTTTTTTCTGGCCTCTTCTACATACTGCATGAATCGTTTGACGTTATCCTCGCCGGCGTACTTACCGATCCGTTCATAAGCCGGCCCCATGGCGGCACGGAAAAGGGCCAGATTGGGTCGGGTCACGGTTAATCCGGCTTTTTCCATTTTCGCGATCTGGTCTGTTTCCTCGGCGACGATGGCCTTCCGCATGAAGGCTCCTGCTGCTTTGCTTTCTTCGCGGAAGATCTTCTGTTGCTCGGGCGTCAGTTTGGCCCAAGCCTTCGTACTCACTACGTGGACCATGTTGTTGTAGACATGCCGCGTCAATGCCAGGTACTTCTGGACCTCATAGAATTTGTTGTGATAGATCACAGCGATAGGATTTTCCTGGGCGTCGACCACACCCTGCGCGAGGGCCATATACACTTCGGGAAAGGCGATCTTCGTCACGATGCCTCCCAAGGCCTCCATGGCCGCCTGAAGCTGAATTTCGGGCGGGGTTCGGATCTTGAGGCCTTTCACATCCTCGGGCTTCAAAATAGGTCTCTTGCTGTTGGTCAGGTTCCGGAAGCCCCACTCCCAGTTGGAAAGGACGATGAAGCCCGCTTTCTCCGCAAGGGGGGCCAACCAATCCATGGACGGACCGTCGAGGGTTCGATAGACATGCTCATAATCGTCGAAGATGAAGGGGAGCATCACGGCAGAGAAAGCCTTCACATACTTGTCGAGGGCTCCCTGAGTGGGAAGGCTCATATCAATGGCCCCGAGTCGAACCTGTTCGCACTGCTCGGGAGGAGATCCAAGGACGTTGGCAGGATAGATAGCGATTTTCACCTGTCCCTTGGTCCGCTCTTCCACACGAGCGGCAAACTGTTTCGCTGCCAGATGTCCGGGATGCGTCTCTTCCGCGTAGTGGGCGAACTTCATCTGGATCACCTGGGCCTCGACCTTTGAAAACCCCGAAGAGAAGAACAACGATGCCATTCCCAATCCTACCCATGTTAAGAAAACGATGCGATGGTTTCTCATAAATGCCTTCCTCCTTTCTCTGGTTTTGATATCTTGTATTCGCTGAAACAAAGCCTCAGCCACGAACGAAACGATTTTCGTCGTTCCGAAGAATGCCTCCACCCATACGTCCTACAACAAGGTTTGGCAAATCCGTATCAGATCTTCCTCTGTCATGGGCCTCGGGTTCCAGGCCGTCGATCTTCCCATCCCACGTTTGACAATTTCGGGAATCGCTTCTTTCGTCACCCCGAGCTCACCGAGCCTCTTGGGTGCTTTCAATCTGTCCATGAGGGATTCCACCCGGTCGGCAAAGGCCTCGACGCTCGACAAGTTCAAGAGCCGTAGCAGAGTCTCAAATCGATTCTCGATCGCCTCCGTATTGAAACGAATCACCGCGGGCAAAAAGATTGCACAAGCGAACCCATGGGGGACTCCATAATCGAGTGTGACGGGGTAGGAAAGAGGGTGGATCGCCGTGTTTCCGATGTTGGACATCTCGATTCCCGTAAGATGGCTCGAAAGGGCCATTTGGGTGACCGAAACCTGATCCTTCTGGAAGCAGGCCGATTCGAGGTGGTTCATGGCGAGGAGGATGGCTTGAAATGCGAGGGACCTCGTTACGGGATTGCTTTGGGTGGACCAGAAACCCTCGATCGCCTGACACAGGGCGTCCAGGCCTGTTGAGGCTGCCACCTCAAAGGGAGTGGTAAGCGTAAGCTCCGGGTCAACCAAGGCGATGTCGGGGAAATTCTGAGGCGGTGCGATAGCTGGTTTTGCCCGCTTCTCTCTGTGTGTGATGACCGTAAAGGGGGTGACCTCGCTGCCGGTCCCGGAGGTGGTGGGGATCGCGATAAAGGGCAGCCCTTTGGTGGTGCAGACCCTTTCCTGGTCCAGATATTCCCGGATCGACCCAGGGTTCTTTTGCAGCATGGCGATGGCTTTCCCGGCATCGAGGGCACTACCACCTCCAAGGCCGATCACCAAGTCGCACCGGGCCTCTTGACATCGATTCGCTCCCTTGTCCACGGTTTCGACGGAGGGGTTCTCCTCGATCTCCCCGTAGGTTTCGAGGACCAGGCCCTTCAGTGCTTCGGCTATTCTTTCTAATACGCCATGCTGCCTTGCGGATTTCTTCCCTGTGACGAGAAAAACCCTCTTCCCGCCAAGCTCGTCGACCGCTTGGCGGATCTCCTTAAGTCGACCCCACCCGAAACGAATCCGGGTTGGCATGTAGAAGTTCCAGTTCTCCATTCGATTCCCTTTCCTTTCTTTCAAAGACGAAAGCAAAAAAGGTATCTTTCCCCTGATCCTCCAACAAATCGTGATCAAGGGTCCCGGTGAGGGGGCCTGAGAGGGCTTGTAGCCGCACCTTAAGCAAACGAAATCCCCGCTCTTCTTTACTCCTCTCCTCGGGCTTTCAGGGCCTCCTTCAGCTTCAAGAGCCACTCCTCTCGGGGTGGGGCGAAGATATCGATGCCCTTAAAACCTGTTTTCGTCTCACCGCCGTGAAGGACGTTCGGCGGATGGATACAGATATCCCCCGCCTTCATGAGAAACCGTTCCTCGCCGCAGATGTGGTCCTCCTCGCCCTCGAGCATGATAAGGATCTGTTCGGAGGGATGACTGTGAAGGGGAAAGACGCAACCGGGTGGGTTTTCGATGAAGCTGATGAGGGCGTTTTGTCCCGTGACCATGCGGCTTCGCGATTTCTCGGTGAGCATGATGAGGGGAAGATCCTGGATGTGATGAAAATATTTCGATTTCTTCTCTGCCATGTGTCCCTCCTTTTGGGTTTGTGTCAGAAGAGTTTGAAGCGGCCGTCAAACTCAGGTTGAACCGTGACCTGAGTAAAGACCCGATCTTTCTCCTCTCGAATAGCGGCCATCATCCATAGAAACCCTGTTACGGTTCCCGGGCTGGCGACGTTATAGTGGTAGCCTCTCTTGATCGCCACCGCGTCGCCTTCCCAAACAGGCACGACCATCTCCATGTCTTTGTAGTCCCAATAGTTGAGGTGGATGCTGAAATTGGGGTAGGGCATGTCGATGTAAAGGTAGATCTCCTCTTTTTCCTTCGAGTGATCGTGGGGAGGCCAGCTTGTCCAGTTCCCGTCCTTGCTGAAGGTCACACCGGCAAGGAGGCGTGCTGCCTGGACATTGTTCTCCCCGATGAGGGTGTGAAGGGTTCTCGCGTAGGGTTCAAAACCAGCCTTTCGAACCAAATTGGGGTTCTTCAACACCTCATCGAATCGGACGAATTGGACCGGGTATTTCCTGCTTGCCGGCGCGGCGCATTCCGCCAGATCGAAGGGGCCTTGGGATGAAACCTCGACTCTGCTCTCTCTCGGCACGTAGAGGGCGTCGTATTTCTTCAGGTCGTAACTTCGTCCCTCCAAACCGATTGTCCCGGTTCCGTTCAGGCACACAAAGGCGATCTCTTCGTCTTCTGTATCGATGGTTACAGAGCCTCCGGTTCCGGAAAAGATCACTCGACCGTACCGCAGAAATTCGAGCCCCGTGTTATATTGGTGGATAATCCGTTTCCTTCCCTGAACCTGGTGTGTCGCCCGAAACAACCATGCATCCGCCATCTTCGCCCTCCTTTTGAAACCTTGAACTTTGAACCGTGAACTTTGAACCCTCAACTCTGGACCATGAACTTTGAACGCTGAACTTTGAACCGTGAAGCCTGAACGCTGAACCTTGAACTTTGAACCATAAACCTTGAACTTTGAACCATGAACTTTGAACCGTGAACTTTGAACCTTTACTTTTTTCATCTGGGGGCTACATGGCCAGCCAGCCGCCATCGACAAAGATCGTCTGTCCTGTGATGTAATCGGAGGCATCCGAGGCCAGAAAGATGGCGGCTCCCACCAGATCTTCCGGGTCGGCCCATCGTCCTAAAGGGATTCGGCTAAGGATTTCCGCATGACGCTCCTTATCCTGTTGAAGGGCTGCAGTCAGCTCTGTCTTGACCCAACCCGGCCCGATGGCATTGACCAGGATGTTATACTTCGCCCAGTCGTTCGCCATCGTCTTGGTCACCTGCGCCAATCCCCCTTTGCTCGCGGCGTAAGCAGGCACCCTTTTCCCGCCCTGTACTGCGATGAGGGAAGAGGTGTTGATGATCTTTCCCTTCCTTTTCTGGGCAATCATGACCCGGGCGACCGCCTGAGCCAGAAAAAAAGGTCCCTTCAGGTTGACGTTGATCACCTCATCCCAATCCTGCTCCGAAAAGTCTTCGGACGGAGCGCGGCGAATGGTCCCCGCATTGTTGAAGAGAAAATCGATCTTGCCGAACTGTTTCAGGGTGTGATCGACGACGGCCCGGATATCTTCCATCTTCGACACGTCGGCTCGTAGCGGTATAATGGGTCCGCCGAATGGCTCCATCTCCCTAACGGCCTGCTCCAGTCGTTCCTGCCGCCGTCCAACGAGGACGATCTCCGCCCCCGCCTTCACCAGGCCGGTTGCAATGGCCTTACCGATACCCGATCCCCCACCGGTCACGATCCCACTCTTCCCTTTCAACGAGAACATCTGAAGAACCATCTTTCCCTCCTTGGATCCGTTTCTTGCTCAATCCACTTTTTCTTTTTCGGCTCTGGCGCCTTCTTCTCCCTCCCTTTGCATGGCTTTCCTGATACGGAAATAGGAGGTGATCATAACAAAGAGGCCGACGCCGATGAAGGCGGCGCTGATCGGCCTCGTGATGAAGATCAGTGGATCGCCATGGGAGATCATCGGAGATCTCCTCCCGAATGGATTGAGCTCGGCCAATAGCGCCGCCCCTTTGCAAAACGATTTCGGTCACCTCCCCTCTCTCGATGGTCTATGTTTCGACCAGGTTAGCTCAGGGTTCGAGGTCCATTACAGGGAGTAAGACCCGTAGAAAGGGCTCCGGCTGTACCCCATTTTCGAGGAGATCAAGGCGCCCGCCTCCACGACTTGGCGAATAAACTCTCCTTCCTGGGGGGTGCCAATCTTCCGCTGGGGGCCCGAGATGCTCAGCGCCGCGATCACTTCGGCCTCATGGTTTCGAATGGGTGCGGCGATGCACTCCACATCGTCTTCGATCTCCCGGCAGTCGAAGGCATATCCCCTTTTTCGAACCTGCCTGAGCTCGTCAAGGAGCTTCTGCTTTGAGGTGATCGTTCGCGGTGTCATTCGAACCAACTTCACCTTTCGGAGGATTCTCGAAAGCTCCTCCTCCGAGCGAAAGGCGAGGAGGGCCTTCCCCAAGGCAGTGCAGTAGACCGGCGACCTTTGCCCGATCTTCGACATGACTCCCAAAGTGCGAGGCGAATCCACCTTGTCCAGGTAAACGATCTCTGTGTCGCTGAGAACGGCGAGATGAACCGTCTCCTGAACCTTCTGGGCCAGTTCCGCCATGATGGGCCTGGCCACCTGGATGAGGTCCGTCTGCCTGAGATAGGCGTTCCCGAGCTCGAAGGCTCCAAGACCAAGTGCATAGGCTCCCGTTGAAGCATCCTTCTCGACCAGACCCGCCTCTTCGAGGGAGAGGAGGATTCGGTAGGTCGTACTCCGATCCAGCCCCAATTGGCGGGCCAGCTCGCTAATCTTGAGCTGTCTTTTCTCGGTCGAAAACGTCTTTAAAATCCGGCTCGCCCGAAGGATGGAGTTGATCAGGTATTGATCCTTTTTGGTCATGGCTGTTTCACTATTACAACAAACGATGTAATATTGTATCAATCTATACAACCCTTTAAAACTTTTGTCAAGAGGGATTTCTCTCCCAGATCCCGATCTGAAAACCGAGAGCCTCTTGCCGTCCAGTCATTAGGAACACTTGCAAATGGGGGGCATTCTTGTCTTTTAAAAGGCGAGATTGATTCGGTTCCCTCGCAATGACAATTACTATTAGTATGCTCACATTGGTCTGGACAAACAAAAGGAAAAAGAATCTTCCTCTCCCCTTGGGGAGAAGATCGAGGTGAGGGGGCAATTTCAAGGGAACACCCTCACCCCAGCCCTCTCCCGCCAAGGCGGGAGAGGGGGATGTCTGTCATTTCTATTTTGAGAAGATTAATAACTTGGAGTTTGGGTAACGATCTCCCTTGACTTTCGGGCTCGGACTATCCTATATTTCATGTGAAATTTTGGACAGGCATGATGAGGTCGGCGATCGGAGGAGGTGATGGAGGACAGCAAAGGATGGTTTGAGTTTGGTCGGCTTGGCGAGAGGATCGAGAGGAGTGGAACTCATTGAAGGAAAGGGGGATATGCCGATGAAAAGCATCAAGGGGTTGAGAACGTTTGCGGTCATTTTGGTCGTCCTTTCGTTTGTAGCGACGGGATTTGCCTTCGACAAGGTGAAATTCGCGGCGATTTCGGACCCTCACATTTCCATCCCGCAGCAGAAAGGGGTAAGCGATGGGTATAAGCTGGGCTTGAAAACGGTGATGCTCACCGAAGCTGCGGTCGCGGAGATCAACAAGATTCCTGATCTCAACTTTGTCCTCGTTGCGGGGGATCTGACCCAGGATGCCGAGCCGTGGAACATCGATGAGCTCCGGAGGATTCTCGACGGACTGAATGTTCCGTATTATGTTACCTTGGGGAACCACGATTTAAGCCTGGTCCCTCACGAGAAAAAAGACCAGCCCATGAGCCTTTCGAAGTACACCGTAGCGGGGGCGTTCATTGGGCGATCGGGAGGGATGGTCCCCGGTATGACCTATTACAGCCACGAAGTGGCCAAAGACCTCGTTTTAGTCACTCTTGACACCTCGAGAGCCCAGGTTTTCGTCCCGGAAGCGGGTTTAAATGACTTCGGGGGAAAGATCCACACTGGACAGATGAGATGGTTGGAGTCGGTTTTGAAACAAAACCAGAACAAAACAATCATGATCCTTACCCATCATAGCCTGGTCCCATGGCACGATGGGGACAGGACGAACCATAACTATTGGAGGTGGTTTTGGATCGACAACGCAGAAGAGGTTCGGGCGTTGCTGAAGAAGTATGGGGTGAAGCTAGTGTTCTCTGGCCATCGCCACATCTCCACCCGATACCAGCATGTCGATGATATCTACCATTTCATCACGCCTGCTCTTTCCACCTATCCCATGAGGTACACTGTTTATGAGATGACACCGAAAACGATCAAATACGAGGTGAAGGATGTGCCCGCTCCGGCGGAGGTTTGGGAGTTGGCGAGGAAGAATTTCTTGGCCAACAAGTGGTGGAGAGGTCCCGATCATCCCGAGACGCCCGAGGGGAACAAGAAATACCTCGAATTCTATGAAAGCAACTGGACTACAAAAGGTGAGGTCACCTTCAAGTGAACCTTACCCCTCCATGGAGCGAGCCGAAGAGGATGGGCGTTGGCCGGGGAACCCAGGTGGTGCGTGGTGGCCCTCCGCGGTAAGCCGCGAGGGCTTGCCCTACAGAAAAGAATCCGAAGGCTGATGGCTGAGGGCCGAATTCTGGATCGCCTATCGCCATGGAATGGATTTTCTTCTTGAAAAAGCGCTCCATGGGGGGCAAAATGCGGGAAGTTAGTTTCCCTTGAATGATGCCATATCAAATCGTTCACAGAAAGGAGCTGCAGATGAAATCGACCGCTTATTGGAAAAAAGTCGTTCTTGGCTTTTTCGCTTTTTCGTTCCTCTTGCTTATGGTCGCTTACGAGGGGCACACGGCTGAGAAGGTCGGATGGGTCGGACCGGTCTACAAAGAGCTTTCGGACAGTTTAATGAAAGGCTTCAAGGAGTATTACAAGAAGACCTACGGCAAAGAGATCGAAATCACCTTTGTGCGGCCAGGCGGATGGCCTGTATGCGTTGATAAGGTCCGTGCCTGGAAGGGTAAACCCGACGCCGATGTTTTCCTGGGCGCGGGCGCTCCTGCCTTCGAGGTGCTGGATAAAGAGGGTTTCCTCGTCCCCTACAAGCCCAAAGATTGGGACAAGGTACCTGCCCAGTGGGGAGGCATGAAGGTGAAGGACGAAAAGATGATGTGGACCTGCTTTGCACCGTGGATTGTCACCAACCTCTATAATGAAAGGGTGTTGAAGGCCTTGAAGTTGCCTGTTCCCAAAACCTGGAAGGATTTACTCAACCCGATCTACAGGGAATATATCGTTCAAACCCTGCCTTATGCGTCTGGGACCCAACATGAGGTGATCGAAATTCATCTCCAGAGCTTTGGGGAAAAGGAGGGCTGGGCTTATAACCGCTTGCTCGCAGCTCAGCTTGCGAGGTTCTCAACCGGAAGTGTCGACACGACCCACATGGTGAGCCGGGGCGAAGTTCCCATTGGCATTGCTCAGCCCCAAATGAATGCGATGAGCGCACGGGCCGATGGCTATCCCGTGAGGGACCTCCTCCCTGACAAAACGATCCTCGTTCCAGAGGCCGTCGGTTTGTTGAAGAACGCGCCTCACGAAGCCAACGGGAAGATCTTCCTGGACTGGTTGTTCAGCATGGAAGGCCAAAAATACGTGCTGGAGGGCCGCTATTTTCCGGCGAGAACGGACATCAAATTCTCGGTTTGGGAAAAGGAAGGCGTGGCCATGGCCAAGCATGCCAAGGATGCCTTGGGAGTGGACTCCTTTTGGGATCTGAAGGTCGGGTTCATCGACTACAATTTGGAGCTTGCCACAAAGCGATGGGACGAGGTCAACCGATACTACGAACTCGAGATCTACCGCAAATGGAGGGAGTTGAAAAGCAGCCTCTTTCTGATCGAGGAAGTCGAAGGCGAGATCGAGGCCGCCAAGAAGAAAGGAGTGGATGTTACCAAGGCAGAGGCAAAGATCAAGGAGGCCAGGAGGCTCTTCGAATATGAGGGGGCTTATGCTCCTGCGCGGCTCACAGCCTCTGAGGCCCGAACACTCCTCGTTGCCTCGCCTCGATGAATTTCAACGGAAGGGCATGGGCTCCTTTGGCCGATGTTTCCTTTCAGGACCGATGCTTACGAATCCTAAACGGGAGGGGGGGACAGCTTTGAACCTGTCCCCCCCGTTCCAAGAAAGAAGATACGGACATGTCACGAGGTCATCTCCTCCTTTCCGCACTCCTATGGGCGGTGGTTGCCCTGTTTGTGATCTACCCGCTTTCCTTTCTGATGGTTGAGAGTTTCAAGATCGCTGGTACCTCTCGCTACGGCCTCCAGAATTATATCGACTTTTTCAAGGATACGTACTATCTAAAGACCTTTGCCAACACCCTCCTTCTGGGGTTTCTGGTGTTGGCCACGACCACCCTCTTCGGACTGCCGCTGGCCTATATTCTTGCCAGGTACCGATTGAAAGGAAAGGTCCTCTTCACAGCCCTCATCCTCCTTCCTATCGTCCTTCCTGCGTACGCAGGGGCCTTCGCCTTGATCGTCCTTTTCGGGAAGATGGGAACGATCAACCTTCTCCTCTTGGACTGGGGTGTCGTGTCGAAACCCGTCAACTTCATCTTCGGGCTTCATGGCCTGGTTTTCATTCAGTCCCTCCATCTTCTTCCCTTCATCGTCTTGAGCCTATCGGCCGGGTTCACCAACATCGACCCTTCCCTCGAGGAGGCAGCGGAGGTGGAGGGGGCAAGAGGGTTCAAACGATTTCTCACCGTTTCTCTTCCCCTCTGCAGCCCAAACTATTTGGCAGGAGCGGTTATCGTGTTTCTGTGGCCGTTCACCGATTGGCTGACGCCCCTGATTTTCGGCTTGCAGGATTTTCTGCCATCAACCGCGTATATCAACATCGCCTACCACTTCACCGATATGCATCGCAAATACATGGGGATCGTCTCCGTCGTGATCTCATCCATCGTCTGTGTGGGGATCTTTTTGGCCTCCAAATACTGGGTGGAGAGAAGGAAATACACCGCCCTCTCCAAAGGCACCACCTTGGAAGGAAGGATCATCGAGCCCTCGATCGTGATTAGAGTGGCCTCCTATGCCTATATGTTCTTCATTGGTTTGCTGGTCTTGCTTATCCCGATCGTGCTGGGGTTATCCGCCTTTTCGCGGAGGTGGGTATTGCAACCCATTCCAAGCTATTGGACCCTGGACAACTTCAGGCTCATCTTTCTCGAGACGCCGATGCTCCTGAAGAATTCTTTTCTCTTTAGTGTTGTGGCCCTTATCTTCGGTGTCTGTTTCGGGCTCCCGTCGGCTTACCTGATCACCCGGACCAAGGTGCCTGGAAAAGAGGCCCTCGATTTCGTCATCACCCTGATGCTCGCCTTTCCAGGGATCGCTGTGGGGGTGAGTTACCTTCTGGCCTTTTGGGAAGGGATTCCCCTTGCCACCCACTGGATCATCATGCCCCTCTCCCTCTTCGTTCGGAGGCTTCCCTATTTTCTGCGAATGGCCCACGCTTCCTACCTTCAGTTGGACGTCTCCCTCGAAGAGGCTTCAGAGGTCTCGGGTGCGGGGAAGCTGAGAACCTTTTTCAATATATCGCTTCCCCTGTTGTTGAAGGGGGTCTTCGTCGGTCTGGTGATGTTCTTCATCATGGCCTTTCAGGAGATTTCAACGGCCATCTTCCTCTACAGGGGAGGGTGGGAGACGCTGCCGATCGGCATCTATCTGAACTGGCATCGAGGCATGGAGTTCGGCATCGCCGGAGCCATGGCCTTCCTCATGATCGTGATCATCTTCATCCTCCTGATCATCGTGGCCCGAATCGGAGGAGGCATCCTTGGAGCGGCATGGGGTTCGTCAGGGGGGAGGTATTAGATGGCTTTCATCAAGATCGAAAATCTCTTTAAGCGGTTCGGCCGGACTGTGGCGGTCAACCACATCTATCTTGAGGTCAAAAAGGGAGAGATTCTGACCCTCTTGGGTCCAAGCGGGTGCGGCAAAACGACGACGCTTCGATGCATCGCGGGCCTGGAGAAGCCGGATGAAGGGGATGTCCTGATCGACGGTCAACCGATGTTCTCCCAGGGGTTCGTCCCTCCTTCTCAAAGGGGGATCGGTATGGTCTTTCAGAACTATGCGGTTTGGCCTCATCTGCGGGTTTTTGACAATGTCGCTTATGGATTGAAGCTTCAGAAGCTTCCTCGGGAAGAGATCAAAGAGAGGGTGAAAACGATCTTGGCCGCGGTCGGGTTGGAAGGATTGGAAGGAAGGTATCCCGGTCAGTTGAGCGGAGGCCAGCAGCAGCGGGTTTCTCTTGCACGGGCCCTTGTGAGAAATCCGAAGGTCCTTTTGCTCGATGAACCCCTGAGCAACCTCGACGCGAAGCTCAGAGAGAAGATGCGTTTCGAGATCAAGAGCATTGTCAGACGGATGAACATCACCTCCGTCTACGTGACTCACGACCAGGCCGAGGCCATGGTGCTTTCCGACCGAATCGCGGTGATGGATGCTGGGAACATCGTCCAGGTGGGCGCGCCTGAAGAGATTTATAAAAGGCCGGCCAACCGCTTTGTGGCCGATTTTGTGGGGACGACCAATTTCATCGCCGGCGAGGTTTCGGATATTTTGAAAGAAGGAAATCGGGTTTACGTTCGAACGGAATTCGGTCAGAGAATGCTATGTAAGGTCTTCGACTCCACCATGGCCGTGACAGGTCAGAAGGTTCACGTCTCCATTCGTCCCGAGGATATTGAGATCGCCGAAGATACAGCACCCAAAGGGGACAACCTGTTTCGAGGAAGGATCGAGCACCGGGCCTATCTGGGAAACTTTCTCTATTTTTTCGTCAACGTCGATCACACCCTGATCCGGGTTCAAACGGCCTATGATGTTCCGCAAAGGGAGGGAGACGAGCTCTTCCTCTTTCTCGATCCCGAGAAGTGCGTTGCCTTGCTCTGAAGACGCGGTTACGGGCGGCATGGAGGGTCGATGGCTCGGCCGTCAAGTTTCGCCCCGAAGGTTCGCTCCGAAAATTCGAATGTCAGGCCCATGTTCAAAGGCTTCATCTTCGATCTCGATGGAACGGTTTATCTGAGCGATCGGTTGATTCCGGGTGCTGATCGTGTGATTCGGCTTCTGAGGGAAGGGGGCCGAAAGGTGATCTTCCTTTCGAACAAGCCGATCCAAACGAGGGAGGATTATGCTGCGAAGCTGACCCGGCTCGGCATCCCGACCGACCCTGCGGAGGTGATCAATTCAACCCTTGTCATGATCCATTATCTGAAAAAAGAGGCGCCTCAGGCCAGGGTCTTCGTGGTAGGAGAAGAGCCCTTTGTGGCCGAACTTCGGCGGGCCGGCTTTGTGATCAGCGACGAACCGGAAAAGATCGACTATGTCGTCGTCGCCTTCGATCGGACCTTCGACTATCGGAAACTCAACATTGCCTACCAAGCCATTAAACGGGGGGCCCATTTCGTGGCCACCAATCCCGATCGGACCTGTCCCGTGGAGGGAGGAGAAATTCCGGACTGTGCGGCTATGATTGCTGCCATAGAAGCGGTCACTCTCAAGAAGGTGGAGGTCATCGTCGGAAAGCCTTCGCCCTTGATCATTCAAACCGCTCTCAGTGTGATGGAGCTCGGGCCGAAAGACTGCATCCTTATTGGCGATCGCCTCGAAACGGACATCCGCATGGGAAGGGAATCGGGACTTGCAACGGGCTTGGTCCTCACGGGGGTCACCGACGAAAAGACGCTTCGAGCCTCTCCCATCCAGCCCGATTTCGTCTTCCAAAGCATCGCGGAGGTCGAAAGCCTGCTGCTCGGGCCGAAGAACCCATGAAGAGAAGGGCCCCCGAGTTCTTCTTCAATCGGCGTCCATCGCCCTCTTCACATAAATGTCCTTCACAATGTCCCTGTCCAGAGCCAAAGTGGTCTCGCCGATTTGGAGGACATAGGAAGGGTTTTTCTGGTGCATCCGGAGAACGCTTCCCGGTACGATGCCGAGGCTGCTCAGGCGATCGAGTCGCTGGTGAGAGCGGGGATGAATGAAGACGATTCGGCCTTTTTCGCCCAATCCCAGCTCCTCGAGAGGGATGACCAGGGGGGTCATTTCCTTCTTGAACTTGACACAGCACTCTCCCCGGGGGATGGGTTTTCCGTGAATGCAGGTGGGCGGATGGCCTAAGAAGGTGCAAACACTGTCCGTTACACCGGGGCTCAGGATATGTTCCAGTTTACAGGCCTCCTCTTCGACCTCGGCTTCGGAGAGCTCGAAGATCTCCGATAAGAGCCGTTCGGTGAGGCGGTGACGCCGGATCAACTCCCTGGCCTTCTCCTCGCCCCGTTCCTTCAAGACCATGCGATTGCCTTCCATATGGAAAAGGCCGTCTCGGATCATGAGGCGAAGGATGGACTTCGCTTCCACGTCTTTCGTCTCTCCAAGAAGCTGATCCAGGTCGGAGACCCCCTTTTCTCGTAAAGTCCAGATCAGCTCGAGTAGCTCATCAACCCGTTCTTCCTCCACCCCTTCCATTCTTCCCCACCTTTTTCGATGGGGCCCAGGTCCGTTTCCCATCTCATCCTTCATGGCTTCCCCTTTCTTTTGAAGATCGATTTGACAAAGTCGACCAAAGCCGATCGTTCCCTGTAAGTGTACCCGCAGTGGGGACAACAGAGAAGATCGCACCCCTTTGACAGAAGGCATCCGCGGCATTTCATCTCCTCTGCGGAGAAGGTTTTCCCGCAAAGGGGACATCGCGAGGAAGAAGGCTTCGACATCTCAAACCCCCAAGAAGCGCATGGCCCAATGAAGGAGGCCGCCCACCCCGAAAGCAAGAGGAAAGATGATGGCGGTCATCCAAAACGCCTTTTTCAGGCCCCGCTCTTTGATCATCATGAAGAGCTGGGCGATGCACGGGATAAAGAGGGTGATCGTGACCAGGCTCACCAGAATCTGATGGGAGTCAAGAAGCCCTTCTTTGGCCAACATGAAGAGACCTGCGGCTCCGTAGTCCCGTCGGAGAAAGCCGATCATGAAAGCCTCGGTCGCCTTCGCAGGAAGTCCCAGGAGGGACACGATGAGAGGCCTGGCGCAACGCTCCAACAGATCGAGAAGCTTCGTTTCGTGAAGAACGAAGAGCAACGCGGTCCCAAGGACGAAAAGGGGCACTGCTTCCTTCAGATACCATTCGATCCGGGCGAGGGTTTTGACGACGATGTTCGAAAGCTGTGGAACCCTGAGGGGAGGGATTTCAAGGACGAAGTCAGAGGCGGCCCCCGGGAGAAGCTTAGAGGCCAGACGTCCCACCACTAAGAGGATAGCACAGATCAACACCACCCATGTCATCAGGTAGCCCAAAGGAAGGGCCGAAAAGAGGCCCAGGATCACCCCGAGCTGGGCAGAGCAGGGAACCCCGAGGGCCAGGAGGAAGGTGACGATCGTTCGATCCTTCTCCGTCTCGAGAATCCGGGTGGTCATGGTGGCCATCGTGTCACAGCCCAGTCCGAGAACCATGGGCAAAACCGCCTTTCCGTTGAGCCCCATCTTCTTGAAAATCTGGTTGCTCATGACGGCAAGCCTTGGCAGGTACCCCGAGTCCTCCATCAAGCCGAAGATCAGGAAAAAGCATCCGACAATGGGAAAGACGATGGCCAGCGCATAGGTGAGGGCCATGGTAAAAACCCCATAGGGTCCAATGAGAAAGTCCTGGAGCAATCGGTTCGGTACCACCCCTTGCATCAAACCTTTTATCGGAGGAAGAAGCCACTGTCCAAAGAGCGTCTCCTCAAGAAATCGAACGCTTATCTGGGCCCCAAAGACGCCGACAAACTCATAGGTAACAAAAAGCACAAAGAGAAGGATCGGGAGACCCCATAGAGGGTGAATCGCAAGGTTACCGAGGCGAGTAGAAAAGGATCGGGGGGGCCCTCCCGCGGTCACCCCTGCCTGAGAAAGCCATTCGTCCACTTTTCGAAGCCTCGCCTGATTGATCAGATAGCCTACGGGATCGGTGAACTTCGCCTGGATGTGTTCACGAATCGTTTCGATCCGACGGATCGTTTCCTCCGAGAGGTTCTGATGAAGCCAACCCGAAAGGCTTTCATCTCCGGCAAGAAGCATCAAGGCGAGGGAGCGTTTTGAAATGGCCGCCTCAGGGAGCAAAGGGACGATCTCGCTGACCGCCGCCTCGATCGGTTCGGGATACGTTACCGGGTTGAGGGAGAGGGAGTGGGATCGATGAATTTGGTCGCCGACCTTTTCGAGACCTTTCCGCCGCGTAGCGACCGCCTTGAGGATGGGCGCTCCCAAGATCTTTTTCAGCGCCTCCGTCGGGATCGTGATGCCCCTGCTTTTTGCCTCGTCCCACATGTTGAGGACAAGCGTGAAGGGAAGCCCCATTTCCATCAGTTGAAGCGAGATGAGGAGCCCTCGGCGGAGGTTCTTTGCGTCGACCACCTGGATGAGGGCCTTCGACGCTTCACTCAAAAGGATATCCCTCGTGACCTTTTCGTCCTCGGACATGGGGATGAGGGAATTGACCCCCGGGGTGTCGATCACCTGAAGCCTTTTCCCTCCCATCCTTACCGTGCCGGTAGCCACTTCCACCGTCGTTCCGGGATAGTTCGAAACCGTAACGTACTTGCCCGTAAGATAGTTAAAAATGACCGACTTCCCCACATTCGGATTCCCGATCAGAATGAGTTTGGGAAGGGATGACGTAAGGTGTTTCGACCTATCCGCTCGGCATTCCATGAAACAACCCTTTCATGCTTCTTGGCGCCTCCCGAAGGGGGACCGTCATGGGAGCAACCGTTTCTATTACAGGGGGGTGTCTTCACGAACCTCCCTTTTCTTCCTGTGTCTTATACCGGAGCGTGTGGCAACGTACGTACGGGCAGGGGGCAACGTGCCCCTACCGCCTCAAGAGGGCGCTCGTTTTCGTTGCGACGTTTTTCGGATGGCCTGCGGGAGCGGCCTTTTCTTCGCACACGCACAACAAAGACCGTAAAGCTCCATCCGATGGTGAAGGACTTTAAACCGATGGCGCTTTGCAATCTCGGTTTGGAGGGCCTCGATCCCTTGATCTTCAAATTCGATGATCTTCCCGCACCGAAGACAGATCAAATGGTCGTGGTGCTTCCCCTCCGGCACCCTTTCGTAGCGAACCTCTCCGTCGTCAAAGCGCCGCTCTGTCGCCAACCCCAAGCGGGTGAGAAGCTTGAGCGTCCGGTAGACGGTGGCGTAGCCGATCTTCGGGTTCGTTTTGGCCACCTGGGCATAGATTTCAGCCAGGTTCTGATGGCCTTCCGAGTGGAGGAAGACGTTAAGAATCTCCTCTCGCTGTTTGGTGTACTTACGGCCTCCCTGCGCGACCATCGATCGCAGTGCATCTTCTTTCATAGGGGCTCCGTTTTGAAATTGATTTTCAATTTCATTCTGTCCGAATGAAAGCCGTTTGTCAAGAGTCGAGCCCCTTCAAACGGTGGGGATCCCCCTCGATTTCGTCGTTTCAAGGGGTGTTTGCTCGAAGGGACATCCGAGGACAACGGCGGAGGCTGGGTTGATTTGGGGGAAACGAGGCGTTACATTAAAGGCGGCGATGGG
>Ga0078972_1006313_pt1 | contig 28382 bp, 33 predicted proteins | sample YelNatPaOPGAMG01_FD_67568 | JGI IMG/M metagenome (GOLD analysis project Ga0078972, IMG submission 67568) | Hot spring thermophilic microbial communities from Obsidian Pool, Yellowstone National Park, USA - OP-RAMG-01 (SPADES assembly) (version 2) | ecosystem: Environmental > Aquatic > Thermal...
ACCGGGTCTATGGGGGACCTGGGCCGCCAAGCGACCGGCGCGGTAAAAATCCTCCTTCCTATTTTTACCTTCCCCGATCAAAACAGGGACCCGGGGAAATTGGCGCCCATAGACCTCCGCGGTTTCCCTTAATACGGGAGAAAACACCACGCAGTAAGGAAGGAGGGGGGAGAAAAGGGCCCGTTGAATGGCCGAGGGGACCAAAGATTCGGGGATGGTTTCCGAAAGGGTGACCGAATAGACGGGTCTAAACAATCGAAGGGTGGCCAGAAATCGTTCCTGCAACGGCCGCTGGGGGCCGTAGAGGGCGTTAAAGCCCCTATCGGTGACCACCACCACGGGGGCCCGGAAAAACAGAACAATGGGGGGTAAAAAAAAGAGCAGGGGGATAAAAAAACGCTTTTTTAATCTCTTTTTTCCCTTTCTTACCATAGATTGTACCATACCGTCCCCGCATGGACCGGTCAAGCTGAGCTTGCTTGACCAAGGTTTGTACAATCCTTACAATTAAAATAACTCTAGAGAGCTAAGGAGTGTTTTATGACCAGTTATAAAGAGCTTGGCCTTGTCAACACCGTCGAACTGTTTAAAAAGGCGGTGACGGGCGGATACGCGATTCCCGCGTACAACTTCAACAATATGGAGCAAATGCAAGCTATCATTCAGGCCTGCGTGGAAACCAAATCACCGGTAATCCTCCAGGTATCCTCCGGGGCACGGAAGTACGCTAACCAAACCCTTCTTCGGCACATGGCCGCCGGGGCGGTGGAATACGCCCACGAATTGGGCTTTGACGTGCCCATCGTCCTGCACCTGGACCACGGCGACAGTTTTGAGCTCTGCAAGGATTGTATTGAATCGGGATTTTCCTCGGTCATGATCGACGGATCCCACCTACCCTACGACGAAAACGTGGCGCTGACCAAAAAGGTCTGCGAATTTGCCCACTCCCGGAAGGATTATGTGACCGTGGAGGGAGAACTGGGGGTCCTGGCGGGGGTTGAGGACGACGTATCGGCGGAACACAGCCACTACACCCAACCCCACGAGGTCGAGGATTTCGTAAAAAAAACCGGAGTCGATTCCCTGGCCATTTCTATTGGAACAAGCCATGGCCGGACCAAGTTTAAACCCGAACAGTGCACCCGGGACGCCAACGGCATCCTTATTCCTCCCCCCCTGCGCTTTGATATTTTGGAAGAAATTGAAAAACGTATCCCCGGTTTCCCCATCGTTCTCCACGGTTCCTCGTCGGTTCCCATCGAGTACGTAAAGATGATAGAAAAATACGGCGGTTCCCTGAAAGATTCGGTGGGTATTCCGGAAGAACAACTTCGGCGGGCGGCTAAGAGCGCGGTTTGCAAAATTAACATCGATTCGGACGGCCGTTTGGCCATGACCGCCATGATCCGCAAGGTTTTTGCCGAAAAACCAGAGGAATTCGACCCCCGCAAGTACCTGGGACCCGCCCGGGACGAACTAAAGAAACTCTATATGCACAAAAATATTAACGTTCTCGGGTCCGCGGGAAAAGCCTAATCCCCCTTCGTTGTTTCAAAGAGGACGTCTTTGGGTGTTTCAGAGGGTACTTCCTTCCGAAACACCCTTTTCTTTAGTCCCCCGGTCTAAACCCCAGCGATGGGGAACCTTCCTATAATCCAAAACGAACTGAACAACCAGGGGAGCAAGGGACAAAAGGGTACAGAGGAGTCCTATCAGGATTCGCTGACCAAAAAAGGCCCAATAGGCGGTAATCGCGACGAGGGGAAGCAAAATGACGGAAAGAATGCTAAAAAAGGCCCTGCTCCCCAGACTTTCCCGCGCGAGGGTGACCAAGAAGGGTAAGGCCACCGCTAAGGCGGACCATAAAAGGGGAATTAAAACCAAATGCAGGCTTTCCACTTGAACGCTCCACCGGATACAACCAATGATCGATACGGGGACCAGCCAAAGGAGCGTAAAGTCCACCGCGTCGATGGATAACCGACGCCCCCGTTCTTTCTTTACCAGGGTCCAAATCCCCAGGGGTAAAAATACGGGCAGGATAAAGTAATCTACCGCCCCGTGGAACCAAGCGGAAAGACCAAAACCACGGCTTTCAACCAGGGGACCCAGGGCTTCTAAGAGGAGGGCCACGACCAGAGCCAGGGCTACGCTAAAAAGGTGTTCCCCCCTGAAGGGTCCGGAATTTTTCAAGGATCTCCTGAAAAAATACACCATGGGGATCCAAAAAATACAGAATAAGATCATGACCATACCGTACCACGGGCCTACCTTTTCCCGCAAGGGTTCGGGACGTCGGGGAACGGAAAACCATGGAAACACCGACTGTCAAGAGGATTTTGCCCTGCTAATACCGGGGAACTTGAAAATTCTCAAAACTTTGGGGATTTAAAACCACCGGTCCGACAGGCTCCTAGGACTGGACAGAGAAGCTCTTTATTTGGTATAGTTTTCCGAAAGTTGTCGTTGCTCGCCCCGTTGCGGCGATAGCTCACGAGGAGGTCAGTTGGCGGACAAGGATTTACGGATCAATGAACAGATTCGAGTGCGAGAAGTTCGACTAATCAGCGATGATGGGGAACAGCAGGGTGTAATACCCACGTTGGAAGCGCTTCGAATGGCCAAAGAACAGAATTTAGACTTGGTTGAAGTTGCCCCCCAGGCGGTTCCTCCGGTTTGTAAAATTCTTGACTACGGTAAGTTCAAGTTCGAAAATGAAAAGAAGGTTCGGGACTCCAAGAAAAAGCAGAAACTGCTAAAAATCAAGGAAATCCGGATGCAACCTAAGATCGACGATCATGATCTAGATTTCAAATCGAAACATGTTCGTGAATTCCTTGCGGAAGGCAACAAGGTCAAGGTTACGGTCCGATTCCGCGGCCGGGAACTTGCCCACACCGAACTCGGATTGGACGTCCTTAAGGACGTCTTACAACGGATCGAGGGTGAATACGTCATGGATAAACCTCCAGCGATGGAAGGACGGTTTATGTCCATGATTTTGAACCCAAAACCCAAGAAATAAGTAGAGGGATGGCGCCATGCCGAAAATGAAGACCAAGAAAAGCGCCGCGAAGCGCTATTCGTTCACCGGATCGGGGAAGGTTAAATATAAAAAACAAAACCTTCGCCATATCCTGACTAAAAAGACGAGCAAGCGGAAGCGTAACCTCCGCCACGCCGGTATTCTGTCCAGCGACAACGTACCGGTGATCAAGAAAAAATTGTTACCCTACGGATAAAGAAGGAGCGGTTCCCCATGTCAAGAGCAGTAGACGGTAGTCGACGAAAGGACCATCGCAAGAAAATTCTCAAACTGGCGAAGGGCTATTGGGGCCGCCGCCATTCAAACTATAAGGTCGCCAAAGACGCCGTAACCAAGGGCCTCTTTTACGCGTACCGGGATCGTAAGGATCGGAAGGGTGACTTCCGGAACCTATGGATCATCCGAATCAACGCCGCCTGCCGGGAAGAGGGCCTTTCCTACTCCCGGTTGATCAATGGTTTGTCCAAAGCCGGCGTGGCTATAAACCGGAAAGCCTTAGCGTGGATGGCGACGGAAGACAAAAACGCTTTTAAAGCGGTAGTCGCCCAGGCAAAAGCAAGTTTGGGAGCGTAATTCGATGGTAACCCTCGAGCAAGTCAAATTATTGGAAACAAAGGTAGCCAAGGCTATCGATTACGTCAAAAAGTTGTCCGAAGAAAATTCCCTGTTGAGGGGAAAATTGGATGACTATCGTAATAGGATTGACGAGCTCGAGGTACTCATTCGAAGTTTTAAAGAAGATCAAGGACGTATCGAGGCGGGAATTATTTCCGCCTTGGATCGTTTAAATCAGTTTGAGGACGCCATGGAAAAAGAAATTACCGATCCTGGCCAGGACAGTCCCCACGCTGAAACTAGTATAAAAAAGGATCCTCCTTCGGATTCCTCTCCCCTTCTGGATAGGGCGGAGGATACCGAAGAAGCTAGCAGGCCCCCAGAGGGTCCCTCCACGGTCTCGGAGTTGGATATTTTTTAGGAGTACCTATGCCGAAGGGTGGACTTCGTATTGATATCCTCGGCACGAGTTTTACCATCGCCGCCGACGAGCCGGCGGCCTACCTGGAATCCCTTTTAGCCAAATACGCCTCCGCCGTTGAATCCGCCCGACGGGCCACCGGTTTAACCGATCCCTTAAAGTTATCTATCGTGGCGGGTATTTTGCTGGGGGACGAACTGGAACAATGCAAAGGGGATCCAAAAAATCCGTTAAAATCCAACGGTTCCGGAGCGGAAGATAAAAACGCCGAAGCGGAACGGTTGACCCTCGATCTAATCGCCCGGATTGATGAAGCCCTTGGCTTAATGAAAACCTAAATCACCGGTGGTACGTCCATGGACCCTGTCTTTAAATTGGAAAACCAAGTACAACATTACAGCTGGGGTTCCCCTACCTGGATACCCGAACTGCTCGGCGTGCCAAACCCTTCGGCCGAACCGTGGGCAGAATTGTGGATGGGTATTCATCCAAACGCGCCCTCTACCGTGCGGTCTTCCGGGAACACGGGCGATCGACCTTTGGCGGAAATACTTCAGCGGGATCCCCACTTTTTTTTAGGCGCCCCGGTAACATCGGCCTTTGGGTCCCTGCCCTTCCTTTTTAAGTTACTCGCCGCAGAACGGCCCCTCTCGATCCAAGCTCACCCAACCTTGGAACAGGCTCGCTTGGGGTGGGAACGGGAAAACCAAAGGGGTATACCCCTGACCTCGGAACGGCGAAACTACAAGGATCCAAACCATAAACCCGAAATTATCTGCGCCCTCAGCCCCTTTAGGGCCCTTTGCGGGTTTAGGCCCCCAGAGCAGATTAGGGAATTGTTGGATACCCTGGGGGCCCCAACGCTTGAGTTCCCCCGGGCGGCTTTGGAAGGGGCCTCCGAAGAGGAGTCCCTGCGGAATTTTTTAAAGAGTCTATTACACCTTTCACAGTCCGACAAACGGGAATTGACAGCCTGGATTGAAAAGCTCTCTAAACCCATTCAAGACCATAGCCTGGGGGGGGCCTGGGAAGCATACCATCGGGAATGGGAACTCCTGGTCCAGCTGACCCGCCTGTATCCCTCGGATCCCTCGGTCATCGCGCCCCTCTATTTAAATCTTATCGACCTACAGCCCCTGCAAGCCCTGTATTTGCCCGCGGGCCAACTCCACGGCTACGTTCACGGGTTTGGGGTTGAACTGATGGCCAATTCGGATAATGTACTCCGGGGGGGACTTACCCCCAAATACATCGACGTGCCGGAACTCCTTTCTATCCTTGATTTTTCTCCTTTTAGGCCGCCAGTCCTGGAAGTTCCATCGGATGGGGGAACCCTTTTCTCCTACCCTACGGCGGTACGGGAATTTTCCCTCTACCTGGTTCGCGGAAACAGTAAACCTCTCCACCTGGAACCGGGGAAACCCCGTATTCTAGTGCTTACCCAGGGGAGCCTGGAGATGCACGACGGGACGGGAAAAGTCACACCGCTACGACGGGGAGAAAGCGTCTTTATCGCCGCGGGGGCCACGAAAATCGAGCTATCCGGCGTCTTTACCGCTTTTGTGGCTTCCGCTGGGGAGTTACCATGAAAATACTGGTAGATTCGGACTCCTGCCCCCGTCCCGCACGGGAATCCGTGGTCCGGGCCAGCAAAAGGACCGGAATCACGGCTATTTTTGCCGCTAACCGGCCGATTCCGGGTATAGAGGGCCCCACCGTGCGGATGGAGCTTTGCCCCGCCGGTGAAGGGGCCGCCGATGACCGGATTGTGGAGCTAGCTGAAAGAGGTGATTTAGCGGTTACCCGGGATATACCCCTGGCGGCCCGCTTGGTAGAACGGTCGATCCGGGTAATCGACGACCGGGGGACCGTGTATACCCGGGAAAACATCCGGGAACGGCTATCTTTACGGGATTTTATGGTCGGCTTGGCGGATAACGGCCTTGGGGCGGCAAGAATCAACACCTATGGGAACCGGGAACTGAAGGCCTTTGCCGACGGGTTCGATAGGGAATTGACCAAATTGATGCGAGAAGCCCAGGCTCACCGGAATACTCGGGGAGCCCAGGGGCCCTTACCGGAAGGCTCTACTCCTGTTCCGGGTACAGTTCACGAATCTGTTTGATGCTCGGAAGAATTTCAAAAAACACTTCCACCATCTCGGGATCGAACTTTATACCCGACATTTTCCGAATTTCGTCGTAAACATCCTGTTCACTCCAGGCCTGTTTATAAACCCGCTTGGATGAAAGGGCGTCAAAAACATCCGCCACCGCCACGATGCGCCCCCCCAGGGGAATTTCTTCCATTTTCCGCCCCAGGGCCTTGCCCTGGGAATCGGTTTTAAGGGGTTTCCCGGTCATCACATCGATCCACCCAGGGTACCCAGAACCATCCCAATTTTCGTGGTGGGTCAGGGCTACATCGGCGGCGATGGAATCCAAGGGGGATTGGGGATCGTCAAACAACCGGGCCCCAAAGTACGTGTGGGCCTGCATAACGGCGTACTCCTCCGGTGTAAACCGGGCGGGCTTTTTTAGAATCAGATCCGAGATCGCCACCTTCCCCACATCGTGGAGCATGGCCGCGATTTTGAGGGTGTCCCGGGTTTTTTCCCGTTCCACGTCGTTCAACCCATGTCGGTAGGCCCAACGGTCAAAAATTTCCACCGCGTACCCCGCAACTCGGTTGACGTGGGCCCCCGTTTCCTTAGGATCCCGGAGCTCGGACATTTTGATCATCCTCAAAATCATTGCCCGGGTCATGTAGGCCCGTTGGAGGGCCACCGTGGCGTTGGCCGCGAAATGGGTAATCAGGAGTTCGTCTTCCTTGGTAAACGCCACGGTTCCGCCATCGGGGGACCGGGCGTTGATCACCTGAATAACCCCCAACAAACGGCCTTCGGCGGTTTTTAAAGGGACCGTCAGGGTAGACGTGGTTTTATAGCCGGAAATACGATCGAAGGAGGTATTGAAGGAATAGGGCATCTCCCTGGGAATATTGTAGACATCGCTGACATTGACTATCTTTTTCGTCAGCGCGCAGTATCCCGAAAGGGTTTTTTCGTTGATGGGAACCGAAAAGACCGAATAGATTAACTTTTGTCCCGGGGGCAGTTCTTTTTGTTTGGTATCGTTTTGGGCGTATTTTATAACTAAGCGGTCCTCTTCTTTAACATAAATGGACCCCGCGTCCGCCCGAACGACCTTACGAGCCTCTAAAAGAATCCGTTCCAAAAGGAGGTCCAAGTCTTGAATTTGATTTAATTCCGAATCGATTCGGATTATAGACCTTAGATCCGTTCTCTTTGCCATCGGTCCTCCCGATAATTGTACGTGCTACCCTATTCTTTTCGACCGGTACACTTGATTACATGATACCCAAATTGGGTTTGTACCACGTCGCTAACCGATCCGGGAGAAAGGCGCTTAACCGCCGACTCGAAGGGGGCGACCATTTTCCCGGGGCCAAACCATCCTAAGTCCCCCCCCGAAGATTTGGACGGACAGGTGGAGTATTCCCGGGCCAGGGACTCAAAATTTGCTCCCTGTTTAATCCGTTTTAACAGTTCTGTAGCCAGGGACTTATCTTTGACTAAAATATGACTAGCCCGCCATTCCATACCAACCTCCTTGTGCATACAGCTTTGGTGCTATACTATTCTTATACTATACTGCAAAAAAACGCAAAGGGGTTGGTAAAAACGGTTAACTTTTCATAGCCCCCATCCCTTTGAAGGAATTGACCATGACGTTTCGTCGTTTTTTCGGAAATCTCCTCATCTTTTTTGGGGTGTTAAACCTTATCGATTTCATGTCCCCCCGCCCCATACCGACGGTGGGCTTCTCGGCCATCATTGGTGGAATTTTTTTTATTTTCGTGGGTCTCTATCTCCGTTCAAATACCCAGGGGGGAAGCAAATTCCCCTGGACCTCTTTGGGACGTCTGTTGGGAAATCAGGGGAAGACTTCCCAGGATAGACAGGCGGGGGGTACGGCAGATGGGGGAGCCGCGGGGAAACCAGAGGATCCCCTTTTATCGGTCCGGGTACTGCGGTTGGCGTCGGAAAAAAAAGGACGCCTGACCATAGCCCAAACGGCCATAGCTTTGAACGTCCCCCTGGACCAGGTAGAAGGGGCCCTGGACGGGTGCGCCAAAAAGGGAAGCGCCTACATGGAAGTTAACCCCCAAACGGGGGTCACCACCTACTGCTTTCCCGAATTTTTAGAAACCCCGTCACAGGACGAATAGGTAAGTCCAGCTTTACTAGATGTGAATCGCCCGGTCCTGGGATGCCAAGGACGCTTCCTTTATTATTTCCGAGAAGGTCGGATGGGCATGGACCGTGTCGATAATTTCGTCCACCGTCAGTTCTCCTTGGGCGGCCACCAAAAGCTCGTGAATCAGTTCGGTCGCCTCGGCTCCCACGGCGCTGGCGCCGAGAATTTCTCCGGTTAAGGGATCCGAAAGGACCTTGACGAAGCCCTCGGGCCGATCCACCGCCACGGCTTTTCCTATGGCGCGGAAGGGGAAACGGGCCACCTTGTAGGGCCTTTTCTCCAGGGCCAGGGTTGCCTCCTGGGCTCCAAAGGAGGCAACCTGGGGTTCGCAATACACCGCCTGGGGAATGTAGCGGGGATCCAGCCGTTTTCTCCAGGGATTGGGTCCCTTCCCCAGGATCGCGGCGACCCGTTCGGCCACCAATTCCGCCTGGGCCGAGGCCACGTGGGCCAGTTGACCTTCACCGGCCACTATGTCCCCCACGGCGAACACCGAGGATACGGAGGTTTCGTAATAGTCCCCCACCACCACGTAGCCCCGGTCAAGCCGAACACCCAGGGTTTCCAGGCCCAAACCGGAGGTTCTGGGAAGGCGTCCCGCCGATACGAGGATCCTATCCACCCGCAGTTCCTGCCCTGTGCCCTCCCCTTCCGGGGACACTAGGGAAAACACCAGCTCCCCCGAGGGATTTTTTTTAAGATCCTGGGCCTTCTTATGGGTATAAAAGACCACACCCCGCTTTTCCATACCCGATTGGATCAGTTGAGAAACCTCCGGGTCTTCCATAGGAAGGACCCGATCCATTAATTCGACCAGGTGGACCTGGACCCCAAAGGAATTCATGATATAGGCAAACTCTATACCGATGGCTCCGCCTCCAATGATGGCCATGGTTTTGGGTAACCGCTGTAAAAAGAGAGCCCCGGTGGACGAGAGGATACGCTCCTCGTCGAAATCAAACCCGGTCATGGGTCGAGGACTAGAACCGGTGGCCACAACCAGGGCCGAGGCGCTCAGTTGGCGGACCGAGCCGTCGACCAGGGATCGGACGGCAACCCGGTGGGCCCCCTCCACCTGGGCTTCCCCGCTGATATAATCAACCCTATTCTTCTTTAGCAGGAAAGAAACCCCCTTAGAAAGGGTATCCGCCGCAGAGCGGGAGGAGGCCTGAACGCGGGCGTAATCGAATTCGCTCAGGTCGGCCTTAATGCCGTAGTCCCGCAGTTGTTCCAGGGACCTAAATTGGGTTGCCCGGTCGATTAGGGCCTTGGAGGGGATACAGCCTATGTTCAGACACACGCCCCCAGCCTTATCCTTCTCTATCACCGCCGTAGAAAGACCTAACTGGCGGGCCCGGATCGCCCCCACGTACCCTGCGGGACCGGCTCCAATAAAAATAATATCGTAATCGTAGTTCATAGTATTTTCCTTTTATCGATCCCCCTTTCGGGTCTACAGAAGAGCCAATGCGGGTTCCTCAAAATATTCTTTTATGGTCCCCATAAACTGGGCTCCCTGGGCACCGTCGATGGCCCGATGATCGCAGGAGAGGGTGAGGCGAAGCATAGAACGGATAACCACCCTATCGGTCCCATTGGCCCTGGGACGAACCACCGGTTCCTTCACCGTGGCACCGACGGCCAGAATCGCCGATCCGGGAGGATTGATGATGGCGGTAAACTCCTCTACCCCCCAGGCGCCCAGGTTGGAAATGGTAAAGGTGGCCCCTTCGTAGTCCTGGGGGACCAGGGTTCCGGACCGCGCTTTGGCTATAAGGCGGCGTAAATCCCCCTCGATGTCTTCCAAACCCCGGTGGGAACAATCCCTGACCACCGGCGCCACGAGGCCTTCGGGAACCGCCACTGCCAGGGCGATATCCACGGAGGAATGGTATATGAGGGATGATTCGCCCCAGCTGACGTTGATTTGGGGATTCTTGGCGATGGCCATGGCGGAAAGTTTGATAAAAAGAGCGTTCAGCGAAATTTTGGACTCCTCCGAACGGCCTCGGTTAATCAAGTTTCGAAGGGCCAAAAACCGATCCATTTCTACCGCCGAACGGAGATAAAAATGGGGGGCCTCCCGCATGGATTCGCTCAAGCGTCGGGCGCTTACGGCCTTAAACCGGGAAAGGGAAACCGTACGGTCCCCCAACGGGGGATTAGCGGGCTGGGGCTTTTCCAAGGGCTTTTCCAAGGCCTCTTCCACATCCCGCTTGATAACCCGGCCGTGGGGCCCCGTACCCTTAAGGCCACGGATATCCATACCCGCGATCCGGGCAAGTTGACGAGCCAAGGGAGAAGAGGGGGGATAACCGGGGCCGAGAACCGGCTTGTTCCCTCCCACCGGTTCGGATTCCGTAGGAAACTGGGACTCCCCCCCGCGATGGACATCCGATACGGAAGCCCCCGGGGCGGCGGCCGTCGCTATGGAAGCGGCCGGTATGGGGGCCGCTGGTACGGGGGGCACAGGTTCGGAAGCCGGTGAACTAGAGACTGTGGGCAACTCAGGTTTGACAGGGATGTCAGGGGATACCGGTTTGGTGGGCAGGGAACCTACCAATGTTGAAAAATCTTCTCCCTTTTGACCAATAATGGCAATGGGCTGTCCGACCTGGACGGAGGAACCCTGGGGAACCAGGATTTTTAGGAGAATTCCGTTATTGGAAGCCTCGTAATCCATCACCGCCTTATCGGTTTCCACCTCCGCCAAAACTGCCCCCCTTTTTACGGGCCCCCCTTCATCTATTTTCCAAGCCGCTATGGTCCCTTCGGTCATGGTGGGAGATAGGGCTAACATGGGTACTAATTCGGCCATACTACGCTCCTTTTGAACTATCCTGAATGTATAATGCCCGTTTTGCCGCGGTGAGGATCTTTTCCACATTGGGCTGAGCGGCCAATTCGAGGCTATGATTATAGGGCATGGGGACGTCTTCGGAGGTCACCAATTCTATGGGGGCGTCCAACCGGTCAAAACAGTCCCGGGAAAGCCTAAAAGCCACGTCGCTACCCACGCTGGCCTGGGGCCATGCCTCGTCAACCACCACCGCCCGGTTGGTCTTGGTTACCGAGGCGACGAGGGTCTCCATATCCAGGGGCCGAAGGGTCCGCAGGTCGATTACCTCCGCCTGAACACCCAATTTTTCCAGTTCCTGGGCGGCCTCCAAACAGAGTTTTACGGGCTTAGAAAAACTAATAAGGGTGATATCCGTCCCGCTCCGGAGGACATTCGCCTTACCCAGGGGTACCAGGAATTCCGTATCCGCCACCTCGCCGGTCCAGCCGTACATCATCTCGGCCTCTAGAAATACCACCGGATCATCGTCCCGGATGGAACTTTTTAACAGACCGTAAGCGTCCGAGGAATTGGAGGGAGCCACAACCTTGAGACCCGGGACGTGGGCCCAATAGGAGGCAAAGGACTGGGAGTGCTGGGCCCCCAGGTACTCCGCCGGGCCGTTGGGACCCCGAAATACCAGGGGCATTTTGAAACGGCCACCGGACATGTAGCGCATCTTGGCGGCGTTGTTCACCACCTGGTCCAGGGCCAGGAGGGCAAAATTGTGGGTCATCCATTCAATAACGGGACGTAAGCCCGCCTGGGCGGCCCCCACCCCCAAGCCCGTAAACCCTAACTCCGTAATCGGGGTGTCCACCACCCGTTGGGGACCGTATTTGGCTAAAAGCCCCTTGGATACCTTGTAGGCCCCATCGTATTCGGCCACCTCTTCGCCCATCAAAAAAACCGAAGGGTCCCGGGCCATCTCTTCGTCTAACGCCCTGTTTAGGGCCTCTCGAACCGTAATTACCGCCATAGCTTACCTCCCCACCAGGGCCGAACGGGGATAGGGGCCCGCGTAAACATCATCGTACAGGGAAGGTAACGAAGGTTCGGCCCCCTCTTCCGCGTATCGAACCGCGTCGGCGATTTGTTTTTCTATCTCCTCGTCCATGTGAGCGACGAGTTCCGGGGAAACTTGATTTTCCTTCAACAATCGGTCTTGAAATATCAGGATGGGGTCGTGGGAACGGTACCGTTCCACCTCTTCCTTGGTACGGTATTTTTGGGGGTCGCTCATGGAATGACCCTTGTATCGATAGGTTTGCAGGTCCAAAAGGACCGGTGAGCCCTGGCGGACCGAATCGAGGGCCCCTTCAAAGGCCCGGTACACCGCTAGCACATCCATCCCATCCACCTCGTGGCCCTCTATCCCATAACTGTTCCCCATAACAGAAAACTGTTCCACCGAGGAGACCCTTTTAAAGTTGGTTCCCATGCCAAAATGATTGTTCTCGCAGGCGTAAATCACCGGGAGGGACCAGATCTTGGCCATATTCAAACTTTCGTGAAAAGCCCCCTGGTGTATGGCCCCATCGCCAAAGAAAACCGCCGTAGCTCCGCCGGTTTTATTGTACTTTTGAGCGAAGGCCACCCCCGTGGCCACGGGAATTTGGGCCCCCACGATGCCGTTCCCCCCCAAAAAATGAAGGTCCTCGTCAAAAAGGTGCATGGAACCCCCTTTCCCCCGGGATGAACCGTTAGCCTTGCCAAAAAGTTCCGCCATCACCGCAGTGGGCTGCATACCGCAGGCCAGGGCGAATCCGTGGTCCCGATAGCCGGTCAAAACGTAATCCTTCTTTAAATCCATGGCCGTTACGGCCCCCACGGCTACCGCTTCCTGACCGTTGTAGAGATGACAAAAACCGCCAATTTTCCTAAGGCCGTACATTTTTCCCGCCTCTTCCTCAAACCGGCGAATCAATTTCATGGTTCGAAGCATAGCCACGAGCGTATCCTTTAAAAGTTCCATAACCTACCTCGATCTCCAAAAATAGCGTTCGTTTTTCATGGGATAGAATAGGGAAATTTGCTCAATTTCCGTTTCTAGGACCGCAAAATTTTTAGAATCCCGGTTAACCCGCCAAAATATCTGCAGATTAGGCCCTATGGCTTCCATCACCTCGGCTTTTAATTGGGGATCCAGGATCAACCGAGCTTGGCCGTTGAGGGTATATATTTCGTTCAACACGGTACTTTGAAAGGTCCATTCTACCCTTCCGTGTGCCTCCACCTGCTTTGCCTTAGGGCTATCGGGGGCAGTAATGGCATACAGGTACCCCGACCTGCCCTTTAAAATCGTCGGGGTCATCCAACGACTATGGGGATACCCCTCCTCATCCACCGACGTGAACAGACCAACCTTGGCAACCCTTACCAGGCGTTCTAAATTTCCCACTAAATCCGGGGCTTCCATGAGCGTTCCTCCCTTATAATCCATGGTTATATATTACTAATTTTGTAATATTGAGACAATTCTAAAAACATCAGTTTTTAGAATTTTTCCGCTGAAATCGCAATTCCTGTAAGGAATTGCTTAAGTCCCCTCTAAAAACAATTGGTTTTTAGAGGGGACTCAATATTACAGGCAAATAAAAAGCCATAAGAAACTCTCGGACCGGTGGATTTTTTATGGTGGGGCGAACAGGTACGACAAACTGCCAGGATTTTATTCCAAGGGTCGGTAAAAGTTCCGGGGTACAAAAAAGAAAGCCCCCCGGGAAAAGGAGTCAAAACCCGGGAGGCTAAGGAAAAAGGAAAGGAGGAATGAGATGAGGAAACGGTTCATACCCGTTTCAATAATTAAAACAAGGGGATGGGAAAAAGGTAACAAAAGTAGAAAACAAAATATGAGATAATTGAGGGGACTTAAATATGGGACTTTTTAAAAGCCCCGTAGGGTTACCGGTTTTCCTTGGCTACCTGGGCCAACCGTTCTTCCTTTTCCCACTGGGCGATCACATGCTCGTAGGCGGCGATGGTGGCTTGCATCACCACATCCTGCAGGGCCCCCCGACCTACCCAATCGGAACCATCCATGTTGTAGAGGTGTGTCAGGATTCCCTTAACATCCTGTACCGTACAGGTAGGGTCGTGGCTCCTTCGGCGTTCCAAGCCCCGAATTTCCTGTTCGTAAACCTCCTGGTATTTTTCTTCCTGCCAATTGATCGACTCGTTCATCGCTGATCCTCTTTAAAATACGTAATTTTTCTCTCCACGGTGGGTCCCCACTGGGGGACCAGGACCCCAAAACGCAGTTCCATCGAGGTGGTCCGTCGCTTGACCCAAGAACCTCGGGTATCCAGGGAATAATCGTACCGATAATCCAGGGTTGTTCCATCGTCCAAAGTCCCCGTCATTCGCCGCAACAGCCCGTCATCTCCCCATTGATACCGGTACAGATCCTCCTTGGGATTCTCCTCTGCCTGCGGGGCGGCTTTGCCATCAGCCTGGGGGATCGTTTTGCTATCTGCCTGGGGCGCGGCTGGGTTCTTTACCTGGGGTGCGACCTTGCCATCAGCCTGGGGTGAGGCTGGGCCCCCAACCTGGGACGCTGATTTTCCCTCAGGCCCCTGGGCCGTAGCTGTTATATTCTGGGCCTTTTTTTTCATCCACCGATGCAGTTCCACCGGTCGACCCAGGGAATCGTACAGGGCCGTCATGGTACCACTGGGGCTGATGATACGGCTTATCAAATTTTGGCTATTGTAATCGTAGGATGTTTCGGAGATTATCTGCCCCTGTTCGTCCCGTTCCCGTTGGTCCCGAAGGCGAAACCGATCGTCCACCGTATACTGGTAGAGGGCCACCGCCACGGCGGAGGAGTCGTACCAAGTTTCGGTTACTTCCCCGGGCCTATAGGTACAGACCACCGTTGTTTGGTCCTTGTCCCCCCAAAGCTCGATTCGACCGGGCAAAGGGATAGGGGCGGGAACGTCGCTGAAGCTTCTGATACGCCACACCTGGGTCTTCGAATCCTGGAAAATTGTAAGGGTTTCCATGGGGCCTTGGTTACTCCAGGTTACCGCGACGGAAAGGAATTTTCCCGTTTCCCCGTCCGGGACCAAAAGCCGTTGGACCTGACCCTTCGGATTAAGGGCATACACGAGGGTCCCCTTATCCTGGGGAAGCTCCACGGAAACCGCCGGGGTGGCGGTTTTAAAGGCTTCCGGGGGAATGGAAGGGGGCCAATCGGGACGCCAGGGGAGGTCCCCCGGGGATCCGGCCCCATGGAGGACGCTCAAATACAGGGACAAAAAGGGTACCTTGGCATCGGACTGGGATTCCTGGGCCGTCAAAGGAAAAAGGGTACCCATTAAAAGCCCTAAAAAAAGAAAAAAATGACGCATAGAGGCAGTATACATCCCCTTGGAATCGATTAAAAGCCTGTCCTCAACAGGTAGAGCCCCCCCATAAGGACCGAAGGTATAAGGGTGGCTAAAAAGTTTACCATATCGTTATTGACCCAGTGCATACCCCGGACCAGTAGGTTCGGAACCTGGTTGGTCATGGGTCGTTCGGTGACCCTGCCGGTGATAGCGCAGAGGTATTGGGCTTGGAGGGTGGCTCCTAAGAGGGAATCCAAAAGGGAACCTAAAAAGCCTCCCACAACGATCAGACCTAAGGCCCAGGGAGACGACCAGGGGATAGAATGGGATCGCAAGGGAACCTGTAAAAAAGGATTGGTGGGGAACAGACTTTGCAACTGGAGATACAAGCCCTGGGCGGAAAAAAGGAGGGCCACAAAAAGGGCACCCAAGAGGGAAAAGAAAAAGCCCAAAAGGGTAACGCCCCCGGAAACGCCGGGTTCCACGAACTTTCGAGTTAAAATATGCCGAGGTTTTTGGGTATGCAGAACTCCCATTTCGCCGGCCCAGGTATCGGCGGTGGCCGCAGAAAAGGCTACCACCAGGGCGACAAAATACATCACCTGGCCCGTGGCGGCGAAAAGGACCGAAGCTACCAAGGCCACCCCGCAGTTAGCCAAAACCTGGATAGAATCCCGCCGATCTCCCTTTTCTATGAGGGAGCTAAGACGCAAGCTTTTTCTTTTTTCTTTTTTTACCCGCCCGATAAAGACGGAGGATAAAAAGAACGAAAAAAGAATAACCAGGGGGCCAATGCCCGCGAACACAAAAAGGGCCGTTCCTACGCCTATACCCGCCAGGGCTCCTTCGGTGGTAACCTTTTTAAGGGTCCAGGATACAAAGGCTACGGGTATAGTAAAAAGAAAACCGATCAGAACCAGGGCGTTTACCGTACCTGGGGTCACGAAGGCTAAATACAGGGCTGTCCCCAGGGGAACGGTAAGATTATCAATCCCCAGGGGGGTGGAAACTTCCAAAAAGGCGCCGATGAGGGCTGTTCCCACTGCACGGTACAAGGCCGTCCATAGGCCCGAGGGAGCATCAAATACCAAGGATAATACGAGAACCACCAAAAAAGAGGCCCCAAACATGGTCAGGGTTCCAGCCATGGACTTCCGGGCCCCAAACACGGTGCCCCAGGGAGACGTCACCGATTCGCCCACGATGGCCGCAAGACCGTCCCCCCAGCCCATGATCAAAATGCCCGTCCCGGCTATCCACGTTGGCAAAAGGCCGTTCCACGAGAGCAGGACGAGAATCAACAGGGAAATGGGGAAGTATACGGTTCCATAATTCCGGGAACTGGGTTTTCCTTCCATGCCCTTAAAAAGGTTCAGCCGAAGAGAAAGCCAATTCAGAAGGATAAAGACCCCCGGACCGATGGAGGCCATGAGGGGACTTTTTATCCAGAGCATGGCAAAAAGCCACCAGTGGGATACCCCAATATGGACCAGTTTACGGGTCATGGAGGCCCTGATGATACGCCGTTTTTCTAAATATCCGGCTATACCGATAAAAGTAAACACGTACGCAAATGAAAAAATAAGACCCCAAAGGTCCTGAATAAATATACTATTCATAATAATTATTCCTATTTTTAATATCGCTAAAGGGAGGGTAAAAGGGCAAGAGCCAATCGGGTTAAAAAGAAAAAAAGCCCTTGGATAATAATATAGCCCTCCACAAAAACGGAGGTTCCCGGTTTACGGATAAGCCACGTAGGCAGGGCCGCCGCGTAGGCAATTAAAAACCAGGCAATGTAATTTTTTAAAGGTATAGTCGGGCCGAACCAACGCCAATAGCCTAGCCGAATCGCCAGGGGCTCCATTATAAAATCGAATAAAACGCAGAGTAGCGCGGCCCCGAAGGCGCTGAGCGTTCCGTTGGGGGTCTTAAAAAAACGCCGCGCAAAAGTGGCGGTACCAAGGACCACCAGAACCCAATTAAACCCTATAATCGGCGGAACAGCGAATAATTTTGAACCTAAAACGTCTCCGTATTCATAGGGACCAAAAACCAATCCCGTGGACACCCCAAGGACTTCTAAGCCAAAGGTAACCAAAAAGGTGGGTATGGCCCAAAACAGTACCCCAAAACCCCGGTCCTTAATGGAAAAACTTAGGGCGATAAAACCAAAGATCAAGAGCAGGTAGGGGGTTAAAATCAACATCAGGGGTCTGAGGGAGGGGTACACATGACCCACCACGCCGACTATGAAGAAAAAGCCCACAATGATAAGCCCCCAACGATCTCGACGGGCAGTATCCCAGGTATAATGGATCATCTAAAAACCTCGATGAAAAAGTTTCGGATCAACCGGCGGACGATGCGTCCCCGTCGGGGTTTAACTTTTTTTTCAAACACAATCAAGGGGTCCCGTTCTATGGTCTCGGCGGTCCACCAATACATATCCGAAGCGGTAACGATGGGGAGGCGGAAACGGTAGGGCAGATAGGCATACCCCTGCAGGGCCTTTATCTGCCACGTGCGGAACCGCTCCAGCTGAATGGTAATCCATCTCTGGAATTCCCCCGGATGGTCCCGGGCCCACGCAGGGTCTATGATCCGTTCATCCGCCCCGTCAAGGGGAAGATAGCGCCGGTTAAGCCTTCTATCCTCATCCATATCCCGGATAAAGTTAATATACTGCATGGCCCGACCTAACAGTTGGGCCGTGGGGTACGCTTCGGGAGTAATTCCCATGCAGGCGCACATGAATAGACCGATAACCTCAGCGGAGCCGTAGACGTACCCCAAGGTTTCCTCCAGGGTATCGTAGCGACTCTTGGTCAAGTCCGCCTGCATGGCATCCAGAAAAGCCTCCGTCCAGGAGGGAGAAAAGCCCATCTCCCGGGCTAAATCCCCGTAGGCTAAAATTACCCCCCGGTCCTCCTGGGACAACAGGGCCGGAGGGGTAAGGTCCTCGCGGCCCGCCAAAACGTCCCGGGTAAAGGATCGGAAAACATAGAATTCGGCCTCCCGCTGGGGTATGGAATCCACCAAATCGTCGGCCCGGCGTACAAAGGCGTAGAGGGTAAACACCCGACGACGAATTTTTTCGGGAAAAAAGAGGCTGGAGTTGAAATAGGTGGTACTTCCCCGTTTAAAGGTTTCCCTTTGGTACGCCGCTACATCCATGCCTACTGTTTCCCCGAAAGATAGGCGTCCACCACCGGAGTAACCACTTCAGAAGCGATAAAGGTCATGGGAACCCCGATGCCGGGATGGGTGTACTGACCCGCGTAAAACAATCCCTTGACCCTTTTGGACCGCATGGCCGGCCGGAACACGGCGGTTTGCCGGAGCGTATGGGCCATTCCCAGGGCCGTTCCCTTAAAGGCGTGGTAATCGGCGGAAAAATCTCGTTGAGAAAAAATTCGTTTAACCTCTATCCGGGACTTTAAGGGGGTCCCCAACAGGGTTTCGACCCTTTGGAGGGTCACGTCGAAGTATTTTTCCCGAACCTCGTCGGTATCCGACAGGCCTGGGGCCACGGGTACCAGGAGGAAAAGGTTCTCTTTCCCCTGAGGAGCGGCCCTTTGGTCGGTTTTGGAGGGGGCTGAAAGATAAAAGCAGGGGTCCTGGGGCCAGGAGGGGTGTTTAAAAATACGGTTAAAATGATCGGTCCAATCGGGGGTAAAGTACAGGTTATGATGGTCCAGCCCATCCACGGCCCTATCAATTCCCAAATAGGCGATAAACATGCTGGGGGCTAGAACGGCCCGGTCCCAATAGGCGGGGCTATAGGATCTATATTCGGGGGCCAACAGATCCCGTTCCCCGTGGACGTAATCGCCGCTCATTAAAACCGCGTCCCCCTGGAGGGAAATGGTAGCGGTACCCTGCCGAGCCGAAACGCCCCTTACCCGGCCAGCGACCACATCGATGGAGGTCACATCCGTATCGTAGATAATCTGGACCCCCAGTTCCTGGTTTAGGCGTACCAACCCTTCGACGATGGCGTACATTCCCCCCACGGGGAAATGGATGCCATCCTTCAAATCCAAATAGGACATAAGGGAATAGAGGGCCGGCGCGTTGGTGGGGCTAGACCCCAGGAAGACCATGGCGTATTCCAATATTTTTTTTGCCCGATGGTCCGTAAAAAATTTACCCACGTAGGAATCCAGGGAGTTAAACACATTGAGCCGCAGGCCCTCGGTCATAAGACGGCGGTTTAAAAATTGAAACACATGCCGATAATCCCGGTATAGAAAATCCTTTATGGCCGTGTCGTACTTGTATTGGGAAAGATCGACGTAATTTTTAAGCCTCTGGGCCCCACCCTTTTCAAAACCCTCAAAAATTTCTTGGGTCCGTTCAAAATCCTCCGTTATTTCTACCTGATCGGTATCCCCAAAAAAGACCTTATAGTGGGTCCGTAGCTTTTGTAATTTCCAATAATCCTCCCGATTTTTATTAAATAGGGAGAAATAACGGTCAAACACCGGTCCCATGAGGTACCAGGAGGGGCCCATGTCGAAGGCGTAGCCCCCTTCCTCCCATAAGCGCGCCCGTCCGCCGGGGCTGGAACGGGCTTCCACCACCGTGACTTCGTACCCCTCTTTTCGGAGCAGGGCCGCAGAACTTAAGCCCCCAAAGCCAGCTCCAATAATAATTACTTTTTTTGTCATAGACCCAAAATCCTTTTTATAACCGGGGGGTCTAAACGAAAGGCGCTATCCCGGCCTTGACAAAAATGATGAACCCTAAGGAGATGGATAGATAGGTCCGAATAAATTATCCGATCCCCTCCCCGTTCCACGGTGACAGAATTTTTGTGGAATATACCATCCCCCCAGGGACAGGGAAGTTTTCCCCGGGCTTCATCGCTCTTTACAAGCCAGATACCCCCTATGGTAATCGGTTCGCCCAAGCCGTTGGCCCCGGCGGTGGCCAATCGGACCAATTCATCGGCCACCGCGTCAAAGTCCAGACCCAGGGCCCGAAACTCCTCCTCGTCCGCTTCTATGATATCCGTGACGGGGCGTTTGTCGGACCCCAGAAAGCCCAAACTGGTAATTACCCCAGCGGCCATTTTTTCCATGGCTAAACGATCGGTACTCTGCATTTTCATGGATTACCCCTCCCTTAGGCGAACTTATCGTAATAAATTTTATCCGTCGTTATCCCGTTGTTCGTCATCACCTTAATACAAGCGTCAATCATCCCCGGACTACCGCAGAGGTACCCCTCCTTTGGAACATCCGGGGCCATTCGTTCCTTAAAGTAGGAATCCAAAACATTGGTGATGAGCCCCACGGGGCCCGTCCAATTATCCTCCGGTTTAGGTTCCGAAAGGGCGGGTACAAAATGAAAATTAGAAAACCGTTTCCCCAGCTCTTCCATCTCCTCCAGGTAGAACATATCCCGTTTAGACCGGGCCCCAAAAAAGTACCATATATCCCTATCCTGCCAGGCCCCGGTTTGGGCCATGTGGTTCAACATGGATTTAAAGGGCGCCATACCCGAACCGCCGGCCACAAAAACCATGAGGGCTTTAGTATCCCGAACCCCAAATTCCCCAAAGGGCCCCACCACCTCGATCGTATCTCCCTCTTTTAGCCTGGTATGCACGTAGGTGGTGGCGATGCCCCCGGGAACCAGACGGATCAACAATTCGATATGCTCCCTATCCTGGGGGGTGGAGGACATGGAGTAGGCCCGCTGGACCGACTCTTTTACGTCCCCGTAGGGGGGAGTCACCAGCTGGGCGTACTGTCCCGGGGTAAAGGATATGCCCCCATCGGCGATCGCCGCGTCCGAAAGCCGCAGGTAGACTTCCTTAATATCGTAGGTCAGGTCCCGAATCCGCTCCACCGTGGTTTTAAATTTTTTGATGTTAAAGAGGGCCTCGGGTATTTCTATGGAGATATCTTTTTTTAATTTTACCTGGCAGGCTAGCCGCACATTTTGGGCCACCTCTTGGCTGTTCAAATAGGGCAGTTCCGTGGGCAAATGGGGACCCACATCGGAGCGTACCTTGACTTTGCAGGCCCCGCAGGATCCACGGCCGCCGCAGGCCGAGGGCAGAAAAATATTTTCAAAGGCCAGGGTTCCCAGCAGGGGCGAGCCTCCCCTTACTTTGAGTAGCTTTTTCCCGCCGTTTATATCGATCTGTACCTCCCCGTAATCGTTGACCACCCTATCGGTTAGGGAAATCAAAAAGGCCAGGGCCGATGACACGAGGGCTACCACGAGGGGGCCGAGGATTAATGGATGCATAGGTACCTCCTACTGGACGTTCAACATGCCAGAAAAACCGATGAAAGCCATGGCCATAAAACCGATGGTTATGATGGTGATTCCCGGTCCCTTTAAGCCCGCACTGACGGGGGCCACATCGATCCGTTTGCGGATCGACGCTAACAGCATAATGGCGAGCCACCAACCCGCGCCGGAGCCGATTCCAAAAGCCAGGGTTTGGAAAAAATCATAATTCCTGATTTGCATAAACAGAATGGCCCCTAGAATAGCGCAGTTTACCGTGATCAGGGGAAGGAAGATCCCCAGGGCCATGTACAAGGCCGGGGATACTCGATCGATGACCATTTCCAGGATCTGTACGATAGCCGCGATAACGATGATAAAAATTATAAAGGAGAGGTAATCCAGGTTCAGGGGTTCTATGATGAGCTTCAGAACCACCCACGAGGCGACCATGGTAATGGTCATAACGATCGTAACGGCGAAACCCAGCCCAAAGGAACTCTTCTGGTCCTTGCTGATAGAAATAAAGGAACACATCCCCAAAAAATTGGCCAACAGAATATTGCTGGTAAAAATAGAGGCGAAAAATAAAATTATAGGATTGATCGCGGGGCTCATTTGGTACCTCCTGCGGGAGCCTGTTTGGAAGCCTTTGCCTTTTCTTGAATCGTTTTGCTAGCCCAGATAACCATGGCCACCAGGAAAAAGGCGCTTGGGGCCATTATCATGATGGTCCAGGGGGTAAAAGCGTCCCCCAAGAGGGCTGTCAAAATCGGTATGCCAAAGAGACTGCCAAAACCGAGGAGTTCCCGAACCACGGCGATGAGCATCAATACCCCCATATACCCCAGACCGGAGGTAAGGCCGTCCCAGAAGGAAAGCAGGGGGGGATTGGACCGGGCAAACCCCTCCGCCCGGCCCATGATGATGCAGTTCGTGATGATCAAGCCCACGTAGGGCCCCAGGGAGCGGGAAATATCGGGTAAATAGGCTCGAAGAACAATATCGATAATGATAACGTAAAACGATATCACCAAGACTTGGACGATCATACGAACCTTGTTGGGGATCAGTTTATTCATGCCCGAAAGCGTAAGGCTGGAAAAAGCGGTGGCAAAACTAACCCCAAGGGTCATAATCGCCGTATTGGTGAGGTTATTCGTCACGGCCAGGGTTGAACAGATCCCTAAAACTTGTATAAAAATCGGGTTGTTGTACCATAGGTTCTGAAGGAGAACCTCGGTCCCCTTCCCTCTTTTTTTGGCGGCGCTCATTGCAGAACCCCCTCGTTCTTAGCTTTACGGAAATCGTCGATGCCCCGGTTAACCAGGGCTTCCATGGATTGGCTGGTCCGCGAAGCGCCGGTCACCGCGTCCACTTGACTATTGTTAGGATCCTTATCGCCCTTTCCCGACCCCTGGACCACCCGGATCCCCTGGGGACCTATTTTTTCATCCTTGAATTGGGTTTTAAACCAGGGCTCGTCGATTCTACCCCCCAGGCCGGGGGTTTCGTTGTGGCTTACTACCTGGAGGCCCATAAGGTGTTCCACCGGAGCGTCTACGGCCAAAATGATGGTAATGGTTCCCCACAGGCCCGGTCCGGCGAAGCGCTGGGCGTATACATTCTTCCCACCCACGGAAGCCCTATACAACTCCCCCGTCGAAGCTTTAACCGTGGAAACCGACTTTTCATAGGTGGTGTCGATGGTATCTTTGGTGTAGGGTATTCCCATGGCGCTTAAAACGGCGGACCGTTCGGCCAAACGTCGGTTGGAAGCCACCCTATCCTTGGTAGATTCGTTGGCCAAGGAAAGGAAAAATACGAAAAAGACGCACACCAGAAAAGTAAATAGTACCGTGTAGGCCATGCTGTCCCGTTTCATTTATTCCCCTCCTTTCCCGTGTTATCGGTAGCCCCGGGGTTCGTTGGAATCGGCTTTTTCTTGGTCACCAGGTCGTCAAAAAGAGACGCGGCGGTGTTTCCCATAAGGATGGCAAAGCTGGTACCTTCGGGAAACAGTGAAAAAGTACGGATTAGTACCACCGCGACCCCGATAAGCCCACCGTAGAACCACTGAGCCAGGGGCTTTTTGGGGGCGCTCACCGGGTCAGTGGCCATAAACACCGAAACAAAAAGGAAACTGCCCGCCAGTAGGGACTGTAGGGGCAGGGCCTTGGGGACGGAGGCGAGCAACAGGGCCGCAGTTAAAATGAAAGCTGAAAGAATGGTGCTGACGATGAGTCGCCAACTGGCGGTCTTCGTGACGATTAGGTAGATCGCCGCCAGGATGATAAGAATCACGGGCCCCTCTCCCAGGGAGCCCATACGGAGTCCTAGGACGAGATCCCATGGATTTGTGGCTTGACCGCCCCTCATAAGGGCCATGGGCGTGGCCGCCGTAAGACCGTCCACGGGGTATCCAAAGATACCCGCAGAGGCGCCGAAGGAGCCGGCGCGGACAAAGCCCCTCTGCATAATCGTCGCGAAGGCGATATATACAAAAAGACGACCCGCTATGGCGGGGTTAAACACGTTCCGTCCAAAGCCGCCGTATACCTCCTTGGCCATAAAAACGGCAAAGAGGATACCCACCCCGACGATCCATAGGGGTACCACCGGGGGCATGGACAGGGTATAGAGCGCGCAGGTTACCAGAACCGCTTCGCTCGGTTTTTTACCCCGTTTTTTTTCCATAAAGTATTCCGTCAGAACACCCAGAGTAAACACCACCAGGGCGGTCCAAAGGGGCCGCAACCCGTAGAGGTATATGGAAAAAAGAAAAATGGGCGCCAAGCTTAAGAGTACCCGGCGCATGATCGGTTGTTTTTGAAACAAGGGACCCTCCTTTTACTTTCTCTAGTATAAATAATGATTCTTATTTTGCAAGCGAAAAGTTACAGAAGGGTGGGTTTTTTGAGGGTTTTGCGACGGCCTGTGGTGTTTGCGAAACCCTCGGAAAAAAATGAAGCGGTCCCGTAAATTCCTAAGTTACGGGACAGCTTCAATTAACGCCTTTGGTTCCATTCGGGGTTGGCGAACCGTTCTTGGGCAACCACCGAAGCGCGTTTTAGTTCCTCCGGTAAGGGATCACCGGTTTGGTAATCCAAGTCCAAGGCGCTTTGGAAACCCCGCTTAAGGGCTTCTACGGTTTCGTCGAAGGATACCTCCCGACCCAAAAGTTGTTTAAGGCCCCGAACCCGGCTTTTTACGTCTTCGATAAGCTTTCCCTTGGCCTTTTCCGAGGGTACCCGTAAAAGGGAAAACATAAGTTCCACGTCCACGTCCAAAAGTATGGTACCGTGTTGCAGAATACATCCCAATTTTCTGGTTTGGGCGTTCCCGGAAACCTTTCGGTTATCCACCACGATGTCGTTTATGGGGGCGAATTGGGCCGAAACACCCATACCCTTCAGGCCATCGATGATCCCCTGGCAAATCAGTTCGTAGGAATCTAGGACCTTCCGCCGGTACAGGGGGTGGGTCTCCGGGATGATGATGCTGTAGGTAACCTCCGCTTGGTGGAACACCGCCCCCCCTCCGGTAATCCGGCGGACCACGTCGATTCCCCGACGTGAACAGGCCTGGGTATCCACCTCTTCTTCCAGCCCCTGGAAGTAACCGATTGACACGGCCCAGGGTTTCCATCCGTAGAAACGAATCGTAGGGAGCACCGTGGCCGAGGCCACCCCCTCAAGAACCGTTTGGTCCAGGGCCATGTTGAAAGCTCCGGTATTAAAGCCCGTCTCTAACAATCTACAGGGATGAGCCATGATTTTTTACTCCTATACTGAGAACCTCCGCCACTCCGGAAGCCGTAATACCGTACCCCTCCACGGCCTCTTCGGCCATCAAAGCGGCGAACCGTTCCTCGAATTGACCCATCGGCGTTCCCCCCAGGCGGGCTTCTACCCGCTCAAAACCCTCTTCGGGGAAGGCGAAAAAATCCCCGTGGATAGCGATGCGCCGAATAAGATCCCCCTCAATTTCTGCGGTTATCCTTAACAACTTACAATCCGCCGGTTTTCCTACGCCGTGGACCACCATACCGTACCTCCCATTCTCCCTAGGAACCTGGTTTATGCAGTTTGAGTCCCCTCTAAAAATTGATGTTTTTAGAATTGAGGCTGTCCCGTAACTTCCTAAGTTACGGGACAGCCTCAATTGTCTCATGTTTCACAGGCCCTGCGGGGGCGTCACGTATTTATTGCCTGGCCCAAGCTTCCTGGGCGTGATAGCTTGTCCGGGCAAAGGGACCAGCGACCACGGTGCTAAAGCCCCGGGCCAGGCCTTCCCGTTCGTACTCCTTAAAAATATCGGGATGGATATACTCCTGTACGGGCAGTTGCTGAACGCTGGGTTGGAGATACTGGCCCAGGACTAAAATATCCACCCCCACGGAACGGAGTTCATCCATGGTAGCTAACACCTCCGCCCTGGTTTCGCCCACCCCCAAAAGGAGGCTCGATTTTGTCACCCCTACGCCGAGCCGTTTTGCCAGCTCTAGGGTGTGAAGACTCTTATCAAAGGAAGCCCGCCGGTCCCGGATCGACTGAAGGGACCGTACGGTTTCCACATTATGGGCCACCACATCGGGCCCCGCCGCGGTCACCAGTTCCAACTCCCCTTCCACGTAATCGGGGATCAGAACTTCCACCAACACATCGGCTTTTTTTTCTTTTATAGCCCTGATACAGGCGCCGAAGTGCCCAGAGCCCCGATCGGATAGATCATCCCGATCCACCGAGGTAATCACCGCGTACTTCAACCCTAATTCTTCAATCGCCAGGGCTAAATCCTGGGCCTCCTGGGCCTGTACGGGCCGACCGTGGGCGGCGGTTCCCACCGCGCAAAAGCGGCAAGAACGGGTGCACAGGTCCCCAAGGATCATGAAGGTGGCGGTGCCACAACCCCAACATTCGGCCTTATTGGGACAATGGGCCTCTTCGCAAACCGTATGGAGGCCCCGCTCCCTAAGAACCCGGGAAACCTTCTGCCCCTGATCACCCCCTGGGGGGGGCATACGGATCCATTCGGGCTTTCGTTTTAAAGTTTGAGTATCCATGGACCCACTATATATAAAAATAAAACCCTCGTATAGATAAAAAAAAGGCGAACCCTTTTAAAAGTTCGCCTTAAAAAACCTAATAGAGGCTGTCCCGTAACTTAGGAAGTTACGGGACAGCTTCTTTAATGTTGTATTTTCGTAGGATTTTAGCGATTTTTCCTGGTTTTAATACGTCGAAAGGGTTAAAAACGCTAAAATCCGAGAAAATACAAGGGCTGTCTGATAACTAACAGAGTTATCAGACAGCCTCAATTTTTAAAATATAACAAGATGAAACCAACACTTTTAGTTTTAGCAGCTGGAATGGGATCGCGGTACGGTGGAAACAAGCAACTTGATACCGTGGGGCCTTCGGGTGAGACAATAATAGATTATTCAATTTATGACGCTATACGCGCAGGTTTCGGCAAAATTGTATTTGTAATTAGACATGAGATCGAAGATCGGATAAAAGAACGGTTTGATGCCAGACTGAAAGGAAGGATCGACGTAGAATATGTTTTCCAGGAGATAACTAATCTTCCAGAAGGATTGCAGGTATCTTCTGACAGAAAAAAGCCCTGGGGAACCAGCCATGCTATATTGGTTTCAGAAAAGGTTATTCACGAACCATTCGGCGTGATCAACTCCGATGATTATTATGGTGTTGAATCATTCAAGATACTACATGATTATCTGGTTAACAAAAACGACCCGAACAGTTATTGCATAGTTGGATACAAAATGAAGAACACCCTTTCGGATCATGGTCATGTGAACAGGGGTGTATGCAAGGTAGGAGCCGAAGGTTTCCTTAAAAACATTGTTGAGATACATCGGATTGAAAAAACTTCTTGTGGAGCACAGGCTCCTCTTGATAACGGTGAAATGCAAATATTTTCCGGAGAGGAGGTAGTCTCAATGAATATGTGGGGTTTTAAACCATCCTGCTTCAAATTGCTGGCGGAGGATTTTAGAAATTTTATTAATGAAAAAGGAATGGATCTGCATGCGGAATTGGATATACCCACTTCGATAGATAAATTTGTCAAAAGTGGACAGATTAGGATAGAGATACTGATGAGCAATGAGCGCTGGTTTGGTGTTACATATCGCGAAGACAAACTTTTCGTTGTTAATAGTATAAAATCATTGATAGCCCAAGGGATCTATCTTGAAGAAATGTACTAATTCAGGGATGGTAAATTAGTAAGAACTTCGAATAATCTTAGCTTCGCGGATTCCATATCCTAGCAGTTTGTCGGACCTGTGGCCTGGCTTCAACCGGCAGAGCCGGTTGATTTTATTTCAGGTTTATTCCTTCCCTGAGGAATAGACTGAAGAGCCGCCAACAAAATATTTCGAAAGGGTAAGGAACATGATGATTACCGGAATGCTGGCGATGAGGGCCGCGGCCATCATGGCTCCATCGTCGGAGAGCTTCTCCTCGGCAAAGCTGACAATGTAGGTAGGAATAGTTTTATAATTTTTATCCTGGGCAATCATCAGAGGCCACATCAGGTTATCCCACTGTTGGCGGAAGGTTAGGATGGCCAGGCTCGCCACTGCAGGACCAGAGTTCACCAGGACGATAGTACGAAAAATCCGGGG
>Ga0078972_1006314_pt1 | contig 28379 bp, 30 predicted proteins | sample YelNatPaOPGAMG01_FD_67568 | JGI IMG/M metagenome (GOLD analysis project Ga0078972, IMG submission 67568) | Hot spring thermophilic microbial communities from Obsidian Pool, Yellowstone National Park, USA - OP-RAMG-01 (SPADES assembly) (version 2) | ecosystem: Environmental > Aquatic > Thermal...
GACTGGCTTCCAAACGGCTCTTTATCTGTAATCTTAAATATACCTGCAGGTATGCAGATGGACTTCTATGAAAAGTTAAACAGCATAACTCATGGCGCTGTCCAAAGCGAAGAGCTCAAAGAAAAGAAATAATTATCTTAAAAAACCTAAAAATTCTGTTATTAAAATGTTCAGCAAAATCAAGTCAAAAGCTTTTGCATTATTTTTTTATCTAATTACATTCGTCGCTTTTGCTGGGGGGGCATATTCAACTGATAATTACTCGCTCATCTTGGATTTTCTATCCGTCATATTTGGTTAAGTTTGTTCGTAGAAACATTTAAAAATCCATTTTTTCATAAAATCTTGTAAAAGGATAAAAATAGACAAAGAAAATTACATTATTCTTTAGTCTAAAGTTATTGCATGAAGAAAATTAAAGAAAACGAGATTAACGAGGAAATAACTGGAGAAGAAGTTTCTTCTGAAGAACATTCAAAAAGAAAGCCAGTTGTACCTGGGGAAGTCATAGCCAGTGGCGAAGATTACCTTCCTGGAGACGGCGCTAAAAGAGAAGGGAATGATATAATTGCTACTCGCTTTGGTTTGGCTGAAGAGAGTGGAAGAGTTATCAAGGTTATCGCAATTACAGGAGCTTTTATTCCAAGAAGAGGCAATGTTGTTCTTGGGAGGGTTACAGATATAACATTTCATGGGTGGGTAGTTGATATCGGTTCTGCTTCAGAAGCATTTTTGCCTCTGGAAGAATCACCAAGATTCGTTTCAAAATTAGAGATGGATCAGTTCTTGGCAATAGGAGATATTGTTGCTGCAAAAATTTGGGGCGTAAAATCCAAGGGGATTGACTTGACATTAAAAGGAAAAGGTTTGGGAAAATTGGAGGAAGGATTTGTTTTTCGCATAAATCCTAACAAGGTACCAAGAGTTATCGGAAAAGAGGGGAGTATGATAAACCTCATAAAAGACAATACCTCTTCAAACATAACTGTTGGACAGAATGGATGGATATGGATTCATGCAGATTCAATAGAAAATGAAATTAAAGCAAGGAATGCAATAGAATTTGTTGCAGAGAAAGTTCATGTTGAAGGCCTAACAGAAAAAATGGAAAAATGGTTCCAGGAGCATAAATAAAATGGCAAAAGAATACAAAAGAACAGACGGAAGGAAACCAACTGAATTAAGAAAGATAACTGCAAAAGTTGGAGTGATCCCAAATGCAGATGGTTCAGCAATGTTTGCATTCGGAGATACTGTTGCCATTGCTGCTGTTTATGGTCCAAGATTATTGCATCCAAAGCACATGGAAGACCCGACAAAATGCGTTTTAAGAGTGAATTATGATTTATTGCCTTTCTCTGTACATGATAGGAAAAAACCAGGCCCTTCAAGAAGAAGCCAAGAGATATCAAAAGTAACTGAATGGGCATTAGCTCCTGTTGTTGATTTAAAGAGTTTCCCAAATACAGTTATAGATGTTCAGATTTATATTATTCAAGCAGATGCAGGAACAAGAACCGCTGGAATAAATGCTGCTTCAATGGCTCTTGCTCATGCAGGAATCCCTATGAAAAATTTAGTTAGTTCTGTTGCGGTAGGCAAACTTGACAAGACTCTTGTTGTTGATCTTACAAAAGAAGAAGAGGATTTTGAAGAAGGTGAGGGCGCAACTGATTGCGCAATAGCCCGCATTGCCAACACTGACGAATTAACTCTTTTGCAATTTGATGGAAAAGTTCAGCCAGAAGTTGTGAGCGAGTTAATTAATCTTTCTGACGATGCTTGCAAAGAGATTTATGAAGCACAGAAAAAAGCGCTCAAGGAGGTACTAAAATGATATCAATGGAAACTTCTAATTTAACGAAAGAAACCTTGAAAAAGATGTTCTCCAAAGGTAAGAGATTTGACGGGAGAGATTTGTTTGAATTTAGGGACATTAAGATAGAGACAGGCGTTTCAAATAAGGCAGAAGGTTCTGCAAGAGTGATGCTTGGAAAAACAGATGTCATTGTCGGAGTTAAATTAGCCCCTGGTGAACCATACCCTGATTCTCCTAACAAAGGCAATCTCACAGTTTCATGCGACTTATTGCCTTTAGCATCTCCAAGATTTGAAATGGGCCCGCCAGGATTTTATGCAATTGAGCTCCCGAGACTTGTTGACAGGGCAATACGAGGTTCAGGCATGATAGAGCTTGACAAGTTATTCATTGAAGAAGGAAAAGTTTGGACAATATTTATAGACATCTATCCTATGAATGATGATGGAAACTTAATTGATGCCTCAACAATTGGTGCAATTATCGCGCTTAAAAATTCAATGATTCCTGTATTGGACGAAAAAGGAATGATTGATTATGATAAGAAACCGACAAAGAACGTGCCTTTATCAAAAACTTATCCTTTCTCATTCACTTTCTACAAGCTAGGAGATTCAATAATTATGGATCCTACAAGAGAAGAAGAAGAAGCATGCGACGCAAGAATTACTTTCGGCATTTCAATTTGGAATAATCAATATATGGTCAATTCGTGTCAAAAGACAGGAGAATTATCTTTCACGAAAGAGGAGATTGCAAAGATTATGAGCATGCTACCAAAGAAGTTTGACGAACTTAACGAAAAACTTAAAAAGTTCCTTTAAAAATCATCTTCATGGAAAAAGAAAACTTCACGCGCTATGAAATAGCAAGGATTATTGGAGCAAGGGCTTTGCAGATAGCCATGGATGCACCATTTCTTTACAAATTCAAAGAAGAGGAGTTAAAAAGCTTGAATTTTGACCCGATAAAGATAGCTGAAAAAGAATTAGAAAATGGCGTTCTTCCAATTTCAATTAATAGGCCAATGCCTCAAAAGAGAAAACAAAAGCTCTTGGTTAAAGAAGAGAAGGTTTCTGATGAGGACCTTCTTGCAAAAGAGGAAGAAATTGAGAAAGAAGTTGTTGAGGGCGCCCAAGAATTAGGCTTGATTGAAGGTGATGAGCTTGAGGACTACCAAGATGAGCCAGTAAGCACAGTAAGTTCTGCAAGCGAAGAGCAGTAAATTCTTAAATTGCTCTTATAACGTTCAATAATAATCATCAATAAACTCTCTCTAAATCTTATTAATAAATTACAAGATTTTAAAAACATCTATCGCCTCTCCATTATATGCTTATCAAAGAGGTAAAAGCAAAAATAATATTTGATTCAAGAAACGAACCAACAATAGATGTTTCTGTTAATGGATGCAAGGCCTCTTCTCCGTCAGGAAAATCAAAAGGCAAGCACGAAACTCCATCATATCACAATTCTTTAAGATGGAACATAAATGCAATAAACAACTTGAAAATTCCTTTTGAAATCAATTCTTTTTCAGATTTAAAAAAAATTGAGGCTCTAATTAAAAATCGCTTCAAATTAAATAATGCAAAGCATTTTGGGGCGAATGCTTTATTCGCTTTAGAATCCGCAATTCTCAAGGCATTAGCAAAAGAAAATAAAAAACAGCTTTGGGAAATCATAAATCCAAATGCAAGACGTTTTCCAGTGCCAGTGGGAAATGCAATCGGCGGCGGCTTGCACTCTGCTAAATTCAAAGAGCACCCAGTTTTTCAAGAATTTCTGCTTATTCCCGATGAGAAAACATTCAGAAATAATGTCCGGACAATGCAAAAAATTTATGGCAAACTAAAATCAAAATTAAATGCAACTCAAATTAATGATGAAGGCGCCTTGCAGACTTCATTTAATGACGAACAAATTCTAAACATTTTATCAAAACTCAATATAAGGATAGGTGTTGACATAGCAGCATCTTCATTCTACAAACAAGGCTTTTATTCTTACAAGCAAAAACAACTCGATAAGCAATCACAGATTAATTATATAAATTCCTTAATCAGAGATTACAATCTCTTCTATATTGAAGATCCTCTAAATGAAGAAGACTTCTTAGGATTTTCAAAAATAAAAAAGTCAAGCAATCATCTTGTTGTTGGCGATGATTTGACAACAACAAACATCCAAAGATTAAAAAAAGCAATAAAAATGAAATCCATAAATGCAATGATAATCAAGCCAAACCAAAATGGCTCTTTATTCGAATTAAAACAAATATTCGAAATCTGCAAGAATAACAATATTAAAACAATCATGTCTCATCGCTCAGGAGAAACTCTCGATAATGCCTTGGCTGATTACGCCTTCGCATTCGGAGCAGATTTCATAAAAACAGGCATCGCCACAAAATACCGAGAAGCCAAGTTAAACCGCTTGATAGAAATAGAGGAATCTATTTGATTTTCAATGCTTGAGGGTGTGCAATAATTAAGTAAAACTTAAAATTATTTTTTATAAATATAATTTGCAATCTTTATTCCTACAATCCCATAAATCATTCCAGTCAATATGCCTCCAAGAACATCCGTTGGATAATGCATTCCGTTGTGTATTCTTGAAAGAGCCATTAAAATAATCGCTAACAAGGATAAAATCCATATTTGTCTTTTCCTGTAAAAATAACAAATAACAACCAAGCTCAATGTCAAGAAAGATAAATGATTAGATGGAAACGAGCTATCTGTATTCAACTTGCCGATTGGGAAAATATCATTTGGATAAGCAAGATACGGCCTCTCACTGAACCAAATCTCATCTGCAAGAAATCCTTTCCATAAAATTTCATTGAACAAACCATACATCGCAACAGCAATCACAAATGCGACAAAAAAATACTTCCCATATTTCTTGTCCTTCCAGAATATCATTAACGCGATAATTGCAACAGAGCATATCAAAAAAGGCCTATAACTTATCAGCCAGCTTATTTTATCCAAGAATGTCCCATATGCAAAATTATTTATCGCTTTTGCAATAACAAAATCCCACATAACCTATTTAATTTCAATAGATTTATAAACCTTCCAACTATCAAGAATTTATACTTTGCAGGTACCAACTGAAATAATTTGGAGCTCTTCAATACCTAATTGAAGGGACAGAGATTCAATCTCTGTAAACCCCTGCGCTACTTATTTAAACTTGCGATGGCAACAAAGAAAGAAGAAAAAACAAAAGAAAAAAACAAGAAATTAGAATCAGAAGAAAAAGTTTCTGCTAAAGAGGAGAAAAAAGAAGTTTCTAACGAGAAAGAGAAGATAGAAAAATTAAAAGAAAAGCTTAAGGAAAGAGCCAAGGAACTTAGCAAAGAAGTTAAAGAGGTAAAAGAAGAAAAAATCAGCGAGCTCCTGACAAAAGAAAAAGAGGAGAAGCCAGAACTTATGATGCCAATCGAGGATTATCTTAAATCCTCTGTTTATCTTGGAACAAGAGTAGTAACCCCAGATATGAGAAAATATGTTTACAGGAGAAGAGCAGATGGGCTTGCTGTTTTTAATACCACTCTATTGGATGAAAAAATAAAAGAGGGCGCAGAGTTTCTTGCAAAATTCAATCCAGAAGATATTATAATTGCATGCAAGAGAGAGTCTGGATGGAGAGCAGTATCAAAATTTGCGGAGATTTTTGGAATTACTGCTTTCACAAAAAAATATCCTGCAGGCATTTTAACAAATACTGCTCTTTCAAATTTCAGAGAAGCGGAGCTTGTTTTTGTCTGCGATCCTTGGCTTGATAAGAATGCAATGCATGATGCAAATATAATAAAGATTCCTGTTATTGCAATTTGCGATACAAATAATTATACTTCCGGCATAACCCAGATAATTCCTGGAAATAATAAATCAGGGAAAAGCATAGGCTTTATTCTTTTTCTACTCGCAAAATTATATGCTGAGAAAAAAGGTATGAAAGACAAGTTAAAAGACATTAAAATTCAGGATTTTGTTGAAGATTGGGATAACTTGCAACCGCCACAATAAAAAATCGATGTATATTCTCAAGACAACAAATCTTTATTCTATCGCTAAATTAATCTAATTAAATTATCAAGAAAAGATTTATCATTCAGTATTGTTTGCACCTTTTGATCTTGATAAGTGCAAACATAAGAACAAATGCAATTGACATCCTGATTGCAAAATTACGAGTTTTGTTTATTTCATCTTATACATTTTCATAATTGAACTTTTAGAGCAATTAAAAAACAAGGAAAACTTGATGAAGACAAAAATATTGTTCTTTTATTTTATTCTAAAAATTTTCCGCAAGCTTTATAAACCACTTCTCGTTAAGAATTTTACATCAAAATGTTAACTTTAATGAGTACCTTAACGTTCAAAGTCGCATTGATTAGCGACATCCTGCATGTTTAGGTATGAGGTACGCAGAATTAGATGGTATACTAAGTACTTTCATTATCTTGAAAGAGCATTATTTTTTAATGCAATACTTCCAATAATTTTTAAGGCAATTTAAGTCGTTTGCCGTCGGAGGATTAGAGTGCGGTAACATTTCTTGCCAAATGTTACAAAATGTTTTTTTATAAAACATAAATCCAGTTTATCCTGCTGGCGGCTGCGGCTATCTGGTTTGCACTAAGCCATGCAAGTCTTCTGGAAACGGAGGCGTACCGCTCACTAACACGTAGCTAACCTACCCTTGGGTCTGGGATAACCTCGGGAAACTGAGGCTAAGCCCGGATAGACGACGAATACTGGAATGTTTTGTCGTCCAAAGGCAACGCCCAAGGATGGGGCTGCGGCTGATTAGGTAGTTGGCGGGGTAACTGCCCACCAAGCCTATGATCAGTAAGGGCCTTTAGCGAGGAAGCCCTGAGAGGGAGTCTGAGACACTACTCCCAGCCCTACGGGGTGCAGCAGGTAGGAAACTTCTGCAATGCGCGAAAGCGTGACAGAGCAAGCCAGAGTGCTTTTCTATAATTGAAAAGCTTTTATGAAATGCAAAAAGTTTCATGAATAAGGACTGGGCAAGACTGGTGCCAGCCGCCGCGGTAATCCCAGCAGTCCGAGTCGCAGCCACAATTGTTGGGTCTAAAACATCCGTAGCTTGCCTTGTAAGTCTCTTGTTAAATCGGGCCTCTCAAGGGTCCGGCTGCAAGAGATACTACTTGGCTAGAGACCGGGGGACGTAAGGAGTACGAACAGAGTAGCGGTTAAATGTGTTGATCCTGTTCGGACTAACGAGAGCGAAGGCACCTTACGATAACGGTTCTGACAGTGAGGGATGAAGGCTAGGGGCGCAAAGTGGATTAGATACCCATGTAGTCCTAGCAGTAAACCCTGCACACTAAACATCGGTGCCTCCTCGAGAGGCATCGGTGCTGTAACGAAGGTGGAGAGTGTGCTACCTGGGAAGTATAGCCGCAAGGCCGAAACTTGAAGGAATAGGCGGGGGAGTACTACAACGAGTGACGCGTACGGTTCAATCAGATTCTACACCGTGAACCTCACCAGCACCGACAGCAGAATGAAGGTCAGTCTGAAGGGCTTACCTGACACGCTGAGAGGAGATGCAGGGTCGTCGTCAGCCTGTGTCGTGAGATGACCTGTTAAATCAGGTAACAGGCGAGACCCGCGTGTACATTTGCATTTGCACAATGTACAGACTGCCCGGGTAACCGGGAGGAAGGTGCGGGCTACGATAGGTGGTCCGTCCCGAATGCGCTGGGCTACACGCGCGCGTCAATGCTGCACTCAAAGGGATGCAACACCGAAAGGTGAAGCTAATCTCATAAACTGCAGCCTAGTTCAGATTGAGGATTGCAACTCATCCTCATGACGCTGGAATTCGTAGTAATCGGATTTTATCAGAGTCCGGTGAATAGGTCCCTGCTCCTTGCACTCACCGCCCGTCAAACCAACCGAGTTTTGCATCGATGAGGCTCGTAAGAGACGAGTCTTTGTAAGACAAGGTAGGTTAAGTCGTCACAAGGTATCCGTAGGGGAACCTGCGGATGGATCACCTCCTAAATTATTAAATTTAATACTTAGAATACTCTAATTTTGCGTACCAGTTAACATTTTAAAACCGCAAGGTTTTGGCGTATTCACGAAAGAATTAAAAACAGACAACGCGAGAATCTTTTATCGGGCCCGTAGTCTAGTGGTAGAACACCCCGTTTGCACCGAGGAGACCCGAGTTCGATTCTCGGCGGGTCCATTTTGCATTCCGATGCGAGGAACTGCGCAGCGCAAGCGAGCAAGTCCGCAGCAAGAGAATGTCAAAATGAAAAATTAGTTCTTTCCTCACATATCATATTCACCTCTCAAGTGAAGTTCAGAGATGAACTAAAACATCTAATGGTGTGCAAGTAAATTGCATATCATGCAGAGTCATATTCAATGAAGCAAGCAGGGAGAAAAGGTCAGAGAGAACTATGTTTTCTCTAAGAAGGTTAACCAGGGATAATTATGTACTTACTATGCTATTAGACGGATAGCTTGGTTTGAGTTGCGACGAAGGACGTGGCAAGCTGCGATAAGCTTGGGGTAGCCGCATGCGGGCTTTGAACCCAAGATCTCCGAATTGGACAACTTTCTCGCAAGAGAATTCCGAGAGGAAAGCAAACGCCGGGAATTGAAACATCTTAGTACCGGCAGGAAAAGAAAACAATAGTGATTCCCTTAATAGCAGCGAGCGAAAAGGGAAGAGGGCAAACCGAATCTGCTTCTGAAAAGAAGTTAGAGATGTGGTGGAGGTTAAGCCCCTGCTCATCAGCCAAAGTTCTCTGGAATGAGGCGCCTTAGAGGGTGATAGCCCCGTAGGCAAAAATGAGCGAGGTGTACTCCGAAAGAGTAGGGCTCCCTGAATTGGAAGTCCGAATATAGCAGGATTAACTGCTAACCCTAAATATAAACTCAAGTCCGATAGCGAACTTAGTACCGCGAGGGAAAGCTGAAAAGCACTCTTAACCGAGGGTTAAAAGACTTGAAATCTAATAGCAACATGATGGTTACTGCTCTACGGAGTTGTAACGTTCGTGTCGAAAAACGTGCCAAGGAGTTTATCTAAGTGGCGAGGTTAATTTATGAAGCCGTAGCGAAAGCGAGTCTGAAAAGGCGTTTAGTCACTTGGATAAGACCCGAAGCCAGATGATCTAGTCGTGAGCAGGGCGAAGTTCTCCGAAAGGAGAATGGAGGTCCGAACTCGTGTTGTGCACATGCACTTTGATGACTTGCGAATAGGGGTGAAAAGCCTATCTAATCTGGCGATGGCTGGTTCCTGTCGAAGTATGCTGGAGTATAGCCTCAGTTAGTTTGCAAGCGGGGTAAAGTACGGATAAGAGCTGCAGAGCGTTTTTGCTACGGGCTCTTCTTCCAACTCAGAACCTGCTTGCTGCGAAAGCTGGGAGTGGGGGGCAGTGCGTAAGGTACTGTTCCGAGACCCGAACAAGGGAGACTGGAGTTAAGGTCCCAAAATACATGCTAAGTGTAACTCAAGGGTGTCTTGAACCTGAGACAGTAGGGATGTAGGCTTAGAAGCAGCCATCATTTAAAGAAAGCGTAACAGCTCACCTATCGAGGTTCGAGGCCCCGAAAATGGACGGGGCTAAGCATGTTACCGATACTTCAGAGATACTCGCAAGAGTATTCTGGTAGGCAGGCGTCTTTTCTGCGTAGAAGTTCTTCCGAAAGGAATAATGGAGCGGAAAGGAATGAGAATCTTGGTGTTAGTAAGATCTGATTATCCTGAGAACGGATAACGCCGCAAGAGCAAGGTTTCCTTGGCAATACCGATTAGCCAAGGGTTAGTCAGCACCTAAGTCATACCTTAACTGAGTATGGCGATGGGCAACATGTTAATATTCATGTACTTTCTAAGTTTGTTTAGTGCACGATTTAACTTTGGGATATGCAGAAGCCCGAGAGGGCTGTCAAGCAAGAAATCTATGGAGCGTAATGCTACGATATAGATGAATTGCTTGGGGAAAGCTGCAGACTCCTTGAGTCCGTGAAAAGATTGTGCATAAAACTTAGAAAGCTGTACCAAGAACTGACACAGGTGCTCTGGTTGAAAAGACTAAGGCGTGTAAGGTAGAAACTGGTTAAGGGAACTCGGCATATTTGGCCCTGTATCTTCGGTAGAAAGGGTGTCTATGTCTGTTCTTGATATGTAGAGGGCAGATGTAGATTGCAATAACAAGGACCGTCCGACTGTTTATCAAAAACGTAGCTGGTTGCAAATCCGAAAGGACTAGTACAACCGGTGAGACCTGCCCAGTCGCGGTGTTTCAAACCCCAGTTCAATGGGGCTAAGACCCGTGAAACGGCGGGCCTAACTATGAGGCTCTTAAGGTAGCGTAATGCCTTGTCATCTGAATGGTGACGTGCATGAATGGTTTAATGTGATGGTCACTGTCCCTAACCAGAACCTTCTGAATCCACTTACCGGTGAAAATGCCGGTGTCGCCTAGTGGGAAGCGAAGACCTTATGAACCTTTACTGCAACTTGTTGCTGTGATTTTAAGGAGAATGCATAGAATAGGTAGGAGCGTCGAAATCTAACTTCGGTGAAGATGGAGCGACCGTGTAATACTACCCATTTTTCTTAAAATTGCTAACCCGAGAGGGGACACCAACTGGCGGGCAGTTTGGCTGGGGCGGCACCCTGCAGAAAAGATATCTGTAGGGCCTAACGGTAAGCTCATCCAGGTTGGAAATCTGGAGTTGAGTGCGAGGGCAAAAGCTTACCTGACTGTATTTCGAACAGTAAGAAATGCAGAGATGAAAGTCGGGCCTAGCGACCCCACGTAGCTTTTTAATAGGGCTCGTGTGTGACAGAAAAGGTACTCTAAGGACAACAGGCTCGTCGCTCCCAATAGTCCATATTGACGGGGCGGTTTGGTACATCGCCGTCGGCTCTTCCTATCCTGGTTGTGCATAAGCAACCAAGGGTGTCGGAGTTCACGCATTAAAAGGGATCGTTAGCTGGGTTAAGAACGTCGTGAGACAGTTTGTATGATATCTACTAGGCGCGCAATTGTCTGAGTGGAACGAGCATCTAGTACGAGAGGAACGATGCTCGGGCGCCTCTGGTTTAGCAGTTCTCATGGGGAGGCTGCGCAGCTACGCGCTAGCGAATAAGCACTGAAAGCATCTAAGTGCGAAGTCGTCCGCAAGACGAGACAATATAGGCCGTTGAAGAAGACAACGTTGATAGAGTTGGTGTGTAAGATCCAAGAACCCGAGGATTTCAGCACGCAACTACTAAAAGCCAAATTAAAAATAATTAACTTCTGGTTTTCCTAAATTACCTTTTCGTCCCTGTTTGCTGAGTTGTTTATCCCAACAATCTTTTTATAATCATTTTATTCTGCATAATCCATGGCTAAAAAAATTTATGTTGCGTCGCCTCTCGGTTTTTCAGAAGCAGGCAGATATTTTATGTATCAAAAATTAATTCCTCTTATTGAAGAAGCAGGTTATGAAGTTCTTGACCCTTGGAAATTAACTCCTGAAAATAACTTTAATCAAATTCTTTCAATGCCTGTATCTCCTGAAAAAACAGCAGCCCTAAAAAAATTAAATTTCAAAATTGGGGAAAATAATGCAAAATCTCTTAAGCTCTGTGATGGCGTTGTTGCAATTCTTGATGGAGCAGATGTTGATAGCGGAACAGCCGGAGAGATAGGATTTGCTTATGCATTGCAAAAACCTATTCTCGGTTATCGAGGGGATATTCGTCTTTCATCCGATAATATGGGTTCAATTGTCAATCTTCAAGTTGAATATTTCATTATTGCTTCAGGCGGCAAAATAATAACAAATCTAGCTAATCTCAAAGACGAAATGAAAAAATTGTTTGGATGATATGCTATTTGTTATAACTATCAAGTTATAATCAAAAGCCTTATAAACTCTCTATCTTATTGAATTTTGAGTCGGATAGCTGATTCGAGAATCGGGCATTAAATTGCCAAGTGCTGCGAGAACATAAGCACTGATTCTTGAGGAAGGTCCGGACATCCAAGGCTCTGAAAGAGTCTTGAAAAGGCGACCAATGAAAATTGGCTGTCGCGAGGCAGAGCTCCGGAACAGAAACGGCACAGCCATAGTTGAGCAATGAACCCTGAGGGAAGCAAAGAAACTATGGATTTGATGAAACGGCCGACTTCGCCGATGCAAGTGCCAAAGCCGCACGCAGATGTTCAATCACGCAAGTGTTGAGCATCCAGAGAATACACATATTCTCTGCAGACAGATATCAGCACAATCTGTTCGCATTCAGTTGCGAAGATTGACAGAAACCGGCCTATTTCCGACTCTTTTTCTAAATTAAATTTAGCTGTTCAAATCTAATAACATTTAAAACCCCTTTTATACTCAAAATTATACGGGAGTGTAGCTCAGTGGGAGAGCACACGACTGAAGCTCGTGCTGTCGGGGGTTCGATTCCCTCCACTCCCATTTTTTGTGATGTTAAGTCTCTAAAACTTTCTTAAAACTTAAAAACCCAAAATTCTATTAATAATAATGTGCGAAGAAAATTGTTGCGCAGGATGCACTGCTTGCATGCCGACTGAATCCAAATGCCCTGTATGCAATTGCAGTCCATGCATCTGCACTAAACCAAAAGAAAAAACAACCAAGAAAAAAACCAAGAAGAAGTAGTCTTATTAACAGAGATTCTAATTTGATTGGTTGAAAATATTTCTCTAATCGGATTTCCAGAGATTTTATAATCACAATATTTATAAAACCCCTTTATTAATAATAGATATGTCAAAAGAGGGAAGCGATAATAGTTTTGGAATATCTTCAGTCAATCTTGGAATTTTGTCTATCTTGTTTTCAATCATTCCAATATTCGGTTTGATTCTTGGTGTAATCGGAATCATATTTGGGATTCTTCAAAGAAAGAAAAATAAAAATAACTGGGCTCTAGCTGGAATAATTATGGCTATAATTGGAATAATCTTAAGCATTCTTCTCTATATAGCAAGTTTTTATATCTTGTCTAATTGGGCATCAATGCAACCTGCTTCAATAAACAGTTAAAATGACGAACAAAAAAGCTGCTTTGGAATTGACAATGGGCACAGTTGTTATTGTAGTCCTATCTGTTTCCATGCTTATCCTCGGCATGATTCTAATAAGGAATATAATGTGCGCAGGCATGCAGATTTCAGAAGATATAAGTTCTGGAGTTAAGAATGAAGTTAAGAATTTATTTGGCGCTGATAAATTTGGAGTTAAGTGCATGGGAGAAGGAGGGCAGGATATTAAGATTGGAACTGGTGGTAGGAGAAAAGTTATTTGCATAATCAAGACAGAAGAGCAAACCACATTTCAATTAATCGCCACGAAAGTTGAAAGCTTAAAGGGAGCTTCAACAGACACTGTTCAAAAATGGATCCTAAGCAAGGAATGGAGCGGTTCAGTTTCTCCAGGAGCTGATAAAGAAGCAGATGTTCTTTTGCTTGACATACCACGCGATGCGCCGACCTCTACATTAAGGATAACTATTCAAGCTAATAGTGGCACTGGCTCATCAGATACCATAATCTCAACAATAGACATTGTTCCTACAGGTTTTATCAAGGGCTCAATCTGTTAATATGGCATCAAATTTAAAAAGTCCATATCTTGATTTCATTGATTTTGAATACAAGCCGAAGAAAACTGACTTAGTTTGCTTGTTTAAATTTGAACCAAAACCAGGAATTTCTCAGGAAGAAGCAATTGGAAGAATAGCATCTGAATCTTCAAATGGCACATGGACAGAACTAACAACCCAAAAACCGCATATTAGAAAAATAAGAGCAAGAGCATTCCATCTTTCAGGAGATTTGGTTAAGATTGCTTACCCAATAGAATTGTTTGAATTAGGAAGCATGCCGCAGATTTATTCATCTGTCGCTGGGAATATTTTTGGCATGAAAGCTCTGGAAAATCTTAGATTGCAAGACATTCAATATCCTAAAATAATGGTAGATAGTTTTTCAGGCCCGCAGTTTGGCATTCCGGGCGTTAGAAGATTCATGAAAGTTAAACTTCGCCCATTGACAGCAACTGTCCCGAAGCCAAAAGTAGGCATGACAACACAAGAACATGCAAAAGTAGGGTATGATGCTTGGACAGGAGGTTTGGATTTTCTTAAAGATGATGAAAACCTCACAAATCAAAAATTCAATCGCTTTGAGAACAGAGTAAAGGCATGTGCAAAAATGAGGGATAAGGCTGAAAAAGAAACAGGGGAAATAAAAGATTATTTTGTGAATGTTACTGCAGAAACAAAAGAGATGCTTAGGCGGGCAAAATTAGCTCATGATTATGGGTTTAAGTATGTGATGTGCGACATAATGACAGCTGGCTGGGCAGGTTTGCAAACACTTAGGGATTTTACGCAAGATACAAAACAAGCAATTCATGCGCATAGAGCAATGCATGCTGCAATGACCAGGAATCCCAAACATGGCATATCAATGCAAGTTATAGCTGATTCAGCAAGATTAATCGGAGTAGATAATATTCATATAGGGACAGTTGTCGGAAAATTAGTTTCTCCTCCAGAAGAGGTTCTTTCTCTTGAAAACGAGATGAGGAGCATGGAAATAGAAGAATCATTCCGCCTTGGAACATTGTATCAAAAATGGTATAATATTAAGCAGGTCTTTCCTGTCTCTTCAGGAGGTTTGCATCCAGGAATTGTTCCAGATGTCCTAAAAATTCTTGGAAATAACTGCGTCCTGCAATTAGGCGGGGGCGTTCACGGACATCCTAACGGAACAAAAGAAGGCGCAAAAGCATTCTGTCAAGCAATAGAAGCAACAATGAACCATATCCCTCTTGAAGAATTTGCAGAGCGAAAAGAAAACTCTGCATTAAGAGTTGCTCTCAAGCACTTCGGGCACACAAAACCTGTCTAAAAATTTTGTTTAGCTAAACCTTATATAGGTTCATTAACTATCCTATTTATGAAATTCCGTGAATTTTACACATCCTCAAACAAACTCGTTCTTTGCGGGAAGAATGCTGAGCAGAACGAAGATTTAATAAAGAATCATATCTCTCCAGAAGAAACAGTTCTCCATACAAAAGCTCCGGGCTCTCCATTTTGCGTCATAAAGAGCAACAAGCCAACAGCAAAAGACATAAAAGAAACAGCAATTATTTGTGCAGCTTACAGCAAGGATTGGAAAAAAAACCAGAATGATGTAGAAGTTCATATCTTTAAAGCAAGCGATATCTCAAAGCAAAAAGGCATGAAAGTTGGCACTTTCAGCGTCAAAAATGCAAAAGGACTAATTGTTAAAAAACAAGCAATAATTAAATTTCTTGAAAATTACAAAAAATTATCAAAATGATTGAGCCTGTTAAATTTCAGATAGGTAAGTTTGGCATAACTCCAGGAGTAATAGAATCAATCGAATTAGCATTCAAAAATCATAATGTTGTCAGGATTTCAGTTCTCAAGGCTTCTGGAAGAGATAAAAATTCAATAATCCAAATGGCAAATAATCTCGTCTCAATGCTAAAAATTCCAGTCTCTTTTAAGATAATAGGTTTTACCATAGTCCTTAGGAAGTCTGACAAAAAGAGATAAATGAAAAAGAGAGATATGTTGAAATCTCTAATGTTTTAGCCCTAAGTTGTGGGCTATTGCTTCACACATTAATTCTAAATTAATTCACACTAATCCCTTCCCAGATACAGAACTGCTATACTTTCTTTGGTAGCTGAAAATCCAGATTCAATCAAACTTCTTTGATAATACTTCTTTTCTGAGAAGTTAAAAATGATGCAAATGGCTCCTATAATCTAATTGTTTGGGCATTTGCTCAAGTTTTTTAACAGAGCTATGAAAAAGCAAATCTTTAAAACCCCTCATTTCTCTTAAATTTCAGGCTTGATGGTCTTGAACCAATCTAGTGCTGCAAAGCACGGCCTAATACAACATGGGAAATATTCGAGCAATTGAACCTAAGAAATATAATCTGCTTTTAGCTGAGGCTCTGAAAAAAATACCTGAATTCAAGAAGCCAGAATGGGTGGATTTCGTAAAGACAGGCTCAAACAAATCAAGGCCAAACATAGATTCTGATTTTTGGTATAAAAGAGCTGCTTCAATTCTTAGACAAGTTTATCTTAAAGGAGTTGTAGGAACAGAAAGATTAAGAACCCGATACGGCTCAAGGAAAAAAAGAGGCATGAAGCCGGCAATATTTCAAAAAGCAGGAGGCAAGATTATAAGGCTTATTTTGCAGCAATCAGATGCAGCAGGCTTAACTGAAAAAGTGAAAGGAAAGCGTTCAGGACGGCAATTAACTCAAAAAGGAAAAGAGCTTTTAGAAAGTATAAAATGAAGCAAAAAAATCAATATAAACTAAGGATAAGGGGAGAATATCAGAAAAAAATCAAGTTAGGAGTTCATGGTAGAAGAACAAAATGGGCTCCAATCTGGGCAGTTCTTAGAAAATTCGGCAAAGGCAAAAGAGTTCATCCTTCAGAAATCACAAAGAAAAGAAGACACTGGAGGCAGACTAAACTAAAGATTAAACCAAGAAAAACTAGAAAAACTCACTTAGGATAAAATGGCAGAAACAAAGCAAGAAAAAACAATTGAAAGAGAATATATAGTTCCACTTAGAAAAGAGTGGCTTAAGGTTCAGTCTTACAGAAGAGCAGCGCGCGCAGCAAAAGCTATCAAAAAATTCATAGCGCGCCATATGAGAGTTGAAGACAGAGATCTGGACAAAGTAAAACTTGATGTTTATCTTAATTCAGAATTATGGGCTAATGGAGTAAGATGCCCTCCATCAAAAATCAAGGTTAAGGCAATAAAAGAAGGTGAAATTGTAAGAGTTACGCTCGCAGAAATTCCAGAGATTATAAAGTTTAGGAAAGCGAGACATCTTAAAATTCATACAAAAGCAGAAGTTAAAAAAGAAGAAAAGAAAGAAGAGAAACAAGAAGTGGTTAAAGAGGAAAAGCCGGAAGAGAAAAAAGTTGAAGAAGTTGAAAAAGAAAAAGCAGTTGAAGAAAAACAGATTAAAGAATCAAAAGCAAAAGAAAAGGCAGAGAAGCACATTGCAAAAACAAAAGAAGTGCAATTCGCAAGGCGTTCAATGAGCAGGCATTAAATTGCTAATATGTCACTCAATGAATTAAAAAATGACTTTCTAAAATTAAAAAATAAAAAGAAAGCATTAATTTTACAAAGATTTTTCAAGACAGGAAAAGGAGAATACGGCGAAGGCGATATTTTTCTTGGAGTTGTTGTCCCAAAACAGAGAGAGTTAGTCAAAAAATACTGGAGCACAATCGCTCTAAACGATATTCAGGAACTTTTAAATAGCAGGATACATGAGCACAGGCTTACAGCATTGTTAATTCTTGTAAAAAAATATCAGGAAGCAGACGAAAAAGAAAAGCAAAAAATTTTTGATTTCTATCTTAGCAACACAAAAAACATAAACAACTGGGATTTAGTGGATTTATCAGCTCCAAACATAGTAGGCAACTATCTATTAAATCGGAACGATAATAACGACATTCTCTTCAAGCTTGCAAATTCATCTAATTTGTGGGAAAAAAGAATCTCTATCTTGGCGACTTTTGAGTTTATAAAAAATAATCAATTTGAAAAAACAATAAAAATTTCAGAAGCTCTTCTTAATGAGAAGCACGATTTAATTCACAAGGCTGTCGGGTGGATGCTGAGGGAAATCGGAAAGAGAGACATTTGCTTATTGGAATCATTTTTAACAAAGCATCATAAATCCATGCCGAGAACAATGCTAAGATATGCAATAGAAAAATTTCCAGAATCAAAGAGGCAATTCTTTCTCAATTCAGGGAAATAATCTCCCTTGCTATTTTCTCAGGCACATGTCTCAACAAGGTTTTTTCCATTGAAGGATATTCAGCGACATAATCTCCTCTCACAACTCTCTCATCGCTTCCCAAATCATCTTCAACAAGAGATGAATTTTCTCCGAGATATTTTAAAAGAACACTCGGGCTTGGCTTTCCAACATTGATTATTATGTAATCTAAATTTATTCCTGCATATTTCTCAATTTCCCTTACAAAATCGCTTGCCTTGAATCCATAATTTCCTTCTTTTGTAAATAAATTGCATATATAGATTATTGTCGCTTTGCTTTCTTGCAATGCCTCCCGCATTCCCTTCACTATAAAATTAGGCAGAATGCTCCCATATAATTCTCCTGGGCATATGACTATCTTGTCAGCATTTCTTATCGCATCTCCAGCCTCCTTGTAAATATAAGCTTCAGGCACATGGAATATTCTTTTTATTTTTGTATCCTTGTTCTTCGGGTAGCTTACTTCTGTTTGCCCTTGAAGAAATTTTCCATCTTCTGTTTCTGCATGCAATACAACTTCATCAGTGCTTACCGGCAAAACCCTTCCTTTAATTCTTAATAATTTTCCTGCATCTTTTATCGCTTGCGCAGAGCTTCCTGATATTGATGACAAAGCAGTAATAATCAAATTTCCCAGATTATGCCCATCTTTTAATCTGAAAGAAAAAAGGTCTCTTAACAATTTTGATTCATTATCATCAGCAAGCGCAACTATGCACTGCCTTGCATCTCCTGGCGGTAGAATTCCATACTCATCCTGCAATCTCCCGCTTGAACCTCCATCATCGCTAACATTAACAATTGCAGTAATCTCGCACTCGTAATTTTTCAATCCTCTCAATACCTGAAAATGTCCTGTTCCCCCGCCTATTGTTACTATCTTCTGCATCTTTTTCTTTATTAATAATGGCTTTTAATAATTATTGTAATGCACAATTGTAAAGTCTTTTAAATTATCTTTTCTCTCAGGATTTATGGAAATAAACATTGATAAAATAAAGGACATCAAGCCAATAAAAGAGTTATTAGAATTTTCTATAATTGTCATAGACAAACCATCAGGCCCTACTTCTTTTTCAGTTTCGCAATTTGTTAAAAATGCTCTAAAACTGCGAAAAACCTCTCACTTTGGAACCCTTGATCCACAAGTTTCGGGAGTTCTTCCAATTGCCTTAAACCGAGCTTGTCGGTTAAACGATTATTTTATGCATCGCGATAAAACCTATGTTGGCATAATGCGCCTTCACAAGAATGTTTCTGAAAAAAAATTAAAAGAAACAATAAAAAAATACATTGGGAAAATAAAGCAGCTGCCGCCAATAAGAAGCAGGGTCAAAAGAGAAATCAGGGAAAGAGAGGTAAAGTCTTTTGAAATCCTTGAAATAGAAGAAAAAGATGTTCTATTTCTAACTCAAGTTCAGGCAGGCACCTATATCAGAAAATTATGCGATGACGTCGGAAAGGAAATCGGGGGCGCTCACATGCTTGAACTAAGAAGGACAAAAGCAGGAATCTTTGAAGAATCTCAAAGCATAAATCTCTATGATTTTGAAAAAGCAATAGAAGAATATAATAACGGCAATGATAAACCTCTCAGAAAAATCTTAATTCCTGCTGAAATTGTCTCAACAATCTTAAAAACTTTCCAAATAAAGAAAGAAGCAGTCCCAAAATTATTGAGAGGAAAACCTCTCTTTAAAGAAGATTTAAAAAATCCAGATGAAATCTCATCTCTAAAACAAAATGAGAAAATCGCATTATTTTACAAAGAAAGATTTATTGAAACAGCAAGAATTACAAATGAAAAAACAATAATCGCAAGGCCTGAATTTGTTCTTAATTAATTTATCTTAGCAATTTACTTTTTTCGTTTATATCAAATTAATAAACATTAACTCTTAAAAACCACAACATTTTATAATAATCATGAGAGAATTTATTTATTACTCGCGAACAGCGCCGACAGCAGGAAGCTACATCAAAGAAGATTTGCAAGAATCAGGAAGAATAGACATCGCAATACACTCTGTAATCGCTGCTTTTTTTCTCAGTCATAAAATAAGAACAGATGTGAAATTGCATCTGATTTTTGCAGGCCCTCCAACTCCTCCGAGGCATTTAGAGATTTTTCCAGTAACAGAGGGAAAAACAGGCATAGATAAAATCTATCTTGCGAAAAAAGATATCTCCTCTATTTTGAAAAAGATGCTATATAAATATAGAGAGGGTGAAAAACACGAGGTTTTTCCAGGTTTTTGGATAGAAAAAAAAGGTTTGCTTGATTTGGCAAATGAGTTGTTCAATCAAGGCAGGAACCTCTACATTCTTGATGCAAATGGCGGAGATATAAGAAAAGCAGATATCAAGGAGAATCCAATTTTTATCTTGGGCGACCATAAAGGGCTGCCTTCCAAGGAACTAAAGAGGCTAAAACAAATCGCAAAGCCAATTTCTTTGGGCAAGAAAATGTATTTTGCATCTCATGCATTAACCATAGTTAATAATGAACTTGACAGGAGAGAAGAAAAATAAAACGAGCCATTATATTCAATTATAACAATAATTAAAAACCCTTATTTTTCTAATTTCATATGGCAAAAGGGATTTCAATCAAATTTAATTCATACCAAACAACAATACCAAAGCTTCTTGATTTAATAAATTTTGGAAAAGAGCTGAAAAAACACACTAAGATAATTATTAAGCCATATATACAGCCAATTCTTGAGCAGTCTTCTGAAAACAATCCTCTTACTCCAATGAATATGCAATTTGTTGAAGCAGTTTTAGAATACTGCTTGAAAAACAAGAATCCGGTTGCTGAAGTTTTTATCGCAGAAGGTGCAGATGGCTCTGACACAATGTCTTTATTTAAAGAGCAAGGCTATGCAAAACTTGCAGAGCAATATTCTATTGGTCTAATAGATTTGAATTCAACAGAAGTTGAGGAAATATTCAGCAATAAATTCTTAAAATTTCCAGAAATTGTTTATCCAAAAGTTTTGAAAGAATCATTTGTTATCTCTCTTGCAAAACTCTCTTCAAGTGAAGAGCTTGGTTTAAGAGGTTCTCTTCCAAACATGCTCGGCGCATTTCCTCTTGATTACTACAAAGGATTTTTCTCAAAAACAAAAAAAAGAATTAAGAAATGGCCTATCAAATATTCTATACACGATGTTCTTTTATGCAAAATGCCTGATTTTGCCTTGATTGATGCTTCTGAAAAAGGTGTAATCCTCGCAGGCATGCCTCTTGAAATAGATAAACAAGCATCAAAACTTCTTGGCATAGAATGGAAAAATGTGCCTTATCTAAGATTAATAGAAGAAAATATAGAAAGGTTTGAGGAAAACAAGGAGAAAGACAATAGCTTAGACCAACTGCAGGGCATAACACAATAAATATATTAATTAGAGATATCTTTTATTCCCATGAGAAAAGCAGTTAAAATTCAGATCACTGGCCCTATCCAGCCATTGTTTTTCAAGAGATTCATAAAAGACAAAGCAGACAAGCTGAACATAAGGGGCTTTATAAGAGAGATTCCAACAGCAACAACAGATAAAAAAATAGAGATTTTTATTGAAGGCGATGAGCCTGATGTAAATGCAATGGCAGAAATCTGCAAAATTGGACCAAGCCAATCAAACATGAGAAAAATAGAGGAAAAAACAGAAACCTTCCAAAACTTCCGTGATTTTAAAATACTTAATAATTAGTGTTTTAAGCCCTATCTAAAGGTTTTTAAATATCCCTCGTTTTTTATAAATATGTCAAGGCAGGAAGAAATAAAAAAAGAGAGATTAAAAAAAATCTCTGAACTTAGGAAAAACAATATAGAACCCTACCCTTATTCTTTTGACGTCAAAGATTTCTCATCTCAATTGCATGATAAATATGCAAATCTAAAGAAAAGCGAGAAATCAAAACATTCCGCAAGAATCGCGGGCAGGATTTTAACAATTAGGGACATTGGGAAGATAATTTTTGCTGTTCTTCAAGACAGCTCAGGAAAAATTCAGTTAGTTTTTCAAGAAGGAGAAACACCTGATAAAATCAAGGAATTCTTCAAGAAATATGTTGATACAGGAGATTTTGTCGGAGCAGAAGGAACAGTTATAAAAACAAAAACAGGCGAGCTTTCAATTCTTGTGAATAAAATTGAGCTCTTGTCAAAATCCATTCTTGCTCTGCCTGACAAATGGCACGGCTTGGAAGACAAAGAAGAAAGATACAGAAAAAGATATCTTGATTTAATAATGAATCCTCAAGTGAAAGATGTTTTTATAAAAAGAGAAAAGATAATTGATTCAATAAGAGAGCTGTTGAAAAGCAAGGGCTTTATTGAAGTTGAAACTCCTTATTTGCAGACAGTTTATGGCGGGGCAGAAGCGCGCCCATTCAAAACCCACTTAAACGCTTTGGATATTGACTTATTCTTGGCAATCTCCCCAGAATTATATCTTAAAAGATTAGTTGTCGGAGGCATAGACAAGGTATTCACAATAGCGCGTAATTTTAGGAACGAGGGCATTGACAGATGGCACAATCCTGAATTTACAATGATGGAAGTATATCAAGCATATGCTGATTACAACGATATGATGTCTTTGTTTGAAGAGATTTATGAAAATGCCTGCAAGAAAGTTTTAGGCACAACAAAAGTAAAATATGGAGACATAACCATAGACTTTAAAGCCCCTTGGAAAAGAATGACTATGGCAGAAGCCATAAAGAAATACGCGAAAATAGATGTTCTTAAAATGTCTCCAGAAGAGCTTTTAGATTTCGCAGAAAAGAACAAGGTTGAGGTAAAAGATGTAAGTTGGGGCATGCTTGTTCAGGCAATATTTGAACATTTTTGCGAGAAAGAATTGATACAACCAACATTCATAATAGATCACCCAAAAGAGACCACTCCATTATGCAAAATTCACAGAAAAGACCCGAGGCTAATAGAGAGATTTGAGCCATTTTGTCTTGGTGCAGAATTAGGCAATGCATACTCAGAGCTTAATGACCCTATTTTGCAGAAAAAACTTCTTGAAGAACAGCAGGAAAAATTGTCAAAAGGCAATGAAGAAGCGCATCCTTATGATGAGGACTTTGTCAACGCGCTTGAGATAGGAATGCCTCCAACAGGAGGATTAGGTTTGGGCATAGACAGAATGATAATCCTCCTGACAGCACAGCACTCAATAAGAGATGTTATTTTATTCCCTTTTATGAAACCCGAAACTCTCAATAAAGAAGAAAATCAAACTCAAAAAGGCAAAAAGGAGGTGTAAACATGGGAGAAGATTTGGTCGTAAAAAGCAAGATAAAAGCTGCTGTTAAGGACCTAAATGTAGCAAGTGATGTCCCGGAAGCCCTTAACAAGAAACTGCTTCAAATCCTCAAAGAGGGTGTTGAACGCGCAAAAGCAAACGGAAGAAGAACCTTGCAAGCACGAGATTTATAAACTTTTATAGCCTTGGTAGGATATGCGCGCAAGAATCTTATTTATTTTGTTATTTGCATTAATTTTGTCTTTTTCAAATGTGTCTGCTTCTTCTCATTCTATTGAGATTCATCAGTTAGAAAACAAGGCATTAATTAAACATAGCATAACTCTTGACAAAGAGCAGGCAATTCTATTAGAACTGCCGAATGACTTTTCCTCGCTCTCTGCAAAACCCCTTTATTCTATCTCAGGCACAACACTAATCTTATCAGGAAATCCTATAGAAGCAAGCTATATCACAAAAACCCTGCTTGAAAGCTCAGAAGAGGGATATCACTTTATAACAAAAATCCCTTTTGTCTTTGATGCAGATAATTTAACAATCAAGTTAATCTTAGATGAGGGCTCTTATGTTTATCAAGACTATGTTTTTCCAAAACCCTCTAAAATTGAGACAAACGGAATAAACATAATCTTAACTTGGGAGCTAAATAATGTAAAGGAAGGTAATGATTTTCCGATTTTTGTTTCAATAAAATCAAAGAAATCTTCAACAAGCCCGTATATCCCTTTTGTGCTGTTATTTGCTCTTTTAATAGTAATATTTTATCTTGTTTATAAGAATTTCAAAAAAAACCGGCAAAAACCTAAAAAAACAAAACCTCAAAAAAATAAGAAAACCTCTGAAAACGAAATTGAGAAATATCTTTTAGACAGCGAAAAAATAGTTCTCAATGAGTTAAAGCAAGCAGAGAGAGGCGAGATGTGGCAGAAGCAATTGCAGTTAAAAACAAACTTCTCAAAAGCAAAGCTTAGCAGAATAATCAGGAATTTAGAGTCAAGAAATCTTGTAGATAAAATTCCTTTTGGAAATACAAACAAAATCAGGTTGAAATAATAAGGTTTCATATTGTTTCATCTTGTTTCAAGGATATTTTAAATATAAAATCTCTCTTATTGGTTCATGAAAAACACAAAAAACTGAAAGGAGGTAACAGAAGATGAAGGGCTATCAAATACTAGCTGTCGCTCTTGTAGCGCTTTTTGCTTTTTCAGCTTTTGCATTAGCAGAATCTGCTTCAGAAGAGAGCACGCAAATTGGCAACGAAAGTGAAGTTTCAGGCGACCCTGGAATCACGCCAGATTCATCTTTCTATGGCCTTAAGAATGCCTGGGAAAGATTAAATCTCGCATTCACTTTCAACCAAGAAAGAAAAGCGCAGAAAGAACTTGCTCTTGCGCAGAGAAAATTGCTTGAAATCAGGAAAATGGCTGAAAAAGGCAATGTTGAAGCAATGGAAAGAGCAAGATTAAGGCACGATGCACTTATTGAAAGTGCCCAAGCAAGGCTGTCTGCAATCCAAGATGACACCACAGAAGCAAACGCAAAGCTTGCAGCACAAAAAACAATTCGCTTGGAAATCGCCTTGAAAGCACACGAAAACAGGATAGAAATCTTGCAAGACATTTTGGCAGAAAAGAATCTCTCTGATGAGGCACGAACAGCGATAGAATCAGCAATAGAAAGAATGCAGAACAGGACAGAGAAAATGAACGAGGCAATTGAGGCAAAAAAAGACAGGATAAAAACCCGCCTCAGGGCGCTGACAGAAAAGAATGAGTCAGAGATAGAGGAATCTTTCAAGCAAATAGAAGATTCTGAAGGCTATTCTTCTGCCATGAAGAAGATTGCTGAAAACAGAATAGAAAATACAGAGCAAGCGATTGCGCGCGTCAAGGAAAGGCTGGAAGCAGAAAAAGCCTCTGGAATAAATGTCTCTGAAATAGAGGCTCACATTGCAGAAGCTGAAGCCAATCTTGCCGAAGCAAAATCTCTCTATGCAGAGGGCAAATATGAAGAAGCGATAAAAACAATAAAGCCTGTAAGCAACTACGGAAGAAATCTTAGTGTTGCTGTCAGGGCAATAAACAGGGCGAGATTATCTCAGTCCAAAGAAGAGCTTCAAGAGAGATTAAGAATTGCTGCCGGAGAAAAAATTAGGGAAAGAGTCACGGAAATCAAAAATCTTTCCCCAGAAGCAAGGCAAGAAATAAAGGCTGCAATAGCAGAAGAGCTTAAAGAAAGAGCGCAAAACCTTGCAAACAAGGCACGCAAATAAAGATCTTATTTTTATTTTTCTTTTTTATTTATTTTTTATTTTATCATTTATCCATAGAATCTTTTGAATCATTTGTATGGCATAATCTATTTAAATATGTGTTTCTTTTATGCTTAAATGAAAATAAGATTCGCAAAAAAAGACGACATAGATCTATTTATTCCGATTAAACAAGAATTTACTAAAGAATATTCTGGTTCTAAAAAATCAGAAAGTTTCATTGCAAAAGAATTTGAAGATTATATCAAAAAAGGAGTTGTTATATTTGTGATTCTTAACTCCAAACTTATAGGGTATCTTGCAGGGACAGCCGAAGAAGATTTATATGAACGATTTGGGTATATTGGAGAAGTTTTTGTTTCAAAAGAGTTTAGGAATAAAGGCATTGCAACCAAATTAAAGGACAAATTTATTGAATTTCTAAAATCAAAAAAAATAACCTTGTGCAGGATTGATGTCAGTCCTGATAATCTTGCTCAAGAAGCTTATAAAAAATGGGGATTTAAAATAGACAAATACAGAATGAGTTTAAGATTTTAATTTTTTAATTTTCAATTATCATAAACAGATAATTCTTTAAATACCAATAAGAATCTATTAAATAAAAGAGGCAAGATGTCAAACAAAGCAAAGGGCTCAAAAGCAGAACGTGAGCTATTGGATTTACTTAGTGAAAACGGTTGGAGAGCTGTAAGAACAGCTGGTTCAGGAGTTAATGACAATTCTCCATGCGATATAATCACTGCAAAGCTCGGAAAAAGAGGTTTCGCAATAGAAGTAAAATCTTCAAAGAAAAGCACAATTTATATCACAAAAGAGCAGATAGAAGACTTTATCCTCTTCGCGAACATAATTGGATTGAAGCCAGCAATAGCGCTAAGATTTAACTATGAAGGATGGCTCTTCATATCTCCCGAGCAATTAAAAGACACCGGCAGATACTTTGCAGTCAGCAAAGAAACAGCAAAACAAGAAGGAAAAAGGTTCAGTCAATTCTTTGAAGAATAAATTTTTATTTAGCTTTTCCACTTGCCTTCTTTCAGCGTATATCCTTTGCTTGTTCCAGGATTTCCTACCCAATTTATCTTCACGCCGCAATCACCAAGGCTTGAGCAATAATCTAATTGCGCTTTAAGCCACGACTTTATATCCGCACAAGGCCCACTCTCTTTTGTTCCTGAAATCAATGATTTTTCTTTTGTTATCTTGCAAACTTTATTTGCTTGATTACACACTCCTGTTGCTTCCTGTCCTCCCCAGAAATTCAATCCGGGCGCGATTTTAGGAACGCACTTTCCATTTAGCCACTTGCAATCTCTCTTGTCCGTGTTCTCGCAATCTTCTGTCCTATTCTGGAAAATGCAATCCTGCCATCTATTTACAATGCATGCAGCTTGAGAGAAATCTCCTATTTTGCTTTCCTCGCAAACCTGCTGCTTGAAGTCAGCACACTGTTCTAAAACCTCTTCCCCATTTATGCAAATATGCTTGTAATATCTTGCTCCAACGCTGTTTTCCTTGTCATTAAAAACGCACCAAGACTCGCCATGCCTGTAGTTCTTTCCATTCTGAGTATTATAGCAGTTTAGGTCAGCGCAAATGTATTCTCCATAAGTTGGCATATTCTTCTTTTCAGCAGCCCTGCAATAACTTCCAAGAAGATAATCGCAATTCCCGCATGTCTTTGAATTAACATTTGATTTTGCAGCTCCGCAGGCTTCTGTCTTATCCTTTATGTTTGTCCAATACTCCTTATCGTTCAATTTAGATGCATCATAAATGTTTGCAGGATTTCCGCATGAATCAACAAAATAAACCTCATCTTTTCCAGGCACGCAAGTGGTCTGTCTTGTCGGCCCGCATTTAGTTCCTAATTCCTCTGCAGAGCACAATTTCCCAGGGAAGAACTGAGCATCCTTTAAGCTTTTGTTTGTCGCCCTCTCGCACTCTTCTCTTGTTGTTAATTTGCACAATCTTTCAAATTCAAAATCATATACGCAAGCCCCTTTCTCTTGGCTTTTAACAGACATGATGCAACTCACTTCATCTTTTATCTGTTGTTTGAAATTTGTTTTCAATCCTAAAAATGCAGAGAGTTTCTTGCACCTTACCAATGTTACAAAAGCAGCCTGATCTCCAAGAACACAGCATCCTAATTCGCATTGAGGAGGAGATTTCTCAGCCCACAGCCCATTGTTGTTATTGCACACAACTTGGGGGGTTTTGTCAGCACAAATCCCTTCATTTGAGTCATAGCAAACTCCCTGCTTGCAATAAGATGTTGCTTCGCAAGAAGTTGGAGCTTCCCTAAAATTCTTGTCGCACTCGCTTGAAGGAGCATTTTGGCACCAGAACCCGGAAGTTGTTTTCTCACAGCAGACAGTTGCTTCCTGCGCATTAGCAAAAGCAAGATTTAACAAAATCCCGAATAGGAGAATACTTCCTAAAACAATCAGCATTCTTGCTGCCTCTTTTCTTTCCATATTCCAACTATTTTTTATATCCCTCATTTTTAATCAACTGCTCCATATCCAGGAGGCCATACTAGGCTTCTTGACGCGAACACGAAAGATTCTCCTGTTGTAACATCGCTCACATTATATATCTTGCTCCCGTCATATAAGATTTTTTCTATCTTCAAGTTTGGATAATACTGGAGATACAATGTTGTTTCAGAATCTCCATAAGTTGATTCAAAATCAATTATGCTTGTTGCAATCATCAACAAATCATACATCTTGCTGTCAATTTCAACATTAAACTTCTCAAAGGTTTTTGTTGTCCCTTCCTTGCTTATTTTCATAGGCACTATAAAATTAACCCTTATCTTATCCATTGCAATCTCAACATTTGAGTTTATCGCGCCCATGCTTACTGAAAAACCTCTTCTTTCATATTCTGATTTCAAATTTGCAGCACAAGTATTTATTCTTGTTTTTAATGCTTTCTCAAGCTCTTTTTCCATCACGCTCTTTATCATTGGCTCTTGAACAACGCATGTTTTATAATATCCTCTTATATAACAAAGGTATTTTATTTTTTCTCCCCTGTAAATTATGTATCCTGTCGGGTTTTCATAACCCC
>Ga0078972_1006315_pt1 | contig 28378 bp, 19 predicted proteins | sample YelNatPaOPGAMG01_FD_67568 | JGI IMG/M metagenome (GOLD analysis project Ga0078972, IMG submission 67568) | Hot spring thermophilic microbial communities from Obsidian Pool, Yellowstone National Park, USA - OP-RAMG-01 (SPADES assembly) (version 2) | ecosystem: Environmental > Aquatic > Thermal...
ACCATACTTGGAAGCTCTCACCGCAGCGTCTGGTGTGGGCCATCCGCAAGCTGGGCTTGATCGGCGAGATCAACCACTACGTTTCGGTCTTCTGGTGGAACCAGCGGAAGCGCGTCGGCGGGTACTTTCCGTCGGTGACGGTCACCTACGGCGGCACCTGGGCCGGCGGCGACGAGGCGTTTCTTACGATCGGCGGCACGACCATCGGCAAGAGCGTCTTCCCGGCGGACACACCCGAGACCATCGCCGAACACTTCGCCGTTTACATCAACGAGGTCTTCGTGGGCGTCTGGGCCCAAGCCTCAGACGGCGTGCTCAACATCACCGTACGCTCGCCCGCACCGGCCTACTCGTTCAGCTTCTCTGAGAGCCATAACTCGGCTCAGGGCACGGTCACCGTGGAGGGCTTACTCTCGGGCGGCGCCATGGGTGACTGGGTGATCGACGATGCGGTGACACCTGTGCTCAACCGTGCCGCGCGCGACTGGCACGCCGACTACTTCGCTGAGCTGGCGGCACACGGCATGAGCTGCGTGGCCGCCTTCAGCCAGGAGCTGGTGTTGCCACCGGACAATCCGCCGGGTGCGGTCTGGATCGCGCGCTACCCCGATGGTGAGCCGGTACTCACCGCCACGGGCTTCGGCAGTCTGTACTCGGCGCACTGCACGTTCGCGCCGCCGTTCCGCGACTACATCAAGCAGGCCTACCAGGAGATGGCCGCACTGATGGAAGCCGCGGGCCTCGCGGCGCGTCTTCAGTTCGGCGAGGTGCTGTGGTGGTACTTCGCGAACGTCTCCGGAATGGCCTACTACGACGCCTACACTACGGCACGGTTCTACCAACAGCACGGCCGGTCGCTGTACGTCTTCCAGACGCCCAACGACGATCCCTCGGTCAACGGCTACGTGGACGCCAATTTCCTGCGCCAGACCGTCAAGGATCATGTGGACGCCATCCGCTCGTACGTGTTGGCATCACACCCGAATGCCAGCTTCGAGCTGCTCTGGCCGCTCGATGTCAACGACCCAGCGACGCGTCGCCTGAACCGTTACATCAACCTGCCCACCGAGTGGGAGACCCAATCCGGCTCCGGCTTCGAGACGTTCCTGATCGAGGGCTTCCAGTTCGCCGGCCTGGACCGCAGTCTGGACAAGGTCCGCTGGATGGCCGGCTACCCTTTCGAGGTCCTCTCCTGGCCCCGCTCGGCCTGCCGCTATTTGATGGGCAACTTCAACGCCGGCTGGCCCTTCGCCCGCGACTACCTCGCCGCCCGCCGCCCGCTCGTCCCGCTCATCAAACTCTGGGCCTACGACCACCTCTGCCTCTTCGCTCGCTCGTTGCCCATGCCAAGCGAGTCCCGCCACCACCGGTGACATCGGAGCGCCCACCTCATCGTGAGTCCCACGGCCCCGGCTCCAACCTCGCCGACAGCGCGCTCCTGGAACTGACCGCCAACGGCGAACTCATCCTCGCCAGCGGCTCGGGCAACGGCTACCGCCTCGCCAACCTCGGAGTCGCCTCCAACCCCTCCAGCTAGTCCGGCGTGCTCAAAGTGAAGACCCCCGTCGGCGCCACTCTCGGCTACATCCTGCTCTACTCCGACCCCTGAAGATTCCAAACAACGACCTGCTCAGTTGCACACGGGTCGAAGAGAGACCTGCCCAAAACTGTCGATCGTCGCTTCGTACTCGCCGGTGAGGAAACAGGTTCCAGGCGCAAAGAAGTGACCCCTGGTCGAGACTACGGCACCAGGCGCTTCGTAGCTCCGCTCGCGGCCACCGGGATATTCTCGGCTCGCAACGATCTCGATCTGCCCCCTGAACGGTATGTCTGGGCGGTAAGGCGCGTGGCCCAGGAGCGGACGGTTCAGCCGGAAGGGCGTGCCCGGTTCGTCCGGCCAGAGGGCCTCCAGTTGCCTCTTGATCACAGGTGACACGGGAACCAATCGAATTCGCCCGAATCCATAGTTCCTCTCGCCCCCGACCGTGATGCCGTCCAGCAGGTCCAGCTCAATCTGGTCAGAACCACCCGGCTGAAGGAGTAACCGTCCTCCGTCAATGGACAATCGTCTTGCCGCCATAACGCTTCCGCTGTGGACCCAGACCACACCACACAGAAGCACCGGCGTGGCCCCCGTTGTAGGGGAACCGATCCTATGGCGGATGAACTCGATCTCGTGAAGGCTTGCCTCTTCAGCGCCGCCCATCTCGCTGATTTTCGTCGCGAGCCGCGAGTCCAGGAACCTAGCGCGGAATTCCTGGTCTGGCACACCAGCCCACCTCAGTCCTCCCTTGTCATAGGACGGAATGAAGATCTGTTCCCCATCGGAGAGGTAGAAGTAGGAGAAAGCTAGCGTGTCCCGAACCTCGTTTCCGGTTACAGCGAAGTCGCGCGGCGTTGGGGCAGCAAAGAGGCGAGGGGCCAGCGAGGCAGTGACGGCTCCCCACAGGTTCTTTCCAAGGACATAAGGGCGGGTTGGAGCGATTACTGTTCCAGGGCGGTTCGGAAGGAAACCGACATGGGCAGGGCTCAGCAATTCAAAGCAAGCCGGCAGACGCTGCCACACGGCCACCTCACTTCGATCCGGCATCTTCATCGCTGGCCTTGGCATGGTAACGGGCGTATGTCAGGGCCTGTTGCCACAAGCGCTTGATGAACAAGTACCTGTTCAGATCGCCGGCTGCATTCTGAAGCCAATCGGTGATGCTCGAGAAATCAGAGCCAGAGGGAGGGGCCGGAACGTACTGCCGGAGTCCGTTCTTGCTCAGGAGTTCGAGCAGCTGCGAACAGTACAGGCGGGCAATCGCCTGAATCTCCTTCTTCTTCTGCGTCTGGAGATAGAGAAGCATTCCATACGGCCCATTTTCCAGCAGAACACCAAGGGCCTTCGTTGCAAGATTCTCCTTGTCGTTCTTCTTGCCTGGAGCCGCTGCCATGGCTTGGGCAGCCTGCATGCACAGAAAATCAAGGTTGGTCATCGAGCGACCTCCTGTTGCGGGGACAATATCTCGATGCGGCCGAAACCTCGCGTACCCATGCCGCCGATCCCCAGCGACTTCAAACCTTGGAAGGCCTGCTGAAGAAGCCGCAGGACCTCCTCCCTGCTGATGCCGTCGCCGCGTCGAGCGTCGATGGCCACTTCAAACCCCAGCACGGTTCCGCGTGGAATGGCCTCATACGTGAATAGTGCGCCAGACTTGGCCGCACCTGTCTGGTCATCAATCTCGACCGACGTGCGAACTTCAAGGTTGTCGTTCACGAGATGGTGGAAGAGCTTGTCTGAAACGACCACCAAGCGCGTTACGAAGGGCAGCTCGGGTCGGGCTGGCACGTTCACGTGCGCTGCCGCGTCGGCTTCAAGCAGGAGCCAGCCAAGATTCACAGGCAAGTCCATCGGCAGGCCCTTGAGAACAACGACCTTTTCCTCTTGAATCGAACTCCGGACTGCGCACTCTGCATTCAGCCATTCTTGCAGGCGATCTGCCGTGGAGACCCACACCGTGCCGTGGTCGGAGATCACTGGAAACAGCAGGATGTCGGCATCATAAAAGCGAAGCATGCCTTGACGGCCCTCATTGCCCGCCGCGTCGCCGAAAACTATCCGGATGTCTGGAAGGGTGCCATCTTCTTCTTTAGCCATCTCGGCATAGGCGCGGACCGCTCCCGCCAAGGAGGTTCCGGGAATCTTGGGAATGCCAGTAGCCGGCTCACGGACGATGCTCATATCCACCCTGCCCAGGCGATACCCACCTGAGCCGATGTGAACCGGGTCGAGGCACCAGGCAAGGAAGCGGACAGCTTCATTCATACGCGACCTCTCCTTTCACGACGTGCTCGAAAAACTCAATGGTGTCCAGCAGCAGGCCGTTAGTCGCTGAGCGTAACAGAAGCTGCCGGTCCCGGTCCTGGAGTGCTGTGAACCAGCCCTCCCCAAAGGCGTCACGGAGCACGGCTTGCGCAAACCTTAGAAAGACTCCGCGCGACTCTTGACCCACGGCGCGCCACTGCTCGAGCTTTCCAGCGAGAGCCGCTTCTATCTGATGGCGCTGAGTTGGGCCCACGTTACACAGCAGGGCCCACAGCGTGAACATTTCTCGGAGGCGATGCAGGGGCGTCGGCCGTGGTTGAAGCCACCCGTACGCGATCGAAGGCCGGACCGCGTTCGGCGCGATCTGATACCTGAGTCGATGGCGGTCTATCGTGGCGCCCATAAAATCGAAGTCAAAGAACCCGGTCGTCAGCCAATATTGCCGGTCAACGGCCATCGGCGCCAGGCTCGCTACTCCATGCCCCCGGCCATCCGGCTGCTTCGTCGGGTAACAGTGGTAGAAGTCGTTCACCGATTGAGTGCGCCACCATGGATGCTGCATGCACCCCTCACCGAGGCCCGGATGGCCGACTATCTGTTGACCTGCCTCCAGGAGAGCGTACAGGGGGAACTTTCTTTTCGTGACTAGGACACCGACATGGAGGACCAGTTTTCCGCGGACCAATTCAAAGTGCTCTGCTTCAAGGTCGAGAAGGGCCTCCAGCGCCTTGGGTACCCGCCCAGCAGGCAAAAGGATTTGGGAAGAAACGGGCGAGCGCGACAGGACAGCAAAGGGCAAGTAGCGTCCGCTCACCTCCACATCCTCGATCGGCGTGAAACCAGACACGAGGATTCCGGTCGCCTCCTCACGCCACGACTGAACGCCGCTCTTAGAGAGCGCCGTCCTCACAGCTTCCGCCCCGGTCAGCTTCTTACCCTGCCCGAACCGGAACTTCTCTAGGCAATCAACCGTCAGGAATTCCCGGCTGTTGACTGCGAACACCACCAGCGGTCCGCCCTCGAGTCCAGGCACAATGATGCGGTAGGTCTCGCCATCTTCAACTCCTGCCACCCCACCGCTGGTCCGAAACCGCAGCCGCTCAGGGTGCTTCAGAATGTCACCGCTGCGCAAGCGAGCGATGAGGCCATCAAGAAAATCCGCCGCTGCTTCCCAGACACGCAACAGACGGCCCGGCGAGGCGTTCTGCGTGAAGATGTGTTGGACTAGCTCGGCTGAGGAGAGGGGACGCGCGCCAGATTCGTCGATTCGTTGGAGCAGCTGCTCAAGGCGGGCCACGTATTCGTGCTGGTTGATCTGGATGTCTTCGAAAAACGTACTGAGCAGGGGCGCCTTGAACCCGGTGTCAGCGGTCGGATCGGTCGCGCAGTATTCGATGAGCCTCGCCGCGGTGGTGAAGTCTGATGCCGGAGAAGCGGGGGACAAGAGCTTCTGGACTTTTCGCCACAGCTGTTGGTTTTGCTTCAACCTACGTAAGCGGGCGGAGGAAAACCATTCGTCGAACGTCTGAGAGAGGATCGTCGTGAACCACTCCCCGCTCAACCACCGCGCGAGGTCGAATTTCAACGTCAACAGTGCCATGCGGTTGTTCGCATCCGCAATTTCGTCGACCCAAATGGTCTCGCCCGCCGGCCTTTCCTGCCATCGTGCTAGGCGACCCTTTCGCCGATCCTGACAAACCCCACACATCTCCGACGTCGCTGGCTTCGTGCGAAACTGGCAGACAGGACAGACATCCGCTCCAGGTTGGGGCGGAGGCAGGGATGGTCCCGGCACGAGCAGGCATTCGTGCCGGCTGAGCGGTCCAGCATTCTCGTCCTCTATCGACAGGACGACCGCCACGCAAGGCGCGGATGCCAACGCGTCGCGGTTCTGGATCTCACGTGCTATCACCGTTAGCGTGCGTCGCGGCCGGCTCAGCGTGAAGAAGGGCCAAAGCTCGTTGTCGGAGATGCACCGGATGGTATCTACCAATTGGCGGACTGCCTCGGCCACCAGCTCAGACGCAGCGTTGTGGTCTACTCCCGGAAACGTGAAGAAGGCGCCGTTCAGATCGGCATAGAAGAGATTCCCAACCGGGTACGTCACCTCGAGCCAGCGCTGGAGTTCTCGCCGCACCTCGCCGAGGATTTCTTGGCGCCGAAGCATGTCGGCGGGCTTACGCCCGCGCTGCACAAACCCCAGGCCATTCCACCCAACGCCCAGCAGCCGCCATCGGACGTTCTCGTAGTCCCAGTCGCCGTTCTTCTTCGGGCATGGGCTCTGGCCGATTGCCAGAGCCGCCAGGCACGACTTGTACAGGGAGGCTACTCCATAAGACTGCGCCCACAGAGTAACGTCGTTCGCAGGTTCCCGGGTCTCGCCCAGGGCTGCCGACATGCCTGGGCGCAGGATTTCGATGGCCCGCTCACGGAAGCTCTCAACAGTCTGCCTGCTTCGCTGATATTCCTCCAGGGACCGTGCAAGGTCTTCGGCCATGCGCTGCCGGAGCTCGTCGATCCTGTCCACCTCCACACGGCGGGCCTCGCGGCCAAACGGTGTGACGATCCGCATGTAATGGATAGACTGCGGCCGCCGAACCACACCCTTCTCGTCAGCCGAGGTCATGCGGTGGCAAGTGTTGAACAATCGGAGCAAGTGCGAGTCCGGCTGACTGCCCTTGTATTTAGTGATGAAGTCGGTGAAGTCGCAGGTGAGCTTCTCTATCGCGCCTTCCACCGTAAAGGCAAAGCGGTCTCTGAGCAGCGTTGCCCGCAGCACTTGCTCGAGGGCGCCGAGGTGCTTCAGCTCCTGGTGTGAGTCTCTGGCGCCCCCTTCGATCGAGTTGGCAACCAGGAACTCCGACGAGGCCTTACCAAACATGTGCAGGAGGGCGCCGAACTCGCCCAGCAGAATCGCTTCGCGATGCTGGACAAGTGACTCCATAAAGCTAGGCACAGCCCACCTCCCTCAAATGCTTGGCTAGTCGCTCAGCGAGATCCAGTAACTCGCTGACGGTTCCGAACTCATACCTCCGCAGCGAGTCCTCGTGTTGGGCCTTCAGACCTGCCTGCTTCCGCACCCATTCGGCGCCATGGGCCTCGTACCAGGCGCGGAACCGCTTGTACTCACTCAGGCTTGCCAAGCCCGCCGCAACAGCCTTGTACTCTTGATTGCTGAGCCAATGGCCCGACGACTTTCTAAGTTCAGGCTTCGGTCTACCCGTTTCATCCATGAGTTTCCAGAACGCCTCATCCGGCTCGACGAACACGGGTTCGCCAGCGTCGCCACGTGCCGCGGGCCAATCCATCCCCTTGGCAGCGAACTTTCCGGAAACCAGCGAGTCATGGACCACACCCCAGCCTGATGTCTTCTTGGCCGAGAACCCATACTCCAGGAGCATCGCTTTCACTGCTCTAGCGGCCACTTCAAGGTCGTCCGGAATCTGCTGCGAGTTCCAGCTCCGCCCCCTTGGCCTGGGAACGTAGAGAAGGCTAAACCTGCCTCTGCATCCCGGCCCAAGGACTTCGAAATCGATCGGGCCACGTGCGGGAGTCCGGGTGTCTCGCGATAACGGAGTAACCACATCGCGCGCCGTCGCTTCCACAAAAAACGTCGGAAAGAAGTGCAGCCGGCCGGTTTGGCCAGCGTCACTACCTCGGATCGTTCCAAACAGGCGAGCGCACACATCAGGATCAGCGTGGATGGCGGCCGCGGCGAACGAAAGGTGCCCTTTCCATGTGGTTGGCCGAACGATCGGGAGACCCGTGAGATGGTCACGGACGACTGGATTCTGGATTTCGAACCAGTCGGTCGCTCGTTTCTTTTTGTCGACTTCGCGCTCTTCCCAGGGGTGGAATTCCCCCTCCGTCTTGCTGGTGAACGGCCTGGCCAGCCGGAACTGGATCTCAAGAAGCCACGAGCCGTCAGGCAGAGCACACAGGTCTCCCTGGCGCGGCAGGAAGGCTTCGATCTGACTCCGCCACTCGGCGGCAGCCTTCGCCCGTGCAGCCTGGAGCCGGTTCCCAAAGTCCCGTAACTGGACATCCTGGTCTCCGCGGATCCGGGACAGGTGGAAGTCGCACACGCTCATGGCTGCGTCCCCTACCCGAGCAGTGCCGCTATCCCTCGAGGATATGGATCAACTGCCACGACTTCGGCTTCACCCAGACCCAACGCACCGGCCACCTTGGCCCTCAGTTGTTCCGAATCCGCAAGCAGACTCCGGAGTTTCTGATCTGCGCTGTTGTTGCTGTTCGGGACAAAGCCGAAGATTCGCATGCGCCAGCGGTCGCCGACGCGATAGGAATGCGTAACAAAGATCTGGGAGCCTCGACCGCACCCCGGTTCTCCCCGTTTGGAAACGAACCCCATTAGCCTATGACGATCACTGGTCGAGGCCGGCAGGTTCCGCAGCTCCGCTCGGAGCATAGCTCGAACAACCGGAGCGGAGGGAGTCCATTGAGAAGAAGCCGACAGGCGGAAATCACGAAGATCCTGGTCCTGCACGGACAACTTCGTCCACCAATCTTTCTCCTTCGGGATCAAGGCGATGCTCACACCAACAAGATCCTGGAGGTTTGGCGCTCCTGGAGGTTGTGCTGAGCTTCCCTTATGCGGCCTGTCCGCCATCTGCGCTGTCCAGTCGGCCACCGGAGGCACTTCCGGGAAGCCTTCGAACTGCACCACACCCTGCCCCTGACTGGTCTTGGCGCCGAGAGCGCCGAAACGCTCGATGAGGCGCAGCGTGAGGCCAATACCTCCTGCGTCCAGACCCTGGGCTGACAGCGGAGTCAGCTTGAGTGTGAAGGGGCCTGAGAGTGTCTGAGGAACCATCCAGCCTTTATGGCCTTTAGTACCCGGATTGCGCAGTCGAATAAACAGGGGTCGGCCAGCCCCGCCTTCCCCTTCAACTTCCAGCCGGAAGCGCCGGGAATATCCGGTGCAACCGAAGAGCTGACAGGCAAGGCAGATGTTCGCCAATCCATGGTATTCCTCATACGCGCACGTACCGGCGCTCGGATCGCAAGCATAGAATCCGCAGCCGCGGAGGATCGCCTCATACCACCACCGGAGGCTCCCGATCATGCCGGTTTCCCGAACGCGGTCGCCTCGGCGCTCGATATCCCCGGTCCAGATGGGGGTCAGAGGTTTGCACTGAACCTGAATTGCTGGTGGAGCCTTTGCCACGCTTGGCCTCCAGCTTTATCTCCGGCAGCCCTGCTGTCGCTGGCAGACAATGTTACCACACGGCTACCATCGCTGGCCGACCGAGCGGGGCGCTCCCGATCCGGCTCAGGATTGTTGCCACGTAGGCAGGAGAAGGACCTTGCGCGGTCTCGGGGTCTCCAAATGCGGCGCTGAAGCCCTGGTTCAAGGGTCACCTTAAACCGTCCCTCCAGACTTGATACGATTCCCTGTGGGCCCTGTGGAACGCAAAAGGGGCTTCTCGTCGGGATTTGGGCGATGCCGGCCACACTCAGCGAGCGGATTCTAGAGCAGATCTCGGCGGCCGAGAAGCAGCACTCGCGGCTGGTGCTCGTGGTGGGTCCGCCGGGGTCGGGGAAAACGGAGGCGCTCTGTTCACTGGCGGCCGAGAAGGGTTACAAGTACCTCAACGTCGGTGTCGAGCTCGCCCGGGCGCTGGTGGAGCTCGGCGAGCGGGAGCGGGCTTTGCGAGCCCGGCGAATCCTGGAGGAATTGCCCGGCGCCTCACCTTCCGTCGTGTTGTTGGATAACATTGAGGTCCTTTTTGAGCCAAGCTTGAGACTGGAGCCGCTGGGCTGCCTCGAAGCCATGGCGCGCAACCGCACAGTTGTGGCCGCTTGGAGCGGCGAGATCTCGGAAGGCCACCTCAGGTACGCCGCGCCGGGCCATCCCGAATACAGGCGTTATCCGGCCCGCGGGCTGCTGGTGGTGCTCGCGGACGTGCAAGCGAAGGTGCCATGAAGAGATGAAATACGGCGATCTGATTCAATTCGACCCTATCGACACCGTTGTCCGTCTCCTCGACGCGGACGACGCCACCGCCGCCCGGCAACTGGTAAAGACCTTCGTCATCTCGGACGAACTGGCGGACCGGCTGGCCAACGTGCTGATCCCGCAGCTCGATTTCGGAATTCCGGCCGACAACAAAGGGGTCCTGGTTGTCGGCAATTACGGTAGCGGCAAGTCGCACCTGATGTCGATGATCTCGGCGGTGGCCGAAAGAGCGGAACTGGGTGGCCTGATCAACCATCCGCTCGTCGCCCGGGCGGCCCCCAGGATCGCTGGCAAGTTCAAGGTGGTGCGAGCCGAAATCGGCACCACGACCATGTCTCTGAGGGAGATCGTGGTGGCGGAATTGGAACAGCACCTCGACAGCCTTGGGGTCTCCTACACGTTCCCAGCGGCCAGCACCGTCACCAACTACAAGCGGGCCTTCCAGGAGATGATGGAGGCCTTCCACCGGCGGTACCCGGAGCATGGCCTATTGCTGGTTGTTGACGAGCTGCTGGACTACCTGCGCACCCGAAGTGACCAGGCATTGATTCAGGACTTGGGCATCCTCAGGGAGATCGGCGAGGTCACAAGGGACCTCCGGTTCCGTTTCCTCGCGGGCGTCCAGGAGGCGATCTTCGACAGCACCCGATTCCAGTTCGCCGCCGATAGCCTGCGCCGCGTCAAAGACCGGTTCGAGCAAGTGCTAATCGCTCGGCGCGACGTCAAGTACGTGGTAGCCGAACGGCTGCTCAAGAAGCGTCCTGATCAGCAGGCATACATCCGCGAGTACCTTGCTCGCTTCTCACGCTTTTACGGCGGCATGAATGAGCGAATGGAGGAGTTCGTCCGCCTCTTCCCCGTGCACCCGGACTACATTGACACATTTGAACGGGTCACGTCCGTTGAGAAGCGCGAGATCCTGAGGACGTTGTCCACGGCGATGGGCAGGCTGCTGGACAAAGAGGTGCCCACAGACCGTCCGGGCCTGATTGCCTACGACGGCTATTGGGAATTCCTGCTGGAGAACCCGTCGGTCCGCGCCATCCCGGACATTCGCGCCGTCATGGATTGCAGCCAAGTGCTCGAAGCGCGCATCAAACAGGCCTTCACGCGCCCAGCCTACAAGCCGTTGGCCCTGCGCGTCATCCGTGCGCTCTCGGTGCACCGGCTGACCACGGGTGACATCTATGCGCGCATGGGGGCAACTGCGGCTGAACTCCGTGATTCTCTTTGCCTATACCAGCCGGGGATCGAGGATCTTCCCGGCGATCCGGCCGACAACCTTCTGTCCCAGGTGGAAACAGTCCTGCGCGAGATCCACAAGACGGTCAGCGGCCAGTTCATTTCCAGCAATCCAGAAAACGGCCAATACTACCTTGATCTCAAGAAGACCGATGATTTCGACGCTCTGATCGAGCGCCGCGCCGAGAGCCTGGACTTCCGGCAGCTCGACCGCTACTACTACGCCGCTCTCCAGCGAGCCCTCGAATTGCGCGACGACGACATCTACGTTACCGGCTACCGGATCTGGCAGCATGAGCTGGAGTGGATCGAGCGAAAAGCGTCACGGACCGGCTATTTGTTTTTCGGCGCGCCCAATCAGCGCTCGACGGCCATCCCGCAGCGTGACTTCTACCTCTACTTCATGCCGCACTTCGAAGAGGATCCTAAGGCGAAGGAGACCAACGAGGCAGACGAGGTCTTCTTCTGTCTGAGGGGCATTGACGAGGCCTTTCGGCAGAAGCTCCGGCTTTACGCCGCGGCGGTGGATCTCGCCTCTACCTCCTCGGGCCAGGCGCGCGACACTTACCGCGACAAGGCTAATGGCTTCCTCCAGGAGCTCACAACGTGGCTCCAGGAGAAGATGACCGTGGCCTTCGAAGTAACCTACTGCGGCAAGACGAAGAAGATGCTGGAGTGGATCAAGGGCAAGGCGCCCGCGCCTGGCGGTGCTCGCTCCAATGTGCGGGATATGGTGAATTTGGTCGGTTCGGTTTGCCTGGCGGGCCGCTTCGCGGACCAGGCGCCTGAGTATCCAGCCTTCTCCGTGCGAGTGACGAGCGACAACCGCGTCCAGGCAGCGCAAGATGCAATCCGCGGCATCCCAACGGCCGGCCGGACGAAACAGGCCGGAGCCATCCTCGATGCGCTTGAATTGCTGGACGGTGACAGGGTTGATCCGGGCAAGTCACGCTACGCCGGCCATGTGATGGAACTGCTGGGCCGCAAAGGATCTGGGCAGGTTCTGAATCGGTCTGAACTCGTCAAGGACGTGGCCGGCGTCGAGTTTGCGGTCCCCGAACGCTTCCGCCTGGAGCCCGAGTGGCTGGCGGTCGTGATGGCCGCCCTGGTGTACTCTGGCGACATTATTCTTTCGATCCCGGGCAAGAAGTTTGACGCCGGCGGCTATTCCGGCCTGGCAGCCACGCCCGTTGCGGACCTGGTGAACTTCAAGCATCTGGAGCGCCCCAAAGAATGGAATGTGCCGGTGCTGAAGGCCCTCTTCGAACTTCTTGGCCTGGAGCCGGGCCGTGGAATAGTAGTCACGCAGGGAGGCGCGAAGGCAGATGAAGCCGTGCAGGCGCTGCAAGGAAACATCGCCCGTGCAGTCGAGAAGTTGGTCATGGCGGTCCAGCGTTTGCAGGGCGGCCTGCCATTCTGGGGTCGCTCCGTACTGAACGAGGACGAGATTCGGCAGTTGCGTACGGACCTGGAAAAGACGAAAACGTTCCTGGAGTCGCTCCAGACTTTCTCATCGCCGGGCAAGCTCAAGAACCTCCGGGTGGATACATCCGAGATCGCCGGCCACCGGAAGGGGCTGGAGGCGCTCGAACGGCTTCAGTCTCTCCAGGAACTGATTGACGAGCTCGGTCCTGTGGCTTCCTATCTGTCGACCGCCGAGCAGGTGCTTCCTTCGGACCATCCATGGGTGGCCGCGGTCAAGCAGGCACGGGAAGAAATGCTAGGCCAGATCGCCGATCCAGCTCAGCGGGCCAAAGGCGGCTTCCGCCAGCAGCTTCTCCAGAAACTGACGGCTCTCAAGAACGAATATGTCGCCGCATACCTCTCGCTGCACGGCAAGGCGCGCCTCGGCTTGAACGACGAGAAGCGCAAAGCGGCGCTGCTCCAGGATGAACGAATCCACCGCCTGCATCGGCTTTCGAGCATTGATCTGATGCCCCACCAGCAGTTCCTGGACTTCCAGAGCCGTCTGGGTTCGCTGAAGGCCTGCTCCGCGATCACCAACCAGGAGATCCAAACCGCCCCGGTGTGTCCGCACTGCGGCTTTCGGCCGAGCAGCGAGCCTGTCAAGGAGTCAGCGCAAGCGATGCTGGCCAGCCTGGATGCGGAGCTGGATAATCTCCAGGCCGGCTGGACCAAGATGCTGCTTGACAGCATCGAGGACCCAACGGTCAGGAAATCCATGGAGCTGTTGAAGCCCAAGCAGCTCAGGCTGATTGAAGATTTCCGCGAGGCAGGGGCGTTGCCGGAGACCATTTCCACCGAATTCGTCAGCACCATGGGCGAGGTACTGTCCGGCCTGGAGAAGATCGTCGTTACCTCGGAGGCGCTGCGTGCCGCCTTGCTCGCGGGCGGCGCAGCCGCAACTGTGTCGGAGCTCCGGCGCCGTTTTGACGAATACCTCTCGACCCTGACGCGTGGTAAGGACACGACCAAGGTACGGATCGTACTGGAGTAGCTGATGTGAGCACCCCTACGCCTGAACAAATCACGATGGAAGGAGTGGACGCGGCGGGCGGTCCGGTCGAATGCCTGGGTCTGCGCTTCGAGAGCGACCAGGCGCGCCGCGCCTATTTTCAGGAGAAGCTGCGCGAGAAGCTGAAGGACCCCGAGTTCCGCAGGATCGAGGGTTTCCCGCACGGATCCGACGAGGACATCCTCCGGCTTTCGGACCCGCCGTATTACACCGCCTGCCCCAATCCGTTTCTGGAGGACTTCATTCGCTGCTACGGCAAGCCGTTCGATCCGAGCGTGCCTTATGAGCGGAAGCCTTTCGCTGTGGACGTGAGTGAAGGCAAGACCGACCCGATCTACACCGCGCACTCCTATCACACCAAGGTTCCGCACAAGGCCATCATGCGGGCCATCCTGCACTACACGGAGCCCGGCGACATTATCCTCGACGGGTTTGCAGGTTCCGGCATGACGGGCGTCGCGGCCCAGATGTGTGCCCACCCGGAACCTGCATTCAAGAAGCAGATCGAGGACGAATGGAAGGCCGCGGGCCAGCCGCCGCCGAAGTGGGGCGCCCGGCGCGCCATCCTCGGGGACCTGTCGCCGGCGGCCACCTTTATCGCAGCCAACTACAACCTTCCTTTCGACGTGGCGGCGTTTCAGAGGGAGGCGCGGCGCATCCTGGACGAGCTCAAGGCCGAGATCGGCTGGATGTACGAGACGCTCCACACGGACGGGAAGAGGAAGGGGTTCATCAACTACACGGTTTGGAGCGACGTATTTGCCTGCGCGAACTGCAGTGGCGATGTCGTGTTCCTCGACCATGCACTGGACCACAAGTCAGACCGTGTTCGCGACGAGTTCCCATGTCCACACTGTCGAGCCAGCCTTACGAAGTCTAGGATGGAACGGCTTTACGACACCTACGCTGACCCCGTCTCGGGAAAACCGGTGCAACGCCTGCGTCGAGTCCCGGTCGTCATCAATTACTCCGTTGGTAACGCGAAGCACGAGAAAAAGCCGTCTGCAGAGGATAACGAGACCCTGCGGCGGATCTCCCAACTGCCTCTCATGGCCACGGTTCCCGCACTGGAAATTCCTTATATGCACATGACGCATGAGCGGGCTCGCATGGGGAGGTATGGTGTTACGCACGTTCATCACTTCTACCTCCCCCGGGCGGCCCAAGCGATCGGGCAGCTCTGGCAGAAGGCACTTGGGATCAAGGACCCCCGCCTGCGTAACATCATTCTGTTTTTCGTGGAGCAGGCCATTTGGACGATGTCCCTCCTCAATCGTTATCGGCCAACGGGCTTCTCGCAGGTCAATCAATACCTAACCGGTGTTTACTATGTAGCCTCGCAGCATGCAGAGTGCTCTCCTTGGTATGTCCTGGACGGGAAGCTGAAGAGACTGGTCTCGACTTTTCGACACCAGTTCGCCCAGTATGGGTGGACGGTCACCACCACGGGGACGGCTGCCAGGTTGGGCATTCCCTGCAATTCCATCGACTACATCTTCACGGACCCGCCATTCGGCGAAAACATTTACTATGCCGATCTGAATTTTCTGGCAGAATCCTGGCATCGCGTCCGCACCGAGCCAGGACCGGAAGCCATTGTTGACCGAGCCAGGAGAAAGGATCTCTTTGACTACCAGCGACTCATGGAGGCGTGCTTAAAGGAATACTACCGCGTGCTCAAGCCCGGCCGCTGGATGACCATGGTCTTCCACAATTCCCGCAACAGCGTCTGGGCCGCTATCCAGGAAGCTCTCACCGCCGCCGGGTTTGTCGTCGCCGATGTGCGCACGCTCGACAAGCAGCAGGGTTCCTACCGCCAGGTCACCAGCACCGCGGTCAAGCAGGATCTCGTCATCTCCGCCTACAAACCCAACGGCGGCCTGGAGCAGAGGTTCCAACTGGAAAAGGGCACGGAAGAGGGCGTTTGGGACTTCGTGCGCACTCATTTGCGCCAGTTGCCAGTTTTCGTGGTGCAGAAGGGCAAGGGCGAGGCGATCGCCGAGCGCCAGGCCTACATGCTCTACGACCGCATGCTGGCCTTCCACGTCCAGCGCGGCATCCTGGTGCCGCTGTCGGCGGCGGAGTTCTATGCGGGGCTGGCGGAGCGGTTCGAGTACCGCGACGGCATGTACTTTTTGGCCGACCAGGTGGCCGAGTACGACAAGAAGAAACAGGCGGTCTCGGAAGTGAAGCAGTTGGAGCTGATCGTCCGCGACGAGTCCAGCGCCATCCAGTGGATCCGGCAACAGCTCCTCGAAAAGCCTCAGCGCTTCGCGGACTTGCAGCCGCAGTTCATGCGTGAGACCGCCGGCTGGTCCAAGGACGAAGAGCGGCTGGAGCTGTCCGAGATCCTGGCCCAGAACTTCCTCTGCTACGACGGGGAGGGCGAAGTTCCGGTCCAGATCCGCAACTACCTTTCGAAAAACTTCCACGAGCTGCGTGGGCTCGCCAAGGACGCGCCGGCTTTGCGGGCGAAGGCCAAAGATCGCTGGTACGTGCCTGACCCAAAGAGAGCCGTCGATCTGGAGAAGATGCGCGAGCGCGAGTTGTTGAAACAGTTTGAGCAGTACCGGTCACCGGCCACGAAAAAGATCAAGGTCCCGCGTCTGGAGGCGTTGCGGGCCGGCTTCAAGCGGGCCTGGGACCAGCGCGATTACGCGACCATCGTGGACGTAGCAGCCAAGATCCCGCAGAATCTGCTGGAAGAAGACCCCAAGCTGCTGATGTACTATGACAACGCCTTGACGCGGCTGGGCGTCGGTTAGAGGCTCATGTTCCACCCGGGAGACTGGACTTACAGCCTGCGCCACCGCCAGTTCTGCCAGGTTGTGGACGCTCAAACAATCTGGGGCGAGACGGTTTGCCGCGTCTGGCTTCCTGACGCGGACGCCATTCTAAGGGTGCCCGCGTCGGAGCTGCGGGCCGCGGGTGAGGCGGCCCCGGCCAGTCCGGCATATCTGACCTATATAGCCACGGCCGCTCGTGTCGCCGACGCTGCGGCGCACGGGACGTTGCTGGCGCCCATGGGGTCGGCGGTGGTCCCGCTGCCGCACCAGCTCTACGTACTAGGGCGTGCTCTTTCGTCCCGGCGTGTGCGCTACTTGCTGGCTGACGAAGTTGGACTGGGAAAGACGATCGAGGCCGGTCTTGTGCTCCGGGAGTTGAAGCTGCGAGGGCTGGTCGAACGAGCGCTGGTGATTGCGCCGAGGGGGTTAGTTAGGCAGTGGGTCGCCGAGATGCGCACCCATTTCGGAGAAGAGTTTCGGCTGATCGAGCCGGGGGCCTTCGGCGCCTTACGCCAGATCACGAACGAGGACAACCTCTGGAGGCTTTACCCGCTCGTGGTCTGTCCGATGGACTCAATTAAGCCGCTCGAGCGCAGACGCGGCTGGTCGGCGGACCAGATCGCGGAATATAATCGCGAGCGGTTTGAGAATCTGGTTGCGGCGAACTGGGACCTGATCATCGTGGATGAAGCCCACCGGCTTGGGGGCAGCACCGATCAGGTGGCGCGGGTGAAACTCGGCCGCGCGCTGGCCGACGCGGCGCCTTACTTGTTGCTTCTTTCCGCCACACCACACCAGGGCAAGACCGACGCTTTCCATCGCATCCTCTCGCTGCTCGATTCAGAAGCGTTCCCGAATGCGGGCAGCGTGACTCGCGAGCGCGTGGCCGAATACGTGATCCGGACCGAGAAGAGGCAGGCCATCGACGCCGACGGACAGCCGCTCTTCAAGCCGAGGCTCACGCGGCTGGTTCCGGTACGGTGGGAGGACCGGCACCGCGAGCAGCGGCTTCTCTACCACGCGGTTTCCGATTACGTGCGCGAAGGCTACAACCGGGCGATGCGGGAGAAGCGAACTTACATCGGCTTCCTCCTGCTTCTGTTCGAGCGCCTGGTCAGCTCGTCCACCCGGGCCATCCGCTGCGCGCTGGAGCGCAGGCTGGAGGTCCTTCGCCGGCCGGAGGAGCAGTTGAGCCTGTTCCCCCAGATTCTGGAAGAGGATTGGGCCGAGCTGGACGGCCAGGAGCAGATGGAACTGCTGCTCAAGAGCAGGCTGAAGGCTCTCAAGAACGAGCGCGCCGAGGTGGAACTTCTGCTGGAAATGGCGCGCCGCACCGAGCAGGCGGGACCGGACGCGAAAGCCGAGGCCCTATTGGACTGGATCTACCAGCTTCGCCAGCAAGAGGGCGACCCCGATCTGAAGGTCTTGATTTTCACCGAGTTCGTGCCCACCCAGCAGATGCTCACGGAGCACCTCGGAGCGCGCGGCTTTTCCGTGGTCTGCCTCAACGGCAGCCTGGGCATGGAGGAGCGACAGCGCGTCCAGGACGAGTTCGCGGGCAAGGCCGAGGTTCTGGTCTCCACCGATGCAGGGGGCGAGGGACTGAATCTACAGTTCTGCCATGTGGTGGTGAACTATGACATCCCGTGGAACCCGATGCGTCTGGAACAACGCATCGGCAGGGTAGATCGCATTGGCCAGAAGAAGATCGTCCGCGCTCTCAATCTGGTACTCGAAGATACGGTCGAATACCGTGTGCGGGAAGTGCTGGAGGAGAAGCTCGAGGTCATCCTTCGTGAGTTCGGCGTTGACAAGACGAGTGATGTTCTGGATTCACCGGAGATCTTCGACGAGCTGTACATCGAGGCCATGCTGCACCCCGAGCAGACGCCCGCCAGGGTGGAGCAGACGGTTGATCGTGTCCGCCGGCAGATTGAGGCCGTGCGGCAGAATGCGGCTTGGATCGGTTCGAGCGCCGTCATTGACCCACAGGCAGCGCGGCAGGTTCTGGACCATCCGCTGCCCCACTGGATCGAGCTCATGACCGTCAGTTATTTGGAGTCCCACGGAGGAGCGGCCGTGCGGCGGGGCAAGCTTTGGGATCTGAGGTGGCCAGGGACGATGGGGGAGGCATCGATGCGGAACGTCACTTTCCACAGCCGGGATGCGCTAGACATTCCCGGAGCGACGTACATTGGGCTCGAGGACCCTAGAATTCGGCGGATAGTCGAACGCCTGCCCGCATTTGCTCCCGGGCAAGCGGTGTCGCGGGTGCGGGTCGCTGATCTTCCGCCTGAGATCGTGGGCTACTGGTCACTCTGGCGCGTCCGAGTGCACGGTCGGTGGGCACCCGGCGATCAGTTGGATGAACGCATCATGCCTTTCTTCCTGCACGAGGATGGCCGCGTTCTGCCGCCCACCGCGCGCCACATCTGGGAGCGGCTGGTGTCGGAAGGCGGCATAAAGGAGTGCTTCCCATCATCGATTGCCGGGTCTACGCTGGAGAGAATGGCCCGGCTGGCTGAGGAGCACGCGAGGCCCCTCTATCAGGAACTCGTCCAGCGCCACTTGGTGAAGCTCCAACGAATGCGCGAAAAGGGCGAGTACGCGTTTTCTGTGCGGCGGCAGGCGATCTCCAGGATAGGACTCGCCCCCGTCCGCGCTCGCCGCCTGGCGTTGCTTGACGAGGAGATTCGGCAGTGGCGGGAGGAGATGGAGCAGCGCGAGGCGGTTTGCCCGGAGTTCAGCCCGCTGGTGGTGGTCCATGTCGGGTAGCTGGCGCGATTCTATCCTGGAGCGCTTCGTCCCTGAAGCGAACCGCCTGATTTTGGCGGCGGACCCTGACGGGCTGCTCTTCGAGGAGGAAGTCCAGCGGGGCATTCGCGAGCGGGGCTACGATGTGCTGCCATTTGAGGATCCCATCGCCTTCCGGCTCGTCTACGAGTCCGGGTACCGGACGCGGTGGGCCCGCGGCGAGCCGGCGTTTCTGGTTGTCGTCCTGAGAGAGTCCGCGTCGGAATTGGACCGGCTGCCTTTTGACCTGCTTTGCTCTGGAGTGCGGCTGTCCTTTCAGTTGAGCAACTTCTTTCCTAATCTCGATGCGCGTGTCGTCGCGGCGCTGGATCGGGCCGACCTGGAGCGCCTGTATCAAGCCCAAGCGCAGTATTCGCCGGGCGCACTGAGCGAATCCGCGACCAAGGACTTCATTCTGGGGCACGTGTTCGGAGTGGCGCCGGTTACCATCAACGACCCGGCCGACCTGCTTCGGTTCCTTCTCCAGCGTCATTACAGGCCGCGGCGGATTCCGCGGCTACTGGATGATCACATTATTCGGGTCCTCCGGCAGAAGGAAATCTTCCGCGAGTGGCCCTTGGAGACGATTGTCCCTGACCGCGCAGCTTTCTTCAGGTTCCTGCAAGATGAATGGCCCGGCTTCCTACGGCAGTTGGAGAGCGGCGGGCGGTCAATTGTCCCATTCGGACACGACTTGGTCCAGGTGTTCATTGACAATCTGTTCGTTGAGGGATTGCTCCAACCGGTCGAGTGGGATGGCGTGCTCCCCGCCAACGCCACCTGGGCACGCGCCGGCATCAAGACCGACTCGTACTCCGAAGAGACCCGGCGTTGGGAGGCGCTATGCCTGAAGGTGGAGGAGACGCTCCCTGGCGCCGACGCTCCCTACCGTGAGTGGCTTGACTTCGGTCCCGCCTGGGCGCAGTTGAGCTTCCTCTTTTATGGGAAGCCGGCGCCGCCTCCAAAGTGGCGTGAACGGCGGAATGCGCTCCGAAGAAGGCTTGACGTGCGGTTCTCAGGCTGGCTTGCTTCGCGGTATCAAGGCCTGCACAACCAGCCCGCATTGAGCCCGGTGATGGTTCACCACGTGCCGAAGTTGCTGGCGCGCATCGTGGAGTCCGACCGGAGAAAAGTGGCTCTGATCGTCGTAGACGGCATGGCCTGGAGCCAGTGGATCGTCCTGCGGGGTATCCTCCAGACGCGCCGTGCCGGCTGGCGCATTCAGGAGGATTCGGTCTTCGCCTGGATTCCGACGGTGACTTCGGTATCGAGACAGGCGCTATTCGCGGGCAGTCCTCCGCTGTACTTCCCTGCCAGCATACTGACCACGGAGCGAGAACCGTCCCACTGGACGCGGTTCTGGAGCGGGCACGGCGTGCCTGCGGCTGCGGTCCTTTACCGCCGACAGTTGGCCGAACCGGAGGACTTGCACGAGCTGGAAGAGGCCTTGAATCATCCTCAGCTTCGGGTGGCTGGCCTCGTTGTTGAAAAGCTCGACCAGGTGATGCACGGGATGAAGTTGGGTGGGGCCGGGATGCAGAACCAGGCGCAGCTCTGGGCGGAACAGGGATTCCTGCTCGCCTTGGTTGAGCTGCTACTCCGCAAAGGCTTCATGGTTGCCATCACCTCGGATCATGGAAACCTGGAGGCGAGGGGCTGTGGGCGGCCGGCAGAAGGCGTTCTGGCCCAGCAGCGGGGGCAGCGCGTGCGCATCTACGGCGACCCACTCCTGCGTGCGCAGACAAGAGCCAGCTTCCCCGACGCGGTTGAGTGGCCCGGAGTGGGCTTGCCGTCGCAGATCTTTGCTCTTCTGGCCGGCGGCGACAGCGCGTTCGTCGATGAGGAGGAGACAATTGTCACTCACGGTGGCGCTTCGTTCGAAGAAGTGGTAGTACCCTTCGTTCAGGTGGAGGAATCGTAGTCTGACAAGACCAATTCCAGTAGGATTCAGTCAGCGCGTTCAGATCGAATGGCTGGACGAGACGGCCCGGCTTCTGCGCGCGGGAAAAACGGAAGCGGAAATCCGCGCCGCTTTGAAGGAGGATATCCTGCGTGAGCGGCTCTCCGTAAACAGCAAGGCCAAGAAGGGCAACCGCCAAAAGGCGACCTGCATTCTGATGCGGACGTGGGTTACCGTTCCGGCGCGGGCGGCCGGGCTCCGCAACCGTGCGCTGGAACTACTCGCCCGTTGTAGCGAGGACCAGCGGTTGATCCTGCACTGGGGCCTCTGCATGGTCGCGTATCCATTTTTCATGCTCGTCGCCGGGACCACGGGCCGGTTGCTGCGGTTGCAGGGCGCGCTGGCTCAGTCGCAGGTGCTGAGCCGGGTGTGGAGGCAAATCGGGCAGCGTCCGACCGTTACGCGAGCTACCCAGCGTGTGCTCCGCTCATTCGTGGATTGGGGCGTATTGGCTGACGCCTCGGAGCGCGGGGTCTACAAGCTGGGCCCGGTGAGATCTGTTGCGGATCCGGCGCTTACGGCATGGCTGGTGGAGGCGACCATGATGGCAGCCAACGAAACGCACGCGCCGTTGAATGCGCTGCGGCGGAACCCAGCGCTGTTCCCGTTCTCCCTCGACGCTTTGACCGCAGGGGTTCTCAGCCGACAGGCCCGGCTCGAGGTCTACCGTCAAGCGTTGGACGAGGAAATGGTAGCCCTGCGGTAGGATCTGACGCAGCGATCAGGAGGAGAATCTGCCGGCGAAATCTCACAAGAAGACAATCCGCACCCGAATCAACCGCCGGTGTGTGGTCTGCGGCAAGCACATCCGCGTCATCGTGTATGAGGACGACAGCTACCGAGGCGGTCACTACTTCGGCAAGGTCCCAGAGCTCAGGATGCGTAAGCGCCGCCGAAAACACGACGACCCGCTGGTGGCACAGGAGATTTGGGAGCACTCGGACGAGTACTGGGAGTGCCCGGCCTGCGCTCGGAAGTGAGACCCGGCTTCCAGCCTGCTCCGCGGCCCGATGCTACCCCCTGGGCGGGTAAGGATCGTGGCCGTAGGTATGCTCCGTTTGAATCCTTCCATCGGCGCCGCGGATGAACAGTTGCCCTTGCTGCGAGCGGGCCAGTTCACGTCCGTGCTCCACGGCGTCCGACTTGCGGTCGAACACGCCGGATGCGCGAGCTGCTCCATGTTGCTTCACCTGCCAAGTGCCATCAGGCCGGCGAGACACATCGTACTTCGGGCGATTCCCCATCTCTTTACTCCCGTGAATGGTTTGGAGCTTCCGGGCGCTGCGCAAGCAGCTCCCGAAAACTTGGAAAGCTCATCGTAAACCGCTGAGCTTCAAGCTTCGCTTTATCGCGGTCCGCCTCCTCAACGGAGAGGAGGCCGGCTTCTATCGCGGCCACGTAGATCCCCGGCGTCGTCAGAATGCTGCCCCGGCCCAGCCGCGCGAGGGCCTGGCGGCGGAAGGCCTTCTTCTCGTCTGACGCGATCGCCCAACCTTTCTCGCAGGCGAGGGCCAAAGTAGCCGCCTCGCCCGCGCCCATCTGCCGTCGAAGTTCAGCGAACAGGACAACGGCTGCGGGGTCGGACAGCTCTTCACGTCTCAACGTCCCGGCTGCCAGCGCAGCCTCGATCTGCCGCTTCTGATCCGGCCGGACGATCTCAGCGATGACGTCCGCGGTCACCGCGAATTCATAACCCGGCAGCCGGCCGAGAAGATCAAGGCGCCCGACGTGTATCAGGTTGATCAAGACGTTGGTATCGACAAGGACGGTTCGCGTACCCGGACCCCTCCGATCTCACTCCCTCGGAATGAGGACGTCCGCCGGTTCATCGCCGGCGAGACCTGCGCGTTCCAGCAGGCGCGCGACGTCCTCCTGCTGCATGGACAGCAACGCCGCCAACTCCATAAGCTTCGCCCGCGTGATGAGCTCGCGCCGGTACGCCTCCAGCGCCAGGCTGAGAACGCGATGGCGAAACCCGTCCTTGTCGTCCTCGTCCTCATCCGGTAACGAGAGCAGGGTTGCCAGCTCGCGCCCATAACCCGCCTCGTCGGCTGCCTTCAACTGCTCGAATTCGGCCTGCGTCACGAGTTTCAGATTCAGCAGGCGGAACAGAGCCGCCAGACGGCTCACCCCGAAGTGGTGCGCCAGGTGGACGACGTCATAAAGTTGAATGTCCTGCGTGCCGGGCTCGGTGCGGCCTTCGACCGCCAAGGCATCATCCTCGTCAAAGACCTGGGCCTTGCTACGGCTGGGCTTGCCCTTGCCAAGCACGGCTACAAACCGGCGCACGCCTTCCTCAGGCATCAGAAACGCCGCAGCGAAGGCGTTGGCGCGGACCTCGATCAGATCGTCGCGGTTCTCCGTGCGGCTCACCGTGCCGAGCAGCCGCCGGTCAAACAGGGTGTGGGCATATTCGTGAGCGAAGGAGAACCGCCGGCGCACCGGTGCGTGGCGCCGGTTGGCCAAGATGAAAAGCCCCGCCCTTCGGTTGCTGATCGTCAAACCTGACACGTCATCGGGGAGATCAACCACTCCGGTGCGAACGCCTTGGGTCTCGAAAAGTTCAGGCAGAGGAGGGGCCGGAGCGAACCCCAAACCCATCCGGCGCCGCTCTTGATCCGCGGCGCGTTCACCCTGCTGGATCGCTTCCCACCGGGAACGGGGCGAAGGCACTTCGAAGCTGACCGCGCCGACCAACTCCCGGTCGATGCCTAGCAAATTCTCGATATTGTTGATCTCCCGGCCCAGTGCGACGGCCGCCCTCAGGCTCTCGGCGACTTCCGGCTGTCCGGCGATCTCCGGCTCGGCACGGAACAGCGCCGCCAAGGCATCTTCTTCTTCGAAAGTCTCAGCGAAGAACTCGCGAAGATCCCGACCGAAGAAGTGCGCCAGCTTCTCCAATTCGAGGCTCGTGACCGCCCGGTTGCCCAACTCCATCTGCGCAACGGTGGGACGAGACACGCCGAGGAAACGAGCGACGTCGTCCTGCGTAAGGCCGCAGGCCTGGCGTGCGATTCGTAGCCTCCTGCCAAGTTCTTGAGCGGTAATGGGCACAGGTCCTCCTACGCGCTAGTGCGCTATCTCCACGTTAGCATTGTAAACACTATCTTGTCAAGATGTGGACCACCGTGTTATGATGATCTGGTGACTTCGGGTGGCCGTGGGGGCTGTCGCACCAGGGGCTGAGGTCACGCACAGGAAGGGTCATGAAGCTCGAGTACAACCAGAGGAACTTTCTTCGTCTCGTTCCTGCCGCGTTGCTCGGCAGGTATTTTGCGAGCCGCGGGGTTCTCCGCGAGGTCGATTGGGAGGCGCCTCCCGAAGTGGACGAGATCAACGCCGCGCTCGTGGCGCTGCCGCGGGAGGAGCGGCAGGCGATCGCCGTGGATTTCCAGAACGTACATCGGCTGGCTTCGCGCCAGGGCATCCTGACCCTAATCGATGTCGGCCGGGCGCGCCGCATGGATCTGGTGCCGGTGATGGGGAAGGCGCGGACCAACCTCGAGAAGGTCTTCCGCGTGCTTCTGGAACAGCCGCGGCTGTTTCGCATCGCCGGCCAGTTCGCCTGGGCCGATGGCCTCAAACGCTACTGGCACCGGCGCAGCGACCTGCCGAAGGTTGCGGCGGACAGCGGCCCCGCTGCTCTCGCAGGGCTGCGGCAGGCGATCTCGGCCTACTACGTCAAGAACGAAGGCCGTGGGGAGTTCGGCACCGTCGAGGTCGAGCCCCGCGGCGAGGCGCTCTACTTCATGGTCTACTTGGCGGACTACCCGATGGCCGTCGTCTGTTTCGAGGATTCAAACGAGCTCAAGCGCAACCTCCAACAGCAGGCCTTCGACGTGGTCTTCATCTACCACGAGCAGGAGGGGCGGCTGGACCTCTACGCCGAGGGCGGCTGCGAGAAGCGCAAGGAGCTGGCCCAAATGTTCGCCGAGCACATCCTGGGGCAAAAGGTCGGCTTGGATGCCGCTGCGGCGCCGGTGTTTGATCTCGAGCGCCTCAAAGATCCCGCGTTCCGTTTCAGCATCGAGCCCGGCGACGGCATCGCGGCGATGCGGCCGCGCTCGATGCGCTTCAGCGAGCCCGACGGGGATGGTCGGACCGTGACGTTCTCCACTAACGGCCGCCGCCGGGACGGCGATCTGCACGGCTGGATCGAGCGCGGGCTCAACCAAGCCAACCTGCCGCTCGACAAGCTCAAGGTCGCCTCGGTCACCATCCAGGCGATCCTGGCGACCGGGAATCCCCGGCCGAAGACCGTGACCTTCACCATGACCGCGCGGAACTCCTGCAACCTGAAGGACACGCCGGAGCACCAAAAGATCCGGGACGTGCTGCGCCGTTCCGAGGTGATCTGTGCGTAGCACGCTCGAGCAGATCTGGATCCGCAGCAGTGTCGAAGGCCATGTTTTCACCTACGACGAGACGTTCGCCTGGCCCAAGGCAGAACGCGAGCTGGTGTTCTCGCTGGGGCTGCTTCGTCGGGTCGAGGACGCCGACTGGGCCGAGTGCGACGCCTGCGGCGAGGCGCACTCGGAGGATGTGGTCTTTCTGGATGAGAACGGCTCGTATCCGGTGATCCCGTGCCCGGTGGTGGGCTTGGTCCGAATCAGCCCGGAGCGGCTCCAACGCTGGGAGGTGGATTTCGGCGTCGTGGCGAAGCTCCTCGCGGCAGCGTTCGGCCTCACGGGCACGGTCCAGGAGCAGAAGCCGGGCCGAGTCTGGCTGCTCGGGAGCCGCCGTTTGGCGGGCAGGCTGGCGGAGTTCTTCCTGGTTCAAGGTGTGGACTGGGCCGACGGTCCGGAGCTGCTTTCATTGACGCCGCGCCTTCAAAACTCCCCGGCGCCGGTGGTACTGTTCCCGAGCCGGTTGCCCGAAGACCCGGTCTGGCAGAGCAATGGCCGTGCGCTCTATTCCCTGCGGGAACTGGTGCGGCTCGGAGAGTCCGGCCTAGCGGCCAGGCTCGACTCGCTCGAAGACCTGTACCGCCAGATCGCCCTGCGCCTCGAGGAGCCGATCGCGCCGACCCCGGTCAAGGAGCGGCCGGCGCTCCTGCGGCGGTATTGCGCACGCAAGTCTTGCCAGCTCAAGCACATCTGCTGGTGGGCGATGGTCCACCGCCAGGATCTGAACGCCTGGAAGCTGGGCAAGCCCGAGGTCCCGGACGGCGGTGAGAAGGCCGCCCGGATCGAGCGGCTGCTCCAGCTTGACGTCAAGGCCCGCACCTGAGCACTGACATTTTCACTGACATCACTGACATTGATCACTGACATGGGTCGTCCCGCATGATTGGGCTGTAGCGAGCGCGAGAAGCGCCGCCGGCAGCCATGAAAGTGAGTGGGAACCAGTCAGCCACACCGAGCTTCGCGGACGTCGAAGCCGGAAAGATCATCCTCCGGACGCCGTTTGCGAACCTCTTGCTGTGCAAGCGGATTCCCGGCGCCTGGTGGGACGCCTCGCGGAAGGCCTGGACCTACCCCGCCACGGCTCGGCACGCCGCGCTGGTCCGAGCCACCATCCCCCGGCTGAGCGCCTCGGATCGTTTCGCTGCGCTCGTCGCCACCAAGCCGGCGCCGGAGTCTGCCAGCCTGCCCGCCGGGCTCAAGACCCGCCCGTGGCGCCACCAGATCGCGGCTTACGAGTTCGCCATGGAGCGCTTCACGGGCGGCTCACCAGGCGTGCTGCTCGCCATGGGGATGGGCACGGGGAAGACCCTGGTCGCCTGCATGATCCTCCTCGGGTTGCGCGCCATGCGCACTCTCATCGTGGCGCCCTTGCGCGTGCTCCCGGTGTGGATCGCTCAGCTTGAGCGGCACCTGTCGACGCCCATGGTCGTGGCAGCGTTCGATGAGGAGGCCGGCAGCGTCGCCGACAAGCGGCGTCTGGCCGAGGAGAAGCTGCGGCTGGCTGAGACCACCGGCGTCCCCTTCGTCGCCGTGATCAACTACGATTCCATCTGGCGCGAACCGTTCGGCGCCTGGGCCGAGCAACAGGCCTGGGACCTGGTCGTCGCTGACGAGTCTCACAAGCTGAAGCGGCCCGGGGGCAAAGCCTCGCTCTACTTCAAGCGGCTGCGCAGCCGTGCGCGCCAGCGCCTCGCCCTCACCGGCACACCCATGCCGCACTCGCCGCTCGACGTCTACGCACAGTTCCGCTTCCTCGATGCCTCCGTCTTCGGCCCCTCCTTCAACGCCTTCAAGCAGAAGTACGCCGTGATGGGCGGCTTTCAGAACAAGCAGGTCACATCCTACAAGAACCTCGACGAACTCGAAGCGCTCATGCGCCGGGCGACCTTCCGCGTCGGCAAGGACGTGCTCGAGCTGCCGCCCGAGACCCACGTCACCTACCGCACGACGCTCTCGCCGGAGTGTCAGGCCATCTACCGCGCCGTCGAAGAGGACTTCATCGCCGAGGTCGAAGGCGGAACGATCACCGTGGCCAATGCCATGGTCGCTTTGCTGCGCCTCCAGCAGATCACGGGCGGGTGGGTCAAGACCGACGACGAGCGCTACCGGCGCGTGGATTGGGCCAAGCAGCGGCTCTTGGAAGACACGCTTGAGGACATCGGACCGGAGGAACCGGTCGTCGTCTTCTGCCGTTTCCACGCGGACCTGGATGCGGTGCATGAGGCCTGTGCGTCCCTGGGCTATACGAGCCTCGAACTCTCCGGCCGGCGGGCGGAACTCGCGCGCTGGCAGACCGGCGAGGCCCAGGTCCTGGCGGTGCAGATTTCAAGCGGGGGTGTGGGCGTGGATCTGAGCCGCGCCCGCTACGCCATCTACTATTCGCTCAGCTTCTCGCTGGGCGAGTATGACCAGGCGCTAAGCCGCGTCCATCGGCCCGGTCAGACGCGCCCGGTCGAGCACATTCACCTGGTCGCCCGCCACACCGTGGACGAGAAGATCATGCGCGCGCTCGAGCGGCGCGCCGAGGTCATCCAGGCGATTCTCGCCGAGATTAAGGGGTAACTGCTATGAACATAGACCAACTCAAAGAATTCGTCGCGCTCGAAAAACGCAAGCGCGATCTGGATTCGGAACTCAAAGCCATCGCCGCCCGGCTCGACGACCTCGAGCAGGCACTCGTGCCGCAGTTCCTCAACGACGGCGTAGCCTCCATGAAGGTCGATGGCCGCACCGTTTATCTGGCTCAGGACATCTACGCCGGCCCGCTGAACGACCGCGGCGAGGTCATCGCCGCCCTCAAGGCCAACGAGCTCGGCCAGTACGTCTCGGAAAACTACAACACGCAGTCGCTCAAGGCCTTCGTGCGCGAGGTGGCCGAAGAGGTCCGCCTGCGTTGCGAGCAAGAGGAGCGGCTGTTCACCGAGGAA
>Ga0078972_1006317_pt1 | contig 28370 bp, 27 predicted proteins | sample YelNatPaOPGAMG01_FD_67568 | JGI IMG/M metagenome (GOLD analysis project Ga0078972, IMG submission 67568) | Hot spring thermophilic microbial communities from Obsidian Pool, Yellowstone National Park, USA - OP-RAMG-01 (SPADES assembly) (version 2) | ecosystem: Environmental > Aquatic > Thermal...
AGGCGGAGGTGCACAATGCGAGGCTCCAAGATCCTGTTGCACGTACTGGGAACAGTATTAGGAATCGGGGTCTTGGTGATCTTAGCCGGGGGATTGGCGGCATTGCTCAGTGCCCGGCCAGCATCAAGTGAGCCGGCTTTAGTTCCCAACAAGGTGAAGCCGACATCTGCTCTTCCTATACCAAGCGAGCAGGCGCTCGCCCCCCAAGCAAAGCCGACGGCTACTCCTCCTTCTACCTTGCCACTTACTCTTACACTGGGTAGAGATCCCATCACCCTGATCGCCTTTGAAGGTAGCCGTGCGGGCTCTGCGGATATCTATCTCGTCCGGCCAGATGGCACGGGGCTGATTAACCTGACCGCGAACCCCAACGCCCTTGAGGCGCAGCCGCACTGGTCGGTGGATGGCCGTCAAGTTTACTTTCTGCAGGAGGAAAACGGGCTCTTCTCAGGTCTGTACCGGATTCGACTGGACAGAACGGGCTATACTAAACTCTTCGGGTGGGAACAACAGAGCAGTCAATACAACTTCTCTCCGGATGGGGAATGGGTGGCCTATACTGTCGTTACAGGCATTGTCACCGGATGTCCCAAGTGCGCCATTTTCAAGAGGCGGGTGGATGGCACAGAAGTGATCCAACTGACAGAAGAAGTCGGAGGAGAATTCCCCCCTACTGCTCAATGTGACGCTACCCCTCAGTGGTCTCCTGATGGTAGCCGGATACTTTTCCAGTCGAATCGTCATCACGCTGGCGCCTGTGGTACCTATTATGATCTGTATACGATGCGTCCTGATGGGACGGACGTCACCCAACTTACCAATTGGGGGAATTGGGTAATCATGTATGCGGCATGGTCACCGGACGGCCAGCGAATAGCGTTTAGTGGCGCACCAGATTTGTGGGTTACTGGCGACCTTTACCTCATAAATGCTGATGGAACAAACTTGCAACAACTCACCCATACCTCCCAGTCTAACGAGTACGGCTACAAGGGCTACTTATGGCTCTCCTGGTCGCCGGACGGCACCCGGTTAGCCTATGAAGGTTGGGGTTCTGGCATAGGCATCCTGGATCTGGCTAGTGGTGAACAACGCGTACCTCTGGTCGAACATATGAGGTGGGCAGGGACACCTGCCTGGTCGCCCTGGCTGCTCCCCCTGGAAATCGTCGGCTCCTGGTCTTTGGATGAGGGAACAGGGACAACGGCTCGTGACGGCAGTGCCTACGGCTACGATGGCACGCTCGTGGGCGACCCCGCCTGGACCACCGGACACGATGGAACGACGCTGTCTTTCGACGGCAGGGACGACTACGTGCTCATCGCCAATGCTCCTCTCCTGCGCATTACAGACACCCTGACCCTCTCGGCCTGGGTTTACAGGCCGTCCCCGTCCAGCGGCCGGCCGCAGGGGCTGATCGCCAGGTGGACCGAAGGCCAGCGGTCCTATGCCCTGTACCTGCAGGGTCAGCGGGTTCATTTCGCCCTTTCTCCGGATGGGAGTGATGTGGTCACCCTGAGAAGTAACCGCCCGATTCCCAAGGGGCAATGGGTGCACCTGGCAGCGGTTTATGACGGGACCTCTATGGGTATCTACGTGGACGGGGTGTTGGATGCCGTGCAGTCGGGACCGGCGAAGATCTTTTCCGGTGATGCGCCCCTGACGCTGGGTGTGCAGAACCTGGGAGCACAAGGCCGGGGTGATTTTTTCGAGGGTTTATTGGACGAGGTGGAAGTGCGGCATTGGGCGCCGAAGAAATAGACCGGCTTATCTACTCTTCGGCCTGGGAAATTCTCGCGAAGTACAGTTCTGAGATGGTCTCTTAGGCCTCCAGGCTCGCTGCCTGGAGCGTACCATGCACCTTATGCAGGAGAGAGGCTATGGGAACCGCTTCCCGGAAGCGGTGGGGGATATGGATAGGGGTCATCCTGCTGGCCCTCCTCTGGCCGATTCCGGCCGAAGGGAAGGCAGGTGTTCCCCGGCCGGAGGACCGGCCGGGGTTCTCCCAAACGAGGACTCCGACCTCCTCGCTCCGTATGGCCCGACGTCTCCTCCTCCTGGTGAACCAGGCCCGCTGGGAACGGGGCATCCCTCCGCTCAAGGCCAATCCCCTCTTATCCCGGGCGGCCCGTGCCCATAGCCTGAGCATGGCCCAGGAGGATTACTTCGGCCATCGGGGAAGCGACGGTTCCACCCCCTGGGAGCGCATCGAGGCCTCCGGGTACCAGACCTGGCTGGTGCTGGCCGAAAACATCGCCGCCGGCTACGCCACGCCGGAGGAGGTGCTGGCCGCCTGGCTGGAAAGCCCGCTCCACCGCAGCAACCTCCTGAACCCGGAACTTTCGGAGGCCGGCGTCGGCTACGCCTTCCAGCCGGGCGATACTTACCCCGGCGGCAACTGGGGCTATGAACATTACTGGACCATGGAGTTGGGCAACCGCTGGGATGCCTATCCCCTGGTCATCGCCCTGGAAGCCTATTCCACCACCACCCGTCAGGTTTCCCTCTACCTCTACGGCCAGGGCTGGGCCCAGGAGATGCGCCTGAGCAACGATCGGGAGAATTGGGGCGACTGGCAACCCTACCGTTCCACCCTGACCTGGGAACTCTCCCCTGGGGATGGACCCAAGTTCGTCTATGCCGAACTGCGGAATGCCCAGGGGGAAGTCATGCGCTCGGAGGACGACATCCTCCTCCAGGAACGGCCGGGCACCTTACAGGTCCACCCCGAACAGGCCTTTTTCGTCCTGGAGCAGGGACAGTCCGCTGGTCAACCCCGGCGCTACACCCTGCAGGTGGACCGGAGCGGCGGGCCGGCCTCCTGGCAGGCCGCCGTCGATCGGGAGTGGCTGACGCTGGACGTCTTTTCCGGGACGACGCCCGGCCGGCCCAACCTGACCCTGGCCCGGCCGGCCAGCCTCCTCCCTCCCGGCCTCTATACGGCCACCCTGACCGTCCGAGATGACCGGACCCAGGCGAAGGTGTCGGTTCGCCTCCTCGTCCTTCCCCGGGTCTATGCCTTCTATCTACCCCTCCTTCCCCACCATACCCGGCCCTGACCCGGCCAGGCCGGCCCGGCGGACGGCAACGTTCGTAGTCAGGCACGGAGCAAAGCGGAGTGCCGTCGGAATCTTGACGCCCGCCCTTCGGTTGTCAAACCATGGAAGAGCCGGTATAATGGCAGCCGTGCGGGAGGACGGAACAGGATGCTGATCTCGGTCGTCGTTCCGACCTATAACGAGGCCGGCTCGCTCCCCGAACTGGCCGGCCGGCTTTTCGCCGCCCTGCAGGAGGCCCAACTGGAGGGCGAACTGGTCGTCGTGGACGACGGTTCGCCCGACGGCACCGGGGACCTCGCCGAGGAACTGGCCCGCCGTTACCCGATTCGGGTCCTGCACCGTCCGGCCAGGTTGGGACTGGCCTCGGCCGTCCTGGAAGGAATGGCCCGGTCTCAGGGGGAGGTGCTGGTGGTCATGGATGCCGACCTGAGCCATCCCCCGGAGGTGGTCCCCCGGCTGGTAGCCCCCCTCCTGGCCGGCCAGGCCGACCTGGCCGTGGCCAGCCGTTATATCCCGGGCGGAGGCGTGTCCCACTGGCCCTGGACACGCCGTTTCGTCTCCTGGGGAGCCAACCGGCTGGCCCGCCTCATCGTCCCGGTGCGCGATGCCACCTCCGGCTTCTTTGCCGTCCGGAGGGAGGTGGTGGAGGGAGCATCGCTGAACCCCATCGGCTTCAAGATCGGCCTGGAGGTGATGGCCCGGGGACAGTACCGCCGGTTCGTCGAAGTCCCCTATACCTTCGAGGACCGCCGTTACGGAAGGAGCAAATTCGGCCTTCGGGAGGTTTTTCATTACCTGCGGCAACTCCTTGCCCTGCTCCGAAGCCGCCGAAGGTGACGGCGTCTTTCCGGGGAAACCCTGGTGATGCCGGTGCGTCTGTTACTCTGTCTCCGAGGTTTCGATGAGCGAGGAAGAACAGCGGGCCTGGGTGGAGGCAGCCCGACAGGGCGATGAAAGGGCCTTTGCCCAGATCTTCAACCACTACCATGTGCACTTTTTCCATCTGGTCTGCCATCTCCTCGGCGACGCCGATGAGGCCGAAGATGTGGTACAGCAGACCTTTATCAAGGCCTTTCGCTCGTTACAGCACATGCGCGACCCCGGCAGCCTGGATTCCTGGCTGCGACGTATCCTCTACACCACCACCATGGACGTTTTGCGCAGCCGGAAGCGCCGACGGGAACTCCCGCTGGACGACAAATGGCGCCAGCGCCAGGCCCGCGCCTTTTCTCCCGAACGCGACGCGCTCCTTCAGGAACAGGTGCAACGGGTCCAGGAGGCGCTCCGGCAGATGCCTCCCCGCTATCGGGCCTATATCATCCTGCGCGAGTTGGAGGGGCTGACCTATGAGGAAATCGCCGAGACGCTGGGCAAGCCGATCACCACGGTGCGGGTGGCGCTCTTCCGGGCCAGGGAGCGGCTGCGCGAGATCCTTCGGCAACTCGGCGAGGAGGATATCCCATGAAGCATGAGGACTGGCAGCAGTTGGTTTCTGCCTATTGCGACGGCGAGGTGACCCCGGAAGAACGGGCCCGGGTGGAAGCCCATCTGGCCGAATGCGCCGAATGCGCCGAGGCCCTGGCCGCTTATCGCCGCCTGGGCCAGGCCATACGCGCTCTGCCCCAGGGCACGCCCTCGCGGACGTTGTGGTTTCGGATTCAGGAGGGCCTGGCCCGTCCGGCCCGGCCGCTCTGGTGGCGGCTTCTTCCGGTCGCCTCGGCCGCGGTGGTGCTTCTGGTGGCCGTCGTGGCGGGGTTTCTCCTCCGGCCCCCGTCCGGGCCGGCTCCCCTCCAGGCGCCGGAGGACAGACGGAGTTGGATGCCAACGGTTGCGATGCGATCCCCGATGCCCACCGCGCCGGCCCTCAAATCCTATCCTGGCATGGCTCCCAGCCTGCCGTCCTGCCCCGGCATCCCCCTGGCCCTGGAGATGGTGGCCATTTCGGCGCGCGATGGGGCGGACCTGGCCTCCCCCCGCCTCGTCGGCGTGCTCTACGACGGGAGCGGCCGGCCCCTGCCCGACGTAACCCTGGTCATCAGCGGGACGGCCGGCTGGCAGGGAACCGCCACCACGGCCTCCGATGGCACCTTTTCCCTCTCCCTGCCCACGGCCGGCACCTACCAGGTTGTGCTGGCCCTGTCCCCGGCCGCCGAGGCGGCCGCCGCGCCCCAGGAGGAAATGGGGCGGCCGTATTCCCTGACGTTGCCGGACGGCACAGCCTGCCAGGCCGGGACAACGCTGCTCCTCCCTGCCCTTGCCATCGGCCCCCGGCAGGAAATTTCCCTTACCCTGCGGGCCCGCTAGCCAGCGGCTCGTGGGTTACCCCTGGTCGCTCCTCCCCTCCGGGCGAACGCTGCCGGCCTGGCGGGGAAACGGCTATGGCAATTGCCGGCCTCCCCAAGGGCAAAGTTCCCGGTGGCTTTGCGCATCATTTTGACGTGGCTACCTATCACGAAGGCAAAGGATTCTAAAATCCTGGTGACTTCGTGTCTCTGTGGTTTCAAAACTGTTGGGCGTTTGCCCTTGCAGGCACTTGCAGGTGGTTACATTTTGACAAATTTCCCTCTTGTGGTAGACTGTGTCCAGGTTAGCCTTGCAGGAGGAGAACATGAAGCGCACAGACTTGACCCAACAGATGGTCGGCCTTCTTTTGATTCTCATCGGCCTGGGCATCCTGGCCATGAACCTGTTCCGGATTCGGCTGGTGGGACCGCTGATTCTGGCCCTGGTCGGGGCGGCTTTCCTGGTCGGATACTTCTCCCGCCGCCTCTACGGGCTGCTGATTCCCGGTTGCCTCCTGCTGGGCCTGGCCCTCGGCTCCGCCGGAGAAAGCGTCCTGAAGGTCGAAATCACCGTCCTGGGGCTGGGATTGGGCTTTCTGGCCATCTACGGAATCGACCTCCTCTACCGCCGCTCGACCCACTGGTGGCCGCTCATCCCCGGCGGCATCCTGGTCCTGGTGGGGCTGACCCGCTTTCCCGGTTGGAGCATCCTCCCGAACATCGCCTGGCCGCTGGTGCTGATCGTGCTCGGCTTCCTCCTCCTGGCCAACGCCATGGGGTGGTTCGGGCGCAAATCCAACTAGACGCACGATGCTCCGTTCTCCGGCGTTGCTGCTGATCGATATGCTCAACGAGTTTGTCCATCCTCAGGGCAAACTCTTCGTCCCCGGCGCCCCGGAGACCGTTCCCCGGCTGGCGGCGGTGCTCGGGGCCTTTCGCCAGGCCGGCCTCCCGGTCATCCATGTGCGGCGAGAACACCGGCCCGACGGCAGCGACGTGGAAACGGTGCGGCGCGAGGTTTTCCGGCGTCTGGGAGGCTTCTGCCTGCCGGGGTCCTGGGGCGCCCGGTTGATCCCCGAACTGGCCCCGCTTCCCGGCGAAACGGTGGTGGTCAAGCACGGCTGGAGCGCCTTTCTGGGAACCGAACTGCACGGACGCCTGCAGGGGATGGGCGTCCAGACGCTGGTCATCGGCGGGACGCAGACGCCCAACTGCGTTCGGGCCACCCTTTACGACGCCACCTCCCTGGGCTATGAGGTCATCCTTCTGGGCGACGGCACCTCGTCGGCCAGCCCCGAGGTGCAGGCGGCCAATCTACGCGACCTGGCTGCCCTGGGCGTGCCCATTCGCTCCTGCGCCGAAGTGGTGGCCGCCCTTTTGTCGAAGGGAGCGGGACAACCCGGGATAGAAGGCGCGGAGGAGAGGTAAGCGGCGAAACGCGAGACTCCCTCCTTGCGGCCGGCTGTGGGTCCTGCGGACATGGGGAAATCATCGCGCTGGCTCTCTCTGGGAAAGGTCCTGCTCCTCGCCCTGACCCTGGGGTATGTCGGGCTGATCGCCGGAGAGATGGTTCAACAACTCCGGGACTGGCCCCTTCTCCATCGGGAGCGCGACTTCCCCTGGTACTACCTGACCGCCCGGAGAGTCTGGCAGGGAAAAGATTTCTACCAGGGTCTCCGCGAGGAGGCCCGCTCTCTGGGCATCGCCGACTACTTTATCGATTATGCCGTGGCTCCCCCTACCTTCGCCCTGGCCGTTGCCCCGCTGGCCCTGTTCCCCTACCCGGCGGCCTGGGGAATCTGGCAGGCCCTTTCGCTCCTGGCCCTGGCGGGGTCCCTGGCGCTGGCGGTCCGCGCCCTTCGTCCGGCCTTTCCGCCGTCCACCTGGCCTGTATGGGGTTGTCTGGTCCTCCTTTACCCTCCTCTTTCTTTCCATCTGGTCTATGCCCATACCGAACTCTTCATCCTCTTGCTGCTGACCGCGGCCTGGGTCTCCCTCCGCCGGGGATGGGAGATTCCAGCCGGCCTGCTCCTGGCCCTGGCCGGTGTGACCCGCCTCTATCCCCTCTTTTTCCTGCTCCTGCTCCTCCAGCGGCGGGCCTGGAAGGCGCTCCTTGCCGCCCTGGCCGGAGGAGCAGGCTGGGTCCTCCTGGCCGGCCTGGCCTCCGGACCGGAAGCCTACCTGCGCTACCTGGAGGTCCTTCGCTCCGGCATCTCTACCTTCTATCCGCGCTGGGGCAACGCTTCCCTCTGGGGAGTGCTCTTCAAAGCCTCCGTGCTCTGGCCTTCCCTGGGGCAGCGGCCCGGCCTGCTCGACGGCCTGGCCGCCCTCCTTTCCCTGGGCCTCCTGGGAGGGACGCTGGCGCTGACCTGGAAAGATGCCCATCTCCCCACCTCTCTGGACCGCCACTTTGCCCTCTTTATCGCCGCCGTCCTCCTGGTCTCTCCCCTCTCCTGGGTGTATTACCAGGTGCTCCTGTACCTCCCCTTCCTCCTGCTCCTGGCCGCCTGGCGGGAGGGACGCCTCCCCCGACGCCTCCGTGGCCTGGTGGTGGTCTCCTGGGCACTGGCCTTCGCCCCCCTGTTCCAGGCCATCCCCGGCCTGGGGAGTACCCTGACGGCTTTCCTCCTCATCCTCCCTCCCGCCGGCCTTTACCCGGCCCTGGCCGGCATGAAATTGTACAACCACGCCTCCCTGTGCTATAATCCCCCCAGAACCGGCCACAATGCGGGTGGCCTTTGAGATGGCAAAAGGAGGCAAAGATGCCGGAAACGATGCGGGCAGTGATGAAGACCAGGCCCGGCCCAGGCCTGGAGATGGTCGAAATTCCCATCCCCGAACCCGGTCCCCGAGATGTCCTCATCAAAGTCAAGGCCACTTCCATCTGCGGAACCGACCGGCACATCTACCACTGGAATGAATGGGCGGCCGGCCGCATCCACCCCCCTCTGGTGATCGGCCACGAGGTCTGCGGCCATGTCGTGGCCCGGGGCCGCGAGGTCACCCTCCTCCAGGAGGGCGACTTTATCTCCGCCGAAAGCCATATTCCCTGTACCGTCTGCCCGGTCTGCCGCAACGGCCAGCAGCACATCTGCGCCCACCTCAAGATCTTGGGCATCGACACCCCAGGCACCTACGCCGAGTACGCGGTCATCCCCGAGATCGTGGCCTGGAAGAACGACCCCGACCTGGACCCGGCCATCGCCTCGATCATGGAACCGCTGGGCAACGCCGTCTACACGGTCCTGGCCGAGCCGGTTACCGGGCTGAGCGTGGCCGTGTTCGGCGATGGGCCGGCCGGCCTGAACGCCGTGGCTGTGGCCCGGGCCAGCGGCGCCGGCACCATCTTCCACATCGGCAAATACCCCTTCCGCCTGGAACTGGGCCGAAAACTGGGCAGCGACCTCTCCCTGAACATCGGCGAACCCGGCACCGACGTGGTGCGGACGATTCTGGAGGCCACCGACGGCATCGGCGTGGACGTCGTCCTGGAGATGACCGGGAGCCAGCGGGCCATCGACGAGGGGCTGAAAATCCTGCGCAAGGGCGGGCGTTTCTCCGCCTTCGGAATCCCCTCCGGCCCGGTGCAGATGGACCTGGCCAACGGCATCGTGTTCAAAGGGGCACGCATCCTGGGCATCAACGGCCGGCTGATGTGGGAGACCTGGTTCCAGATGGCCGGCCTGTTGCGCTCCGGAAAACTGGACCCCTCCCCCATCATCACCCACCGCATCCCCCTGGACGACTTTGAAAAGGGCTTCGCCGCGATGGACTCGGCCGACCGGATGGTGGGCAAGGTGGTGATGTTCCCCAATCCGGCGGATATCCGCTAGAAAGAAGGAGGAAGCGCCATGAACGACAGGTACGCCTTTATCCACGAGGAGATGGAGCGCCTGACCCGCGAGGGGCTGCTCGTGCGCATCCGCACGATTGGCTCGCCCCCCGGGGCCTATATGATCGTGGACGGCCGGAAGGTGCTGAACTTTTGCACGAACAACTACCTGGGCCTGGCCAACGACCCCCGCCTGAAGGAAGCGGCGAAAAAGGCCATCGATGCCTGGGGGGCCGGGCCGGCCGCCGTCCGCTCCATCGCCGGCACGCTGGAACTGCACCTGGAACTGGAGCGCGCCATCGCCGACTTCAAGGGGGTCGAGGACGCCCTCTACGTCCAGTCGGGCTTCTGCGCCAACCAGGCGGCCATCCCTCCCCTGGTGGGCAAGGAGGACGTCATCTTCTCCGACCGCCTCAACCATGCCTCCATCATCGACGGTTGCCGGCTCTCCGGGGCCAAAATCATCGTCTATGAACACTGCGACCCCGACGACGCCGAGCGCGTGATACGCGAGAACCTGCCGAACTACCGCCGGGGGCTGCTGGTGACCGACGGCGTCTTCTCCATGGATGGCGACATCGCCCCGCTGGACAAACTCTACGAGGTGGCCTCCAAATACGGCGTGCTGACGATGGTAGACGACGCCCACGGCGAAGGCGTCCTGGGAGGAGGACGCGGCATCGTCCATCACTTCGGCCTCCAGGGCAAGTTCGACGTGGAGATCGGCACCTTCTCCAAGGCGATGGGGGTGGTCGGCGGCTGCATCGCCGGCCGGAAGGTCATGGTGGACTATATCCGGCAGAAGGCCCGCCCCTTCCTCTTCTCCAGCGCCACCACCGCCGCCGATACGGCGGCCTGCCTGGCGGCCATCCGTATCCTCTCCGAATCGGAGGAACTCGTCCAGCGGCTGTGGGAAAACGCCAACTACTTCAAGAAGGGCATGCAGGAACTGGGCTTTAACACCGGCCGGACGGAAACCCCCATCATCCCGGTCATCCTGGGCGAGGCCCCGCTGGCGATGGAGTTTTCCCGTCGCCTCTTTGAGGAGGGCGTCTTTGCCATGGCCCTGGGCTTCCCCACCGTGCCCCGCGGACAGGCCCGCATCCGGGTGATGAACACCGCCGCCCACACCCGCGAGGACCTGGACCGCGGTCTGGCCGCCTTTGAGAAGGTCGGGCGGGAATTGGGCGTGATCTGAGGGTCTGGAGGCTCCGACCATGGACCGACAGGGGCGGGCAGAGGCCCGCTCCTGCTCTTTCCTGGAGGCGGATATGGAAGCGTTCCATCGGGTCGAGGAAGAGGACCGGGCCGGGGTCCTGTTGGTGTATGTCTGGCTTCTGGGGGCCGTCGTCCGTTTTCTGCCCCTGCTCCAGTTTCCGCAGGCCCTGGAACGGCCGCTGGGGATGGGTGGGTTATACCACCTTTTCGCCCGGGAAATCCTGCACCACGGCTTCGCCCTGCCGGAACGGATCCCCTACTACACCCTGAACGGCCTCCCCTTCGCCTATCCGCCGCTGGCCTTTTACCTCCAGGCCTTTCTGCTCTCCTTTCTGCCCGTGCCCGTCTTTGCCCTGGTCAACATCCTGCCCCCTCTCCTTTCTACCCTGACGGTGGGGCTTTTCTTCCTGTTGGCGCGGGAATTCTTTCCGGGGCGACGTGCCCTGCTGGCTACGGCCATCTATGCCCTCCTCCCCGCCGCCTTTCTGGAGCATCTGCCCGGCGAAGGGCTGGTGGAAAGCCTGGGCACGGCCCTCTTCATCGCCGGCGTGTGGGCCCTGGTGCGGCTGAATCGCCGGCCGGGCTGGCCGGCGAGCGCCCTGCTGGGCCTCCTCATCGGGCTGAGCATCGCTGCCTCCCCCGGAGGGGCCTACGGCCTGGCCGTCTCCATAGCCGCCCTGTGGCTCTTCCGCGCCGGGGGGCGAAGGTCTCCGCCGGGCTACCTCCTGGCGGCCGGGGGCATCGGCCTGGCCCTGAGCGCTCCCTACTGGCTGACCGTCTCCCTCCGATACGGCCCGGCCATCTTTTCCCGAACCTTTTTCCGACAACACGCCGGCTTCCTGGCCCTGCTGCTGGCCAAGATGGGCCTCCTGGTCGAACAATCGCTGCCCCTTTCCCCCTGGGGCATCCTGGCCCTCATCGGCCTGGCCGTCCTCCTGGCCCGCCGGGAATGGGCTTTGCCCCTGTGGTGTGGGCTGGTCTACGCCATCCCCCGGGAATTCGGCTACCTGGTGGCCGTGCCGCTGGCCCTGCTGGCCGCATGCGGCCTGACCGAGGCCGTGCTACCCGGCGTCTCCCGGCCGGGTCGGAACGGCCGGCCGGCCGTCGCCATGGTCCTTCTCGTCCTCTTCGCCTGGGGCCTGGCCCGGGCCTATGCCTGGGGAGTGGAACTGGTGAGACGGGAAAACCTGGTCACAACCGACGAACTGGCCGTAATGACCTGGATTCGCCAGCACACTCCCCCCGAGGCCACCTTCCTGGTCATCGGGGATGAGATCGAATGGTTTCCCGTCCTGAGCGAACGAACCACCCTGAACGTGGTCTGGGGAAGCGAATGGGTCGAGGATGAGAGCGTCCTTCGGCTGGCTCAGGAGTTGAAGCAGTGCCTCACCCCGGACTGTTGTCTGGAGGCAGCCGGGCGGTACCACCTATCCCCGGACTATTTCTACTTTTCCGCGGGCGGAGGACAGGCCGGCCTCCTGGTCCAGGCCAGAGAGAACCCGGCGTGGGAGTTGATTTGGGAAAATGCCGGGGCCGGCCTCTTCCGCCCCCGAACCTCTCCCTGAACGGAATAGAAAAGCGGGCATCCCCTCCGGTAGAGAGGATGCCCGCTTGGGCCAGGCAGGTCTTATGTCGGCGGGTTCGCCAGGGTGTTGTAGACCGTGCCGAAGATGTCGCGGATCTGCGGGCCCAGCAGCGCCAGGACGGCAATGACGACGATAGCGATCAGGAAGAGGATAAGCGCGTACTCGACCAGACCCTGGCCCTTCTCGCGAGCGAAGAAGCGTCGCAGCATCGGTTTCACCTCCTCTCTTTTGCGTACTCAGCCCCCAAGCGGGGCTGGCATTTTCTATTATACTACATCACGGCGGCGTGTCAATAGGAAATCGGTACTATTCGGATATAGTACCCCCCTCCGGCAGAGGAATCACCGCCAGAACCCGGGTGCCCCGGCCGGGGGCGCTTTCGATGGTCAGCCGGCCCTTCAGGAGCACCTCTACCCGCTGCCGCATATTGGCGATTCCCAGCATCCGCCGGCCGCCCCGGCCCACCGCACCCTCCATCTCTTCCACGCTGAACCCCACCCCATCGTCGTCCACGGCCACGGTCAGCCGGCCGGGTTCGACCTCCAGGGCCACGCGGGCGTGGGGAGCGTGGGCATGCTTGGCGATGTTGGTCAGAGCCTCTTGAACGATGCGGAAGACGGAAATCTCGATATGCCGGGGCAACCGCCCCTCGCCCCCCTGCACCACCAGGTTGGTCTGGATATTGTGGCGTTCGCCAAAGTCCTGTAAATAACGCCGCAGGGTCGGCACCAGGCCCAGGTCGTCCAGAATCATGGGGCGGACATCGAAGATGAAGCGGCGCATCTCCTGCAAGGTGTGGTGGATGGTCGTCTTCAGGCTGGCCAGTTCGGCCTTGGCCTCCTGGGGGTCCTTGTCAATGAAGCGTTCGCAAACCTCGGCCTGAAGGACCAGGTTGGACATGGTCTGGGTCGGGCCGTCGTGAATCTGCTGGGAGATGCGTTGACGCTCCTCCTCCTGGGCCTGGATGATACGGGCGATGACCTCCTGCTCGGCGTCGGGTCCGGCCTCCCGGGGTGCGCCGGGCCGGCTCTCCGGAACGGCCAGTTCCGACAGGGCCTGCACCAGGTTCTGCAGTTCCCTCTGGCGTTCCTGGAGCGCCTTTTGCTTGCCCTGTTGCTGCTCTAACTGGGTGCGCATCATATAGTGGCGCAACTGGACCTCGTGCAGAGAAAGGTAAAACTGGCGGATGTCGCTACGGGGGTAACTTTCCAGGTTGATTTCCATCTCCCGCAGCCGGCTGGAAAGGGAAAGTTCCCGCTGGGATAGCCTTTCCACCTCCGCCATGTTCTGGGGAATGACCACGTTCAGTTCGTTCAGTTCCCGCCGGACCTGTTCCAGTTCGCCCTGGAGTTGGCGAATCAACTCCTGCAGGCGGCTTGCGGTCTCTACCTGGGGTTCCATTTCCTCTCTCCTGCCGTCGTTGCTTCTCGCCGAAACACGATGGCCAGTTCATCTTGATACAGGATCTGCCAGGAACGACTTTCGCTCAACACGGCTGCCAGGGGGACCCGCCGTTCGCAGAGGACGGCGTCCACCCGGTAGTTGTCCAGGACCTGAGCCCAGTTGGGGGCGGCCCACCACACCGCCAGATAGTCCCGGAAGAGGGCGTCGCCATACAGGTCGGCGCGGCCGTCGATAAAGACCCGATAACGGGGATAGAGGCGCCAGATGAGGTAGCCGCCCCAGTTGTAACTGTTGAAGATGCGGGAGGAAGGGGGAAGGGCATCGGCCAGGGCAGTTACGGCCTGGCGCGGATAGCCCGCTTCCAGGTCCTCCTGTCTCCAGGCGGCGAAATCGTAGCCGATGGCGGCCAGGAGCAGGAGGAGAAGAAGCAGGGTACCGCCGTACCAGGCCCAGAGGACCCCTTTGCCCGGGCGGGGCCAGGCCCCACGACGGAGGACGATGGGCCGGGGGGCCACCCCCTGGCCCAGGACGCCGGCCAGGGACCAGGCGAGCAGAGGAACGGCCACGCCGGCCGCCCGGACGGAGGTGAGGGCCAGACCCAGGAAGAGGAGCAGGGCCAGCGTTTCGGCCGGCCCGGGGCCGCTCCGGCGCCAGGCCAGCGCCCCGATCAGCGCCAGAATCAGCAGGGCAAAAAGGAGGTTGCCGAACTCATGAAAGTTCGGCGAAAGCCACTCGGCCACGAAGCCGGTGTGCAGGGTGATGCCGCCCAGGTAATAGGAAAAGGGGTAAAGGAGCAGGCGCGGCCCATAGGGGTTCAGGAGGGTGGCCAGAGCGGCCAGCAGGGAGAAAAATCCCAGGCGCAGCCAGCGCCGAAGCCCCAGAGGGGCCGGGTCGGGAAAGATGCGGCCGGCCAATACCTCCCCCAGGAAGAGGGCGGCCAGGAGGAACAGCCCGTAGATGAAGCCGGAATGTACATTGGCCCAGAAAACCATCAGGAGCGGCAGGAGCCAGAGGGCCGCTCGGCCTTGCCACTTGTAGCGTTGCCAGAGGTAGAGGAAAAGGAGGAAAAGGGTCAGGCTGAGGGTGTTGGGACGTTCCAGCCAGAACCGGGCCGAGGCCAGAAAGGCCACCAGGACCAGGAGCAGGTTCCCCCAGAGCCGGGGCCATCGCTCCCAAAGCATCTTCAGCAGGAGGCCGAAGGTGGCCACCTCCAGCAGGGCCCGCAGCAAAGGCAGGGAAAGGGGGCCGACATAGCGGTACAGGAGAACCATGCCGACCTCGGCCAGCCAGGAGTGGGCAATCCAGGGCCGACCTTCGGCCGTGAAGGAGAAGGGGTCGGTATAGGGGATGGCCCGGTTCTCCAGAATCCACTGCCCGGTGCGCAGATGCCACCAGAAGTCGGCATCGGTCGTCCGATATTGGAGAGCCAGGGCCAGAAGCAGGGTCAGGAACAGGGCCACCACCGAGAGCGCCGGGCGAATCTCCTGCCACCAGCGTGCCCCGGCCGGGGGCGCCGGCATCGCCCCCCTTTCCCCTGGAGGCGTAGCCCCAACGATAGGCCAGCGGATTCGCCTTCTCCTGGACGGACCTGTCTCCTCGGCCACGCCCGACCTCCAGACCACCCAGCCTGTTTCTGGGCGCATTATAGCACAGGGAAAAGCAGGGGACAAGGCGAGGGTCCTTGGTTGACCGACCTGGAGTTCTATGCTACAATCGGGCCGGCCGACCCGCTGGCGGAACAACCGGTGGTGGTCCGCCCTGGCCAAGCCCATATCCGATGGAGGAAGCGATGTCGTCTGTCGAAGTTCGGCCGGTCCGTTCGCGCCGGGAACTGCGCGCTTTCGTCCGCTTCCCCTGGCGGGTGTATCGCGGCGACCCCAACTGGGTGCCTCCCCTCCTCTCCGAGCGCTGGCGCTACCTGAATCCGGCCACCGGGCCTTTTTACCGGGAGGCCGAGGTTGCCCTGTTCATCGCCTGCCGGAAACGCGAAGTGGTGGGCACCATCGCCGCCTTTGTGCCCCACCGCCGAATCGCCCGCACCGGGCGGAAGGAAGGCGGCTTTGGCTTCTTTGAGGTCCTCGATGACTATCCGGCAGCCCAGGCCCTTCTGGATGCTGCCCGCTCCTGGTTGCGCGAGCGCGGGATGGAGCGGATGCGAGGGCCCACCAACTTCGGCGACCACGACTCTCCGGGCATCCTGATTTCCGGCGCCGACTGTCCGCCGGCCATGCTGGAGGCCCACAACCCGCCCTACTATCCGGAGTTTCTCGAACGCTACGGTCTGGAAAAGGAGCATGACCTCTACGCCTGGCGTGCCTCCCTGGAACGGCTGGGGCCCGGCCTGGAGAAGTTGCCGGAAGATCTCCTCCGCGTGGCCTCCGCCGTCCGGCGGACGGAGGGGCTGGTCATTCGTAAGGGCCGGCTGGAGGCCTGGGACGAGGAGGTGGCCACCGCCCACTACCTCTTCAACGAGACGCTGAAACACCTGCCGGACTATTCCCCGCTAAGCGCCGAGGATTTCCGGCGTTTTGCCGAACCGCTGCGCTCCCTGATCGACCCGGACCTGGCCCTCTTCGCCGAGGTTCAGGGGAAGCCGGTTGCCTTCTGCGTGGCCATTCCGGACATCAACCGGGTCCTTCTACACCTGAAGGGACGCCTTTTCCCCTTCGGCTGGCTGCGGGTCAAGCGGCTGATTCGCCAGATCGACGTGCTCTCTTTCAAGTTGATGGGCGTCCTGGAGACCTTCCGGCGGCGGGGCATCGACGCCCTGCTCTACCTGGAAATGGTCAAGGCCGCCTGTCGTCGGGGCTACAAATGGCTGGAAGGTTCGCTCACCTCGGAGTGGAATCCGGCCATCAACCTGCTGGCGGAACGGCTGGGGGCCGAGCGCTACAAGCACTACCGGCTGTACCAGGTGGCGCTCTGAACGCGGCACCAGCACGTTCGGGAAGGCCAAAGGTTGGAGCCAAAGGATGTTGACGAGCGACACGACCCTGGCCGAGGCGTTGCGGAAGGTAGCCGAAGCCCATCCTTCCCGGGAGGCGCTGGTCTGCGGGGAGGCCCGCCGGACCTATGGGCAGTTTTGGGAACAGGTCCGGCGGACAGCGGCCGGCCTGCAGGAGATGGGAGTGGACCGGGGGCAGCGGGTGGCCCTGGTCCTGGAGCCGGGAATTGAATTCGCCGTCGCCTTCTTCGCTGTGGTCGGGCTGGGGGCGGTGGCCGTGCCGCTCAACCCCCAGATGCGGCCGGCCGGCCTGGGGGAAATGTTGCAGGATGCGGAAGCGCAGGTGGCCATCGTCCAACGGGCGACGGAGGAAGCCGGCTTCCCTCCGGCCTCGTGTCGGGTTGTCGCGGTGGATGTCCCCACGCTGAAAGCCCTGGACCGCCCTCCTCCGGTCCTACCCCGGCCGGAAGTAGCGCCGGACGACCTGGCCGTCCTGCTCTATACCTCGGGGACGACCGGCCGGCCCAAGGGGGCCATGCACAGCCATCGCAGCCTCCTGGCCCCGGTGGCGGCGAGCGTGAAACTGCGGGAACTCTGGCTGCGTCGCCTCAACCTGGGCCGGGCCCTGGACGTGGCCCGCGCCGTCACCCGTTACGGCGGCCGTCTGCTCCGGGCGGCCGGCCGGCCGCAGACCTTTCTCTCCACGACCGGCTGGCACACCATCACCGGCCTGGAGGTGCTCCTCCAGGCGCTTCTCATGGGCGACCGGCTGGTGGTCATGCCCCGTTTCCACCCCCGGGAGGCGCTCCGCCTGATCGAACAGGAGCGGGTCACCGTCCTCATCGCCGTGCCGCTGGCCTATCAGGTGATGCTGGGCATCCTGGAGGAGGAGCCTCACGACACCTCCTCCCTGCTCATCTGCGCCACCGGGGCCGCCCCCTGTCCGCCCCACCTGGCCCGGGCCATCCGGAAGCGCTTCGGCGGCGCGGTGCATATCGGCTTCGGAGCGACGGAGACGGCCGGGGGCATCGCCGCCACCAGCCTGGCCGACTCTGACGAGCAGCAGACCGAGACGGTGGGCCGGCCGATGCCCGGCGTGGAGGTGCGCATCGTGGATGAGGAGCGCCGGCCGCTTCCTCCCGGGCAGGTCGGCGAACTGGCCTGCCGTTCCGAGGGGCTGATGCTCGGCTACCACCGCGCCCCGGAGCAAACGGCCGAGGTGTTGGACGAGGAGGGCTGGTACTACACCGGAGACCTGGCCTGGATGGACGAGCGGGGTTACCTGCACATCGTCGGGCGCAAGAAGGACGTGATCATTCGGGGCGGGCAGAACATTTACCCGGCCGAGATCGAGGCCTACCTGATGGCCCACCCCAAGGTTCGTCAGGCAGCGGTCGTCGGTGTGCCGGGGGCCCTGGGCGAGGAGAGCGTGTGGGCCTTTATCTGCCCGAAGGACGGGGCGGAGATGACCGCCCAGGAGGTGTTGGACTATTGCCGGGCCGGCCTGGAGCCGTTCCAAATTCCCAGCCAGGTGCGTTTCCTGGCGGAATTGCCCCAGGGGGAGCCCGGCAAGTCGCAGAAGTTCAAACTTCGAGAAGCCGCGCTGGCCGAACTGGCGGGAGGAGCCGATGACCGAACCGCTACCGTTTGAGGAATTCCGGCGGCTGGTGGCCCGGGAGTTGCAGATCGAAGAGAGCCGGGTGGTGCCCGAGGCCTCCTTCCTCCACGACCTCCAGGTGGATTCGCTTCGCCTGGTGGAACTCTTCCTGCGGCTGGAGGAGGCCGGCTTTTCGCTTCCGCTGGAGGAGGCCTGGGACGTGGAGACGGTCGAGGATGCCTACCGGCTCTATCTCCGGCAGTTGGAGGCCGGGATGGAACTGCGGCCTTCCCTGCCCTGAGGCAGGGACACACGGCGGTGTGCCCCTGCGGGCGCGGGCGCCGTTGCCGGGCGGCGCAGGGCCATATGCACCCACTCCGGCAAAAGGAGGCTTCCCTTGGACGTTCTGGAAATGGTTGGCGCCGCCATCGCCCTGGTCCTGGGCCTGACGATTCACGAGTTTGCCCATGCCTGGACGGCCAACCGGCTGGGCGACCCCACGCCCCGCTGGGCCGGCCGGGTGACCCTCAACCCCATCGCCCACCTGGACCCCATCGGGGCGCTCATGCTCCTGCTCATGATTCTGGGCCGTGCTCCCCTGGCCTGGGGAAAGCCCGTCCCCATCAACCCCGCCTACATGCGCTGGGGCCGGCGTGGAGCCGCCCTGGCCACCCTGGCCGGACCGCTCTCCAACCTCCTGCTGGCCCTGGCTGTGGCCCTGCTCGGGCGTCTCGTGCACGCCGCCATCGACCTGTCGCAGCCTCGCTACTCAGGAGCCGTCGTCCTCATCGGCAGCCTGATGGTCTATAACGTGGCCCTGGCCGCCTTCAACCTGATTCCCATCCCGCCGCTGGACGGCTTCGGCATCCTGGAGGGCATAGCCCCCTTCTCCTGGGAGCGCTTCCTGGCACCGGTGCGCCAGTATGGGGTCTGGATTCTCCTGATCCTGATCCTCAGTTCCAACCTGCTGGGCGGCTTCAGCCCGCTGGGCAGCATCTGGCACCCCATCTTCGATGCCCTGTGGGGCCTGGTCGCCTGGGTGGGTGGATTCCGTTGAGCGTTGAACGTTCGATATAGAGCGTCGGGCGTGGGGTGGCCGCTAGGCCGAGGGACCGGTGTCTGGCCGTTCCTCCGACGGCAGGTTTTCCAGGGCGAAGGCTATCCCTCCCTTTTCCACGATAAAGCGGGCCAGGAAGGTTTTGATCGCCTGTTCCGTCCTCCCCTTGTCCCCGACCGTCTCGTCCACAAACTTTTTCAGCGCCTCGCGGTCGCCAGCCGGGGCCAGGTCCACCGCCTGGTGGGCCAGGTCGGCCAGCCGGGAAAGGTCCCAGGCCCGCATCAGCCGGGTCACCAACTCGTCTTTTTCGGGCAGACGGGCCGGCGGCGGCAATTTTTTCTCCGGAGGAAGCCCGCAGAGCATCCGGGCAAAGCCCTGTCCTCCGATCTCCAGGATGGCCAGGGCCATGGCCTTTTGCACCACCTCCGGTGGGAGCGAAGTGTTGGACATGGCTTCGTTCAGTTCCCGAATCTTGGCCTGCTCTTCCTCCCGGCTGAAGGTGCCCCGGGCCATGACGGTATAAAGGGCCAGGTTGTAGAGGGTCTTCTCACTGGGGAAACGGGCCACCAGCGGCTCGATGACGCTCTCCCGCTCCCGCATGAGAGCCAGGTCGATCTGCGTCCTGCAGATGCCCTGGAATTGCTCATAGAGCCAGCCCAGGTTGAGGCTCAGGTCGCGTTCTTCCCCGCCTCCGCCGAACTGCTTGGCCAGGACAAAACGGGTGCGGATGATGGCCTGGAAGCCCACCCCCACCGCCAGCACCAGGAGGAAGAGGTCGGTCTGCGGCGCATAGTAACGGACGATGGCCAGCACCAGCGCCGCCACCACGCCGTTGAGGCCGATCAACCCCAGTCCCCAACCCGAAGTGATCGCCTCCAGCGGATAGTTGGGGAAGGTGGAGGCCAGTTCGGCCAGGCCCACCGCCATGCCCAGCAGGGCCACCACGATGTAGGGAGTGGCGATGCCCAGCCAGCCCCAAAAATTCTGCGGCTGGGCGATGCCCGCGGGCAAAGGGGCGGCCCGGGTCAGCACAGCCAGCAGGCCCCCGACGACCAGGAGCAGGACCACCACACCCACGATGCGCCGTATCACGATGCGCCGTGTCATCTCGCTCTCCTTTCGGTTGGAGAACCGTCCCTGGGCGAAAGGTTAAATCCGAACCTGCTGGCGAATCTTCTCGTGGACCTCGCTGGTCAGAATCACCAGTTTGCCGTCGGGGCTGGTGGGGGTGTCGCGGAGGACGATGTAGCCGGACCTTTCCAGTTGCTCCAGGGTGTCCAGGGTCTTGGACGGCGGCATAAGGAGTTGCACGGCGATCTCGCTGGGCGTCATCGCTCCGCTGCGGCCGAGCAACTCGACGATGCGCTTTTCATCTGGTTTCAGGCGTAGTTCCATGGCATACCTCCCCGTGAATTGCCCGAGGGCCGATGTTACGTCCTGATCATATCCTCAGAGGGGTTCTTTGTCAAGCGACTTGCGAATCGGGAAGAAAAGCCCTATAATCGGCCCTGTCTCGACCCGACGGTTCCGGTTATTCCCGCACTGGCCCGGAGGAAAAGAATGGCTCTTCCCGCCGATTTCATCCGCTGGATCTACCAGGAACGGGCGCACCTGGTGCGTCGCCAGGCCGAGGGGGAGCAGGTGCCGGCCCAGGAGATTTTCCTGGGCTTTACCCGGCACAGCCCGGCGGTGGTTTCCTATGGCCCGGCCGGCCTCAACGCCTCCATCAAGGGGGTCGGCTTTATCCCGCTTGAGCCCTATCTGGAGGAGACCCTGGCCGCCTACCTGGAGCACATCCGTCAGGGCTGGCACGAGGGCTACAGCCGGGAGGGCCTGCGCCTCCTGATGCGCTTCCTCTACGGCGAAGGCTGTGCCGGGCGCATTGACTTCACCCGCCTGGGAACGCTGGAACTGGGCCTGGGCCACACCTGGACCAACTTCCAGGTCAACCCGACGGCGACCCTCCTCTTCTTCCAGCCCCCGGCCATCAGTTACGAGGTGCGGGCCCAGGTGGAAATCCACCGGGAAGGCAGCATCTACCACACCCTGCTCAACGCCCAGCACGATGTTTACCATCGACCCTGCCCGGAAGAATGGCCCAGGCGTCCGGCTTATGTCTTCACCATCCAGGAAATCTACGACAATTCGGCCACCCGAGACGGCTTCGGCCGGCGCATCTACTAGCGTCCCCCCGATGTGATCGTCCTTACGGCCTTTGGGACGGGAAGACGGTATCATTCGCTCGGAGGTGCCGATGTCTCGACGAGAACTGGCCCTGCCGGTGCAGGGCATGACCTGCGCCAGTTGTGTGGCCCATGTGGAGGAGGCCCTGCGGGAGGTCCCCGGGGTCCTCTCGGTCGCGGTCAACCTGGCCACCGAGCGGGCCACCCTGGTCTATGAGGAGGAAAAGGCCGGGCCAGCCGATTTCCTCCGGGCGGTACGGGGGGCCGGCTACGAGGTGCCCGAGGAGACGCTCGTTCTCCCCATCGCCGGGATGACCTGCGCCAGTTGTGTGGCCCATGTGGAGGAGGCCCTGCGGGAGGTCCCCGGGGTCCTTTCGGCCGCGGTCAACCTGGCCACCGAGCGGGCCGTGGTCACCTACATCCCCGGGGTGGTGGAGAAGGGGCAACTGGTGCAGGCGGTGCGGGCGGCCGGCTACGAGGTGCCCGACCTGGAGGCCCTGGCCCAGAAGGAGGAGGACGAAGAGGTCCTCCGGATGCGTTGGGCCCGAAGGCGCATGTTCCTGGCCTGGGCGCTGACCCTCCCGATTCTCCTCTGGATGTTGCCGGAGATGCTCTGGGGCATCGTCTGGCCCAACCACCTGGTGCTGGAAAGCGGGATGATTCTGCTGGCCCTGCCCGTGCTCCTGGTGGCCGGCCGACAGACCTACGTTTCGGCCTGGCGCTCCCTCCTCCACGGCAACGCCAACATGGACGTGCTCATCTCCATGGGCACGCTGGCCTCCTTCCTCACCGGGCCGGCCGCCCTCCTGACCCTCCTGCTGGAGGGCCATCCCCTCATCGCCAATTACGCCGGCGTGGCGGCGATGATCATGGCCTTTCACCTGACCGGCCGCTACGTCGAGGCCAGCGCCAGGGGTCGGGCCTCCCAGGCCATCCGCCGCCTTCTGCAACTGGGGGCCAAAACGGCCCACATCCTGGTCGGCGAGGTCGAGCGGGAGGTGCCGGTCGAGGCCGTCCAGGTGGGCGATGTGATGATCGTCCGGCCGGGCGAACGCATCCCCACCGATGGGGTCATCCTGGAGGGAGAGAGCGCCCTGGACGAATCGATGATCACCGGGGAGTCCATGCCGGTGAACAAGGGGCCGGGGGATGAGGTCATCGGGGCCACGATCAACCAGGATGGGCGGCTCAAGGTGCGGGCCACCCGGGTGGGCCGGGATACCTTCCTGGCCCAGGTGATTCGTCTGGTGGAGCAGGCCCAAGGGAGCAAGGTGCCCATCCAGGCCTTTGCCGACCGGGTGACGGCGCGCTTCGTGCCGGTGGTCATCGGCATCGCCCTGGCCACCCTGGTGGCCTGGCTGCTCTGGGCCCCGTACCTCAGACAGGTGGGGGCGTGGTCGCGCCTGCCCTGGGTGGACCCAGGCCTGGGCGAGGTGACGCTGGCCATCTATGCGGCCGTGGCCGTGCTGGTGATCGCCTGCCCCTGCGCGTTGGGGCTGGCCACGCCCACGGCGATCATGGTAGGCACCGGGCTGGGGGCGCAGAACGGCATCCTCATCCGCAGCGGCGAGGCCATCCAGGCGCTCAAGGACCTCCAGATGATCGTCTTCGACAAGACCGGGACGCTCACCCGGGGCCGGCCGGAGGTGACCGGGGTGGTGGCGGTGGACGGCCGGGAGGAGGAGGTGCTGCGCTGGGCGGCTTCGGCCGAACTGGGGAGCGAGCACCCCCTGGGCCGGGCGGTGGTGGAGCGGGCCCGCGCCCTCGGCCTGCCCCTGAGCGAACCGGCCGACTTCCAGGCCCGGCGCGGACGGGGGGTGTGGGCGCGGATGGACGGACACGAGGTGTGGGTGGGCAGCACCCGTTTCCTGGAGGAAGCCGGGGTGGACCTGACGCCGCTGGGCGGCACGGCCGAACGCTGGGAGGAGGAGGCCCGGACGGTGATGGGCGTCGCTCTGGACGGCCGGCTTCTGGGGGCCGTCGCCCTGGCCGACCGGTTGAAGGAGGATGCGGCGGCGGCCGTCGCCGAACTGGAGCGGATGGGCATCCGGACGGCCATGCTCACCGGCGACAACCGGCGCACCGCCGAGGTGATCGCCCGGCAGGCCGGCATCTCCCGGGTGCTGGCCGAGGTACTGCCCGAAGGCAAGGTGAACGAAATTCGCCGCCTCCAGGAGGAGGGCTGGCGGGTGGGCATGGTCGGCGACGGCATCAACGATGCGCCGGCCCTGACCCAGGCCGACGTGGGCATCGCCATCGGTAGCGGCACCGACATCGCCATTGAGGCCGCCGACATCACCCTGGTACGCGGCGACCTTTCCGGTGTCGTCCGGGCGGTCAAACTCTCCCGGGCCACCTTCCGCAAGATCGTGCAAAACCTCTTCTGGGCCTTTTTCTACAACGTCCTGATGATTCCCCTGGCCGTCCTGGGGCTGATGCACCCGGTCCTGGCCGAGATCGCCATGGCGACCAGTTCGGTCACCGTGGTGAGCAACGCCAACCTGCTGCGGCGGGCGGACATCCGGCCGGCCTATGAGAAAAAGGAGGGTTCCGGTGTGGGAAAAATGGCTCGGGCGTAAAGGGAAGGCTCCCGAGGCGGTGGTGGTCTACACCCAGCCCACCTGAACCGACTGTCAGGCGGCCAAGAGGTTCCTGGCCGAGCGTGGCGTCGCCTATATCGAGCGGGATGTCAGCAGCGACCCCCAGGCGGCCTCGGAGATGCTCCGGCTGCTGGGCGGGCGCATGGTCACCCCGACGCTGGTGGTGGGAAAGGAGGTCCTGACCGGTTTTGCCCAGAATCGGGCGCGGATGGAGGAGTTGTTTCCGCGCCCGGCAGAACTTTCCGAAAAACGATAGGTACTTTTGGGGGATTGTTGGCCGGCCGGGCGTATGCTATAATGGGTTCGCCCACCCGGTCCGAGGTTGGCTACGCCCAGAGGAGTCGGAACCGGACGTGGTGGCAGGAGGTGTTCCATGGGGAAAAGTCGCCGGCTCTGGCTGGCCCTGGCGGTGCTTCTGCTCCTTCTGGCCTCCGGCCTCGTCCTCTTCCTCCTCTTCTACCACCCGGCGCAGGCGATGGAGTTCTTTTACTGGAATACCACCGTGGTGGATTTCAACGAAGGCCGTTTCTACCACACCGCCCTCTCCTGGCGAGGGGATGGGGAGGTGCAACTTCTGCCGGTCGGCTTCGAGCATCCCTGGGTGCCGGGGAACAACACCGGCCTCCCGCCCCGGGGCGCCCCGGCCGCCGCCGTCTGGAACAACCACATCTACGTCATCGGGGGAGATAACCCTTACGGCGATACCCATAGCGAGGTCTTTTACACCACCATCATCAACACCCTGACCCACGAACTGGCCGACTGGCAGGAAACCACCCCTCTGCCGGCCAGCGCCTATCCCAAAGGGGTTTTCCGCCATGAGGCCACGGCCATGACGTTCACCGAAACGAACCGGACTTACCTCTACGTCTTCGGAGGCATGAGTCCGGAGGGAGGAGAGACGGATTATTACGACAAGGTGATCTACGCCGAAATCCGCCCCGACGGCACCCTGGGGGAATGGCAGGAGACCACCCACCTTCCCACTCCCCTTTATGGGATGGAATGCCTGGTCCTGAACGGACGCATCTACATCCTGGGAGGGGCGGACCAGACCGGCAACTCCCGACCCGAAGTCTACTATGCCGTGCCAGATTCCTCGACCGGCCAGATTCCCGAGTGGCGGCCGACCGCTTCGCTTCCTGCTCTGGGGACCGGCGGCTACGTGGAAGCATCCGTGGCTGCGGAGCACGGCCGTATTTACGTCTATGGGGGAGCCGTCAGTGCGGTGAATCCCTCCTATTCCCCCTATGTCCATTTTGCCGCCCCCGACCCGGCCACGGGCGAGATTTCCGGCTGGACTATGGCCACCGAGGTCCTGCCCCAGAACTGTTACGCCAGCGAAGGAGCGGCCTACGAATCCGGCCTGCTCCTGGCCATCGCCGGGGCCTGGAACAACGCCTATGATCCCTCCGGAGACGTGCGGGCGGCCCTGATCGAGCACGATACCGGCCAGACTTCGGAGTGGTTCTCCACCCTGGGCCTGACCCCGCGCTTCTGGCACGCCGTCGTCCAGGACGACTTCGGCTGGCTCTATTCCATCGGCGGGGCCACCGGGTCCGCCCAGGGGGCTCCCCGCCTGAACGAAGTGTGGATCGCTTCTCCCTACGGCGAAGGGAGGGGCTTTTACCAGGCAGCGGGCGGGTTGATCTATCCGACCCAGGAGACCACCCCTACCGTCTATGCGCCCTCCGGGGTCTATACTTCCAGCATCATCCTCGTGCAACTGGTCGAGGGGCAGGAGGCTTCCCTGACCAGCCTGGCCTGGAACACCACCATCACCGACCCGGCCCTGATGACGGTTACGGTGCGCTACCGCTACCATCACGAAGGCAGTTGGACGTCCTGGCACGGCCCCTTCCCCTCCCGGCCCGGCATCGGCGTCACCACGACCCTGCCCATCACCGGTACCTGCGACTGGTTTCAGTACAGCGTCCGCCTGGAGACCTTCAGCAACACGGTCACCCCCTTTTTGAACGCCGTGCGCATCGGCATCCTGGCCCCTCCCAACCTGACCGTCAAGGGCCTTACCGTGACCGGCTGCGATACCTGTCCGACGCTGGTGCCCCCGAACGAACCGGTGCAGGTCGTCTTCTCCGTCCAGAACGAGGGGTCCAGCATCCCGTGGGGCAACAACTTCTACGCCATGCTCTTTATCACCACAACCTCTTTCACACCCTGGCCGCCCGCCCTGCCCATCGGATGCGAAAACTACCCGACCGAGACCTGTCCGCTGATCGTGCCTCTATATGGGCAGGACTTTGGCGAGGGAGCCCCTTCCCGGACGGTCTCCATCCCCTGGACCTTTACAGAACCGGGAGTGTATCACCTGGTTGCCTATGTGGACTATAACAATACCCCTGCGGAACCGCCGCCGATCTACGATGTGCGCGAGTACAACGAGTTCGACAACTCCCAGGAGCGCGTCGTCTACGTGGGCAACCTGACGATCTATCTGCCTCTGGTGAGCAAGGGCTGGCCCTGATCCATGTCCTCCGACGTTGGGGGGAGTCGCTCCCGCTTCGATGCAACCCGTTTTCGCGCCCTTTGGGCGGCCTTGGCCGGCCTCTTCTCCCGCCGGCCCCACCTCCTCCTACCCTTCGACGAGGTGGCCGGGAAGTTGCGCCTGCGCAGCAGCCTCTACCGGGGGGTGCGGCCGGTGCCGGTGGAACAAATCGTCGGCAGCGTGGGCCGGGCCCACGATTTCGACGAGAATTTCCGCCCCCTGCGTCCGGAGGGCTGGGAGCGCCGGGCGCGTATCCGCCAGGCCCTGCGCCAGGCCGAGGCCCTTCCCCCGGTGCAACTCTACCAGGTCGGCCAGGTCTATTTTGTCCTCGACGGCCATCATCGGGTCTCGGTGGCCCGGGAGCAGGGCCAGGAGTACATCGACGCCGAGGTCATCGAACTGCCCACCCCGGTGACGCTGGAGCCGGGCATCTCCCCGGAGGAACTGATTCTCAAGGCCGAGCAGGCCGGCTTCCTGGAGCAGACCGCCCTGGCGACCCTGCGCCCGGAGGCCCACCTGGAAGCCAGCGAACCGGGGCTTTACGACGTGCTCCTGGAGCATATCTCCGTGCACCGTTATTATATGGGGCTGGAGGAGGGGCGCGAAATCCCCTGGGAAGAGGCGGTGGCCCACTGGTATGACCAGGTCTACCTGCCCATCGTCGAGGTCATCCGCGAGCAAAAGGTGCTGGAGCACTTTCCCGGACATACGGAGGCCGACCTCTACGTCTGGGTGATGGACCACCGCTACTTCCTCAGTCGGGAGGCCGGAGGGGAGGTGCCTCCCGAGGAAGCCAGCGACGACTTCGTCCGGCGCTTTGGGAGGCGCGGCCGCCGGGGCTAGGGACTTGGGTTGGGGGCGCGCCCTGTTCGGGGCACACGACCGTGGGCCCTATGTGGCCGGCAGACCCTTCTCCAGCGCGGCGGCGGCCAGGTCGTGGGCCAGGGCGCGGAAGCGTCCCCAGTCGTGCCAGGGCGGGGGCAGGCGGCGCAGGTGGGCGGCCAGGCGGTGGAGGGAGGCCGGCCGGACCCAACGATAGCCGCTGATGGGCTCGTCGGCGTCCCGGGCGGCCGGCCGGGCCGCCTCGGTGCGGAAGAGGAAAAGGGCGGAGGCGAACGGCACCTCGCCGGCCTGGCTTCGCAGTGTGTAGGTGATCACGCCCAGGAGGCGCTCCAATCGGGCCGGAAGCCCGGTCTCTTCCTGGACTTCGCGGCAGGCCGCTTCCTCCGGGCTTTCCCCCGGCCGGATTCCTCCGCTGGGCAGCCGCCAGGTGTGCGGCGGGTAGAACGGCTTGGTATGGAGGAGGAGACGGCCATCCGGCCGGCGGATGACCAGCACCACCTCCCCACGGCCCTGGGAGGCCTTCCGGGCCATATCCCGGTAAAAATCCTCCCCCAGGTCCATCTCCCGATGTTCGAGGGGAAACCGTTCGGCCCTTTCCCAATCCGGCCAGGGCCAGGAAATGGAGGGCATCTCAGGCGCTCCTGAGGGCCGGCCTACAGGCCCGTGGGGAGGTGCAGGAAGGTCGTGGACAGGCCGAAGCGTTCGCTCAGGTGCCGGCCCAGGGCCTGGAGGCCGAGGGTCTCGGTGGCGTAGTGGCCGGCGTAGAGGACGTGGAGGCCCCGCTCCTCGGCCTCGTGGAAGAAGGTATGGCTGCGTTCTCCGGTCAGGAAGAGGTCCAGCCCTTGCTCGGCGGCCTGGCGAATGAGTTCGGCGCCGCCCCCGGAGACGATGCCCACCCGCCGGACCCGGGGTGGGCCGTAAGCCTGCAGGGTCACCGGGCTGTTCAGGCGCTCCTGGAGCCGCCGGGCCAGTTCCGCGGCCGGGACAGGTTCGGGCGGACGGGCCTCCAGCCCGATGGTTACGCCGTGGTAAGTTCCAAAGGGGCCGACCACCTCCAGTTCGAGCAGGCGGGCCAGGCTGACGTTGTTCCCGACCTCCGGGTGGGCATCCAGGGGCAGGTGGGCGGCGTAGAGCGAAACCGTTCTCCGGGATATGGACAAATATTACCCAGCCCGGTTCCTGCTTCCACGACGGGCACCGGCCATGCGCCCCGGAGGGCACACAGCCTGCAACCTCCCATCTCCGCAGGCGTAAATTCC
>Ga0078972_1006318_pt1 | contig 28369 bp, 26 predicted proteins | sample YelNatPaOPGAMG01_FD_67568 | JGI IMG/M metagenome (GOLD analysis project Ga0078972, IMG submission 67568) | Hot spring thermophilic microbial communities from Obsidian Pool, Yellowstone National Park, USA - OP-RAMG-01 (SPADES assembly) (version 2) | ecosystem: Environmental > Aquatic > Thermal...
GATTTTTTCTTCATATTATCATTTATCCCACTTGTTATAGTTATTATTCTTAGATAAATAATATAAATTTTAAAGCAATTTGGTCTTTATTCAAAAATATATTTAAAGCTTGTTTTATTTTTTAATTACTATAAGTATTTAAAATAAAATTAAAAATTTTTTGAATTTTTAAAAAAATATATTGATATTTATAATTACATACCTTAAGATTGTATTAATAAATAATTTATAAACAACAGAAAGGAGTAAAAATGATTAAGGTGCTAACAATTATTTTTGGGGTAATTTTGGCTATTTTAGGCATTCTAGCCCTAATACCTGCTCTTCATTTTGCTGCAGTATGGCTAGCAGTTGTTTTAATAATAATTGGAATCATAAATATACTACTTGGTATATTTAATAAAAAAACTGCATAGCAATATTTGCATAAGAAAGTTATAGAATTATTCAATTTGCAGCATAAATAATTTTTACTTGTAATATTTATTTATATTAATAAGACCCTGTTAATTTAATTATTCTTTAGTAAATAATAATAAATTAATAAAGCAGGGTCTTATTAATTTTTTTATATCTTTTTCTTTATGATTTTTCTTTTATGATCTTTTTAAAAAAAATTTTCTTTAAAAAGCTTTTAATTTTAACAATTAAAATATATTATTAATAACACTAAGGTTAATAATTTTTTGAAAATTTAATATTTTAATTTATTTAGGGAATTCGGTGAAAAACCGAAGCGGTGCCGCCACTGTAATCGGGTGTGTGCTTTTCAATATGCCACTGACTTTAAAAGTTGGGAAGGCGAAAAGTAAAGTCCCGAAAGCCAGGATACCTTAAAAGTTTTTATAAATCTCTTCGGCCTAAAGAGTATTTTTTTTTATTTAAATAAAATTATAAAAATAATTATATTTTATTTATAAAATATTTAACTCCTGCCGAGAGGTGGGAGTTTTTTTATTATTAGAATTATGAAAATATTATAATTATTTTACTATTATTAACTTTTAAATTTTAAATAAAGCCAAATATTTTGTTTTTTAGAAACTTTTAAAACATTTTATTTTTAAAAATAAATATTAAAATAATAATTAATAATGAAAGGACAAAAAAATGACTAAATTAAAAAAAGGTTATATTCAAATTTATACAGGGGATGGCAAAGGAAAGACGACAGCAGCATTGGGTCTTGCTCTAAGAGCAGCAGGATGTGGACTAAAAGTTTTTATAGCTCAATTTATAAAAGGTATGGAGTATTCAGAGATAAAAGCTTTAAAAAAATATTCAGATAATATCACAGTAAAACAATATGGGAGAGGTTGTTTTATAATGCGAGAGCCTGAAAAAGAAGATTTTTATGCAGCAAATAATGGATTAGATGAGATTAAAAATATCATAAAAAATGGATTTTATGATATTGTAATACTTGATGAAATTAATATAGCTGTTCAATTAAAGCTAATAAGCATTGTTGATTTAATTGATATTATGGAAAATAAACCTGAAAACATAGAGCTTATTCTTACAGGTAGAGGCGCAGATGAAGAACTTATTAAAAGAGCTGATTTAGTTACAGAAATGAGAGAAATAAAACATTATTACAGGTCTGGTGTAATAGCTAGAACAGGAATTGAAAGATAAGCTAATAAAATATATAATAAAAACTAAATTATAATTATAAAAAAAATATTTTAAATATTTTTAAAATAAATATTAAAAAATTTTTAAATTCTTACCGGGGGTGAATTATATGGTTGATAATAGAATTGATAGCAAGAAAATATGTAAAAATATAGATCCAAAGTTAGTAGCATACATTGCAGGTGGAGCTGTTGCGGGTGGAATTGTTGGATACTTAATACACAAGGTTGGTATAAAAAACATAGTAAAAATTTTAAAAGAAAAAAATATTATATCTCCAGGTATAGGAGATTTTATAAAAGATTTTGACTTTAAGCCTTTTACTTCAAAAGATTCCAAAGATTTTGAAGATTTAGAGGAAGATTAAATTCTCTTTGTAATAATTCTTCTTGCGCTTTAACTCATTAATATAGGCTTTTAGCAGTTTTAATCTAAAGCCACTACATACTTTTGAATTTTAGCCATAACTATTTATGCCTTGTATTTATATAAATATTTATTAATATATACAAAGCAGATACATTCATTTTTAAATTTAATTATTTAAAAATTTATGAAAAATTAACTATTTTAACTATTTTATATTTTATTTAATTTTTTACTGGTTTTGTGGAGGTTGCTGCTCTTGTGGCGGAACAACTTGATTACTTTGTCCTCTTGGCTTTTTTCTAATAACCATAAAGTAATAAACAAGCCCTGCAACTCCATTAAGACCAACTGCCCAGCTAACTAGTAAAATTATAAGCCATGTTGTTTTTGAACTCTCAGTTGCATTAGGAAACTCTTCATTTTTTCTTTGTGCACAATCCACGATAGCAATAACCCAAAAAACAAAAAGAGCTAAAGCTATAAGCCCAAAAATTACCCAAAAGCAAATCATAAACCATACTAAACCACCAAAGGCTGTAGCTACAGCTGCATCTTCTGCTCTTGCAATTAACATATAATGCCTCCTTTTTTATTAGTATTTTTCTTATTTTTTTTCTTATTGTTATTTATTATATATTATATTCTCAAAATTATTCTTACAATTATTATCTTTTCACGATTATTTTCTTTGTTCTGAGAATTATTTTCAAAATTGTTTTATTTTTTTATTATATATTTTTATTTTAATTTATAATTTTTTATAATGCATTTATTTTTATTATTTTTGTTAGTTATTTTATTACTTAATTTATTTGGTAATTACTGTTTCAAAGTAGCAGACTCAAACCATAAACCAGCAAGTAGCATCTTGCCATTTTCATTTTTAAATACAAACTGAACTGATACATTTCCTTTGGCTTCTTTGGAGTATTTACATGTATAAAATACACTAGTATAGCCTTTTTCAGTTAATGTTCTGCTAAATTTTAATGTTCCTTGTTGGTACTGGCCAATTTTATCTATTAACTTTTTACAAACTCCATTTATAAAAGCATCCTTTTCTGTTGTATAAGCTTTTGTTGTTTTTGGATCAACTAATTTTTTTAATGACTCCTTGAATTCTGAATTAAAATAAGATGAAATTGAATCATAATCATTATTATTTATTGCTATTAATACTTTCTCAGCAATTTGTGCTGAATAATCAGGCTCAACAGTTCCTCGTTGAGCACAACCTGAAGCTAATGTGACAAACAAAAATATAGATAATATACAAGTACATAAAATTATAAATCTTTTTATTAATAATGATTTGCTTGAATCTTTACGAAAATAATTTCCGCCTTTTATTTTTATTTTCATTTCTTCTCCAATAATTTTTTCTTCTTTTTTCTTATTATCTTTTATTATTTATTATTTTATAGAATTATAAATATTTATATATATCATTCTTATGTCAATCATATAATTTTTTTAACAACCATGCCATATTTTGCCCTAAATTCTTTAAAGTTTCTACTCCTTCTTTATCATTTAAAACTTCTCCTTTTGCATTTGCAAATACTATATTCCAATAAGTTGATGATGGAATTATGCATTGATTTAATAAAAATAAATTATTTATCTCATTTAAAACATTTGTTGATCCAGCTCTTCTTGCAATAGCAATTCCTGAAGCAACTTTTCTTTTAAGTTTAAATCCTCCTGCACGAGCACAATAACCTACTCTATCAATAAAAGCTTTTACTTGAGGTGTTACTGAACCAAAATAAGTAGGGCTTCCAATTATTAACCCTTCTGCTTCATAAATTTTTTCAAGTGATTCATTAATTAAATCATCTTTAATAGCACAAAATCCATCAGCTTTTTTCTTGCATATAAGACAAACATCACATCCTTTAATTTGTTCGCTTCCAATTTGGATTAGTTCCGTTTTTATCCCTTCATTTTTTAATTCATCTAACACTAAATTTATAGAAGTAAAAGTATTACCATCTTTTCTTGGACTACCATTAAAAGCAACCACTTTCATTAAAATTACCTCCTCTTTAAATATTTAAAATCTACATTCTCTATATTTTAATATTTCTACATTTTTTATATATATTTTTTATAATTTAACCTATTTAATAAATTAAATTTATAAAGAATTTATAAAGTAATTCAATATATAAAAAATTATAAATAGACTCTTGGAATTCTATCACCAATCATACAAACAATTTCATAACTAATAGTTCCAATTAAATCTGCAAGTTCATTTGCAGTTAAAATTTTTTTATTATCTTTACTGCTTTGTCCAATAAGAATTACTTCGTCTCCAACTTTTGCATCATGGGCACCATCACAATCTGTTAAATCTACCATTATTTGATCCATTGTAACCCTACCAACAACTGGAGCAAAGCATCCATTATAAATTACACTTGATTTATTAGAAAAATTCCATGAATATCCATCAGCATACCCTATTGGGATAGTCGCTATTATACTATCTCTTTTTGTTGTAAAAGTGGCACAATATGAAATACTCTCACCCTTATTTACTTTTTTTATAAAAGAAATTTTAGCTTTAAGACTTAGTACAGGTTTCAAACTACTAATAAATTGGGAAGCATTTTTATCACAAAATTTAATATAATTACTCTCAAAGGGATTTATTCCATAAATTATAATCCCTAGTCTTACCATATCAAGATGCATATAAGGATATCTAATAAAAGCAGCACTATTAACACAATGATAATTTTTTATATTTTTATTTATCTTTTTTAGTTCTGAAATTATTTTATTAAATCTTGACCATTGCAAAATTGTATAAGAATCATCTTCTTTTGAAGCACAAGCAAAATGAGTAAAAACTCCATCAATTTCTAAATTTGGCAATTCACTTATAATATTAATGCTTTTAATTGCCTCGTTATAATTTATTCCAATTCTATTCATGCCAGTATCAATTTTAATATGTACTTTTGCTTTTTTATTAATTTGCTTGCTTAATTCTGAAATTAGATTTGCACTTTCAAGAGAAGTTACTGATAAAGTTATATCATTGATTACAGCATCTTTTATTTTTTCAGGTGAATGCGAACCTAAACACAAAATAGGTGCATTTATTCCGCCTTGTCGAAGACGCATTCCTTCTTGAACAAGAGCAACACCAAGCCAATCTGCACCAGACTTAATTGCATTTTTAGAAATCTCAATTAAACCATGTCCATATGCATTTGCCTTAACAACTGCCATTATTTTTGGCTTTGTTTGGCTCGAAAAGTTTAAAGAACTTTTATAAGAACTACTTGCATTATTTAAATTATCTAAATTATTTAAATAATCTTTAATTAATTTTAAATTATGTGAAAGATTATTTAGGCTTATTTCAACCCAGGCAAACCTATTACTAGGAGAATATATTTCGTTGTTATTTTGCATAAAATTTCTTTCTAAGTTTTCCCTAAGTTAAATTTCTTTATTTAAAACCATTGATTTTACAATGTCTGCTCTTGTTATAATACCTAAAATTTTCTTATCTTCTGATAATACTGGAATTCTATTAACCTTATTATCGACCATTAAATTAGCAACTTCATCAACAGGGGTTTCAGGAGAACATGAAATAACCTTTGATGACATTATTTCATTTACTTTTGTTGCAAGATGTTTTTTTAAATTATTTTTAAACTTATTTAAACTTTCAAGATAAATTATACTATCTAAAAGTTTAAAATATCTTGGAAAATGCAAATCTGTATCTTTAACAATTATATCTGCCTCAGTTACAATACCGATAACTTTACCTTCTTCATCAACTACGGGAACACCACTAATTTTATTATTTATTAATATATTAGAAAGTTCATCTATCGAAGCATCTTTATTAATAGTAATTACATTTTTTGTCATTATATCTTTTGCTAAAAGATCTGGCATTTTTGCCTCCTTTAATAAATGTAAAGTTAAGTTATTAAAAATTATATCTTTTTAACTTATCTTTTTATTTTATTTTATTTTTTACTTTAATTTTTAATATTTTATTTTTTTTAATATTTTATTTTTTCAATTTCTAAAAAAACTCGTTTTATGCCTTCAAGCAAATCCGTAGCTATTAAAGATGTCTTACTTGTTTTTTTACTAATAATATCAGAAGCAAGACCATGAATATAGGCGCCACAAACAGCTGCGCTCATCGTGTCCATACCTTGGCATAAGAGCGAACCAATAATTCCTGTTAAAATATCACCTGTTCCAGCTGTTGCTAAAGCAAAATCACCAGTAGGGTTTATAAAACTTAATCCTTCTTGGTTTGTTATTAAAGTACCTGAGCCTTTAAGCAAAGATACCACATTAAATTTTTTAGCAGTTTCTAAATTTATTTCAAATCTATTTTCATAACCTATATTTACACGTGATAATATTGATGCAAGTTCACCTGGGTGAGGGGTTATAACAACATGACTAAGATCATATAATTCTTCATCTTCTTTATCAATAGAAGATAATGCTTTAAGCCCATCAGCATCTAAGACAGTTGGCTTTTTTATTTTCTTTAATATTTCTTTAACAAGTTTTATTGTACTTGGGTTTTTTGAAATCCCTGGACCTATTGCAAGAGCATCATATCTATCAACTATAGCTAGAATCTCACTAAGAGCATTTAAATGAAGTGAACCTTCCTCAGTTTGCGCAACTGGTAATGTCATTGTTTCAGTCAGTTTGATTTCAAAAATGGTATTTAAATCCCACGGACAAACAAGAGTAACTATGCCTGCACCAGCTCTCATTGCTGCTTCACAAACCATTGTAGCAGCCCCTGTAAACCCTAATGAGCCTGCTATTACAAGCAACTTTCCAACGCTATGCTTGTAAGATTGAAATGTTCTTTCTGGTATCTTTTGTGCAACCCAATTAAGATTTGCTTCATAAATTCTTTCATATCCATTAAAGTATTTTTCAGGTATCCCTATATCTACAACATCAACTTGCCCTGCATAACTTGCGCCTGGATAATTAACAAGTCCTATTTTTTTGGCACTAAATGTAATTGTAAAATCTGCTTTTATGGCTACCCCAAGAATCTTACCATTATCTGAATCTATACCAGATGGAATATCTATAGAAAATATTTTCAAATTCTTATTTAATTTTTTAGCTTCATTTATATAAGTTATAATGTCTTTTGCAATTCCATATATTTCATTATCATGAATGCCTGTGCCAAAAATTCCATCTACTACAAAATCAGAATTGACAAGACTTTCTTTGAAAATTTCTATATCTTTCTTGGAATTTTCATTAATAAAATTTATATTTAAATTATCATAATTATATTCATCCTTTAATTTAATTAATTCGTTAAAATAATAAGTGCTATCGCTTGAAAATTTTTGCTTAGGTGACAAGCAAAAAACACTTACCTTAAAATTTTGTTTTACCAAATTTATAGCACATACAAATCCATCTCCTCCATTATTTCCTCCCCCACACACTATAATTGCCTTTATTTTATTTAATGCTGATTGCTTAATTGGATATTTTTTAATTTCAATATCATCAATAAAAAATGGCCCTTCATTATTTATAGTTTGTTCATAATAAGAAGTTATAAAATCAGAAACTTTCGTGCCAGCATTATTCATTAACCATTTTGAATCTATTCCATCCTCAATACATTTTTTATCAATTTCAGCAATATGACTTCCTTTAATTATTTTATTAATATCTTTTAAATTTAATAAATCCATAAAACATCACTTACTTTATTTTTATTTTTATTTTTTATTTCTATTTCGGTTTTTATTTTTGTTTTTTATTTTTATTATTGTTTTCTATATTTTAATATTTTTATTTTATTTTTTTTAAATTATTTCTTTTTAAATTTAATAATAATTTAAAAATACAGGATATTAATTTAAAAAATAATTATAGCACATAATGAATTATTATTTATTTTACTTTATTTTTTCGTCAAAGAAATTGCATAAGCTACACAATAATTTTTCGTAGAAGATAAGGAAATTCTTATTTGCACTATATTATTAGCTAAAAAATATAAAAGAGATTTGCCAAATACATTTACATATGGAAGACCAGAATCACTGTTTATTATTTCTATTTCATTAAAAAAAAGGAGCCTTCCAAGTCCAACATTTACACTTTTAGCAACTGCTTCTTTTGCAGCAAATCTTGAAGCATAACTTTGATATTTATTTATTTTTTTTAACTCGCAGTATTTTATCTCGTTATCAGTATAAATTTTTTGTAAGAATTTAGGATATTTATTAATTGCTTCTTTTATCCTAATGGTTTCTATCAAATCAGTACCTATTCCAAAAATTTCAAATTTATTATTACTTTCTTCAATATTTATAATTTGTGTCATTATTCTTAAATAAATTTATTGTTAATTATTAAAATTATTAATTTTATCAATCTTATTATAATTTTAATAAATATTTTAATATTTAATACATTATATTATCAAAACAAAACTTATTTAAAAATATTTTTAGTTTTTCCAGATACTTATTTTTTCGTAATTATTACTATCCTATTTTAGAAAAAAGTTTTATAAAAATAATTTGCAGTTAGCCATAAAAATTAGAAATATGTTTGTCACGGGGACGTTGTCACGGTTGTCACGGGGACGTATAATTTGACATAACATATCAGTGTCATAGTGTCACGGGGACGTATAATTTGACATAACATATCAGTGTCATAGTGACGTTGTCACAGAGACGTTTAATTTGACATAATATATCAGTTTCTAAGCAATTACTATGATAGTGAAAATAGAGAAAGCTTAAAAAATTTAATATTAAAAATATATAAAAACTATTGACATTTGGATTTCTCAATAATAATATATACCTATACCTGAGGTATAGGTAATTATTATTTATTATTATTAATAATTATTATTAATTATTATTAATTATTAATTATTTTTTAATAAAAGATTAAACATTTAAAAAATAAAAAATTAACTTAAAAAGGAAAGGAATATAAGAATAATGAAATATCAAATAGAAATAAAAGGTATGCATTGCATGGGATGTAGTAATCTTATAAAAATAAGCCTTGAAGAAGCTGGGCTAGTTAATGTTGATGTAAATATTGATAAAAATACAGCTATCTTTGAAAGTAATTTAAATGACATACATAAAATTAAATTAATACTTAATAAAATTTTTAAAGAATTACCAAGTTATTCTTATGATAATATTAAAATAATTTAAGAAATAACAAAACAAAAAATTTTTTATGGAGTTAATTTTTTTTAAAAATTAAATTATTAAAAAAGTAATCAAACAATTTTTTTATATAGACAATAAAATAAAAATAATTTTAAAAATTTAAAAATAAAATGGAAAATAAAATTGAAAAAGTAACAGTTCCAATTAAGGGAATGCATTGTGCAAGTTGTGCTTTAGTGATCGAAAAGACTTTAAAAAAAACTGAGGGTGTAAAAGAAGTCAAAGTAAATTACGGTACAGAGAAAGCAACAATAGAATTTGATAAAGATAAGGTTTCGCTTTCAAAAATGAGTGATTCAATTAAACCTTTTGGATATGAGTTTATTGAAAATGAATTGCTTAAAAAATCCACTCAAGAATCAACAAATAAAGATAATGATAATTTTTTTAAACAAAAAATAAATCTTGCTAAAAATCAAAAACTTTTAGAATTAAAGGACCAAAAAATAAAAATTCAATTTGCCTTACCCATGGCAATAATTGTTTTTATTTTTATGATGTGGGAAATAGCATCAAAAAATATATCTTGGTTTCCGCCATTTTTTATTTCCCATGAAATTTACTCAGCAATTTTATTAATAATATCAACAATAATTTTATTTTGGATAGGAAGACCTTTTTTATTAGGTATAGTTAAATTTATAAAATATAGAGCAGCAAATATGGATACCCTCGTTGGAATTGGATCATTTACTGCATATATTTATAGTGCATTTATTGTTTTGTTTCCTCAAGTTAGAATTTCTTTAAGATTACCTGAAAGCAATTACTTCGATGTTGTAATAATCGTAATCGGATTTGTTTCTTTTGGAAAATATCTTGAAGCAAGATCGAAATTAAAAACTGGAGAAGCAATTGAACAACTTATGAACCTTCAAGCAAAGACTGCCCTTGTTGAGCGAGATGGAGTAGAAATAGAGATTCCAGTTGAACAAGTCCTATTAAATGATATAGTAATTGTAAAACCTGGTAGTAAAATTCCTGTTGATGGTGAAATAATTGAAGGTAAATCATCAATTGATGAATCTATGGTTACTGGTGAATCAATCCCTGTCGATAAAGAAAAAGGTGATAAAGTAATTGGCGGTACCATAAATAAACAAGGTAGCTTTAAATTTTTAGCAACAAAGATTGGTTCAGACACACTTCTTTCCAATATAATAAAAATGGTTGAAGAAGCACAGGGATCAAGAGCGCCTATACAACGAATAGCTGACAAAGTCTCAGGAATTTTTATCCCAATAGTGCTAAGTATTGCAGCAGCTACATTGGTTGGCTGGTTAGCAGTTGGCAGTTATTTTATGCCTTTTAGTAATGCTTTAACATACGCATTACTTAATTTTGTTGGAGTTCTTGCTATCGCATGTCCATGTGCTCTTGGACTTGCTACGCCAACTGCAATAATTGTTGGAGTTGGTAAAGGTGCTCAAAATGGTATCCTTATTAAGAATGCTGAAAGTTTGGAAAAACTGCATAAAATAAATACAGTTGTAGTTGATAAAACTGGTACAATTACTAAAGGAAAACCTGAAGTAACAGATATTATTTTGGCTAACTCATCTAATGATACTAATTACGTCTTTTCTTTATTTGCTTCTCTAGAAAAATACTCTGAACACCCTCTTGCAGTTGCAGTGGTTGAAAAAGCAAATGAAGAAAATATCGGATTTTTAAAAGTCGATGATTTTGAAATTATAGAAGGTAAAGGCCTTAAAGGTACAATTAATGGAGTACAGTACTATGCAGGAAACTTGAAGTTAATGGAAGAACTCAATATCAATTACGATACTGCGCTTATCAACAACCTGGCAAAACAGGGTAAAACACCTGTTATTTTTGCAAATAATAAAGAAGTTATAGCTACTATAGCTATTGCAGACACTATAAAAGATTCCAGTATTGAAGCGGTTAAACAGCTACATAATCTTGGTATAAAAATTGTATTACTAACAGGTGACAATATGAATACAGCAAAATTTATTGCTCAACAAGTGAAAATCGATAAAATCTTTGCAGAGGTTCTTCCAAAAGATAAAGCCGACAAGATTAAAGAACTGCAATCACAGGGATTAATAGTAGCAATGGCTGGTGATGGCATTAATGATGCACCTGCTCTTGTTCAATCTGACGTAGGAATTGCAATGGGCACTGGTACAGATATTGCCATAGAATCAGCTGATATTACCTTATTGGGTGGTGATATATTAAAAATTCCAAAAGCAATAAAACTTTCAAAACAAACAATAACTGTAATAAAACAAAATTTGTTCTGGGCATTTATTTATAATATTATTGGTATTCCACTTGCTGCTGGAGTTTTTTTCCCATTTTTTGGTTTACTTTTAAATCCTGCTTTTGCAGGACTTGCAATGGCTTTAAGTAGTGTATCTGTAGTTACAAATTCTTTAAGATTAAAGTTAATAAAATTATAAAAATAATAATTATTTATAAATTGATTATCAATGTAAATAAAAATAAAAGTTATTTTATTTATTTTATGACTTATCTTGTAATTTATTTAAATTAATACTAACTAAAAATGCTATTTTTTATAATTAAAACCAAATTTTAATAAAATTATATTAATAAATATATTCATTAATACTAATATACTAATAATTTCTAAATTAAAAAAATAATAGAAAAGGAATGTGATTAAAAATGATTGATCAGAAAAAAAACAAAACTATTACAAAAAAAGACTCCTTAATTAATTTTAAAAAATCAAAAAGTCTTCTTGAGAAAATAATAAAAATGGTTGAAGAAGATAAATATTGTATTGATATAATGCAGCAAAATCTTGCAGTAATAGGAATGTTAAAAGCTGCACATCAAATACTAATGGAAAATCATCTTAGGAGTTGCTTCACAGAAGCGATGGAATCCAATAAAGATGAGAGAAAATTTGAAATGATTGAGGAGATTCTCAAGGTTACTAAGCTTGTAAATAGATAAAAATTCTTAATGTTGATTTTAAAAAAACCCTTTTCCTTAACACTCTCTCAACGGAACCACTTTTTCACATTTGGAAAAGGTTTAAATGAAATATACAAATATTGACTTAATTATTCTACTGTAACACTTTTTGCTAAATTTCTTGGCTGGTCAACATTTCTACCTAAATTTTTTGCAATATAATAAGCAAGTAATTGAAGAGGTATAACAGTTAAAATACCGTATAATTCTTCTATTGTTTGAGGAACATAAAAAACAAAGTCAGAATATTTTTTAATTTGGGTATCCCCTTCAGTTGCAATAGTAAAAATTGTGGCATTTCGGGCTTTTACTTCTTCAATATTGCTTAGCATTTTTTCATAAACAAAATCCTTGGGAACAATGCCAACAACCGTTGTATTTGAATCAGTTAAAGCTATTGGTCCATGTTTCATTTCGCCGCCAGCATAACCTTCCGCATGTATATATGAAATTTCTTTTAGCTTTAAAGCACCTTCCAAAGCAATTGGTAGTCCAAATATCCTTCCAAGAAATAAAAATGTTCTATATTTATAAAGATGGTCTGCTATCTTTTTAATTTTATTAGCATCATTTAATATTAATTGTATCTTATTTGGAATAAATTCTAATTCTTCTACAATTTTTGCATATCTTTCATTATCAATATTGCCTGTTATTTTACCAAAATATAGACTCATTAAATACATCACAATTATTTGAGCAGTAAAAGTTTTTGTAGCACAAACTCCAATTTCGGGACCAGCATGGGTATAAATAACAGAATCTGATTCTCTTGCTACGGTGCTACCTACGACATTAGTAATTGCTACAATTTTTGCTCCCTTTGATTTTGCTTCTCTTATTGCTGCTAGGGTATCTATGGTCTCTCCTGATTGAGTTATAGCTATAAATAAACAATTTTTCTCAACTATAGGATTTTTATATCTATATTCAGATGAAACTTCAACTTCAACAGGAATTCGTGCCCATCTTTCAATAAGCTGCTTGCCAAGTAAAGCAGCATGAGAAGATGTTCCGCAAGCAATAATTTGTATCTTATTTAAATTTCTAATCTGATCTTCAGTCATATTTAATTCTTCAAATTGCAGATTGCCTTCAACCAACCTTCCTCTCATTGTTTCTTTTATACCGAAAGGCTGCTCAAATATCTCTTTTAGCATAAAGTCTTCGTATCCTGATTTTTCAGCACTTGTAATTGACCAATTTACTTTAAATGAATCTCTTTGAATTAATTTTCCATCAATGTCAAAAATTTCAATACTATCTTTTTTAATTCTGACAGTTTCATAATCATTTACTATAATAAAATTTCTTGTATGTTCTAGTACTGCAGGCATATCTGAAGCTATGAAATTTCCGTCTTTCCCTACGCCAATAATAAGTGGGCTTGCAATTCTAGCTGCTATTATTTCATCAGGAAAGTCTGTATTTAATGCAACAATTGCGCCTGAACCTTTAATTTTTTTGATAAGTTTTTGCATTGCTAAAAGAAAATCACCATCAGCATATTCTTCCAAAAGATGTGGTAAAACCTCTGTATCAGTTTCTGAAATAAATTTATGCCCTCTTTGAATTAATTCTTCTTTAAGTTCTGCATAATTTTCAATTATGCCATTATGAACTACAACTATTTTACCGGTGCAATCAGAATGAGGGTGAGCATTAATTTGAGTTGGTGCACCATGAGTTGCCCATCTCGTGTGCCCTATTCCAATATGGCTGTCAAAATTTTGTCCCTGCAGTAATTCTTCCAGATCCTTTATTTTACCTGCCTGCTTTGCAATCATTATCTTAATTGCTGAATTATTCACTGCCTCATTACCAATTAATTCAGCCAATTCATCTTTATTTTTATTATTATCTTTATTTTGGATTTTATTTCCTTCTTTATCTTGTTTTTCTCTATCTATAATTTTTTCATTTTGAATTAAAATTGCTATACCAGCAGAATCATAGCCACGGTATTCAAGCCTTTTAAGACCATTAAGTATAATATCCTTACAATATTTATCTCCAATATATGCAATAATTCCACACATTATTACTCCTGTAATCTAAATTTTATAAAACGTAAAAAGCAATTTCAGATAAAGGTAAATATTTTAATAGTTAATATATTAATTTGGAAATATTTATAGATATGATATCAGATTTTTAAAAAATTCTAAAAATAATTTAATTATTATTTACAATCATAATCTCTATTTATAAATAAGAATTATAAAAATAAGAATAAAACAATTTATAAATAAATAAATAAATAAGAAATGATTAAGATTTTTAATCAATAGAAATTAATATTAATTAATCTTTTATTAAAATACCCGAAGACGTTGAATTTGCAGGGATATTTCCAATTTCATTAAAAGCTTGGGTTCTCTTTAAATCAGTAACTAATTTTATTCTATCTGCTCTATGAAGTGCTACATAATATTCAATGGGCGTTCCATCGGTTAAATAGCTTATGCTTTCGATATATAATAATGGAGAACCTTTTTTTATATTTAACAACTTTGATTCATCATTTTTTGCAATTGTTGCTTCTATAAACCTTCTGCCTCTATCAATTTTTAAATTATATTTACCTTCTATAAAACTATAAAGAGATTTAGATGTTAAATCCTCATTTAAAAGATCGGGGCATATTTTAAAGGGTAAGTAAGTTCTATCTAAAACTATTGGCTCATCATTTAACTTTCTTAATCTATAAATAGTAATTACATCTTCATCTAATTTTAAATTCAAGTTTTCAGCTATTTTTTTCGTAGGTTTAATTTTTTCCTGGCGAAGAATCTCATTTTTTACATTATAGCCACGGGCTGTCATATCTTCAAAAAAGCCTCTTAGGCTTTGCACAAGGTTTTCACTTATTTTTGGCTCTGCTACAAAAGTACCTTTAGCTTTTTTCTTAATAAGATAACCTTCATTTACAAGTTCCTGATAAGCTTGTCTAGTTACAGTCCTACTTATATCAAATAATTCACAAATTTTAATTTCGGGAATTACTTGCTGGCCTGGTTTCCAACGCCCCGACTCTATTTCATCAATAATATATTGTTTTAATTGAAAATAATAAGGAATTTTACTATTTTTATCTATTTTAAAACTTTTATCTAATTCAACATTATTCTTCATAATTAATTTTAATATTATTACTATTAAAAAATTTAAAAAATTTTATCTTTAATACAAGAATAATAAACTATTTTAATATTACAATATAATAAACTATTTTAATTTAATTATTAATATTTTTTAAAAAGAAAATTTAAAATATTATATTTAAATTAAATCCCAGTTACTTGTAAATCAAAAACTTTTGATATAATGTTTTCTATTTCAACTAATCTTTTACCTTCAACAATACAATTATGATGAGAATAAAAAGCATTCATTAATTTATAACCGTTTGCAACTTTTACAAGTGCACCATTTCTACAATCACTTCCAGGATATTGGACATATCTTTCAATTACTCCTTCAACTGCCATAAGCTTTGTTAAAGTTGGATCTAACTTTGTAAGAGTTATATCTCCTTCTGGCATTCTTGCATCAATAGCAGTTGCATTATCATTAACAATGGCAAGTACTTTTGGTCTTAATACCCATGAAGAACAAAATGACTGAGGAACGACCCCAAAATACCCACAATGTACAATAAGGCTATAATTTTGTGGATCTTTTACTTCAGGAAATTTATCTATCTTTTCATGTTTAAGTGCTGCAAGTCCCATCAAGAAAGGATAAATATTGCTCATCATAACAGGGGCATCTAAAGATTTATTAATTATATAATTTGTAAGAAGAGAACTTGTATCAGCTTCGCAAGCCCACATCATTTTCTTCTCTTCATATAGTAAATTCCATGCAAGACAAGGGGTTGAATCTGAATAAAATGATTCATTAAGACAGTTTATTCCAACACCCTTTATATCTGAATCTTTTTCGATTTCCTCTTTTACAGCCATGTAAATTTTTATGGCACTGTTTAATGCTTTTTCGGAAACATCTTCAGTATTTATATCTAAATTTAATAAAACTTTTTTTGCTTCACTATCAGGAATTTCTTTTGCTTTTGCACCTAATTCTTTAAAGCTCTTCTTTATTAAGGAAATTCCAAATTTATCCTTCATTTTATTTATATATTGGTCTTCCCACCAATAAAATCTTTTAAATATCTCTGCCTGCATCCCCCCTGTCCCAGGATTATCTTGAAACACTAAAAATTTTGTTTTTTTCATTTCTTTTTTTAATGCAAGGCTTTTACAAATTTTTTTTGTAAGATCCAAATTATATGGCGCAAAAACTTTTATTCCTTCTGATTGCATAAAAGCAACAATTTCCCAATCCCACATATTAACAGTTCCAAAATCTGAAGTGGCTACAATTATAGGAACTTTTATTTCTTTTATTTCATTTATTTGTTTAAAAGCATCACCCAGCAACTGAGGAAAAATTACTGCATCCGCTTCAGGAATATTTTTGCCAATGGGAATAGGATCTTGTATTTCAGCATAATCTATTAAAAGATTTCGTAAATTTTGTAATTGTTTTTCAAAGTCCTCATCTTTACCTGATTTAAAATATAAAGGGATAAGCTTTGCTTTCATAAATTTCTCCAATTTTAATTTTAAAAAAATTATAATAACTCTTTAATAATTTATTACAATATTTTAATAAATTATTCTTCTTTATCAATCTATATTAAATTTTAATAATTATTAATTAATTTTTATTTTAAACTATTTGCTATATTTTTTAAAGTTTTAACGCTTTTAGCAACAGCTGCATCCTCATCATTATTATAATCAGGATGAAGATAATCAATTTCAACAGCTAAAAATCCTTCATATCCAGCATCTTTTAATAATTGCGCAAGTTTTTGATTATCTACTAATCCATCTCCAACTGGAGTGCAAGCAAAGAAATGCCAACTGCTAACAGGTTGTCCCTTTTGAGGCTTTAAGTCCTTAACATGAGTAGCAAAAGTATATTTTGCTAATTTTTCCATTCCTTCTATAGGATCTGCGAGTACACGCATAAAATTACCTGTATCAAAATTTATTCCAAAATTTGGAGAATTAACATTATGAATGATTTGAAGCATTTCATCTGGATTAAAATCTATATGATTTTCATCAGCTAACTTAATTCCATATTTTTCTGCAACTTTTACTGCTTCTGAAAACATCTCTGATAATCTTTCAATTTGTGGAGCATGAGGCTCAAATCTAAACATAAGACTACTCCCAACTACCCTCATAACTTTTGCTCCAATTGCCTTTGCATGATCGATGTGTTCAATCATTTCCTCATAAGCTTTTTTATTCTTTCCCCCTTCTAATCCATCTGGATGTCCCCATGCATATACTCTATCAAGATTATATTTATCAAGCATATCTTTTATTTCACCTAAATAAGCATCATCAAATCTAGGTATAAAACAAGATTCTAAAGATACCCCATCTACTTCAAGCTCATGTGCTCTTTTAATGAAGTCTTCTAATGTCATACTTTTTGAAGGTTTTTCTTGATCATCATAAACTTCTCCAAAAAATCTATGATAACAATAACTATCAATTCCAACTTTCATTTTGCCCTCCTTAAAAATATTGAATATTTTTAATATTTTTATTTCAAGTAATTAATTTATAGCTATTTATATTTTATATTTTTTAAATTTTAAATAATTTTATAAAATTTTATGGTATTTCTTAAACAAATAAATTACTCATATACACAAAACTCTTTTTTACCTGTTTCAGATGATTTTATAATTGCGTCACTTATAACAGCATTTCTATACCCATCTTCAAAAGTTGCAATGTATGGTTCAACAGGCTTATTATTAATTACAGCTTCAGTCATATTGTAAACAATATGAACAAAAGTATTTTCCCATCCAATTATATGACCATGTGGCCACCATTTATCATAATATGGGTGATAAGATTCAGTAACATTTACACAGTGAAAGCCCTGAGTTTCTATCGGTGACTCATTTCTCCAGAAAACCCATAAATTATTCATATTTTCAAGATCCCACCAAATACTTCCATTTTCTGCGTTTATTTCAATAGTGTTATAATTTTTTCTTCCAGCGCAAAATCTTGAAGCTTCAATTGTCCCAATTGCACCATTCTCAAATTCAAGAACTGATGCTATAGCATCATCTACTTCAACTTTTTCTTTTGTTTTTGTTTGTTCATTATATCTTTCTTTTATAAAAGTTGCACTCGTAGCCATAACAGCTTTAATTTCTCCACATAAAAATCTTCCAAGATCAATTATATGCGAACCTAAATCACCAAGTGCGCCACTTCCACATTCATTCTTTTTCAATTTCCATATCATTGGAAAGTTTGGATCCATTATCCATTCTTGCAAATATCTAGCTCTATAATGATAAATTCTGCCAAGCTTTCCATCCATAATTAAATTTTTTATAAGAACAATAGCAGGAACTGTTCTGTAATTAAAACAGCAAATATTTTTAACACCAGCTTTTTTTATAAAATCTCTCATTTCTTTAGCTTCTTTAGAATTTCTCGCAAGCGGCTTTTCACAAATAATATTTTTACCAGCTTTTGCTGCTTCAATTGATATTTCAGCATGAAGATAATTTGGAGTTCCAATATCAACTACTTGTACTTTTTCATCTTTTATTACATCTTTCCAATTTGTTGTATATTTTTCATACCCATATCTTTTTGCAGATTCTTTTAGTGCTTCTTCGTGAACCCCACAAATAGTTACAAGCTTTGGGATTGCAGCTGGTGGCCAAAAAATATAAGGCATTTGTTTCCAAGCATTAGAATGAGCTTTTCCCATAAATGCTTGCCCAATCATGCCAATTCCAATTTCTGGGATATCTGCTTTAGCTTTTTCCTCACTTGTCATGGCAACAAATCCAACTTTTTTTTCTTCTGCCATATTATACCTCCTTGCTACCTTGCTAAATTAAATTTTTAAATATAACTTTGTAAAATCGAAAAACTTTTTATTTTTTTATTATTAATTAAACTTTTATTAAATTTTATTTTTATTATATTTATTCAAATATTTATATTTATATTTTTAACTTAACCAAAAAATTATTAATTTAAAAAAATAGAAAATTCTAAAATCAGCTAAACTTTATTAATTACGTACTTTTCGAATTATCTCTAGTGCCTTTGCAGCATTTTCTTCAATTGATTTATAATCTTTTTCTGCCATAGCTTTTTTACTAACAAGTTGTGACCCCATACCTATGCATGCCACACCTGCTTTAAACCATGCCTTTATATTTTCCTCATCGACTGATACTCCCCCTGTTGGCATTACTTTTGTCTTAGGACAAGGGCCAAGTAGAGCTTCAACAAATTTTGGACCACCGATAGTTGAACCAGGAAATATTTTTATAAGCTCAGCCCCAAATTCTTCAGCTTTTAATATTTCATTTACTGTTGCTGCGCCTGGAATATAAGGAATTCTTCTTAAATTACAAAGTCTTGCAATTTCTTCATTAAAACTTGGACCAACTATAAAATTTGCTCCATTTGCTATAAATAAAGCAGCAGTAGGAGCATCTATTATTGTGCCGGCTCCAATAATTAATTCTGGGAAAACTTCAGGGGCAATATTTATCAAGCTTGAAAATACTTCTAAGGCACCTTCTCCTCTATTTGTAAATTCAAGAACATGACAACCTGCATTAGCTAATGCTCTTGCAATGTTTTTAGCCTCTTCTTTATCTTTGTTATAAAAAAGAGGAATCATACCATCTTTAAAAATATTATTATAAACAGTTAATCTATCAAATCTTGCCATAAAACCACCTCATTTTTTTATTTTTTTTATTTATTTTTTAAATATTATTTTTTTTACATTATTACTTTATTATTATTTTTTAATTTATCTAATGCTATCAGCAATCTTTTTTAACTTTTCAAATAATTCATCTGTTAGTTCTAAATGAAGAGCCTGGAAAATTACCTGAGTCCATCCATGAATAAAATAAATCCAACCATCCTCAACTTTTACTCCTCTTGTTTTTACCTGCGCCTCAGCTTGGTGTAAAAAGTCAAGTTCTCCCCTATAATTAAATTCCCAAGCCCAGCCATTTTTTGGAAATAAACCTTGATCAGTTACTGGGGAGCCAGGGGTATCTTTACCCATCCCCGTAGCATTTATAACTATACTGTATTCTGGAAGAGCGCCCATGATTTCATCATTTACTTTTGGATCTTGATTGCATATATATTCAAACTTTATGTCTGTCCCTACTTTTTCAACTATTGATTTTAGGTGGTCCAATCTCGGCTGACTCCTATTAACAACAGTAATTTTTTTAGGTTTATCTCCCTTATCTTTTTTATTTATTAGGTGAAGTACTGTTGCAATACTCGAACCTCCAGCACCAAAAATTAATATCTCAGCATTATTATTCTCAAAATAATTCTTTTTAATGAAATAATCATAACTAGCTCCAGCTGTTATCGGATCTTTTGCATGTCCTTCTAATCTACCTTCATTTTTAGAAATACATGAAATTTCATCAAGTAATTTTGCATAAGGGTCAAAATAGTCAAACATATCTTTTGCAGCAGCATATAAATCCATTTTATGAGTAGTAACAAGAGCACCATAACAATTTTCATCATATTTTATTTGTGCTACAGCTTTCCTATAATTTTCAGGATCATCATGTATTTTCAAATCACAAGGATAAATTTTAATATCTGAATGTCCTAAAGCATCCATCCATAATGGGAAAAGCTTCATAATTGAAGATTTTGTTGTAGTAACTCCAATAAAATAAAAAGATTTACCTTCTTTTTTAATAATGTTATATTTTTTAGCTTCATCTTTTAACATTTTTTCTTCCCTTCTATAAAATTTTTAAATTAAAATTAATTTATATTTAATCTTTAAATATTATAAATTAATATTTATTAACTTCCTTATACTAATTTAGCTATATTATTTTTTTTAAATATTTAAATTTAAAACTTTCTAAATCTCTAATAAAAATAAATATATACTTATAAAAAATAATTATTTATGGTTCAATTACCGCAAATTTTGGTTTTTTACCTTTTAAAACTGCAATACATTCTTCTATAGAAATTCTTGTCATTTCATCAGATGCATTATCAGTTGCTGCACCCATATGAGGAGTAACAATAACTTGTTTTAATGTTAATAATTTATTATTAGCATCAGGCGGTTCTTTTTTAAATGCATCAAGAGCTGCTGCTTTAACCTTGCCGCTCACCAAGCTATCATATAATGCATCTTCATCAATTAATTCACCTCTTGCAGTATTTATTATAATTACTCCTTCTTTTACTTTTTCTAAATTTTCTTTGTTAATAATATTTATAGTTTCCGGAGTAACTGGAGCATGAAGAGAAATAAAATCAGATTTTTTAAAAAGATTTTCAAGGCTTACTTGTTCTACATTATATTTTAAAGCAAATTCTTTATCAAAATAAATATCATAAGCTAATATTTTCATCTCAAATAATGAAAGTCTTTTAGCTAACTCCTTACCAATACTGCCAAATCCAATTATCCCAAAAGTTTTATTACGTAAAGATATCCCTGAAAGTCTAGGCCATCCACCCTTTTTTGTTTCTATATCCGCTGTAATAATATTTCTAGCAGCAGCTATTGCAAGACCAATAGTTAGCTCTGCTACTGATACTGAGTTTGCACCAGGAGTATTTGTTACATATATGCCTGCTTTTTTTGCTGCTTCTAAATCTACTTTATCAACACCAGTGCCATATCTTGCTATTATTTTTAAATTTTTTGCATTTTCAATAACCTTGCTCGTTATTTCATCAAGACCTGCTATCATTGCATCAAATTTTCCAATAATAGGAATTAAATCTTCTTCTTTTAAAGGTTTGCCAGTTGTGTTATAAATTACCTCACCAACCTCATCTTCAAGATTCTTTGCAAGATTTTTATTATATCTTGCAAAGCTGGTTGGAGTAACTAAAACTTTACATTCTTTTAAATTCTTAAATACTATATTTTTATCTAGCATAATTGTTAATATCCTTTATTTATTTTTTTACAACATATTATTTATTCTTCTTTTTTACTTTTAACAAATCTTTTACTTAATTTTTTTATTAAATTATTTCCATTTTGGATTATCAATTATTTTTGGCTTTCCATTTTCTTCTACAATTAACTTTCTAAAACCCTTAGTTTCTATTGTTGCATAATCATGCCCTGCATTTGCAGGATATGCAAATATGGTAACTAAATCCTCATCACTTTTAATATTAATTGAACGATGTGCCCATCTACCTGGAACATACAAAACTGTATTTGGAAGCAATTCTTCTGCAGCCCAATCTCCCTCAGGATTTTCCATCATCATATAACCATGACCTTTTACGCAATAATAAAATTCTGCTGTATCAAGAACTAAGTGAAAATGTCCTTTTGTCATAAAATATTCATTTCCAACCTTCCCAGGATGAACAATTGACATCCCTTGTAAAAGCTCTCCTTCAACCTCTGGAGCAAATTTTTCATAAACTTCATATAAAACACAATCTTCTTTTTTAAGCATTTCTTCATAAGCTTTTTCATCCATATATTGCCCCTTCATAGAAGACAACTTCCTAACAATATGATTATCTGGATTGGATATCTCCTCTTTTTCTATGTCTACCTTATAAGTAAAAGGTTTAAAATTTTTGTTATCATCCATTTATTATCCTTTCAATTTTTTTATAATGTAATTTTTATGCTTTATAATTTTTCTAATTTTATTAAATAAATTTTTTTATTTCTTTTTCTGGCTTTAAAGTTATTTTATTATTTTATATTTTTTACTAATTTTATTTCTTAATAAAAATTAGATACAAAAATTTTAAAATAATTTCACTTTGTTTAATTAGTTTTATTTACACTAAAAAAATTTGCTGCATTCTTTCCAATTATCTTATCGATTGCTTCTAACTTTAAATTTTTAGCTAAAGCAGTATTTTTAATATTATTAAAAAACCCAAAATAACCATTATTTGCTACAAACTTTTCCCACATTACATTATCAGCAATATCTGTTCCTATCATGATTGATTCTTCAAAGCCTTCATTAAGCATTTTTTGGATTAATTGCCAAACATTCTCTTCTGGTTTATATTTTTCTCTTAAAAAAGTATCATATTCAAGAAAATACCCATTTTTTGCTAATTCTTTGTGTAAATTAAAATCATTTCTTTTATCCATATGACATAATACAACTTTTGATGGATTAACTTTTTTAGATTCTAAGTATTTTGTAAAATACTCAATATTTAAACCTTGCTCTGTATGAACCAATATAGGTATATTAGTTTCAATTGAGGTATAAATAGCAGCATCAGTCAATATTTTATATTGTGCATCATCAAAATTTCCAATAAATGGTATTTTAATAACTCCTGCTTTTACTTTAAATTCACTTTTAATTGTTTCTTGTAGTCCTTCCAAACATTCATTTAAAAAGAAATTTTGTGCTTCTTTTAAGTTCATTTGCCATATTTTTGAATTAGGAGGATAATACTGTCTTTTGTGAAAACCTGTAACGCAAATAATATTAATACCAGTTTTTAATGAAAATTCATATAACTTATTGCCATCTCTTCCACATTCATAAGGAGTACAATCAACCAAAGAACCATTTAGTTTCATCTTAAAATTAGTTAATTCTTCTAAGATTAAAGAAAAATTATTTACTTCTAAAATGGAATAATTATTTAATTCCGGAGTATAATTCTTAATCCAAACATGAGTATGAGCATCAACCATATTAAAGAATTTTTTCTTTATCAAACCCTTTACAGTAATTATAAATTCTTCTTTATGGTTAATATAATCTTTATTTATTTTATTTTTAATATTTTGATTTTCTTTCATTTTTATAAAATTTATAAAATCATTCATAAAACAATCTAAAGATTAACTAATAAAAAATAAAAAAATTTTAAAATTTAATTTCTAAAAAATACTTAAAAATAAAGTTATATATCAGGATAAAGTGTTTAATTTTTTAAAAATTAAATCTACATCATTTAAAAGTTCCTGATAAAAATCTGAATAATTCTTATATAAATTAACATATTCTTTTTGCGGCTTTAAAGTATAACTTATTTCATTAAACTTATTAGCAGTATTTTTTAAATCAGAAAACATGCCTGTTGCAAAACCTGCAAGTATTGCAGAGCCTAAAACTCCAAATTCTTCCCTTTTCAATTTAACATAAGGTAAATTTAAAACATTTGCTTTTAATTGATTCCAAAATTTACTTTTACTTCCTCCACCAATTACTCTTGCTTCTTTTACTTTTAAATCAGGTATTAAAGAGTTTTCAATTTTTAAGTAAATAAGGTACTCATAAGCTATTGCCTCTAATATTGATCTATATAAGTGTTCCTTCTTATGACGCCAAGTAAGACCTACCCAACTTCCTTTTAAATCAGCATTATTTGGACAAACCCTTCCGCCAAAATGAGGAATAAAAAATAATTTTTCAGAACCAGGTAGGACTTTTGAAGCTAGATTATCAAATATTTCATATTCATTGCCTTTGTAAAGATTAATATTAGCATCGGTATTTTTAATTATTTCATCTCTAAACCATCTTAAATCTAACCCACCACCATTTATATAAGCAATTGCATACCATAAATCTTCAACAACTGCCCTTGCGGTTAGTAACGTTTTATTTTTAACATCTGGCACATATTTATCAACACAAATCGAAAAAACAGATGCAGTACCAGCAACATCAAATATCATGCCTGATTCATTTATTGCTGCACCAAGAATATTAGCCGCTTGATCTCCACATCCAGCAGCTATTGGGATACCTTCTTTTAAACCTGTAAGTTTTGCTGTTTCTTTATTTACTTTACCAATAATGTCCCAAGGTTTAATTATTTTTGGTAATTTTTCTATTGGCAAATTAAACTCATGACATAAATCTTCAGACCATTTATTATTTAAAATATCAGCAAAACATGAAAAATGAATATAAGTATAATCAATAAAAGCATCTTTTGCTTTTAATCCTGCCATTTTACCAGCAACATAAGCTGATGGCATTATAAATTTTGAAATTTTTTTAAAAATATCAGGGTTTTTATTCATCCACCATAGCATTTTAGGCCCATGAGAAAAAGTTGGAGGTCCTCCTGATAGTAAAATTATTTTCTCTTTTTCTGAATTTAATACACTAATAAATTCCGAGCATCTTGTATCTAACCATGAATCATAAGGAATAATTGGTTGCCAATCATCATCAATTGCACATATACCCGCCATTTGCCCATCAATAGAAATACCAGAAATATTTTCTGATTTAAAAGAATCTAAATTTGAAGCTTTTAATATACAATCTTTTATAGTATCGATTGCAGAATAATAAATTTCATCCATATCTTGCTCAACAGCACCAACCTCTGGGTAATAAAGCTTTGATTCTTGAAATGATTCAGAAATAAGACTGCCATTTTGATCAAAAATTGCTGTTTTTGTACCACTTGTACCAATATCAATACCTATAAAATAATTATTGCTTTTCATTATTAACAACCTTTTATTTTAACTTTAAGCCTATAAATTTGTTTTAATTTTTTAAAAAGATAAAATTTAAAGAATTAAAAAATAAAAAACATTAAAAGATAATAGAAATTAAATTAAATAACAAACATTACTTTTAATACATCTTCTTTTTTTGCGTTTATAAATGCTTCTTCTGCTTGTGATAATGAATATCTTAAGCTTATTAATTTTTTTAAATCTATCTTTTTCGCTGCTATAAGTTCTATTGATTTACGATACTGCAATATACTTTGGCCAGTAGTTCCAGTTACAGTTATATGCTTATAATGAATTATATTAGATTTAAAATTAATAATATCTTGGCCTTTTGGAAGACCGCCAAAGAAAAGTATCCTACCTTGTCTTGATATAATATCTAAGCTTTCTTCTTGTGCTTGCTTTGATGGAGCAGTTATGATAATAACATCTGCTCCTCTACCATAACTATTTGCAATAATAAAATCTCTCAAATTTACTTTTTGGGGGTTAACAACTAAATCAGCACCAAACTTTAAAGCTTGCTCACTTCTAATATCACTAATTTCACTAACAATTATTTTTTGAGCCCCTCTTAATTTTGCCATCATTATATGTAAAATACCCATAGGACCAGCACCCATTATTAAAACAATATCTTTGGGACCAATTTCAACTGCCTCTGAACCGCAAAAAACTGTAGACAAGGGTTCTGCCAAAGAAGCTTCTTCAAAAGTAACATTATCTTGAAGAATACAAATATTGCCTTGTCTTATATATTCTTGTGGAATAACCATATATTCAGCAAAAGAACCATTTAAATTTATTCCGATGGCAGAATACTCTTCGCAATAATTGCTTTGACCAGAAACACACTGATCACAAATACCGCAACCAATATTTGGGGCTAATGATATCCTCATACCAGCTTCAAATTGTTTTATTTTTGAACCAACTTCAGCTATTTCTCCAGCAACCTCATGCCCTAAAATAATTTTTTTATCAAGGGGATTTTTGAAATGTCCAAATTCCTTAATTTTTAAATCTGTTGCACAAATTGATGTCGCTTTAACTTTTAATAATATTTCCTCAGGTTTAATTTTTGGGATAGGTATATCTTCAACTTGAATTTTGCCTTTGCCTTCATAAAATACTGCTAACATATAACTCCTAATTTAAACAAAAGACTTATTAATATTGTCTATAATCTATTTTTAATTTAAATATTAATTCTGCTATAAAACAAAAACTTAATTAAAATTATTTTAATTTTTTATATATTTATTATTATTTTATAATTTTTAAGTTGAAATTTATTTTATTTAATATATTTTTAATAATTTATAATATTTATATCATTTCTAACTTTTTTAAAGCTTATTATAATTTACTATCTGTTACTATAAATTTATTGTCGTTCCTTTTTTTATAGATTCATTTGCTGCAATTACTGCTTTAACAGCATTTTTTCCATCTTCTCCAGTTACAATTGGGGTTTTATTATTAAGAATACATTCAATAAAATGCCTATCTTCAGCAATATAAGCATCATGAAATCTTTTTTTCCAACTTAATACTTGTGGAGATACGCATCCCTTATTTCTTGTACATGTTATTGTTGTGTTCTCTTTTATATAACCTATAAAAATAACACCTTTGGTTCCAACAATTTCTACCCTTGCATCATAACCATAATCGCAAGGACAAACACTATCAATAACCCCAAAAACTTGATTACCCATAGTAGCTAATACTGTTGCATTATCATAAAAATCAGGAAATTCTCTTCCAATTTCAGGATTTTTTGAATTTTTTGCTACAGCATAAATTGTTTTATATTCTGAATCAGCCAACCATCTTATAGAATCAAAATCATGACTATTTACTTCTGCTAACATTCCATTACTATTTTTTATATCATAAGCCCATTTACCTGGAAGTCCAGGGCCTCTACCAACTGATTTTATAATTAAGGGTTGCCCTATTTCTCCCTCCATAAGTAATTGTTTACCATTTTTAAATCCTTCATCGAAACGCCTCATAAAACCTATCTGTAAGATAACATTTGCTTTTTTACATGCATCAATCATCTTGTCGCAATCTTCTAATGTTAAACTCATAGGTTTTTCACAAAATACATGCTTATTATTTGCAGCAGCAATTTCTGTATATTGTAAATGAGTAAATGTTGGTGTAGTTATTACAACAGCATCAAAATCTGTATTTTTTATTGCGTCTTCAAATTTTATAAAAGCTTTTGAGCTGTCAAGATTATACTTAAAAGCTAAATTTTGTGCTTTATTTAAATCTGTATCAAAAATTGATACTATTTCTGCATCAGGAATCGAAAACTTATAAACATCTCCATGTACTTCTCCTGCTCGACCAGCACCAACAAGACAAATTTTTACCTTATTCATAGACCTACCTTCTATAATTTTTTTACAAAAAATCGAACTTTTTATTAAATTAATAAATTATTTAAAATTTTAAAAAAGTTTTAATTTATTAATAAAAATAAATAAAATATTAAAAATTTAAAATTAAAAAATTTGACTATT
>Ga0078972_1006319_pt1 | contig 28364 bp, 26 predicted proteins | sample YelNatPaOPGAMG01_FD_67568 | JGI IMG/M metagenome (GOLD analysis project Ga0078972, IMG submission 67568) | Hot spring thermophilic microbial communities from Obsidian Pool, Yellowstone National Park, USA - OP-RAMG-01 (SPADES assembly) (version 2) | ecosystem: Environmental > Aquatic > Thermal...
GAATTTGCTGAGTATGAGGCACGGCTGAAAGAGGAGCTTGGCAAGATGAATTCAGCCCTTGAACGCAGCAAAGGAAAACTGCTGTCTGAAGAAGAGACCAGTGAAATGAAAAAATTATATCGCGGTATTGTAAAATCTTTGCATCCCGATTTGCATCCTGATTTAAGCGAAACGGAGATCCAGTTATTCCACAATGCTGTTGAGGCTTATGAAAACGGAGACCTGAACGGACTGCGCATCATCGGTGAAATGATTGCAGATTCTGTGTTGCCTGATATTAAATCTGATGGTTTGGCGCTTCTGATAAAAGAAAAAGAGCGTCTTATCGGCTTGCTTCAAATTATGAAGGAACGGATCTCAAAAATAAAATCAGAATATCCATATACAATGAAAGCCTTTGTTCAAGATCCAAAGAAAATTGAAGCCCGAAAAACCGAACTTAGGGATTATATAAAGGAATTGAATGAAACACTTGCCGCACATGCGGCGAAAATTGCGGAGATGATGAGGTGAGGAAATGGGCGACCTGATAAAACCTGAAGGCGCAGGCTTGATTGGCCTGATGCACAAAAAAGGCGGCGACTTGACTATTCCCAAGCCATATGAACGGGATATCTTTCTGTTTGATACGCATGTTGCGGGTACAAGTCATGTGGAAGGTATCATGGAGTTAGCGCCGTATCTGAATATCGACGATAAACTCGAGTTCTTCCGTGAGCCAGACAATCCGCATGATAAAAAGGCTATAATCATAAAAAACACAAATGGTGTTAAGATAGGCTATGTTCCACAAGCTGACAATGCTATTTTCTCCCGTCTCATGGATGCAGGGAAACTGCTCTTTGCAAAAATCACAAACAAAAAGATGATGGGTAGTTGGCTAAAAATTGACATCAAAGTTTTTCTGCATGAATGAGCAGCATTAAAGCGACAGACGAGCAATGTTAGCTTTACCGGAGAGCCGCAGAAATCTTCTAAAGTAAAGCTAAGATGCAATGCCGCAAGGTATATACGGAAAAGGTTCGGATTTGTAAAGAAGTTTTCCGTGTTGATGATGCGGGCAAACACGTCAACAACCGCCTTTTGCCCTCGTTTTTTCCTTCGCGCCCATCTGCCGCAATGCCTTGGAAAGATATTCGCTCATCCTTTCGATCTCTTTATTAGCGTTTTCGGACTTGCGGTATTCGATTGGCGCGCCGATCAGTATCTCCCGCCGTTTGCGGCTTATATGCACGGGATAGAACAAAAGGGGAGTGTTAGCGCTCCGGCCGTAGAGCCGCCCGAGATACAGGCATCCCGGCTCTATCCCCGCGCTGACGCTCTCGTCGGTATGCTCGCCGCCCCTGTCCGCGAAAACGGCGATGTTCGCGCCCGATTTTAACGCTTTCAGGCTTTCGTTGAACGTCTGGCAAAGCCTTACCGCGTCGAAAAATACGGGGATCGCGCCAAGCGCTTTCATCACCCATACCGCCGGCATTTCGAGCGCTTTGCCCAATGCCTTGCGCACCCATCCGGGCACTTTGGCGTTTTTACTGAAAAGGTTTTCGGCTATCTCTTTCGCCGCGAGGCCTTTCCGCATCGTCCTGTAGCTTACCCAGGGGCGTATGAACGCGGGGAAATAAAGCATCATCGCTATCGGCCCGAACGGTCCCAAATGATTGCAGACGAAAACAGCGGGGCCTTTTATCTTCTGATCCGCGATTACCTTAAGTTTAGCGAAAAAAAGCCTGACGACCGAAAAAACAATTTTGTAAAGCAAAGCGACCCCGCCCCCCGTTAATATAATACTACCGCATTCAACCGTTATTTGATATGCACATGGTTCGGCGTTTATACGCAGGCCGGCAATCTAATTATACAGCAAACCGCATAAAATCAAACGGTTATTTTCGATCGGGCGCTTGCGTCTATATTTCATCGCGTTATCAATTTTCGCACCTTGCCTTCGGGAAGGCCTTTAACGCTTTTCATACAGCGCTCCAGCACCTTCTCTATCGACCTTTCGGCGCTGCCGTACTCGCTCCTTACGTAATCGTATCCGAAAAGAGCCTCGGGAGTCGAATACAGGGCCGCAGACCAGCCGTACGGTTCGCCCCGCATGTTCCTTCTGTAAACGAAGCCCCTGACCGTAAGGTACGTCTGTGACTGCAGCGCCGCAAGCGCCCCTTCGAAGCCCTTCTCGCCGCTCCCGCCGAATCCGGCAAGACGTCTTATCTCGTAAGAAGGCAGAATCCGCCCGTTTTCGAAAAACTTCATTATGACGTAAGATTTTCTCGCGGCGAGGCCTTCCTCGTAAAGCGAATCGAAATCGTAGCCCGCCCGCTTGATATTCGCGAACGCGGGGAACAGCCCCTTCGAAATGAACCCCGCCTTTTTCCCGAAAAACTTGCCGTAGGCGATCGCGCCCTCCGCCGCTATCTGTTCGCGCCATTCCCACGGGTCTTTTTCGGGGTCGCCTTCGAACCAGTATTCGCGTTTCGTTATTTCGTACACGGAAAAGCCGGGTATATCGTTCCTAAACAGAGGTAAAAACCCGATCTCCTCGATAAGGCCGCAAAGCTCGTTTTTAGTGCTTATCTCAGGCAAAAGACCCATTTGACCTCCTTTTGCGTACCGCCTGTTTGACTTTTATGACACGCCGTTTTATATTGATTTTAACATGTTTTCCATCGAAGAAACCGAGAAAATACTCGACTCTCTCGCCGGCGAGCTTCCGGAAGAGTTCTACGGAAAACTCAACGGAGGCATAATACTGCTCCCGCAAGCCAAGCGGCACGAAAGGGACGTTTCGGGCGCTCTTTACGTGCTCGGCGAATATCATTACGACCATATGCTCGGAAGATATATCTGCATATATTACGGCTCTTTCGTCAGGGTATACGGGGACCTTCCGCCGGATAAGTATAAAAAACGGCTGAGGGAGGTTCTAAGGCATGAATTTCGGCACCATCTCGAATCCCTCGCGGGCGAAAGGGATCTCGAAAAAGAGGACGAGGAGTACATCTCCGAATACTTGCGAAAATACGGGAAAAAGGCGTAACGGGAGGCGCCCCGTATCGACGCTCACACATTTATATCAAACCCGATGTCGGCTTCGCTTGCCGGCAGGCCGCCCATGACGCCCCAGTTTTCAAGAGGCGGCTCGTTTATCACTATCAGTATGTCGCCGGCTTTAATGCCCGGATTTTTTCCGAGGTTCGCGATTATCGACCTGTAAAGGTTCCTTTTCGCTTCGAGGCTCCTGCCTTTGAAGACCGTCAGTTCGATCAGCACGAAATCTTCCGTCTTGTTTGAAGAAATCTCGAGATTTTCAGGCTCCGACTCGTAAAGCCTCTGTATCCTGTCGCCGTCGGGTATCCTGAACGCTTCGACCAAAGCGGCGTGCACGCCGTCGAGCAGCGCCTTTTTATATTCCGGCGTCTTGCCCTTTCTCATTTCGATCCTTACCAATGGCATCGAATAACCCCGTTCCCTTAGTTATCGCTTTGATCGCGCCCCTGATATGACGGCGCGTTTTTAGGCGTCGTTCCTTTCTTAACCTGCCGGTAATACGAGTATGTGAGCGGCTCGCCGTCGCTTAAGACTTCGGCTTGCGTTACCTCTCCGACGATGATAACATGCGTCCCGACGTCAAGCTCCTGAGTCAGGCGGCAGGAGAAGCGCGCTACCGCCTGTTCCGTTAAGAACGGTATCCCGTTTTCGTCGCGTAAGAAGGCAAGTCCCGCGAATTTATCGGTATCGCGGCTCGACCTGAACCCGAAGGTTCCGATGATCCTGATATCGGCGTCTCTCGACAGCGCGGCGGCCGCGAAGCGCCCCGATTTTTCGATCTGCCCGAGCGTAAAATTATCCTTATTCAGCGCGACGGACAGCTTCGCCGGATCGGACGTTACCTGCTGGAGCGTGTTTACGACGCAGCCGCTGTCCTTTCCTTCGTATGCCGCCGACACAATATATATCCCGTAACTGAGCTTGCCGAAAGCTTTCCTGTCCAAAAAACCACCGCCCGTTCAATATATCCGCCGGATAATTCCGTATGCGTGGCAAACGTATATTAGCATAAGAGCTTTAAAAAGGCAATATTCGGCGGCTTAGTGTTTTTTCGCATTTCTTAGAATGTTAACGGTTTCGTTATACTTCGATAAACAAACGCGGATATATTCTTGGAAAGAAAGCGGTTATGTTATGATTAGTGCGGAAAATTTTATACAGGACACAGGGAAAAAGAATATATATAAGCTGTTTAGCGCATTGGGCACAGTCAATTCCATCTTTATTCCCGGCTGCGCGGAAACGGCTGCCGCCGATCGTGCGGCGGCGCGAATAAGGCAGATACAATCGCTGATGTCGTTATTTGAGCCTCAAAGCGAAGTCTTTAAAATAAATTCGCGTTCCGGCGAGGGCTTTATCCGCGTTGGGAACGATACGATCGGACTAATAAAAAAAGCGAAGCGGTTTTCTCAAATTACAAACGGCGCGTTCGATATAACGGTGGGGCCTCTTTCTTCGCTTTGGAGAGCGGCTATAAAACGAGAAAGGCTTCCTTGCGGAGATGAGATCGATGCGGCAGCCGGACTGTGCGGTCATAACAATATACACATCGACGGGCATTTTATCGCTCTTGGAAAAAAAGGCTCATCCGTCGATCTCGGCGGCATAGCGAAGGGCTACGCCGCCGACGAAGTCATAAGGATACTTAAAACTGGCGGTATCCGCGAGGCCCTCGTTAATCTCGGCGGAAACGTCGCCGCGCTCGGCGGCCCGTGGACCATAGGCATACAGGATCCTTTCAGGAAAACGGGGCATTATCTGGGCACGGTAGAGCTGTTCGACGAAACGGCGGTTACCTCCGGATCTAACGAACGCTATTTCGAAAAAGGCGGCAGGCGGTACCACCATATAATAGATACCCGAACAGGTTATCCCGCGAATACCGGCCTGGCGAGCGTTACCGCGATAGGGGATTGTTCCGCCGATATGGACGCGCTGTCCACCGCGGCTTTCGTGCTTGGCGCGGAAGAAGGCTCCGGGCTTCTCAAAAAATACGGCGCCGAAGGCGTTTTCGTGCTTGACGACCGGTCCGTATACGTAACGCAGGGTTTGAGAAAAAGGTTCCGTTTTGCGCGGCGCTCCGGAACGAAGGAGCGCCTATGAAAACAAAAAAAAGAACGATACCCGCAATAAATATCGTCCGCAGGGCAGTCCAGATAGCATGTTTTTTACTCGCCCCCGGCTTTTTCATAAGCGCGTTCGCAGCTTTGAAATCGGTTTTCAAATCAATAATATCGGGCGTTTTTGAAACGCAGTTACCGGATCTTATCATACTATTCGCGGTCATTCCGGCGACGGTTTTTTTCGGGCGGTTTTTCTGCGGTTTCGTCTGTTCATTCGGAGCGTTAGGCGACTTCGTCTGGTTCATATCCTCTAAATTGAGAAGGAAACCGCGATTGATAAGCGAAAAAGCCGACCGTTTTCTTAAGGCCTTCAAATACCTGTTGTTGCTGTTCATCGTCGCCGCGGTATGGGCTTTGGGCGCGGTCACGTTTGACAACAGCGTCAACCCCTGGAACGTATTCGGCATGTGCGCGACTCTGTCCGGATGGCCGTCCGCCCCGGCGTTGCTCAGCGTCGGCTTCGCGCTGCTGCTGCTTATAATCGCCGGGTCGGCGTTCATTGAGCGTTTTTTTTGCAGATACGCGTGTCCGTTGGGCGCTTTTTTCTCGATTATCTCAAAACTGCGTTTTATAAAAATAAGAAAACAAAGGGAGATTTGCGGAAACTGCAGGCTTTGCACGCTTAACTGCCCGGCGGGGATAAGCATGTACAGATATGACAGGATAAGCTCCGGCGAATGCTTTAACTGTTTCGAATGCGTAAGCATATGCCCGCGAAAAAATGCGCGCGCCTCGGTCGGCGCATATGACGTTGCGCCTTTCGCGGCGGGGGTCGCCGCCGCCGCGGCGATAACGGGGCTGTATTACGCAGGCAGGGCGGCTTCTTATGATTTTTATTCGCCGGCGCAGGATCAGGCGATAAAGAAAATCACCGCGGAAAGCGGGATGCCCTGCGGCATATATAACGACGGGAAATATACGGGAAGCGCGCAGGGCTTCCGCGGCATGACCACGGTCGAAGTGGAGATAAAGAACGGTTATATAACGGACATAAAGGTTATATCCTCCGGCGATGACCCCGAGTTTATGAACCGCGCAAAATACTCCGTAATAAGCGATATAATAAGCGCTCAATCAACAAACGTCGATGCGGTTTCCGGCGCGACATACAGCAGCGACGCAATCATTGAAGCGGTTGCCGATGCGTTAAGCAGCGCGGTAATTTCATCTCCCGATTTTCCGGGGGCGTCCCCTTCGGCGGCTCCCGTCGCAACGCCTGCGCCTTCGGCGATACCCGCGCAAACGGAAACGGCCAAGTATGCCGACGGAACATATACCGGAAGCGGCATGGGGTTTCGCGGCATAACCACGGTTACGGTAACGGTATCGGGCGGGAAGATAACGGACATATCGGTAATTTCGTATCACGATGACAAAAGCTATTTCAGATTGGCGAGCAGCACGATTATCAGCCGCATAATAAACTCTCAATCCGTAAACGTAACGGCCGTCTCCGGCGCGACATATTCGAGCGAAGGAATCATTGACGCGGTTGCCGAAGCGCTCAAAAGCGCGGTCAAAAATAACGCGTAAAATATCGTCACGCTAAAACATTAATTGAAACGTAATACTTATGTAACGAATTATAAATATATTATTGCCGCGCGTACTATGTTATGCTATTATATGTATCAATAAACCGTACGCAGGTATCCGTTTCCCGGCTTTTTGCGTTTAAATCGATTTATCCGGGGGAGGTCGCTGATGAGAAAAAGATTGATTTGTCTTTTCGCCGCCGTTTGCTTATGCGTTTATGTTTTTATCCCCGCGTACGCCAAAGCCCTCGATATTACCACCGGCGTTATTACGGGCAGCGACGTCGCGATGCGCGAAGAGGCGGACATCAATTCCGCGGTTATAATGAGGCTCAATAAAGGCAGCACGGTTAAGATACTAAAGACCAATGTCAACGCCGAATGGGATAAGGTGGTTTATAAAGGCAAAACCGGATATGTCAACAGGGTTTACGTGCTCTGGGATTCGTCTCTGGATCAATACAATTACGGATATGCCGGCACAGTTATAAACTGCGACAAGCACATCAACATAAGGACGCGCGCTTCGACAGGCGCGAAGATATTGGGTACGGCGGACAAGGGCGCGAAGCTGCCCGTGCTGAATAAAAGCTACGCGAAAGGCTGGGCGCAGGTCTCCTTCGATTCAAAGACCGGCTACGCTTCGACAAAATACCTCGACATAGGCGCCGACGTCGACGACGCCCATCTCTGCGGCCTGTCGGTAAAAGGAGGCTCCCTGACCCCGGCGTTTTCGCCTTATGAATACGGCTATGTTGTAAACGCGGCGTCCTCGAAAGTTACCGTCACCGCGAAAGCGAATAAAGGCGTGCGCTTGGACGTGAACGGGACCGGCAAAAGCAGCGCGAAAATAAGCGTTCCGTCGGGAGGCATGAAAACGATAAGGATTGCTCTAAACGGGAAAGTAACGTACACCGTCTATATAAAAAGGAACGTGCTTACATACGGGACGTGGAACATAAAAAGAGGGAACGGGAACCTGCTTATGCAGGGGCGGCTCGTTTATGACCAGCTGCCGGATATAATGGGCATCCAGGAAGTATTCGTTAAGAACGATCCGAAAAACAGGATCGACAATCTCGCAAGCCTGAAAACGAAATCCATGACGCATACCCGGTTCGAGCCGACGATAAGCTACTCTAACGTCGCCCAGTACGGAATAGGGATCATGTCGCGGTATAAGATGTCCGGCTTTCAGGCATATGAGCTCGATTCCGGACGGTACGAAAAACGCATTTTGATGAAGGCGGTCATAACGATTGGCGGCAAAAAGGTTTCCATATACAATACCCACTTCAGCTATGAGTCCGAAGCTGTTCGCGCCGGCCAGTTCGCGCAGGTTGTTTCAATAATGAGCAAGGACAAGAACAAGTATAAGATACTTACGGGCGACTTTAACGCGAAGGAAGCCGAATTCGCTCCTCTTGGCGGTTACACGGTTATAATAAATTCGGGCACGCGGTATTACGACGAAGCGGGGAACGAAATAAGCCACGGATACCTTGACAATATCGTTGTGACAAAGAATATCAGGGTGGTGAATTCACGGATAATCAAATCGGACTTGTCCGACCATTATCCGGTGTTCGCTTATCTGGTTTTAAAGTAAGCCCTGATATGTAAATTGAGCTAAGAAAGAAAATTTCCGGCGCTTGAAAGAAACGCGCCGCTTGTCTATAATTATTTGGACACGGTATAATAATAAATTACATTACGCTTGTGTTGTAGGGGGATACATGCAAAAATCGCGAAAAAGGAACCGCGGCGCCGAGGGCGCGGACAGGCACGACGATTTTACGGCCGCTAAATCCAAAACGGTTGTGATAAATAAAAAGCCGTGGGGTCTGAAGAAAAAAGTAATATTGGGTTTCGTCGGCGTCATTGCGGCGGCCATGATTGTCGCGGCCGTTTTTTTGCTTCAGATAGTTTCAAACCCAATGGGAGGGCTTATTACCGTCGGGAATGTTACGCGCACCCCGGCTCCCGAGCCCACTCCGTACATGTCCGACGGCGAACTGGTTACCCCGACCGCAACGGTCGACCCGCTCGAAGAGCTTAAGAAACAGGTCAATTTCGACAAGCTCAAGGATATCGTCAATATATTGCTTATCGGCGTGGACCACGGGGATGAGCGGGACGCCTCGACCTGGAAAGGCAAAACCGATTTCCATTCGGACGTAATGATAGTGCTTGCTATAAATACGAATACGAACGAGGCGAGCATGATATCCCTCCCGCGCGATACTTACTCGAAGATCCCGGGAGTCAACGGAGTATACAGGCTTAACGCGTCTTTGAACTGCGGCGGCCGCTGGCCGGAGGATCCCGGCGACGATACGGAGGCGCCTTTCCGCAAGGTCTGCGAGGCGGTCTCGTGGAATATCGGCGGCATCCCGATAGATTATTACTACGCCGTCGATTTTTCGGCCGTCAAGGGCCTTGTCGACGCGATAGACGGCGTGGATTACGATCTCGACATTTCGTTTAAAATGAACGGGCGCTCGTATACGATGGGCCGGCAGCACATGGACGGGCAGGCGGTTCTTGATTATCTGCGCGTTCGCAAATCAAAGGACATAATCGCGCCAAAAGGAAAAGACGGCGATCTGGAGCGCATAAAACGCCAGAAGAACATGCTAAAGGAGATATTCCTGAAGCTGAAAAACACGGGGCTGCTTTTCAAATTAGGCGATATCTTGAACGCTTTTCAGGGAAAGCTGTTCACAAACCTCGATATCCGGGACACTCTTGGCTTCGCGTATTACGCGTATACGAAAATAGACCCGGAAAATCTTAAAATTTATACTATAAGCGGCTCGAGGCATACCCTGTTCGATCTTCAAAAGTCGGACGGCGACGAAATGGACGCGCTCGGGCTTTTCTTCCCCAGCAAATCCAGCCGCGCGCAGGTAATAAACGCCGTCTACGGCATCGATATAACGAATACTTCGATCTACAAGGAATATGACGGGTATTCGTATGAAAGCGCGGCGATACTTTGGGCAAGGATGCAGAATTACGTGGTCGTCGATAAATCGCGCCCATTGCTTGACGAGATAAAGGATATACTCGACAAAGACGCGCTCCTGCCGCCAAAGCCCACTCCCGAGCCCACGCCGGGGACTACGCCCGGGACCACGCCGGAGCCTACGGCCGGAACGTCGCCGGAGACAAATTCGGTCAAAGGGACGGCGGCAACACAAGCGGCTTCCGACGGTTACAGGAAATACGGCGACGACGTGCGCGCGCTGTACGCATATGCGGAAGGCGAGTATGAACAGCTTGCTGGATGGGGCAAGCCCTCAAGCGGCAGCGACGCTTATAATCTCAGCACGGTGATGACGCAGTTCAAGAAAGACGTCCAGTCGCTTTGCGCCACGCTGTCGATCAAAATACCCAAATTCAAGAGCTGGGACGATTACTGGGCCGTGGTGTTCAACACCCCGAATCCCAAGGAAATCAACCAGCCATATGTGCATAACGAGATATTTGTCGATATGAGATAAAGGCTAAGGCCGCCTGTTCCGGCGGCCGTTTTTTTTCGCCTTCTTTGACGCGAACGAAACCCGCTCCGCAACGCCAATGAGCGGGTCAATAAAACAATCTCCTTTTTATCTCTTCCTTGAGATTCCTGCGGTGCTCAAGGACCAAAGTTATGACGCTCAGCACGACCAAAGGAACGAAAGCGTAAAACGACCATTTGACGCTTAACGCCCCCGCGTTAAGGCTTAGGATCATTTCGATGCAAAACAGCAAAGCGCCGGAAGCTATAAACGCAAGAGCTATCCTTACAAGCAGTCTTATCGGCTTTTTTTTCGTAAAAAGCCAGACCAATGAAATCACATATACGCTCGCGACGACGGAAACGGGCAATCCTATCCCCAAGAACCAGTTTCCGCCGTTGACGCTTTCAATGAAGAACAAATACAGCAGTACGGCCGCGCAGTCGGCAATCAAAAAGGCGACCGTATAAAACCGTTTGAAATAGAACGGAAACGCGAAAAAGATAAAAATCAAGCCTAACGCGCCGATAACATACGCCGACCATGAAATACAGCCGTTTGCGAGCATGTTCCATATTACGGTGACTATTATCGGGATCGTTAAAAAAAGGCCGACCAAAGTGGCGAAATATTTGCGGTCTATTCTTTTCATCAGGGTCTCGACGTACTTCGGATACGGCCTTTGAACGTTATCCTGAAAGGGGGCTTTTGGATTTATCACTTCCACGCCGCAAAGAGGGCAGTATTTCTCGCTTGGCGCAAGCTCAACCCCGCAATTCACACAGTACGACATCGTTTTATCCTCCCGAATCCAATTTCATATTCTTTGATTGCTTTCTATCCTGACAGGGATCCCGAGTCTTACGAGAAACCGGAAAAAATCGCGCTCGACTATGCTCTCCCTGATTATGCGCGTAAAGTTGATCACAAGATTCCCGTTATAAGTGATCACCGCGCAGGCAAGCTTGCTCTTAAGCGGCCTTCCCTGTATGAAATCCATGCGCGTCACATATCGGGCCATACTGTCGGGCAGTTTCACGACGCCTAAATTGGATATGCCTATCGACGCCTTGCGTTCGCCCACGAGCTTATATATGTATTTCATCGCCGAATTCTTGATAAACAACGGCGTCACCCGTATTACTTTGCGGTTTTCCGAACGGACGTTTGTCGAAAATCTCGCCTTGATCATCTTTTCCGAAATTTCTATCGCCATATGATGATGCACGGCATGGAGCACCTCGTCGAAGCTGTATTTTCCTAATTTAGGATCTATGCCGATATTGACATAGCTTGAAAAATTGCGAAGCGTGCCGGTCGGATAGAACTGCCGGAGGTTGATCGGAAGACATATTTTGACCGGTTTAAGCCTCTTCTGATTCTTAACCCTTTGACGCTGTATGCCGTCGACTGCCATGATCATTGCCGACGCGAGAAATTCGGTAAGCGTGACCCCTTTTTCCTTTGCCCTTTGTATCGCCTTATCGACCGGAATGATACCGGCGATATTGTTTATAAAATCCGCGTTCTCGTCGGTCCCTTTTATGTAGAACGCATCCGGTTCGCGCCTTGTCCGCGTCGCGCTGCCGGCGTGCCTTAAATAAGCGTCCTCGATCTCGTCCTGGGACGGCTTTTCGCCGCAATCCAAGATCCCGCCGCCCCTGCGGATATCGGCTCCGTATTTCAAGCGCAGGTATTCGGCGACGAGAGTCTTCAAAAAGCAAAGCCCGCCCGTCCCGTCCGTAAGCGCATGGAATATTTCAACGGCTATCCTTTTTTCGTAGTATAATACCCTAAACATGAACCCTTTGTTTTCGCCGAAGTCCATAAACGCGCAAGGGTAAGCTCCGTCGGGCTTGATATCCGGTTCGCCGTCGATATGCTCGAGGTAATACCAGAACAATCCCCTCCTCAGCCTGAGCGAAAAGCCGGGGAAGCGCGGGAGCGCAGACTTGAGCGCAAGTTCGAGAGCGTTAAGGTCTACGTCTTCGGTAAGCTCCGCGGAAAGGCGGAACAGCGCTTTCCACTTTCTTGCTTTTGCGGCCGGAAATATTTTCGCCGCGTTATCGAGTTTCATCCACCTTTTCGGCGTTTTGTTCTTATCCATCCTTATTGCCATAGAAACCCGCTTATTTTTCTCAGCGCTTTTTCCGCCTCGGGCAGCTTGAACAACGCGTATGCGTGCCATAATCCCTCTTCGATAACAAGCTCGCACCGGCCGCCCATCCCTTCAAGGCGCCGCGCAAGCTCCTTCGCGTCGTCTAACAACAGCTCGTCGCCTCCGGCGAATATGAGCGACGGCGGGAACCCGCTTAAATCCCCGAACAGGGGGGACGCGAGAGGGTCCTCCCGCCTCCCCGCCGCATAAAATTCGGCCGCCCTGCGCAAGCCTTTTTCGGACAATACGGGATCCTTCGCACCGTTTGTTTTGTACGATGAACCGCTCATGGTCAGGTCGACCCAGGGAGATATGCCGACTATCGCGCGAGGCAGAGGCAGGCCTTTTTCCTTTAGCTTTAAGCATAACGAAAAAGCCAATCCGCCTCCCGCCGATTCCCCCGCAAGCGAAATACCGCCGGGATCATATCCGTTATCGAGCAAATATTCATAGGCCGCCAAAGCGTCTTCGACCGCCGCGGGGAAAGGGTTTTCTGGAGCAAGGCGGTACGCGGCGCACAGCACCCTTTGATTCGTCTCGGCCGCCAGTTTGCTCGCGAACCCAAGCGCGTATTTAATGTTCCCGGATATGTACGCGCCTCCGTGCAGATATAATATCACGCGCCCGCTTTGCATTCCGGCAGGGTCTGCAAAGCACGCGTCAAAACCGTTGATACTAAAACATTTAAAGGCTGTCTTTGAGGATTTCGCACCGATGACGCCAAGCTTATCCTGCAATACCCTTATCGCGTTAATACTGATCCTGTCAAACAGCGGCCTTAACAGCCTTATCTCCCAACGGAGGCAAACGCTTTTAAAACTCGGCATAAACCCCTTTTCGTTTTTTATCTTAGCATACACTATTAAATGACCGTCTACAAATAAAAAAACGCGAGGGATAAAAATTCGTTTGAAATGTTTATCGGCATGACCGCCGCCGGCTTTAAAACGGGCTTTTTATCCGCTCTAAATGAAACGGTTTATGGCTTAGGGGATTTTTCAATTTGTTCCAATATTAAAATATCTTCTTGCAAAATGATCAAATACGGGTATAATTAAGTAAAAAGCGGACGGGCGCAACGACGTCCGTATTAAAGAGGAGCAGGTTATTGGGGTGGGAGGCTCGCGTTCGGGGGTTTCCTTTTTTATTTGTTGCCGAGGTCGATTTGTCCGGCGGAGGATTTTTATGAACAGGAAGTTATTTTATTTATTGCTTATCCCGATAATATTCATTCTGCCGTCCTGCGCCGCGGCGACGGAGGCCGCCGCGTCGTTTAGCCGCACGCCCGCGCCGACCGTATCCGCGTCCGAACCTTCGCCGTCCCCGTCGCCCGAGCCTTCGCCTGTCCAAACGACGCCTCCCGAGCCTCATGTCCCGACGCCGTCGCCGTCGCCAAAACCCAGTCCGACGCCTTCAACCGTGCCTGCCGGCATCGTAAGGGACAGCGGAGTCGTGATAGGGACCAACGTCGCTTTCCGCTCGGAGCCCGATACGGACTCGAAAATAATCGCGAGGCTGAATCGCGGGGATTATGTGCAGATTATAAAAACGAACGTCGACGCGCAGTGGCATCAGGTCAAATACGACGGGAAAACGGGATACGTAAACAGGGTATTCATATGTCTCGATCCTTCTTTAGACGGGTATAAACTCGACTATGTCGCCACCGTGGTCAACTGCCAAAACAACGTGAACGTGAGGAAGGCTCCGTCCAAGGATTCCGAAATCATAGGCGTCGCGAAAAAGGGGGACAAGCTGACGATCATCCCGCAGGATACTTACATCGACAACTGGTATCAGGTGGAATATAACGGGCAAACCGGATATATACATGCCGATTATCTCGACATAGAGGCTAAGGCGGACGACACTCAGCTTACGAATCTGACCGTTACGGGAGGCCCGATTTACCCGTCCTTCTCGCCAAAAGAATACGGATATGTCGTCAAGGCCTCGCAGTCCAAGGTAACGATCGAAGCGCGGGCCAACGCCGGCGTAAACGTGAATATCAACAACAGCGGCAAGAAACGCCTCACGGTCGAAATACCATCCACCGGCATGAAAACGGTGCGGATAGCGATCAACGGCGTCATCAGATATTCGCTGTATATATCGCGCAACATATTGACGGTCGGGACATGGAACATCAAGCGCGGAGACGGACACCTGCTTATGCAGGGGCGCCTGATCTACGACCAGCAGCCGGATATAATGGGCATCCAGGAGGCGTTTCAGAACTTAAAGGCAGACAATATAATCGACAACCTCGCGAGTTTAAAAACAAAAAACATGTCCAATTGCTTGTTTTCGCCGACGATAAACTATTCGAACGGTTCAAAATACGGCAACGGGCTTATCTCGCGCTATAAGCTCCGCGACGTCAAAACATACAGCCTTTACAGCGGAGGCTACGAAAAACGCCTGCTGCAGAAAGCCGTGGCAACGATAGGCGGCAAAACCGTTTCGCTGTACAACACGCATTTTACCTACAATACCGCTTCCGTACGGGTCAAACAGTTCGAACAGGTGAAAAAGATTATGGACGAAGACCCGAACAAATATAAAATACTGACCGGCGATTTCAACGCGGGCTACGGCGAGTTTTCGCTGTTTCTGAAGAATTACAAGGTGATCAATTCCCCCGATACGAAATATTACGATTACTCCAAGAAAGAGATCGAATACAGTGAGCTTGACAATATCATAGTGACAAAAAACATAGACGTGATAAATTCGAGGATCATCGTCACAAAGCTGTCGGACCACTATCCTGTGTTCGCTTATCTGGTATTGAAATAAGCGGCATCGGGTCGGGCTTTTTTTCGTAGCGGATATATTCGTAGTTGTCTTTTCTTTCGACGCAGTCCTTGATGAATTCGAATACGCGCCTGTGCAGGAATTCTTTAGCTGCCCGCACCGACATCTCCGGCCCGGCGCAGATCGGGTCGCTGAGCGTTACGGTGCGGGCGGGCGTGCGTACAAACGAAAGCAGCCCTTTTCTTTTGCGAAACGTCGTCGCCATCGCGACGACGGGTACGCGAAGCTCCGCCGGATACGTGAACGACGCGGACGAAAAAGGCCGCACGCCCGTATAATACGGCCAGGTGGTCGCTTCGGGATAAACGCAAATGCAGCCGCCTTCCTCGCATCTTTTTTTAACGGTTTCGACAAACCTGCCGAGCTGTTTTAAGCCCGAAGGTATCGGTATAGTACCCAACATCATCACGATAGTTTTGAGTCCCCTGATGGAAACCGCGTCCCGGTTCGCTATCATATATGTTCTTTTCGGCGCGGCGACTATATAGGGAAGTATCGCGTCGCTCCAGTGCGTATGGTTCCCGTATAGAAAAAACCCGCCTTTTATTCCGCGTACGGCTTTGCGGTTTATTATCCTCGTTGCGTTTATGAACCTGATGTACGCCCATGCGAACGGGACGCCGATAAGGTAATAGAGCGCAAAAGCCGCCGCTCTCCAGACGATATTGTTATTGATATACTTAAAACCCGGACCGATCTCTTTTGTTTTGATATTCGTTCCCGCGAAATCGTCCGTCGGCTGCGAGTAATAGATTACTTTTCGGGGCGTCTTATTCATATGACATCTCCACCTTTGCAATGGACTTCAAGCTGCGGGTTTCGTATCAGGTTTATTACATTATAACACAAAAACATTACCGCCGCGCGCAAAAAAGGCGGTCATGCCCGTACCGTACCCGTGCCGCCGCGGTTCTTTGAGCGTGCCCCCGTTTTACGCGAAAAAACGCAGGACGCGCGCAACATCCCGCGTCAGATTTATACTCAAGGATCAGTATGTGATCCGACGGGGGACGTTCCGGGATTTTTGCGCAACCATAACATGAATATGCCTATGCCTTTAAAAGGTCGTGTTGCAGAAGGTCACGGCCTCAATCTGCCTTATGCGTATTATCGTCACCTTGCCGAAACAGTCGCGCCCGGGGCATCCCGCTCCTCTCGTTATTATCTTGACCGCGTCGTCGTTGACGCCTACCAATAATCCGGTGAAGCAGCACCTCTCGGTGCAGATGGATACGACTTCGTCTATATGGTCCTCAAGCTCGTCGACAATGCTGTTTCTTTCACATTGCGGGTTGTTATCGTACGGCATATTTGTCTCCTTTCAAGTATTCGCATAATTCATGATATTAGATTTGAGCGGCCTTTGTTACAGGCAGGATGATTTTGTGTTTCTTTATACCGTCTGATATAATGAAGTCGATATCTGCGCGGCCTTGGCGCTTCAAACACGGGGAAAGGGGAGATTAAGATGAAGATAATAACCGCCCGGGATAGAAGGGAAGCGCGCCGCTTCGCGCATATACCCGAAAAACTGTTTCAAGGCAACTCCTGCTATGTCCCGCCGCTATGGGCGGAGGAAAAAAACGCGTATCGCGCAAATCACAATCCGATACTCAAAAACTCGGATTTTGAGCTGTTCATCGCTCTCGATGATTTTGGGACGCCGGTCGGGCGGACGCTTGCTTACGTGGATCATACTTACAACAGATTTTATAATGCGAAGACGGGGTTTTTCGGGGCTTTCGAATGCGCCGAGGATGCGGCGGCTGGAAGGATGCTCGCCGAAGCGGCGGAAAAATGGCTGCGCGACAGAGGGATGGAAAAGGTCATAGGGCCGATACACCCGGTCGCGGAAAACTGGGGGTTCGTGTACGAAGGCTACGATACGCCGCCCGTTTATATGTCGCCCTGGAACCCGGTTTACTACCACGGGTTTTTCACAGAAAACGGGTACCGCAAGGCGAAGGATCTCCTCGTTTATGAGGCCGATAGCAGGAAGGGTTACAGGACTCCCAAAAGGTTCGAGGATTTTTACGACAGGTTTTTCGAGAAGTTTCCGGATATCAGCATCAGGAGGCTGGATCTTAAGCGCATCAGGCAGGACGCGCGAAGCATTTGGGAGATATCGAACATTGCGCTCGCCGGCAACTGGGGGTATGTTCCTCTCGAACTTCCCGTTATGGAGGATATGCTCAAAAAGCTCAAAATGATCGTTGACCCGGACGCCGTCTGGATCGTCGAGAGCGGGGGCAGGGCCGTGGGGTATTGCCTCGGATTCCCCGATATAAACATAATACTGAAAAAAATAAACGGAAGGCTGTTCCCTTTCGGCTGGGCGAGGCTCGTCTTCGGAGCGAAGAAGCTTACGGATTACAGGCTCTTCGCGCTCGCGGTGCATCCCGATTGGCAGAAACTCGGGCTCGACGCTCTGATGTATGTCAATCTTTGCAGGCATCTCGCGCCAAAAAACGTAAGGCTCGAGGCTAATTACATACTCGAGGACAATCTCAATATCAAAAACGCGCTCGAAAAGTTAGAGCTTAAACACATAAAAACATACAGGATATACGAGAAACGGCTGTGAAAAACGCATTAAAACCGGAAAAAAAGTTCACGCCCGCGCTGTCTTTCGTGCTTCTTATGGGCGTCGTAAGCATGTTTTCCGACATGACGCATGAAGGCGCGAGGAGCATTTACGGAAGCTTTTTGAACCTTTTGGGCGCTTCCGCCGCGACGATAGGGTTCGTTTCCGGATTCGGGGAAATGATAGGCCATTCGCTCAGGCTTCTGACCGGCTTTATAGCGGACAAGCTGAAAAAATACTGGGCGATGGCTTTTATCGGCTACGCCGTCAACATGGCCGCCGTTCCGCTGCTTGCGCTGAGTTCGAAAAACGGCTGGCTGTACGCGGGGTTTCTGATAATCGCGGAAAGAATGGGAAAGGCGATACGCCAGCCGTCGAAGAACACCCTCGTTTCGTTCGCGTCAAAACAGTTGGGCGAAGGGAAGGCTTTCGCGATACAGGAATTCCTCGACCAGATAGGCGCGTTCACCGGGCCGCTTATTTTGTTTTTCGTGATGCTTTTAAAACGCGGAAGCGAATTCGACGGCTATATAATCGGTTTCGCCGCGCTTGCCGTGCCCGCCGCACTTACGTTGGCTTTCCTGCTGACGGCGAAAAGAAAATTTCCGAATCCGGAGCTTTTCGAAACGGATTGCGGCTCCGAAACGAAGCTGCGCTTACGGCCGGGGTTCGTTCTGTACATGGCCGCGATAAGCCTTCTCGCGCTCGGATTCGCGGATTTTCCGCTGATAACGATGCACTTGGCGCGTAACGGCATAATGCCCGCGGATTTCCTGCCCCTCGCGTACTCGGGCGCGATGTTGGTGGACGCCTTTTCGGCTCTTTTCTTCGGGCGGATGTACGACAGGCGCGGGTTTGCCGCCCTGATGGCGTCGAGCGCCCTGTCCGCGTGTTTTCCGGTTCTCATATTCGGGTTCAATACTGTTTCCGCCGCGGCCGCGGGCATAGCTCTTTGGGGCATAGGCATGGGAGCTCAGGAATCGGTCCTTAAGTCGGCCGTCGCCGCGTTGGCGCCCAAAAACTGCCGCGCTTCGGGGTTCGGAATATTCGAAACGGTCTTCGGAGCGTTCTGGTTCGTCGGAAGCTGGATAATGGGGATCCTTTACGACAACTGCGCCGTAATTATGATAATCTTCTCAACCGCGGCGCAGGCGCTTTCGGTACCGGTGTTCTATCTGTCGAACAGGGCGGAGAAAAAACGGCGCGCGGCTTGATTTTAAAAATCGACGAGCCCGTATTTTTTGAGCCTTGCGTCGAGTTTTTTCCTGTCCGGGAAGTATTCCTCGAGCCTTGAGTAAAACGCTTTCGAATGGTTCCTTTGCGCCAGGTGGCAAAGCTCGTGGGCAATCACATAGTCGATCAGCTCCGGATCGCACCGCAGCAGGTGAACAGTAAGGCTTATCGAGTTTTTGGCGGCATTGATGCTTCCCCATCGCGAAAGCATGTTTTTCACGGTGATATGCACATCCTTATCCTTCGCTTCGGGAAAGAACCGAACAAGATCACGCACCCTCTGCGTAAAGACGGCGCGAGCCTGCCTTTTCGCCCAGTTCTCGAAAACCGATTTTCTCTTCGCCGGGCAACAGCCTTCGGGGATACGAAGCGTAAGCTCGTTTTCAAGCAAAACGGCGGGGCATTTTTGTTTGGCGGCCGTTTTGAGGCGGATTTTTTTCCCGAGATAAAGGAACGTTTCCCCGTCTGAGTACCGGGCTGGATACGACGCGAGCCTTTTTTTGTTTATACTGTCAAGAGTTTCGATTATCTTCGTTTTGTTGCGCTCGACGAACGCGGCGATCCTGTTTTCCGGAACGTGGTGCGGAGCGGAAACGACGACCTCGGACGCGCCTGTCACGCGTATGCGGATGTTTTTAACCGGCTTTCTTAAAAGCCGAAAATCGATGCCCGTCAGTTGTTTCACCGTTTAATTATAGTATAAACCCCGGTTTTGTCGATAGTGTTTTTGCGCGCCTAAAACGCAGGAAATCGTGGCATATTTTGATCTATTTAATTTAAGAGCGCGCCGGACAAAATATTTATCGGAGAGTTTATGGTTTCGAATCAGGCGGAAACGAAAAATGAGCATGATAATAAGAAACATCTTCTGATTTCAAAGAGCGGGCCCCTATACGGAGAGTGCGAGATAAGCGCGTCGAAAAACGCCGTGCTTCCTATACTCGCCGCCTGCCTGCTGACGCGGGAGACGGTGACGATAAGAAAAGCGCCAAGGATAAGCGACGTGTACGACATGGTCGCCATGCTCAAGGCGTTCGGCGCGCATGTTGCCGAAGAAGACGATACGCTCAAGGTGACCGCTAAAACGATAATCACTACGGCGCCCGACGAGGCCATGGCGAGCAGGCTCAGGGCGTCTTTTTTGTTCATGGGGCCGCTGCTCGCGCGGGAAGGCTGCGTCACGATGCCTCTTCCGGGGGGCTGCAAAATAGGCACGAGGCCTATCGACCTCCATATCAAGGGTTTCAAGGCGTTGGGGGCGAACGCGGTAACGGTATCCGGAAAAGTGCATACCTGGGGGAAAACGCTCGAAGGAACGACAATCGTGCTTGATTATCCTTCGGTGGGCGCGACGGAAAACATAATAACCGCCGCCTGCCTCGCGCGCGGGGTAACGACGCTGATCGGGGCGGCCTGCGAGCCGGAAGTGCGCGATCTCATCTGTTTCCTTCAAAAGATGGGAGCAAATATACGCGTATCCGAAGGCCGGGTGGTAATAAAAGGAGCGGGCGCGCTGCACGGCGCGGAGCATACGCCGATCCCCGACAGGATAGAGGCTGGGACGCTGATGCTCGCGGCGGCGGTGACCGGAGGCGACGTGCTGCTCAAAGGGGCGCAGGCGTCTCATCTGGCGCCGGTAAGCGCCAAGCTCGTCGAAGCTGGCGCGGAGATTTTCCCGTACGAGGAGGGTATACGCGTGCGCGGATACGGCGCGAGGCCGATGGAGATCATATCGGCGCCTTATCCCGGGTTCCCGACCGACATGCAGGCGCCGTTCATGGCGGCGTGCTGCGCGGCGAACGGGGTCAGCACGATCAACGAGACCGTTTTCGACAACCGGTTTCTGCACGTCCCGGAGCTTAAAAAGATGGGCGCCGACATCACCGTCAGCGGAACGACCGCCGTGATCCGCGGTACCGGAAGGCTCCGCGGAGCGGAGGTAAACGCGACGGATCTGCGCGCCGGCGCGGCTCTTTGCATCGCGGGGATCGTTGCGCGCGAGGAAACGATAGTAAGAAGCATTTACCATATCGACAGGGGCTATGAGGATTTTGACGGAAAGCTGAAGAAACTCGGCGTAAACATACAAAGGATTTAGGGAAACGCCAAACTTTTGCCCTAATTTTATCGGCGTTCCCTTAGCATATCCCGGCCGCGGACGGAATAGAAATTTCTTCAAGGGAGGTGCGGGGAAGGTGTACTTACGAAGAAGGCGTCCGGTTGGAAGCGGTATCATCATAATCATCATTCTCGCGGTGCTTGCGGCCGTGATTTTTCCGGTGCTCTTCGCACGGAAGGGAAAGGAGTCCGAAAGCCCCGGCGAGGTGCCTGCCCTGTCGGGCGGGATCGATCTGAAGATAGAGCGCGTCGGAACGGTAAACTTGTATATCGGCGGCAAGATAATAAAAATGGATCTCGAGGATTATGTGACCGGGGTCGTCGCCGCGGAGATGCCCGCCTCTTACGAACCCGAAGCGCTAAAAGCGCAGGCCGTCGCGTCGAGGACATACGCGGTGTACCAGAAAATCCACGGAGGATGCTCGAAACATCCGGGAGCCGACGTCTGCGCGGACAGCTCGAGCTGTCAGGCTTATTTGACTCCACAGCAGATGGCAAAGAGGTGGGGGGGCTCGGCGGATTCGAACCTTGCGAAAATCAGGGCGGCGGTCGATTCGACGAGGGGGCAGATGGTCTATTATAACGGCGAGCCTATCGAGGCGCTTTATTTCGCCAGCTCGGGAGGGAAAACGGAGGACTGCGCCAACGTTTTTTCGCAATCCCTGCCTTATCTCAAAAGCGTCGAAAGCGCCGGAGAGGAGAGTTTTTCCAACTATTACGGCAAGGTTTCGGTCAGCGCCGAAGAATTCGTGAGCGCGCTGAAGGAATATTCCCCGGGCATTAAAATAGATAAAAATAATATCGCCGCGTCCGTAGGCGACATCAAACGCACGCAAAGCGACCGCGTCGAGAGCATCCGGATAGGAAACAAGACTTTTTCGGGGAAGGAAATACGCGCGATATTTTCGCTCAATTCGACTAATTTCAAGGTCAGCGTTTCCGACGGGGTCGTCTTTGAAACCGCCGGCTTCGGGCACGGAGTCGGGATGAGCCAGAACGGCGCGAATGTGATGGCGAAAAACGGCGCGGATTACATAGAAATACTCAAGCATTATTATACGGGCGTGACGGTAAAATAAAAGCCGCGCCGCGAAAAAGAATAACAAAGCAACAATAATACGAATCCGCGTCTCGGATTTGTATTTTTTTATTAAAACAGGGAAAAATCAAAAGCGTGGAGGTGCGAAATAATGAATTTCAAAAATATCGTCGAAAAGGTAAAGAAAAAGGTCAACAGGCAGAACATGAAGCTATTTTTTCAGAAACAGGGATTATATGTACTGATCTTTTTATGCATCGTCGCCGCGGGGATAACGGCTATCATCGCATGGCCGCGGGACGACGAAAACCAGATAAGTCAGGAGACCGATAAGGGAGCGATCGTTTTACAGTCGCCTATCATTACTCCGACTCGGCTCCCGTCTCCCACGCCGCTTTCATCGGCGTCGCCAAGCCCGTCGCCGACGGCGTCGCCAAGCGCAAAGCCCGCGAACAACGGAAGCGGCAAGGTAGTGCTGACAAAACCGGTAAGCGGCCAGACGATCAACAAGTTCTCGGACGGCAAGCTCGTATTCTTCCCGTCGCTAAATATGTGGATGACGCATAACGGGGTCGACATCAAGGCCGGCAAAGGCGCGGCCGTCGTCGCGGGGCTTTCGGGGACGGTATCCGACGTTCATTCCGACGAATCGAACGGCGGGGTCGTCGTGATCGCTCACAGCGGCTCTTCGAGCACGGTTTACGCCGGGCTCGTGAATATGACGGTCAAGGTCGGGGACAAGGTAAACGCCGGACAGAAGATAGGCGAGATCGGCGATATGCCCAGAGAGCTCGATTTGGGTTATCACCTGCACTTTGAGTATATCGTAAACGGAACGTTTATGGATCCGGAAAAGTATTTCAAATAAGCTCCCGATAAAAGGGACGCTATGATATAAAACGGCGCGGCGGACGGACGCGCCGTTATTTTACCCGCGTAAAGGCGGTTTACGGCTAAGGCTTTTTCGCAGGCTCAGGCTCCGTCGTCTTAATGGGAGACGGTATCGGCGTCGGGGCTTTCGTAACGGCGGCCGCCGGGGAAGCGGTCGCCGAAGGCGGCGGCGCGGTTTCCTCGGGAGCGGCGGCCGGTTTAAAAAACATCAGATACGCGAGGAACGCGACGGATGCGATTACCGTTGCCGCGAGAGAAACGAGTATGGAAAGGAACTTTTTGTTGAACGCATCGTCGTCTTCCGGAGCGTCCGCTTCTTCGGCATAATCGTCAAAATATCCGGCATCCAACGAAGCGGGCTTTTTATTTTTGGAACCATTAAGCGCCTGCGCTTCTTCGGATAAAAACGGGTTCTTTAAGGGCTGCGGCTCCCGCGTTTTTATCGGCCTTATTTTTAAAGGCTCGGGCTTTTTTCCCAAGCCATGACCGGAAGGCTCGGGCTTTACGTCCTTCCGGCCGTATTCCCGCGCGGGCTGCCGCGTTTCGTATTCGACGGGTTTCGCAGCGGGCTGAAATTTATTCGGGTTACGGTTCGCGGGCTTTGGGCTTTCAAAAAGAAAATCGTTTTTTCCGGCCGAAATACCGCCGCTTATGACCGTGCTTCTTACGGCGTTCTTCAGCGGAGCGCCGCAATGCCTGCAGACCCTTGCGTAGTCCTTATTCACATGTCTGCAGTGTTCGCAAACCATGCCTTAATCTCCCGCTACCCTATCATATCGGCTTTCATATAGTCCCGGAGAGCTTCCGGAATGTCGACCCTGCCGTCCTCTCTCTGATAGTTTTCAAGTATCGCCGCTACGGTGCGCCCGACGGCGAGGCCGCTTCCGTTTAAGGTGTGTACGAATTCGAGCTTTTTGTCTTCGCCGCGGTATTTGATATTCGCGCGCCTCGCCTGATAGTCCGTGAAATTCGAGCACGAGGATATTTCGACGAACCTGCCGTAGCTTGGCATCCAGACCTCGAGGTCGTAAGTCTTTGCGGAGGAGAAGCCCATATCGCCGCTGCAAAGAAGCATCACGCGGTACGGGAGCCCGAGCTTAACGAGTATTTTTTCGGCGTCCCGTACGAGCGACATATGCTCCGCTTCCGAATCCTCCGGCCTGGTGAACTTTACGAGCTCGACCTTGTTGAACTGGTGCTGGCGTATCAGCCCGCGCGTGTCCCTGCCCGCGCTGCCCGCCTCGGAGCGGAAGCATGCGCTGTAAGCGGCGTAATATACCGGAAGCGTATCCATCACGCTGTCCCTGAACATGTTCGTTACGGGCACTTCCGCGGTCGGCACGAGGAAATACTCCGTGTCCTTTACCTTGAAAGAATCTTCTTCGAACTTTGGAAGCTGCCCCGTTCCCTGCATCGACGAGCGGTGGACCAGAAACGGCGGGAACACTTCGGTATACGGTCCTTCGAGGGTATGAGTGTCGATCATGAAATTTATAAGGCTGCGCTCGAGACGGCTCCCCTGTCCTTTATAGAACGTGAAACGGGATCCCGTCACCTTCGCCGCAGTCTCGAAATCGAGTATGCCCAAAGAAGCGCCTATGTCCCAATGCGCGAGAGGAGCGAAGGGGAACTCTCTTGGCGCGCCCCATCTTTTTATTTCGACGTTGCCGGAGTCGTTTTCTCCGACGGGCACGTCGGGAAGAGGAACGTTCGGCGTTGCGAGCAATAATTCGTATATTTGAGAATCGATCTTCGAAAGCTCGTCGTCCATGGACTTTATCTCGTCGCCGACGCGTTTCATCTCCGCCATAAGGGGCCCCGTGTCCTTGCCTTCTTTTTTAAGAGAGGGGACCAATTTCGAAACCTCGTTGCGCTTCGCTTTGAGGCTTTCGGTAATGACGATAAGGCTCCTGCGCTTCTCGTCCAACGCGAGTATTTTTTCGACGGCTCCGCTGACGCCCCTTTTTTGCAATCCTTCCCTGATCTCGTCGGGGAAGTTCCTTATCCGTCTTATGTCCAACATATAAACCCCTTTTTGCGCCTCTACATCCTTTCGGGCGCGCCTATCCCGATGAGCCAAAGGCCGGTCTTTATGACCGTCTTGACGCACCGCGCGAGCAGCAGCCTTGCGGCGCTTTTTCGCCTGTCTTCGGTTATTATCCTGTGTTCGTAATAGTATTTGTTCATCGCTTTCGCAAGCTCGGTTATGCGTTTCGTTATAAGGTACGGCTCGTTCTTTTCGCACGCGCGTCTGACGGTTTCCGGGAAAGAATAAAGCAGCTTCGCGACAGCGAACGCCTCCGGGTTGTCGAGCGCGGAGAAATCCTTTTCTTCAGCCTCGAAATCGAAATCCGCCCGGCGAAGCAGGCTCGCGCACCTCGCGTGCGTGTATTGTACGTACGGGCCGGTCTCGCCGTCGAAATCGAGCACGCGGTCGAACGAAAAAGTAATGTCCTTGATCCGCGCGGCGGAAAGGGTATCGAACACGACCGCGCCGACGCCGACCGTCCTCGCGGTCTCCTCCTTGTTTTCAAGATCGGGCGATTTTTCCCGTATTATCGCCAACGTTTTCTCGACGGCCTTGTCGAGCACGTCCTTTAAAAATACCACCTTCCCCTTGCGCGTCGAAAGCGTCCCGTCCTCGAGCGACACCATCCCGAAGGCTACATGCTCGCAGTCCTTCGCCCAATCGCAGCCCATAAGCTCGAGCACCGCGAAAAGCTGTTTGAAATGAAGGTTCTGCTGGTACGCGACGACGTACAGGCATTTATGGAACCCGTATGTTTTTTTGCGGTAAAACGCCGCCGCGAGGTCTCTCGTCGCGTAAAGCGTCGCCCCGTCCGATTTTACTATCATGCACGGCGGGAGGCCGTATCCGTCGAGCGGCACCACGTACGCGCCTTCCGACTCCACGAGCAGGTTCTTTTTTTTAAGCTCGTCGATGACGGGCTGCATCTTGTCGTTATAGAAGCTTTCGCCGTCGTAGCTGTCGAATCTTATGCCCAACATATCGTAAATCACAGCGGCTTCGCGCAGCGTAAGCTCCTTGAACCAGTTGAATAAACCAAGGGCTTCCGGATCCGCGTCCTCGATCTTTTTGAACCACGCGCGTCCTTCCTCCTCGAGGCTTTCGTCCTTCTCCGCCTCTTCATGGAATTTGACGTAGAGGCTTAACAGCGCGTTTACCGAATCCTTCTCGACATCTTCTTTATTCCCCCATCTTTTATACGCGACGATGAGCTTTCCGAACTGCGTCCCCCAGTCGCCGAGGTGGTTTATGCCCACGGTTTTGTAGCCCAAAAAACCGTATATCCTGCAGAGAGAGTTGCCTATCACCGTTGAGGACAGATGCCCCATATGGAACGGTTTGGCGATGTTTATCGAAGAATAATCGACGCAGACGGTCAGCCCCGCGCCTTGCGCGCCGCTCCCGAAGGATTCGCCGCGCTCCTGTATCTCGGCAAGTATGTTTTGGATGTAGTATCTTTTATCAAGGAAAAAATTTATATAAGCTCCGGCGGTTTTTATATCCGATACGAAAGGCGGTTTTTGTATTTTCCCGCACAGCTCCGCCGCGATCGCGGCCGGAGCCTTCCGGTACCTTGCGGCGAGCCGGAAACAGGGGAACGCGTAATCGCCCAAGCCCGGATCCGACGGTATTTCAATTGCTAAAAGCGCCTCTTCTGCCGGTATGCCTGCCGCCGGCGCGAGTATGCGCGACAGCTCTGCGCTGTAATCCATTTACGTCCCCTTTGCGTTATATCAGGTCAAAAAAAATATACCACATGTCATACCCCAAATCAACGCCGGCGGCTTACGACAATTCGAAAATCGACGTGTGCAGGACGCCGACGTATTCGCGCATGTAATTGTTGATCACAAGGTACCAGGGCGTCGGCGCGGCTATCGCCGAAGCCTCGATGCCGCATTTGCGCGCGAGGAGCCGCGCGCGGAATACATGGAAACCGCTCGTGACGATGACCGCGCTCTTGTCTGTCCCGGGGAACCGCTCGTCCATGATAGCGGAGCAGAATTCCATGTTCTGCAGAGTGCTTTCGGAAGCGCTCTCCTCTATGATCCTCGACGCTGGGACGCCTCTTGAGACAAGGTACTCCTTCATCGCGCGGGACTCGGGATACGGCTCGTTTTCCCCCTTGCCGCCCGAAACGAAACAGGCCGCGTACTCATGGGCCGCCAGATAGTCGTACGCGGTATCGAGCCTGTTTTTGAGCGTCAGCGTAAGCCTGCCGTCGGGGAAAATGCCGGCTCCGGGGACGATCACGAAATTCGCGTTTTCATCGGGAGCGCAGGTATTTTCCGCGGCGACAATCACCGCCTCGACCGCGGCGAACGATATTATACCCAAAACGACGGCGGTCGTCACGGCGATCCTCAAAGGCTTTATCCTGATAATATTGCCCGGACGCAGAAGGCGAACGAGCGCGTACGCGATAAAAACGACGCCGGCGGCGCCGGGGAGCACGGTCCCGAGCCCGACTCCGGTCGACATAAGCGCCGAGTTCAGAGAAGCCGCGATGCCCAAAGCGCCCAAAAATATAAGAGTAAAATAAAAAATCTTTTTTGGCATAAGGCTATTCTATAATTTATATCCGGGCATGACAATATCTTTCGATTTTTTAAGAGGAGCATCCACAAACGCGGTTTCGGGATGGCAGTAGGGCCGTTCCCTGCGGCCTCGGAACGACCCCATATATAAAACGGCGGTCATTGGCCGCCGTTTATTTATAAGGCATCCCCTTTTTCACGAAACCGGTCGTTTACGATTTGTCTTTTTCCCTAAGCTCGACGCGGCGTATCTTGCCGCTTATCGTTTTCGGAAGCTCGCTTACGAATTCTATCACCCTCGGGTATTTATACGGCGCGGTGACCTTCTTGACATGCTCCTGAAGCTCGATCTTTAGCTCCTCCGAGGGGGCGTATCCTTTCGCGAGCACCACGGTCGCCTTGACGATCTGCCCGCGTTCCGGGTGAGGCACTCCGGTGATCGCCGTTTCAAGAACCGCCGGATGCTCCATCAGGGCGCTCTCGACCTCGAAAGGCCCGATTCGGTACCCCGAGCTTTTTATTACGTCGTCCGTCCTGCCGACGTACCAGTAATATCCGTCCTCGTCCTTCCACGCCACGTCGCCGGTATGATAGACGCCGCCGTGCCAAACGCTGTCCGTTAGCTCCTTATCGCGGTAATATCCGAGGAACATGCCCGGGTTTGCTCCGTTCTTCGTGTATATCACGATCTCGCCGGGGTCGCCCCATTTGCAAGGCTCGCCCGACTCGTTTACTATATCGACGTC
>Ga0078972_1006320_pt1 | contig 28359 bp, 22 predicted proteins | sample YelNatPaOPGAMG01_FD_67568 | JGI IMG/M metagenome (GOLD analysis project Ga0078972, IMG submission 67568) | Hot spring thermophilic microbial communities from Obsidian Pool, Yellowstone National Park, USA - OP-RAMG-01 (SPADES assembly) (version 2) | ecosystem: Environmental > Aquatic > Thermal...
CGACATGAGCCGCGGGTAATCAAGGACTTGCAGGACACGTACCGCAAAATGGTCAAGCCGCGCCAAGAACTGCGAAAAGCCCTGAAAAAACAGGCCAAAGCAGCTTAAGGCAACGGCATTCGCGCCTAGACAGCGATTGTACTCCAAAGCGGCCTCTTTGCTAGAATCGGAGAACCAGCGCCATCGACGAAAGGGGGCAGGCGTCATGGAAATCGTGGGAATCGGTACGGAGATTGTGGAATGTTTGCGTGTTGGGCGCATGATCGAGGAACACGGCGAGCTGTTTCTGCTGCGCGTCTACACGGAACGCGAGGTTCGCTATTGCCGTTCGCGGCAACGAACTACGGAACAATTCACCGCCTTGTGGGCGGCCAAGGAATCGATTCTGAAGTGCCTCGGTATGCCGTGGCGGCGCGGTCTGGCCTGGACCGACATGGAAGTGCGCATGGACGCGAGCAATCGGCCTCAGGTGATGCTGTGCGGCGCCGCCAAGGACATCGCCCAGGAACGGCAGGTGAGCGACATCCTGCTGTCGTTGTCCCACTGCCGCGCCTACGCTGTCGCCCACGCCATCGCCGTGCGGATGCACAAAGAGGAGTAACCATCAGCGACATCAGGAAGGGACCCCCACGGCCAGTTTCGTTCGCAGGGAAGACCATGCTTGAGGCCATCAACCGTCGATCCGTGTGCTTCGATGGGGGCGAGGTTAACCGCCCGGCTATCCTTTCGGAAGATTTGCAGCCGCACAATCGTTCCCTTCCGCCCTTCACGCTATGTAGAATAATCCGTTGCCCTAGGCCTTTCGACAGGTGCCACCGGCCCCCGGATGCGGTATGCTGAAAGAGAAGCCCACCAAGAAGACCGAGGGAACCGCCATGTACTACATCGACCCCCACATCCACATGATTTCGCGGGTCACGGATGATTATCACCGCATGGCGCAGTGCGGCTGCGTGGCCGTGTCGGAACCGGCGTTTTGGGCCGGGTTCGATCGCGGTTCGGCGGAAGGGTTCCGCGATTACTTCCGCCATCTCACCGAAGTGGAACCGAAACGTGCGGCGCAGTTCGGCATTCAGCACTACAGTTGGCTGTGCATCAACGCCAAGGAGGCCGAGAACGTCTCGCTGTCGCGCGAAGTCATCGCCCTCATCCCCGACTATCTCCAGCGCCCCAATGTGCTGGGCATTGGCGAGATCGGCCTGAACAAGAACACGCGCAACGAGGCCATCGTGTTCCAGGAACATGTGGACCTGGCGATGAAAACCAACGAACTAATCCTCATTCACACGCCGCACCTGGAGGACAAGTACAAAGGCACGCGGATGATCCTCGACATGCTCAAAGGCGATCGCCGCGTCGATCCGGCGCGGGTGTGCATCGATCATGTCGAGGAGCATACGGTGCGGCTGGCGCTGGATGGCGGCTTCTGGTGCGGCATGACGCTGTATCCGACCACCAAATGTACGCCGGAACGCGCCGTGGACATTATCGAGATGGTCGGGACAGAGCGGATACTGGTGAATTCGGCCGGCGATTGGGGCAAGTCGGACCCGTTGGCCGTGCCGGAGTTTATCCTGACGATGCGCCGCCGCGGCCACTCCGAGGACGCCATCCGCAAGGTGGTCTATGACAACCCCTTGTCCTTTTTCCGTCAGTGCGCCCGTTGGCGCGACCCGGCGTCAGCGACAGAAAGCAACGGCGCAGCCGTCAAGGGCCGTGCCGCCGCAGCGGTGTGAGAACGTGCAGCCATGCGTCTTATCCTTCTCCGCATCCTGGTTGTCGGCGTGCTGGCGGCGCTCGCTGCGCCGCTGCACGCGGGGTTGTATTATTCGGGCGAAAGCTACGCTGACTTGCCGTCGCAATGGCGCGGTTTTCTGCTCGACCATCGGGCGTTGCGCCTGCTCGCGGTCCCGCCGAACAGCGGCGCGGCGGTGGGACCGATCCGCAAGCGCTACCAGGCGGAGGTGGAAAAGCTGACGAAGCTGGCCCAGAGGCGCAAGTTGACTGCCGATGAAGCCGCCGATTTGGGGGCCTTGTACCTACGGCTGGGCGAGACGGCGCGAGCTATCGAGATATTACGGATCGCTCAGAGAGATAATCCGCAGCATTTCTATCTCGCCGCCAATCTCGGCGCCGCCTGGCAGGTACAGGGAGATTTGGCGCAGGCGGCGGCATATCTGGAACAGGCCGTCCGTCTGGCCCCGGCGAAATTCCGCAAAGCGGAAGAATTGCACCTCAAACTCGTCCGTTTTCGCGCCCGCCGGGATAAACCCGGCGGCTCACCACGCGACGGCGGCTCACCACGCGATGTTGGGGAACTCGATGATCTTTTCGGCATTGAGTACGTCGGCCCCAGTGGCAAGTTCGAGGCAGGTCGGCTCGCCGAGGTGCAGCGCCAACAATTGCCGAACGAGGCGATCGCCCTCGTGCAACAGCTGGCGCTGTGGCTTCCCGCTGACGGCCGGTTGCTGTGGCAGCTCGGCGAGCTGGCGGGAGCCAACGGCGATGTCGCCACCGCCGCCGCCATCCTCGACGGCTGCGTGACCGAATTCGGCCTGCGCTCCGCCCAGCTGCGCGAGCATCGCCGCGCCTTGCGTGCTGCGGCTGAGCAACGCGCCAAAAACGGCGACAATGCGAAGGTCGAGCACCAAGGCCATGCTCGCCTGTTCAAGCCGCGCTCGCCGCGGCCCTTGATAAGCAAACTCGATCAAACGCCCCTGCCTCCCATCGATCCCAAGGGCGTCAACGTCCTGCCTTGGTCCGTCGTCGCCGAGACGACGCTGGATCAGCAGTATCGCCCGACGTTTGCACGCTATCTGAAAGACCTGGACGGCAAGAAAGTGACGCTTGAGGGCTATCTGCAACCGCTGGGCGAGGATGCCGACCTGAATGCGTTTCTGCTCGTCGAGTACCCGATCGGCTGCTGGTATTGCGAACAGCCAGAAGCGACAGCGATCATCTTAGTCGAGCTGCCTGAAGGCAAGACGCATCCCTATACGCGCCGCCAGGTCCGCATTTGCGGCAAACTCGTCCTCAATGCCAGCGATCCAGAAAATTTCCTCTACACTATCCGCGACGCCGAAATCAGCCAAACAGAACCAGGACCGTAAACAGCCTTGCCAATCGCAGCCTAAAGACTTCTACCCCCCACCCGAACCCTCTTCCACCAGCGAGGCGAGAAAAGTCCGCTAGCGCTTAGGATTGCAGCTCGGTTTTGGCTGCATAAGCGCCGCATCCGCACGTCCAACAGGTCTGGTTTGTATCGGGAGAACGGACTTGGCGATGCTCGCAAACGCAAAAGAGGGTAAAATAATTACAGAAACGTCTGTTTCGTGCCGCAGGGACGCTGCACGGGGCGCTTCTCCCTTTTGTATCGGGAGGTTTGTATGGCCTTAACCGCTGCCCAGCTCGAACAACAAAAACAGCAAGCCGAGGAACTGCTTTTTTCCGGACCGCAAGTATTAGGCTTCGCCAAGGGATTGTTCTTCGGCCATTACAACGCTGCTCTGCTCAATCCGTATCCGCAGCTCCGTTTGGACGAACAATCGCGTGTCAACGAGAAAATCGACGAGTTACTCCAGTACGCCGAAGATCACATTGACGCGGCCGCTATCGACCGCAACGCCGAGATCCCTACGGAGGTGATTTCCGGACTGGGACGTCTGGGTATCTTGGGCGCGACGGTGCCGGAGGAATACGGTGGGCTGGGCCTATCGCAGCTGGCCAACAGCCGTCTCATGGAAGTGATTGGCGGCCACGATGCTTCTGTGGGCGTCTTCGTCAACGCCCATCACAGTATCGGCATCCGTGCTCTCTTGTTGTTCGGTAACGAAGAGCAGAAGCGCCGCTGGCTGCCGCCCTTGGCCCGCGGCGATCAGCTGGCTGCTTTTGCCCTGACCGAGCCGGAAGCTGGCTCCGATGCCAGCAATGTGCAGACTACTGCTACACCGACGCCGGACGGCAAAGCCTACGTCCTCAACGGCACCAAACGCTGGATCACCAACGGTGCCCTTGCCGGTGTACTGACCGTCATCGCCCGCACTCCCGGCATCGCGCGGGGCGCGGAGACCTCCCCCCAGGCCAGTAAGAAAAAGGAGATTACGGCCTTCCTTGTGACTCCGGACATGCCCGGCTTCAAGGTGCTGGAGCCGCGCATGGCCAAGACCGGCATCCGCGGCACGGCCACCAGCCGACTCGCCTTCGAAAACATGATGGTGCCGGCCGAAAACGTACTCGGCCAGGTCGGCAAAGGCTTGCGCATCGCCTTGACCGTACTCGATTTTGGCCGCACCGCCTTCGGCGCGTGCTGCACCGGGGCGGCCAAAACCTGCCTCCGCGCCGCCGCCCGCCACGCCAAAAAGCGTGTGCAGTTTGATCAGCCCCTCGCCGAATTCGAGCTGGTCAAGAAAAAAATCGCCTGGATGGCCGCCCATGTCTTCGCCATGGAGGCGACCGTCAGCGAATGCGCTCATTTCATCGACAGCGGTTTTGAGGACTACATGTTGGAAACGGCCATGCTCAAGGTATGGTCTACCGAAGCGCTGTGGAAGATCGTCAACGATACCATTCAGATTTTCGGCGGCAAAGCCTATTTCACGGACGAGCCTTACGAGCGCATGATGCGCGATGCCCGTATCAACATGATCGGCGAAGGGGCCAATGACGTGTTGCGGGCCTTTATCGCTATGGTGGGCCTCAAGCCGGTGGCCGATCAGTTTCTCACGGTCAAACAGGCGCTGGAGCACCCCTTCCGCGATTTCAGCACGCTTTTGAGTTTCGGCGGCAAACAGTTGCGCGCCCGCTTCACGACGCCGGACGTGCCCGTGCGCCACACCTCGCTGCGCGGACATGCTGCCGAGTTAGGACGCCGTGTCCGCGATTTCAGCTTCGCGGTACAGGCAATGCTCATGAAACATCGTGAAAATATCTTGTTCCGTCAATACGTACAAGAACGGCTGGCCGACGCGGCTTGCGAATTGTATGCCTCGAGTTGCACATTGGCGCGGTTGGATTCGCTATTGGCCGTGGGCAACGGACACGCGGAGGAGGTAGCCCGCGACGTGACGGCAGGACGCTATTTCCTGCGCCTGTCCAATCGCCGCATCAAGCAGTGCCTGGCCGCCCTGTCCGACAACGACGATACGGAAACGACCGCTACAGCAGATGCCGTATTGGCCAAATATTAAGGCGTTGGAAATAGGCAAGGAGGCGGGAACATTGAAAAGCGGAGAATTGCGTTTCTAGAGTTTTCTGGGCTTCCCCTTGCGATCACGGATAGATGGGATAGGCTAAGAGAATCCGAGAGATCGAACCCGCACGAGGAACGGCTCCTTATGCCGTCTGGAACTTCTCTGCTGCTGCAAACGCGCCGTCATTTCTTCCAGGACTGCGCTCTCGGTCTCGGCTCCATTGCCCTGGCGTCACTGCTCAACGAAGGGCGGGCGCGGGCCGAGACGCCGCCGTTGGTCAATCCGTTGGCGCCGAAGACGGGCCATCACGCGGCCAAAGCCAAACACGTCATCTTCCTCTTCATGGCCGGCGGCCCCAGCCAGCTCGATTTGTTCGATTACAAACCGAAACTGGCGGCGCTGCATGGCAAGCCCATCCCCGACGAGTTCATCAAGGGCAAACGCTTCGCTTTCATGGACAGCTTCTTCGCCAAAGAGAAGCCGAAACTGTTGGCCACACGGCGCAAATTCGCCCAGTACGGCCAAGCGGGGACATGGGTATCAGAATGCCTGCCGCACCTCGCCGGCATCGTCGATGATATCGCGGTGGTACGTTCGATGGCGACGAATGTTTTCAACCATGCGCCGGCGAAAATCTTCCTCAACACCGGCTCGCCGCAAGCCGGCCGGCCCAGCATGGGTGCGTGGGCGACCTACGGCATCGGCAGTGAAGCCAGCGATTTACCGGGCTTCGTCGTGTTACAATCCGGCCCGCGCGGCCCGCGCGGCGGACATCCGCTGTGGAGCAGCGGCTTCTTGCCCACCACCTATCAAGGCGTGCCTTTCCGCTCCGGCGGTGAACCGATCCTGAACCTCACTCGACCGCCCCAGGTCAGCGACGCACAGCAGCGGCAAGTGCTCGACGCGCTCAAGGAACTCAACACGGTGCGCTTGGCGGATACCGGCGATCCAGAAATCGCCACACGCATCTCGTCCTACGAGATGGCTTATCGTATGCAAACGAGCGCGCCGGAGTTGATCGACCTCAGCCGCGAAGATAAAAGGACGCTGCAAATGTACGGAGCGGAGCCGGGCAAGCCGTCGTTCGCCAACAATTGTTTGCTGGCCCGCCGACTTGTCGAACGGGGCGTGCGCTTCGTGCAGCTGTACCACACTGATTGGGACCATCACGGCAACGGCAGTGAAAACTTGACGACAGGACTCGACCGCGTGTGCAAGGAAGTCGATCAACCCTGCGCCGCCCTGATCAAAGACCTGAAGCGTCGGGGCTTGCTTGAGGAGACGTTGGTGATTTGGGGCGGCGAATTTGGCCGGACGCCGATGGGCGAGGTGCGCGATACGGTGGGCCGCAATCACCATATCGATGCCTATACCATGTGGCTGGCCGGCGGCGGCGTCAAGCCGGGCCTAAACCTCGGCAGCAGCGACGAACTGGGCTTCGCTGCCGTCGAAGACCGCGTCCACGTCCACGACTTGCAAGCGACCGTCTTGCACCTGCTCGGACTCGATCACACCAAGCTGACGTTCCGTTTCCAGGGCCGCGATTTCCGGCTGACCGACGTGCATGGCGAGGTAGTCAGGAAACTGCTGGCCTGATGTTCGCATGATCCCGTTCGTCATGCTGGGGAGCGATACGCTCGGGCAGCACGGCGAACGGGCAAGACGAGAGCATTTATCCTTTTACCTTTTTCTCGAAGCGCAGGGCCGCCTTGAGCTGTTGAATAGCCACGCCCAGGTCGCGGACGGCAGCGGCGCGATGGCCTCCGTAATCGTGATCGGCTTTCTCCAGCAGCAGCCGCGTCCGCTCCAGGATGACGATAGCGTCGGCGAGCTGCAAGTTGGAGATATTTTGCGGTTCCCGGTTCTTTCCGTTCCCCTTGCCGATCTTGCCAGTCTTGTTGACTGCCTTGCCGCTGACAGCTTTACCTTTGTGTTGCGATTTCAGCGCCAACCTCAGCTGGTGCTCAGCCGCATCGATGGCTTTGATGGCGGCCACCCGATGGCCGCCGTAGTCGTGATCGGCGCTTTGCAGCATCTTCTTCGTCGCTTGCAAAGTGGTCAGCCCTTCGCGCAGCTGCGCGTTGGAAAGTCGCTGCGGCTCCGGTTTAGTTCCCTTGCCCGCAGGACCGGCCAACGCCGGCGACACCAGCCAGCCGAACACCAAACTGGCCACCAGTAGGCCGACGGCTGGAAAAAACTGGCTCATGTTTCGAGACCAGGTACGCATAGGATTTCTCCCCATCAGGTATTGTTTCAGCGACCGCGAACCTCCTATTCATTTAACTTGGGCGGGCAAAGAAAGTTCCGCCTTTGGGCCAAATTATCGTCCAATCCAGAGTACCCCTGCTCGGATCACGCCTCTTGGTTGGCTGAGGACATGGTCAGAAGGCCTAGTCGGGGGATTGCTAAAAGACAAGGGACTACGAAGGCTCGTGGTTGAGCAAGTTCTTCAACGTAGTATACAACGCTAATGGTCCCAGTTCCGCATTCGTAGGTCGAAGATATGCACTTGCATCATCCACAATACGCAAGCGTCCGTTGCTGCGGGCGGCCAGCTCCTGAATGCGCCGCGCATTGCGATAATGGAACACCACGTCTGTGGCGCTGCTGCCGACCTCAGCCGATTTCTCCAGGTGAATGGTTGCGATCTTCCACTGGGCGGCCAACAAGCGCAGCTCTGCCAGGCGCAGCAGCCATTCGGCCGGTTCGGGCAGCGGGCCAAAGCGATCGCGCATCTCCTGACGAAAATCATGGAGACGATCGAGTCGGCGCACACGTGCTAACCGGCGATAGACCTCGATACGCTGGCGTTGCCCTTGCACGTAATCGCGGGGCAAGTAAGCGGTCCAGGGCAGGTCGATACTGACATCCAGCGGCGTGCGCAGCGGCTGGCGCTTCAGCGTTCGTATGGCATTTTCGAGCAATTGGCAATACAACTCGTAGCCGACAGCGGCAATGTGGCCGCTCTGCTGCGTGCCGAGGATGTTGCCGGCGCCGCGGATCTCCAGGTCGCGCAGGGCGATCTGGAAACCAGCGCCCAACTCGGTGAATTCCTCGATTGCTTTGAGGCGGCGGGCGGCATTGGGCGTCACGCTGCGGTCGCTGTCGAGCAAAAGATAGGCATAAGCGCGATGTTTGTAACGACCGACGCGGCCCCGCAACTGGTGCAGGTCGGCCAAGCCGTAACGGTCGGCTTGGTTGATAAAAATGGTGTTGGCGTTGGGGATGTCCAGGCCGCTTTCGATGATCGTCGTGGCCACGAGAATGTCGGCCTCACGGCGGACGAAGCGCAGCATCTCCTGTTCCAACTCGTCTGCCGCCATTTGCCCATGCGCCACGGCAATCCGCGCCTCCGGCACGATTTGCTCCAAACGCGAGGCCATTGCCTGGATGTCCTGCACCCGATTATGCACAAAATAGACCTGGCCGTCGCGGTTCAATTCCCGCAATACGGCATGGCGGATCAACGCGGGATCGAAACGGACAATGCGCGTTTCGATGGCGAGGCGATCGGGTGGCGGCGTTTCTAGATTGGAGATGTCACGGATACCTAAAAGCGACAAATGCAGTGTGCGCGGGATCGGCGTGGCCGTCATCGTCAGCACATCGACCTTTTGTCGCAGATGTTTAAGCCGCTCCTTGTGCTCGACGCCGAAACGCTGTTCTTCATCGATGATGACCAGGCCCAGATCTTTGAATTGCACGTCGGTGCTGACCAGCCGATGCGTCCCGATGATGATGTCGATGCCGCCTTTTTTCAGCCGTTCGATAATACGTTTCTGCTCAGCGGGAGAACGGAAACGGCTGAGGCATTCAACGGTGAAGGGATATTCAGCGAGGCGCTGGCTGAAAGTGCGATAATGCTGCTCAGCAAGTACGGTAGTCGGCACCAAGACGGCGACTTGCCGGCCGTTATCAACGGCTTTGAAGGCGGCGCGGATGGCCAATTCCGTCTTGCCGTAACCGACATCGCCACAGAGCAGCCGGTCCATCGGTCGGGGCCGCTGCATGTCGGCCTTGATCTCGGCCAGGCTTGTCAGCTGGTCGGGCGTTTCCGGATAGGGGAACGCCGCCTCGAACTCGGCCTGCCATTCGCTGTCGGCCGGGAAGGCGATGCCCGGCTCGGCCTCCCGCAGCGCCTGCAAACCGATCATGTCGCTGGCCAGGTCCATGACCGCCGCTTGCACGCGCGCCTTGCGGTTTTGCCAACTGGCGCTGCCGAACTTCGACAGCTCTGGCTCAGTCTTGGCGCCGCCAACGTATTTTTGTACTAAATCGATCTTCGATGCTGGAACGTAAACACGCACCCCGCCGGCAAACTCCAGAATCAGGTGCTCTTCGGCATGTCGGGCTGCCGCTCCCTTACGGTCGCGGTCCAGTTCCTTCTCGATCAACGTCATGCCGCAATAGCGAGCGATGCCGTGGCTGACGTGAACGACAAGGTCGCCTTCGGTCAGATCAAGAAAGCTATCGATGGCCCGCGATTCCAGGCGGCGGCGTGGCTGCACGTGCCGCACTTCTTCGCGGTGGAACAACTCCTGGCCGCCGAGGACGATCAGCGACCTTCTCTTACTCTCTCCGTTGTGGGGAGCATAGGAGGAGGAATCGCCGATGTCTTCGATCAGGCGAAAGCCGGCGCGGACGCGGCCTGTTACCAAACGCAGTCGATCCGATTGTGCCAGCCGTCCCGCGGCCAACACTTCGCTCAGGCGTTTGCACTCCCCTTCGTTGTGGCAGGCGATCAGCACCATATCGTGGGCCGCTATGGCATCCAATTCGTCGCGGACCCGGCTAACCTCGCCGCTGAAACGCTCGACCGATTCGACACGCAAATGGCACGTGGCCTCGACAGATGGCGAGGGCAAAGCAGATACCGTTACACTGGGAAAACGCAGCAACTGCTCAAATACACCCTCGACAGTGAACAGCCCTGTCGTCTCGGCGACGCGCTCCAGATAATGCTTGCCCTGCTCGCGCAGTTCGTCCACCTCCACAAGGACCGTCCAGGCGTCTTCGGGTAGATAATCGCAGAGATGGCCGCGGTCGTTTTCGTTTCCCTTGTTTGCGCGGCGGGCTGGCCAGCCTGTGATCTCGACTTCGTCGAGTTGGCCGAGACTGCGCTGTGTTTGCGGGGAGAACGAGCGGATCGATTCGATTTCGTCGCCGAACAATTCCAGGCGATACGGCGCCTCGGCATCGGGCGAGAACACATCAAGGATGCCGCCGCGACGGCTGAACTCGCCGGGCAACTCGACGGCTTCGGTGTGCCGATAGCCGCGAGCGATTAGCCACGATGCCAACTCCTCTAAATCGGCGCTCTGGGTGATTCGCAAGCAGCGGCGTGTAGCGGCAAGTTGCGCGCGGTCGGGGACCGGCTGTATCAGGGCTTGCAGTGTCGTCAGCACCAGACGAGGAGGCTGGGAGTTTTCCAGATGTTTCAGCAAACGAAGCCGCTGCCCGGCGACTTCATCTACAGACCGGTCCTCCGCGCCGGCAAGAGATGTCTCGGTGTGATAATCATCCCAAGCAGGGAAAAGGACGGGATCAATTCCTGCAAAGCTAGCCAGGTCACCGCTCCAACCGTCGAGATCGCGCGGATGCGCCAAGACGACGAGCACAGTACGCGGCGCCTGCTGAGCCAGTACAGCTGCCACCAACGCCGCCGATGAACCCCACGCGCCATCCACGACGGCACTGTAGCGCCGGCGTAGAGCGGACAACACGGATGGAAACCCTTCCATCCGTGCCAGCAGTTCCGGCACATCCTGTAATCGCTCCGGCAATGTGGACAAAGCTTGCGGTAGCACGAACCCATCTCCTCCTGGTGCATTATAAATCGAATCGGATACGTAAAGCGATGGGGTCTCTCCGCAACTATTATCGCTCTGGGTGATGTTCCCTGCCTTTCGGGAAGAAATTTGCCGACCGGAGTCGTAATATGGGTAAAACGAAATACGTTTGCCCAGGTTCGGAGGCCCTCTTTTTGGCATCGTCCTTCAACGGTATCGCGCGTTGTCTTGTCTACCCCAACCAAGCGCGCGGCTGAACGGACGGCGAATTGGGGATGCGTTGCAGAGCGAAATGAGCGATACTGTACGTCGCAGCTTGGCTCCGCCTTTCGTTACTAATAGGACAGCAACCGTAAGGGCATGGTAAAACGCACCGCTTTTATGGTTGCGGCTCAGAGAGAAAGGACCCTCTCATGCCGTTGCGCTTTGTTTTCGCTTTACACAACCATCAGCCAGTGGGAAACTTCGGCCACGTCTTCGAGAACGCTTACCGCGACAGTTATCATCCTTTTCTGGAATTGCTCGACCAGTATCCGGAAATCTCCATTGCCCTGCACACGAGTGGACCGCTCATGGAATGGCTCGTCGAACACAAGCCGGAATACATCGCCCGGCTTCAGCGCATGGTGCGCCGCGGGCAGGTCGAGATCTTGGGCGGCGGTTTTTATGAGCCGATCCTGCCGATGATTCCGCCGGGCGACCGTATCGGGCAGATTGCAAGCTATAAAAAATATCTGGAAAATCTCTTTGAGACACGGGTGCGCGGCATGTGGGTGCCGGAGCGTGTGTGGGAGCAACAGCTGGTCTCCGACATTGTGGACGCTGGCATGGAATACACGGTCCTCGACGACCTGCACTTCCGTCAGGCTGGCGTCGAGGACGGACAGATGTTCGGCTACTATTTGAGTGAAGACGCCGGTCGGTTGCTGCGCATTTTTGCCGCTGCGGAGCCGCTGCGCTACCTGGTTCCCTACCGCGATCCCGGCGAGACGCTGGCCTACTTCGGCGACCTAGCCGCGCGCCATCCCGATGCCGTGGTCGTCTTCGCAGATGACGGCGAGAAATTCGGCGTTTGGCCGGAGATGTTTCGCCATTGTTACGAACATGGCTGGCTGCGCCGCTTCTTCGACACTCTGCGAAACAACCATCCCTGGGTCCACTTATGTACGTTTGCGCAAGCGCTCGATGAGACGCAGCCCGTAGGACGCATCTATTTACCAGACGCCAGTTATCGTGAGATGACCGAGTGGGCCTTGCCGTTGGCCCGCTGGAACGATTATCGCGGTCTGGTGGGCGAATTGCAGCACGATCCGCGCTGGGGCCGGCTCCAGCGCTTTCTCCGTGCCGGCAATTGGCGCAACTTCAAGGTGCGCTATCCCGAGACCCAGGAGATGTACGGGCGGATGCTGCAAATCAGCCGTCGCATTCAGGAATCTACTCATGTAGATGCCAACATCTTGACCCAGGCGCGGCAAGAACTGTATCGCGCACAGTGCAATTGCCCGTGGTGGCACGGCACGTTCGGCGGCATCTATCTGCCGCACCTGCGCAACGCCGTTTACGAGCACCTCATTGCCGCCGAGAACCTGCTCTTGGAGGCCACGCCGCGTCCTGCGAACTGGCTGGACGGCGCGACGGCCGACTTCAATCTCGATGGCACGCCGGAAGTGTGCCTGCAAAATGGCCGACTGGCCGCATTCTTTCATCCAGCCTGTGGGGGTTCGCTGTATGAGCTGGATCTGCGCCCCCTTCGCCTCAATGTGCTGGCCACGCTGGCGCGGCGGCCGGAAGCCTATCACGAGGCCATCCGCCAGCATAACGGCCCGACCTGGAAACAAGGCGGCCTCGATCACATGCTCCAATACGACGAATATTTGCGCAAAAGTTTGATCGATCACTTCTACGCCCCCGGCGTGACGCTGGAGCAGCTGGCGACGCGGCAGGAGCGCGAGCTGGGCGATTTCGTAACCGGCGCCTATCAGCACCGTCTGGATCGCGGCAATGATGAACTGCGGCTCATTATGTGGCGCGACGGACGGGTCGCTGGACAAAATGTCCGCGTTACCAAAGAAATTCGCCTGACCGGCGACGCCGACGCCTTGGAAGTGTGGTACATCCTGGAAAATTGCCCGCGAGAATGTCCTCTTTGTTTCGCTGTCGAGTTCAACTTCGCAGGCTTGGCGGCAGGAGCGGACGACCGCTATTTCTACCACGCGGATCAGGCACGAGCAGGCCAATTGCAAACCTGGCAGGAACGCATTCAGGCCGAGCGTATCGGCCTGGTCGATGAATGGCGCGGCCTGGACGTATCGCTGTCCCTGTCGCAGCGCGGCTGCATCCGGGCATTCCCGATCCAAACGGTCAGCCAATCGGAAGGTGGATTTGAGCTGGTCTATCAAAGCACGGTCGTCATGCCGCAATGGTCCATCCACGCCGATGCGCTTGGCCGCTGGGAAGTTACGTTGCATTTGCGGCTCGACATGGCACGGGCATTGTCGCGCAACCGACTTGCGGCGTAAAGCGGTCCGTAATCAACCGCCGCTACACTAAAGGCATTAATATATATAAAAAGTATAAATATATCTTTAAATGTATGCTTTCTTCTCTATCTCTCTTTTCCCTCTCTTTTGTCTTCCTTGGTGCTCGTAGTGTTTGGGCAATTCCTTTTGCCCCTTTCGCTTCGCCTTTGTCATCGTAAACCGTTAAAATTGCTCTAAAGCGCTCCCCTTACCAACAAGAGGCGTGCCAATCATGCTGACCGGCAAACATCTGCCCGTCCAGGGTATGGTCCTTCTAGCGGCGTTGAGCGGTGGTCTGGTCCTGTTCGCCGGGTCCGACGCCACTAAGGACAAAGGAGACAAGCCAGAAAAGGCGAACCTAGCAGCGGATACGGAAGACATTGACAAGTTGGTTGTCCAGTTGGGCGCCGCGTCGTATCAAGAACGCGAAGAGGCGGTTCGGCGTTTAATCGCCATCGGTCCGCCGGCCCTGGGAGCGTTACGGCGAATCGCCGATGATAAGCGCGCCGATCCCGACGTGCGGCTGCGGGCGGCGCGGGCCGCCTTCGCCATCGCCACCGTGAAAATCGAGATGGTCCGCCGCTTCGGCGCACACACCAGCGGCCCCCAAGATCCCTCTTTTCGCCGTGCCACGCGCGTGGCCTTGTCGCCGGACGGCAAGCACGCCGTCACGACAGGCGCAGACAATATACGCTATTGGGACCTCGCTAGCGGAAAGCAGATCCGAGCTTTCGGAGGAACTGCCCAGGGCTATCGGTCGGTGTCCTTCGCGCCGGACGGCCGAACCATCGCTGCGGGCGGGCGTCGGGGGAATGTTTACTTATTCGATGTCCATATGGGTAAATTATTGCAGGAGATGAAAGGGCATACTCAAGAAGTCTGGGGCGTGCTATTCACAGCAGATGGCAAGCAGGTGGTGAGCGGATCATGGGACCGCTCGATTCGCGTTTGGGACGCGGCGACCGGCAAGCCCGTCCGCAGCTTTAAAGGAGTGGGCAACCCCGTCCGCTGCCTGGCCCTGTCACCGGACGGTAAATTACTGGCAGACGGCCATTTCGTTGCCAATAATCGGCAGGGTGTTGTACGGCTGTGGGACATGGAAAAAGGCACGCAAGTGCGTGCCATGAAGGGGCATGAAGCAGACGTCACCAGCGTGGCCTTTTCTGCCGACGGTCACTTCTTGGTCTCGAGCAGCTTCGACCAGACCGTACGCATCTGGCGCGTGGCCGAGGGCAAGGAAGTCAAGTGTTTGAAGGGCCATACGGCCCATGTCGAGTGCGCCGTCTTCACCCCGGACGGCCGGCGCGTTGTCTCGTGCGCCTGGGACGAAGATCCGACCTTGCGTCTCTGGGACGCGGCCTCCGGCAAGCAATTGGGTGCTTCCGAAGAACGCACGGAAGGCTTACTCAGCATCGCAATGCTGCCCGATGGTCGGCATGTGCTGACTACAGGCAAAGACGGCGCCGTGCGTTTGTGGCGCTGGGAGCGTTAGTCGCTAAGCGACTTCGTCTCTGCCCCATGCTGTTCCAGCAAGCGGCGATACCACGTCTGTGCCTGCGCTGCTCGGCCCGCCAGCGCCTTAGTGCCCCAGATCAGCGACAATGTCCGTCGCGTCTCCGCCGTCGTCTTGGTACGTTGAGCGTCCTTAACAGCGTTGGCACACGGACCTTCCGCATCGAACAGGCACAGCAAACCGGACAGGTCGATGATTTGACCGGCTGCGTTGAAGACATACGAGGCGCCCGCCGGCGCGATGCCGACGCGCAGCGGCGCGCGCGTGCGGTCAAGATCGATCACACTGATCGGCAGGCCGCTGTGCAAGGACACGACGTTACAAGCATCTACGGCCAAGTTGATCGATGACAAGGTGTTGTCACCAGCTGCCTTAAGCAGATATTCCGAGGCCGGTTTGCTGCGTCCGGCCGGTTTGAAACCGCCATGCCGTAACAACGTACGCACCGCTTCGCGGACCGTGTCGTCGCTGTGCAAGGGCGCCGGTGCGTCCCATGCCAACAGTCCCACTAACTCGGAGGACGAGGGCATCTCGCCCAGCGGGCGCGGAAACAGGGTGATGAATGCTTGCAAGTCCAAGAGGGGATGCGGGTCGAGGGTGATCATGAGGCTTCAGTGTGCGGGACCGGCGCCAATACAGTACAGGTTATGCAAGCCGCGGATAAAAAGCTGTCCTTGCGAGACGGCCGGCGAGGCATAGCATTCGTCATCGAGCTTGTTCTGGTGCAGCACGGTAAATTGGCCGTCGGCCTTGAGGACGTAGGTGACGGCGTCGTCATCAACGAAATAGAGGTGACCGTCAGCCAGCACCGGCGAAGCACTGACGTGACGCGCCAGTTTCTTCTTCCAGAGCCGCTTGCCCGTTTGCGGTTCCAGACAACTCACATAGCCAGTGTCCGAAACAACGTAGAAATATCCCCCCGCAGCGATCGGCGACGGTACGTAGGAAGCGCCGTCGCGGCCATTGATCTTGTGCGGAATGTGCCAACGGATGTACTTACTCCGGGTGATGTTGCCCTCGCCTTCGGGACTGATGCCCATCAGGTGAAACTCGGGGAAGCCGGTCGTCAGGAACAACACGTCATCGAGGAAAACGAGACTGGCGACATATTGTTCGGTTGGTCCATCGAGGATCCACAGCCGTTTGCCGGTGTCGGCGTCATAGGCAGCGACGCATTTGCTGCCGCTGAGAACAAGCTGCGTCACGTCCGGTTTGTTCTTGGCGTGGATCAAAAGAGGCGTGCAGTAGGAACGAGTGCGGTTGGGTCGGTCAACGCGCCAGCGCTCTGTGCCCGTGTCTTTATCAAGGGCGACAAGATATGCCTCGGCATCTTGATCGCCGTTGAGGATGACGAGGTTTTTGTGCAAGATCGGCGAACTGCAAAAGCCGTGGATCGACAGTAGTTTACCGGGCGAACGCATCCACACCATTTTGCCGTTGAAATCGTAGCAGGCCACCTGCATGTTGGGATAAGCCAGGAAGGCGACCCAAACGTGTCTGCCGTCGGTGACAGGGGTGGCGCTGGCGTAACTGTTGAGGGGATGTTTCTTTTCCAGCGGAGCGACGAGGACGACGCGCTGCCAAAGAATCGAACCGTCGCGGCGATCGAGGCAGATCAAAACACGCTCGCCTTTGTCTTCGATGCAGGTAGTGAGGAAAACGCGGTCGCCCCAGACGATGGGCGAGGAATGCCCCTTGCCGGGGAGAGGGATTTTCCAGCGGACATTGTGGGTTTCGCTCCAGGTAAGCGGCAGGCCTTTTTCGATGGAGGTGCCATCGCCGCGCGGGCCGCGCCAACCGGGCCAATTCTCGGCGTGCGCGACGCAGGTGGACAAAACCCAAACGATCCCTGCGAAGAATAGGGGCCGCATCCAACTGTCTCCTTTTCCCAATTGGCGAACAGAGCATGTCCCGAGTATTTCTGTGGCGAGCGTCGCAGCGTCAGCGCGACGTGTTCGGGGCGAGCGGGGTTGCAACCGCTTTTCATTCCAAGGTATGCACATACCCCAAGGGAGGCAACGGTCGGCGTCGGCCGTTCTCTTGCAGCCATAAACCGGCTTCGGCAACGCACTCGCCGATAAGAGTTAATCCGGCGATAGGCGGGATGCGCAAGAGTGTTTCGGCCTCGGCCGGTGCGACGGCGAAGACTAGCTCGAAGTCCTCCCCATCGCCAAGGGCATGCTCCAAGGGCGTGCGGTCATCGGCCATAGCGTGGGCGGCCTCGGCGATGGGGATGGCGTCGGCATAGAGGAGGGCGCCGCAGCCGCTCTCAGCACACAGATGAGCCACATCGGCGGCGAGGCCGTCGCTAATGTCGATCATCGCATGCAGATCAACGGCGGCGTGTAAGGCCAACGCCTCTCGGACGCGCGGCATAAAGTCGAAGTGCTTGCCCAGCAAGCTGCCGCCAAGCGGGCCGGTCACGAACAACCGATCGCCGGGACGCGCTCCCTTACGGCGAACAGCACCACGCGGCGTCGCCTCGCCCAGGAGAGCGACATTGATGACCAAAGGGCCATCCCAGCTGTTGGTGTCGCCGCCGATGATGGCGGTGTTGAAAGCGTCTGCCCTCTCGCGCAGACCGAGGTACAGCTCCTCGGCCAAAGCGCGTCCGCCTTTGCGGGGGAGGCCGATGCTGACGACGGCGGCGACAGGGATCCCAGCCATAGCGGCCATGTCGCTGAGATTAACGGCCATCGCCTTACGGCCGACCTGCCGCGCTGTGCCGGCGCCCCGCGTGCCGGGATGCGTTTCGGCCAAACGGAAACAGCTCCCCTCTAAAAGCATGTCCGTCGTCACCAGGCAATGGGGGCCTCTGGGCCAGCGCAAAATGGCCGTGTCGTCGCCAGGCCCCAGCAGCACGCGCTCCGTCGACGGCGTGCGCTGCCTTAGCCACTCCAGGAAAGCGAATTCCCCTGTCGTCATCTTTTCCAGACTAGCGAGGGAGCAGCCGACATGCCAGCGAAAATCCGGCTAAAGTACAAGCAGGACCACCCTGCGACCCTGGCCGTGCCACGGATGACATGCCTTGCTCAGGGGCTTTTGCTTTGCCTTCGCATTCTCCTGCGCCGTAAGATAAAATAGAAGCGCGATCGCAACCGACCTGCTTCCGCCAGGCCGCACAGGAGGAAGGTCCATCGTATCATGGAGCCGTTGACCAAGACCACTCCGCTTTCCGCTCGCTTGCCGAGCGGCGAGTTGGACCTGACTGGCCGTACCCTTGCCGATTTCCGTGTTCTTCGCCATCTCGGCCAAGGCGGCATGGGGCAGGTCTACCTCGCCGAGCAAATCTCCCTGAAGCGCAAGGTGGCGTTGAAGATCCTTCGTCCGGAGACCGCCGCCGATCCGACCGCGCTCCAGCGTTTCAAGGCCGAAGCTACCGCTGTCGCCCAGGCCACCCACGCCAACATCGTGCAAGTTTATGCCATCGGTGAGAGCGACGGTATTGCCTACATGGCCCTGGAATACGTCGAGGGCCGCAATCTCCGCGAATATCTGCTCAAAAAGGGGCCGCCTGACCTGCTTTTGGCCCTGAGCATTATGCGTCAAGTGGCATCGGCCCTTCAACGTGCTGCGGAGTTGGGCATCATCCACCGCGATATAAAGCCGGAAAATATCCTGCTAACGCGCAAGGGCGAAGTCAAAGTGGCGGACTTTGGCCTGTCGCGCTGCTTGGCCGGCGCTCGCCCCGCACTCAACTTAACGCAGAGCGGCGTGACCATGGGAACGCCCTTGTACATGAGCCCCGAACAGGTCGAGGGCAAGCCGGTTGACTGGCGCACCGACATCTACTCCTTCGGCGTCACCTGCTATCACATGCTGGCCGGCCATCCGCCTTTTCAGGGGGACTCGCCGTTTGAGGTCGCCCTGCAACACGTCCGCAGCGAACCAAAGTCGTTGGCCGCCATTCGCCCCGATTTGCCGGCGGCCCTGTGCGCTATGGTCCACAAAATGATGGCCAAGGATCCCGCCGCGCGCTATCAGACGGGCCGGGAGTTGCTCAAAGACATCGCCCGGTTACGCGAAAGCCTGAGCGGTCAAACGGCGCTAGCGGCGCCCCAGTCGCCGTCGGTCGAGTTGGTGCCGGTGTCCGCAGCGGAGGCCGCAGAGAGAGCGACCCAGTCTGCGAAAGCTGCACCGGCAACAGCGATCATGCCGAAGTGGTATGCGCTCCACGGGAGATGGCGAGGAGCTATCTTTGCTGGCTCCCTGTTGGTGGCCGGCATGGTTGGCATCGTTACCGCCTGGGTCCAGCATCGCCTAGCTTTCCCAGCGCGCACGGCGGTTGCGCCGGCTTTGGAAGAATCGGCGGCCAACAAACTGGAGACCAAGGAACAGGCGTTGCGCACCCTTCTCGAACCCTATCTGGACACACGTCCTGGAAACGCCCGTGAAGTGCAAAAAGGGCTTGAACAGGCAATGGATCTGGGCGTGTTTTATTTGGAGCAAGATCGACTCGACGATGCCCACGCCCTTTTTGTCCGACTCGAACAGAATGCCGTCCCTGCTTTTCGCGTGCTGGGGCACTTAGGGAACGGGATCGTGCTGGCCTTGCGAAATCAGCCCCACGAATCTAACGAGTATTTCCTCAAGATCCACTTCGAGACACGCGGCAAACAGCCCAATCGAGTAGAAAACTGGGTTCGCGCCGACCCGAAATGGCGTTACTGGATCACGAAGGCGATCCACTACAACTTGCAGAACGGTCTGGACCGGCACAAAATCCCAGCCCCTTTTGACCAGTTCGAGGCGCGCTAAAGCATCACGAAACCGCTCCGACGCTTTTGGCGCTGGGCAGTTGTATTCGGTCCTTGTCTATTACCGATCCTTCTTATTCACTTTATCAATTTGCGCATCAGTGACCTGGAGACGGATAAACACGTCGTTGTTTTCAACTTTCAGCTGGATGCTGTCGATCACTTCTTTGACGATTCGGCTGCTCTTGTCTTTGCCAGCGCCCAAGAAAGCGAGCAGCGGCATCAGTTCATCGAGCTTGCCTTTGATCTGCGCAGCGGCTTCCGCACGGTTGGTATGGATCACGAGTTGGAACTGAGCGTCGTTATTCAGTTCCAGAGCGCCCGTGACCGATTGGAGAGCGGCAACACCATCTTTGGACGTATCGTCGCTTTTGAGCAGCTGTTTGATTTCCTCCGTAGCAATCATTGCCAGCCACATCTCTTCGCTGCCCTTTAAGTGAGTAAGGGCCGCTTGCATGGCGGTGTTGAGCCTCCGCGGCGTCTGACCGGCGCGGTGGACGACGGCAGCAGTGTCTTTTTCCGACGCCGTCATCACCAGCGTTTTGTTATCGGCGAAGGCGGCGTAAACAGACTTGCCGTCGCTGTGGATTTGCCACATCGGCAAGTCTCCGTCCTTGAAACTTCGGAGCCGATTGGGATGTTTCTTGGCGTAGTCGTCGGCAGCCGTTCGCACTTTATCCGGGGCGAAGTTGCCCCGCACGACCACCAATAGTTTGCCGTCGGTCAACGGATGGCCGGACGCACCCACAGCGATTGTGTCGATGTCCTGGAAGGGTTCCAGCCCAGCAGTGCGGAGAAACTGGCGGGTTTCGGCACGGTGTTCGAGCAGCGCTTGGAGGAAGTGCAGAGCGTGCTTCTTGACGATGGGTGTTTGCAGCAATTGGCGGACGTTAATTTGCACTACTAACTCTGCATCGCGGGGCGTAAGACGGTCAGGTTCCGCGGCGGCCGATGCCAAAGCAACGGGAAGAAGCGCCGCTAGGCCGATCGCCGCGAAATCTCGCCAACTCTTCATGACAGCGAATCCTTTCGAAATAGGGAGGTTATTTGTCCTTCTTCTTGAGCGCCTCTTCGATGAGGTCGCTACTGATGCGTGCTTTGACGAAGACGGTCTCTGCCTTGTTCATAACTCGCAGGGCCTTGATGATTTCAACGACAAGCTCTGCTTGCGGATTGTCGGCATTTTGGGCGAGGGGAGCAGCAAAGCCCAAGATCAAATTGAGGCCGGCCTTCGCAGAATCGCTCAGTTCTTTGGCCTCCTTGGTATTTTGGGTGGTGATGGCTAATTCCAGCTTGATCTCGTCACGGATGGTTAAGCCGCCGGCCAGCGCCTGAATCTTGTCGATCATGCCCTTGATGTCGCCGGGTGCTTTGGCGAGGATCTTGGTGATGTCGGGATTGGCGACGGCTGCCAGGGACAGACTCTGTTGGGTGTCGAGTTTTTCCAGCAGCGCCTGGAATTGCTTATTCTTCAGGACCGGTTTTGTCTCTTTGGCAGATTTCTTGAGGGCATCGATGATGTAATCTTTGCTCGGTGAAGCCAGCAGTGTATCACGGCTGGCGACGGCCACGAACAACGGATCATCCCAATCGGGGTAATTGACCTCGTACAACAGATGTTTGCCACCAAGGACTTTGTGGATCTTCAAATAGTCGGATTCGTCTTTGGCGACTTGCTCGGCCTTGGCCTTAAATTTGGCAACATCGAAGCGGCCATGCATGATGACCAGACCGCGATCTTTCTCGGTGCTAACGGGGGCCGCAATCACGATGCGATCGAGGTCCTTGAACGGATCGAAGCCAAGGTCCTTGAAAACGTCCTGGATCTGCTCATTGTCGCGCAGTGCTTCTTGGGCCAACTCCAGGAAGTTTTTCTTGATTAACTCTGCATCGAGAAGCTGACGAACATGGAGGTTAAGGATACTTTCGGTGTCTTCGGGCAGATACGGGTCCAACTCGATGGCGTGGCCGAGGGGAACGGACAACAGAAGGGCTGTAACAACGGCCAAGACACGGTGAAACAACATCGGCGGAGTTCCTTTCGTGATTGGGATTGGGCGTCGCAGATTATACCCTGTCAGACGAGTACAGTTTCATTAACGCACATGGGCGATCAAACATTTCAAATAATGCGACTCCAGGCATGACACCGAAACCGGATGGTCCGGCGCTGCCCCCCGACGCTGGAGGACTTGGACGAGGCGTTTTTCCTCAGCAGCCAGCTGGGCCAACAAGTCCTCTAACATATCCATGCTGATAACTCCGGAGCAACAGCAAACGACCAAAAAGCCGTGCGGTTCGAGCAAGCGCAGGGCCAACGTTTGCAAACGGCGGTAGCCACGCAACGCTTCGTCGACAGCCTGTCGCGTCCGCGCAAACTTCGGGGGATCGAGCACGACCATGCCGAAGCGCTCGCCGCGCTCCGTTAAGGCAGTCATCTCCTCAAAGACATCGCCCTGCACAAACGTCACATTGTCTAGCTTATTAAGGCGCGCGTTGTGGTGCGCCAGCTGGAGGGCCGGCCCCGATTGATCGATCCCCAGTACCGACGCCGCTCCGGCGCGGGCCGCATGGAGGCCGAAACCGCCAGTATAACAAAAGGCATCGAGCACGCGCCGTCCCTGTGCCAGAGGCGCCGCCGCCTGCCGATTGTCACGCTGATCGAGATAGAACCCGGTCTTCTGCCCTTCCGCCAGATTGACGAGGAAACGCACGCCGCCTTCGGTGATCTCGATGGGGCCCGGCGGCGCTTCACCCCACACGAGTTCATCGCGCGCCTCCAGACCTTCGAGCTGGCCGATGCCACGCTCGGTGCGTTGGAAAATCCCTGCTGGTCGTAAGAATTCCACAAGTGCTTCAACAAACCACTCGCGCCGCTGAGCCAATCCCAGGCTGGTGAATTGCAGCGCCAGCCAACGATCGTAGCGATCCACCGTGCAGCCAGACAGACCGTCGCCTTCACTGAATACCAAGCGACAGGCTTGCCCCGGCCCTTCCAATCCCAGCAGGCGTCGCAACAAGAGGGCTTCTTCGAGTTGTTTGCGGAAGAAAGCACGATCGAGGGGGACATCAGCATCCCACGTGTAGAGGCGGACGCGGATTTTGCTACGACCGTTGTACAGACCGCGGGCCACGAAATTGCCGGTGTGCGAAAATAGATCGACCACGTCGCCATCGGTCGGGTCGCCCTCGACGGCGGCAATGGCCCCCGCATAGACCCACGGATGCCGCCCATAGAAGGGCCGCGCGCGCCGGGGTCGCAAAATCACCCGTGCGCTCATGGCACTTTGCCGCGCTCGACGCCTTCGATGTACGCCAGGGCGCGCTCCAGATCGCTCTTCTTTTCTCGACTGCGCAAGAGTGCGCCAACGCGCAGCAGCAAGTCGGTTTTGTTGATCGGCTTGGAGATAAAATCATCCGTGCCGGCTTCAACAGCCCGATCCATGTCGCTGGACTGATCGAGCGCGGTAATCATGAGGATCGCGATGTCGCGCGTGGCCGGATCGCTGCGCAGGCGCTTGCACACCTCGAAGCCGCTGATGCGCGGCATCATGACATCAAGGAGGATCAAATCCGGTCGCCAGGAAGCAACCAGCTGGAGCGTTTGTTCACCATCGCTGGCCGTACGCAGATCACAATCCATCTCGCTAAGGTAGACTTCGAGTAGTTCCGCCCCCAGCGGATCATCCTCGGCAATGAGGATACGCGGCGTCGCAGAAGGGGTTGGCATGTGCGCCTCCTTTTTCCCATCGCTCCTTAACCGTCGCCGCCCCGTCTCATAACAGGGCCGTCCGTTGCCGTTCCATCTGTTCGCGGAGCTGCGCGAAGTATAGTTGCACGTCCTTCGGCTGCACCGCGCCGCAGCTGTTGCAACTGCTGCAACTGCTGCAAACGCCGTCGCTCCTTCGCCCGCAATCGGGCCGGCCGCAGCCTGGCTGTTCTGCGCTGGCTCCTGCTTGGTCACGGCCCAGATCGACCAGGGTGATGTGCAGGCCAAACTCACGCGCCAGCGTGCTGACGAACGGCCTTATGTCGGCATTCTCTCGCCGCAGTTGGTGCAGCACCGCATGTTCGCCGTCGAGCAGCACCTCCACGTCGAGCAGCACCAGCGGCAAGCCCATCTCAACGGCCAACTGTTCGCCGCGCTCGAAGAGTTGTTGCGCCCGGAGACGCATTTCGCGTTCGCTCTGCATATCAGCCGGCGTGAGCCGGCGCAGCAATTGCCCTACAGAGGTATTGGGTAGAAAGCGAGCATGGCGCGACGTGGCAGGACAGAGGACTTCGGCGACCTCGAGGCCGCGCGGCCCCTTGACCACCACTCGCTCGCCGCGGCGCAGCTGCAACGGGGCCGCAGCCCGGAAACGGCCGAAGTCGCCGTTCACGCCGAAGCTGGCCAGATATTCCTCTGCCTCCATCGCTCACCGCCTCACTCCAAACCGAGGAATTCGCGCATGTAGCGATCGTACTCTTGCTGCCCCCGTTCCGTGCTCAGGTCGAGGCGCAGCTCATTGATGACCTTGATACTGTAATTGCGGAGCCAATCCATCCAGCATTCCACACAGACGGATTCGTAGATGCGTTGGCCCAGTTCATCATGGAAAGGCGGTTTCTCCAGTTGCCGCGCCCGGTCGCCGGCCCAGCAACCGGGACGCCGGCAGCGGAACCCGCCGACGCCTTGCGGCGCGGCGGCCGCCTTTTTCTTCGACACCGGCTCCGGTTCGCCCAACTCCTTCAACATCCGGGCCATGGCCTCGCGCGGCATATTGTCGCCCTGTTCATCGGCCACCTCGAAGCCTTGTTTAAGCACAGCGACGGCCTCGGCGCGGCGGTCCTCGTCGAGCAGACATTGGGCCAGCAATTGATAGACCTTGGAAAAACGCGGGCTTAACTCCAGAGTACGGCGGAAGGACTGGATGGCTTCCGAGAACTGCCGCGCCTCCATCAGCAGTTGGCCCAGCCGATAGTGGCCCAACTCGTTGTCGGGGTCGTCGTTGGCCATCTTGCGAAACTGAGCGATGCGATCTTGCAGTTGACTCATCGCTGAAAATCTCCCGATTGCACCGGTTCGCTGCACCAGCCCGTGCATCTCTTGGCGGTACAGCAGACGGTTAAGCATTGCCCTATACTCATTTCACCTCGACCACCGTTAGGTCCAGAGGGGGGAAGGTCACGCTCTTGCCGGAGTTGTTCTCGTCCTTGGCGCTGATGAGGATCTTGAACTTGCCGCTGCGGTTGAGCTGAATGGGCACCTGGAAAGGCAGAATCTTCAGTTTCCGGGCGTTTTCATCAGGATAGCTGACGGCCTTGCCAGGGATCGGTTTGGGCAAGACAGGTTTGCCGGACTCGTCCTGAATCACCACTTCCACCGAGACTTTTGGCTCGTTCTTCTCACCTGCTTCAGTGAAGCCGACGGCCGTGAAATGGAGCATCAGGTTTTGGCCAGGTACGGCCAAGGGCGGGGCGAACAACGGCGGGGCGCCGGCCTGTTCCTCATTGAGCGGCAGGTAGACGAAACCAGGACGCACAATGCCGAACCCCAGCTTCAGCACAGTGAATCTTTGTTCGAGCGGCTTGGTCGTCGTGTTGCCGAGGATGTCCTTGACCTCCACTATCATGGTGTAATCCCCCGGCTCGGTGTCCGGAAAGAGATTGGTCAGTGCGAAGGCCGGTTGATGCGAGCCGCCCAGCGAGTTGACCACGGTTAGCTCCTGCGGGTCTTTTTGGAACACGATCTTGTTCTTCTTGTGATTGAACAGCTTCATGCTCATACTGTATTGGGCGGTGCCGTCTTCCTTGATTTTCAACCCCTCGATGTCGAAGGATAAGACCACCATGTCGCCCGGTAAAAAGGTACTATCTTTGCGCTCCTGGCCGAGTATGCCATAGGTAAAGCGCGGATTTTTCAATTCTAACGATCCCGCCTGTGCGGGAGCGATGCTCAAAGCCGACAGCAAGGCCAGAGTCATCCACATACTTGATCCTCCCTTCTGGTTGAGGGTTGGTTCACTTGCTCAGACAGCTCCTCCGTCATTGTGCGCGTTCGAGCAGCCATCTGCCAGAGCAAATTTAGGGTCTGCCCCTGATTTAGGCGAGCGGAGGGTGTGCAACCGGGGGGTTCACACCCCCCCGCTCGCCCTCGGATACCGGGGGGTTCACACCCCCCGCTCGCCATGCTACCGGGGGGTTCACACCCCCCGCTCGCCTTTGGACAACCCCAAAGCAAGGCATTGACCCGTTAGCGGCCTCACGCTAAGATCGCGCCGCTTCACCGGCCCACGACGGGACGGAGTAGCGCCTTTCCGGAAAGAAAGGGGCGCGGAGACGTGCAAACCACCGTTACGCGGCTGGCGGAACTGGTGCAAGGACGCGTTCATGGCCAAGAGCGGACGATCCTCGCCGCTCGCCCCATGAACGAAGCCGGGCCGGACGATATCACTTTCATCGAAAGTGATCGTAACCTCCGTTATCTGAAAAAATGCCGTGCTTGCACAGCGGTCGTTTCCCCTGCCCTGGCTGCACGCCGCCAGGAATTGCTTAGTTCAAATGGTACGCCGCTGACGCTGATTGAAGTCAACGATCCGCTGTCGGCTTTCGTCACGATTGTACGGCACCTGCACGGCCAAGCAGCCGAACCACCGCCCAGCATCGATCCGCGCGCCATCATTCATCCGACGGCCCAGATTGGGCCAGATGCGATGTTGCATCCGTTCGTGGTCATCGGCGAAGGCTGCGTCTTGGGCGCGCGTTGCCGGCTCTACAGCGGCGTCGTCCTGGGCCGCAATTGCCGCCTCGGCGATGATGTCGTACTCCATCCTCACGTCGTCCTCTACGACGATACCGTTCTCGGCAATCGCGTCATCGTCCACGCCAACGCTGTACTCGGCGCCGACGGTTTTGGTTACCGTTTTCAGGGCGGCAAGCACGTCAAGAAACCGCAGTTCGGCAATGTCGAAGTCGGCGATGACGTGGAAATCGGCGCCGGCACCACGATCGATCGCGGGACGTTCCAGGCCACCCGTATCGGTGCCGGAACCAAAATCGACAACCTGGTGCAGATCGGCCATAATTGCCAGATCGGTAAACACAACCTTTTTGTCAGCCAGGTTGGTATTGCCGGCTCGTGCAGCACCGGCGATTACGTGGTCATAGCCGGTCAGGTCGGCGTGACCGATCACGTCCACATCGAGGATAGGGCCGTCATCGGCGCCCGTTCCGGTGTGGTCCGCGACGTGCCGGCCGGTGAACGCATGTTAGGCGCGCCCGCTCGCCCAGAAAGCGAAGAAAAACGTATCCTGCTCAGCCTGACCAAACTGCCGGAGTTGTGCCGCGATGTTCGGCAGATGAAGCAGCAATTAGGGCTCGATCGAGGCGCGGCATGAAAATGGGGTTGCGGTTGGCGATTGGCGGTTGGCGGTCTTGGGAACGACGGAATGCGATGGGTCAAAGTCCACAAGCCGCCGACCGCAAACCGATAGGTTTGCTCGCCGGTTGGGGGCGCTTTCCCCTGGCTTTTGCTCAAAAAGCGCGAAGCCTGGGCTTGCCGGTTGTCTGCGTAGCCATTCGCGGAGAGGCCGCGCCGGAGTTGGCCACCCTGGTGAACCGCTTCTACTGGACGCGACCGACACGGTTGGGACGCATGATTCGCTGCTTCAAACGCGAAGGCGTCGAGCAGATCGTCATGGCGGGCAAAGTCCACAAGGCCAATCTGCTGCACCAGCCGTGGAAGCTGGTGACGCTGCTGCCCGATTGGCGAACGGTATGCTGGTGGTATTTTCGTAAGCGGCGCGACAACCGCGATGATACGCTGCTGTTGTCGATCATCGACGAGTTCGCCCGCGACGGCTTGCGCTTTGAAAGCGCATTGACCCTTTGTCCGGAGTTGCTCGTGAATCCCGCAGTCCTCACCCGCCGGGCGCCGACTGCCCGCGAACAGCGCGACATCGCCTTCGGTTGGGAACTGGCCAAGGAAATGGGCCGACTCGATGTTGGCCAAAGCGTCGCCGTTAAGGAACGCGCCGTACTGGCCGTCGAGGCCATCGAGGGTACCGACCGCGCCATTCTGCGCGCTGGCGAACTGTGCCGATCGGGCGGTTTCGTCGTCGTCAAGACCGCCAAACCGCAGCAGGACATGCGCTTCGATGTACCGACCATCGGTTGCACGACCATCGAAAGCCTACATCGCGCCGGCGGCCGCGTCCTCGCTATTGAGGCCGGCAAAACCATCGTGCTCGATCAAGAGCAAACGGTAGCCTTGGCCGACCGCTATGGCATCACCATCGTCGCCCTGCCATCCTCGTAAGATCGCTCTATCGGGGGCGAGGGGAGTTGCATTCGCGCTGGCGAGCGGGGGGTGTGAACCCCCCGGTAGCATGGCGAGCGGGGGGTGTGAACCCCCCGGTAGCGCATGGCGAGCGGGGGGTGTGAACCCCCCGGTTGTGCTACCGGGGGGTTAACTGGGCACGAGGAGAAGTGACATTTTTTCCCTTCTCCCCCCCACCCCAACCCTCCCCCACAAGGGGGGAGGGAGCCTTGTTTCTCCCTCCCCCCTTGTGGGGGAGGGAGCCTTGTTTCTCCCTCCCCCCTTGTGGGGGA
>Ga0078972_1006321_pt1 | contig 28357 bp, 22 predicted proteins | sample YelNatPaOPGAMG01_FD_67568 | JGI IMG/M metagenome (GOLD analysis project Ga0078972, IMG submission 67568) | Hot spring thermophilic microbial communities from Obsidian Pool, Yellowstone National Park, USA - OP-RAMG-01 (SPADES assembly) (version 2) | ecosystem: Environmental > Aquatic > Thermal...
CCTCAAGGCAAAGGATATCATCGACAACGCAAACCTCTCGGACGAGAAGTTCGGTCTCGCGGCTCCTAAAATTGCCATCACCCTTGCTGGACCGAAGCTCGAGCAGGTTCTTTACGTGGGTTCCCCGGTGAAAAGCGATGCTGCGCATCCCTTAGATTCGGAGGTGTACGCATCAGTGAAGGGGAAGGACGCCGTCTATGTGGTGGATTTGAAGAACCTCAAAGCACTTGTCCAATCGGACCTGAATGTGCTGAGGGACAAGTCTCTCATGTCCTTTGCCCCCAACGACGTCGAAAAATTCGATATGGAACTTGAGGGGAAGAAGTTGGTTGCGGTCCGCAAGGACAACAATCAGTGGAGCCTGGAGGAACCCAAAGGGGTCGCCTCGCTGGATTCATGGAATATTACGTCTATTCTTTGGGAGCTGAGGGATCTGGAATGGAAGTCTATGAGCAAATCCCAGGCCGTCCCGGCCGAGATTGCGCAGCCAAAGTTGGTCGCCTCGCTTGCCGTCAAAGGGCAAAAAGAGCCAGTCGTGCTCAAGGTGGGATGGGCGTCCCAACCTTCACCCTCAGAGGCGCAAGCAAACCAAAGCACAGAGGAAACCCCCAAAAAACCGGAGCCGGCTGTCGCGTTGGCTGAGTCAAAGACTGCGCCTGCGCCGGTTTCGGGAGGCGAAGGCAGCAAACCAGCGGCTGTCGAGAAGGCGCCGGATGTGGTTACCGCGATGGTGACGCCCAGCGACGAGAAGGATATGGTGTATCAAGTCTCCGGAACGTTTATCACCCGGGTGCGCAAGGACCTCGAGAAGATACTGGAAAAGAAATAACAGGAGAGCAGTGCGACCACCGTGAGGCAAGCCGCTTGCGTGGCGCGGGAGGGGTTGCCCACCCAGAGATGGATCAGGGGAGCATTGGGGCAGTTCTCGAAGTGAGTCCCGAATTAAACGGAGGCTTCGTGGCGGAATCGAGGGGAGCTGAGACCGTGTGTCGGGTTCAGCTCCTCGCAATGACAAACAGGTTGTTGATATCTCGTGGCGAGAGATGCGTAGCAATCTCATGGTAAATTTAGAGACTCCTTCGACGAGGGCTTTCGTTCTGGGCTCTGGCGTGAACACGGACGGCTGCGCGTTTCTCGCTCTCGGCCTTGTACGATCTCTTTTGTCTCGGCTTAGACCGCGAGGTAGCGTTTTGTAATCTCCTGATTCGTCTTGAGATCAGAGATTGCGCCGTGATATTTGATGTGGCCATTGTCCACAATGTAGGCTCTGTCGCTGTGTTTCAGGGCAAACTTTACATTTTGCTCCGAGAGAAGCACCGTCATGCCTTCATTTCTCATGAGGTCAATCACGTCTCCGAGAATTTTGACTATTATTGGCGCCAAACCTTCGCTGGGTTCGTCCAAAAGAATAAGTTCGGGATTGCCCATGAGGGTACGGGCAATGGTAAGCATTTGCTGTTCCCCGCCGCTAAGATGTCCGCCGGCCCTCGAGGCCAATTCCTCCAAACGAGGGAAGATTTGAAAGATGCGATCAATGGACCAGGGTCCGTTTTTTGCTCGTTGTTGTTGCAGACCTACATCGAGGTTTGCTCTGACAGAGAGGTCTGGAAATATCCTTCTATCCTCTGGTACGAATCCCACGCCGAGTCGCGCGACTTTATAGGGCGGCCAGCCGGTTATTTGCTCGCCGCGAAATATGATCTTTCCAGTTCGCGGCGGCGTCAGGCCCATGATGCTTCGCAATGTCGTGGTCTTGCCCGCCCCATTTCTGCCAAGTAAGACAACTACTTCGCCTTTTGCGACTTCAAGCGAGATGTCGAAAAGGATGTGACTCAGGCCGTAATATGTGTTTATCGTCTCCACTTGCAGCAGCATGATTAGGCCTCTTCTCCCAGGTATGCCTCAATTACGTCGCTATTTTGCGAGATTTCCGTGGGCGTCCCTTCTGCGAGCAGGGACTTATAGCAGAGAACTCGAACAACCTGCGAGATTCCAAACACCATATCCATGTCATGTTCAATAAAAAGCATTGTAATTTTGAGTTGTTCCCACAATTTCTTTATCAGGTTTACGGTCAACCATCTTTCTTCGGGACTCATCCCTGCCATGGGTTCGTCCAAGAGGAGCAGTTGTGGGTCGAGGGCCAATGCTACGGCTATATCGAGTCTTTTTTGGTCTCCATGAGCCAGCGTCCCGCTCTGCCTGTTTGCCATGTCTGCCAGCCCAACGCTTTGCAAAATTTCGTACGCGTTTTCGCGCCATGCTTTCAACGCCTTCAATGGCTTGTAAAAATTGAGATTGCCTCTGTGTTTTGTGATGACCGCGGTCAACACATTTTCTATCACGCTCATTCGGGGGAAGATATTGGTTCTCTGAAAAGCTCGCGCCATGCCGAGTCGGGCAATGGAGAAGGGTTCCAGGCCGACGATGTTTTTGCCCTTGAAAAATATTTGGCCGGAATCCGGAATCAAGTACCCCGTTATCAAGTTAAAGAGCGTGGTTTTCCCCGCTCCGTTTGGCCCGATGATGGAGCTGAGTTCGCCCTCTTTCACGACGAAACTGACGCCGTTGAAGATCTGGTTGCCATCGAAGGATTTGGCGAGATCACGGATCTCGAGAATGTGTTCTGTCATATCGCCGCACCGATCTAGTGTCTATTATTCACGTCTGAGACTTCCCGACAAGCTTCTGGTAGATATCGCCAAAACCGCCCGGCGCAAAAAGCACTACTATTAGGAGAATCAACCCCAAAATGATCGCCCATATCTCCACGAGGCTTCTGTGGAGTTGCTGCAGTATCACTTTTAGGAAGATGAGCACTGCAGCGCCTACGGCAGGTCCTGTGAGAGTGTACATACCGCCTACCAGGCTGGCAAAGATCGGTTCGGCTGATTTGCTCCAGTGGAGAAAATCGGTCTGAGCAAACCGATTCAGTTCAGCCAGCAGCCCGCCGGCAATCCCTGCAAAAGCCCCAGCAATAATGAAATTGATGAGCTGATAGCGTCTCACGTTTATTCCGAGAAATTTGGCTCGTTCACTGTTTTCCCGAATAGTTCTTATGGTGAGCCCAAAAGACGAATTGACGATCATGCGAATCAGCAGGAAACACACGACAAACACTATGAGACACAAGAAATAATATTCCGTCGGACCTAAAAACGAAGGGCGTGGGATTCCGTGAATGCCGTCGTCCCCGCCTGTGAGCGATCGCCATTGAAAGACCACCATGTACAGCAACTGTCCGAATGCGAGGGTAAGGATGGCGAAGTAAAGTCCGAGAAGCCGTACGCAGAACCAGCCTATCAGTGCTGCTATTGCGGCTGCGACGAGAGGAGCTGCCGGAAGGGCTAGATAGAGCGGCCAGCCTGCTTTCTTCATCAGCAGCGCGACCGTATAGGCGCCGGCGCCGAAAAAGGCGGCATGGCCGAAGCTCACCATACCGCCATGTCCAAGGATAAGATTCAGACTCAGCGCAAAAAGCCCCATGATGAGCATTTCGGTGCATACCCAGATCCAATATTCGCCGGAGCGGCCCAGTCCTCCCAATACCAAGGGCAACAAGGCAAGACAAGCGATCGTGAGAACCCCTGCGATCCAGGGATAACGGGCAATCGAGAAAGACTGGTGATGCATGGATAGGGACCTTCGTTCGCTAACGTTCGGGCTTACCAAACAAGCCCCAGGGTCTTACAATAAGCACTATCGCCATGAGGGCGTATGGGAAGACCAATGCCCAGCGACCGAGTGGGAGCTGCAAGAATGTGCTGCCAACTCCGATAATCAGCGAGCCTAGTAGAGCGCCTCCGACGCTGCCCAAACCTCCAATGACCACAACTGCAAAGCACTCGATAATACGTTCCATCCCGATGCCGAGGTCAATGCTCGCCAGAGCCGAAGTGAGCACTCCCCCCAGGCCGGCGAGCCAACAACCGAGCATGAACGTACAGGTCATGACGAGTGAGACATTCACCCCGAGGGCTCCAAGGGTATCGGGGTAGCTCACCGCAGCCCTGATAATGTTTCCGGCGCGGGTCTTGTACAATATAAACCACAGTCCCACTGCTATCATGGGGCCTATACACAAAATGAACACGTTGTAGGAAGGGAGAAACATCCCCATCATTTCTATGGAGCCTGCAAGCACGGAAGGTCGGGCTACGTTACGAGGATCGCCCCCCCATATCACTCTGACCAGGTCGTCAAGAATCAAGACGAGCGCATAGGTGAGCAATAATTGCAAAAGGTGTTCCCCCCGATAAACCCTCCGGAAGAGGGTCACCTCAAGCCCTAATGAGATGATTGCGACGAGAGGGGGCACGATGAGGAGCAAAAAAATAAAGCTGTACAGGGGACCGGAAGTCAGTAAGGTAGAAAGAGAAAAGGCAAGGTAGGCGCCGATCATATACAGAGAACCGTGGGCAAAGTTGATGACTCGCAACACGCCGAACACCAGCGACAGGCCCGATGCGATGATAAAAAGGAGCATGCCCTGACAGAGTCCGTTAATCAGCATGAAAACAAACAATTCCTTGGTCATGGTTCCTCAACCTACCTGCAGGTTCCATTATGGGATGGTTGATCCGATTGCCTCCCTGGGGCAGGCGCGAGGCAATCGGACGCGCCGCAGACAACCATTGCCTATTTGCCAGCTTGCAGTTTTTTCACTTCGTCCACCGAGAGCCATATCTGCTCAGCAGGAATTTCGACGACATCTTTCATGATCAGGAAATCCTTGTATTGAGGGTCCTTGTGAGTAACGCCCACGTAGATGCCCACATTTGCCATGTGATCTTCGGCTCGTATGTATCTTTCGCCGCGAAGCGATGCAAACTTGAGGCCGCCGAGGACCTTGACCACTTCTTCCGGGTCCGTACTGTTGGCCTTCTGCATTGCCGTGGTCGCGGCCACGAGACCGTCGTACGCCATGATTGCCCAGTCGGCCGGCCATTCATGGAATTTCTCATAGTATTTTTTTACAAAAGCCTTCATTTCAGGAGTATTCACGGCATAAAAGGGGCACCTTGCATAGCCGGTGAGATTCTCTGGCATGTCCGCCCCCATCGCGCGCAAGAGATCCAAGTCAAAAAGAGAACTCACTGCCGCTTTCTTGAGGACCCCGTAGGGCGCCGCCTGCTTCAAGAAGGAACTCAATTGACCGCCCCAAAAAGCGCTATACACGGCGTCAGGGCTCTTTGCCATGAGCGTAGGTATAAAGGGGGAAAGGTTTGACTCTCCGATCTTCACCCAGACCGTGTCCACGACTTCTGCGTCGGGTTTTCTCTTGGCCAGCTCTTTCTTAAAATTGTCAAGTTGATCGTGGCCATACGCGTAGTCCGGGCCAATCAAGGCGTATTTCTTGTAGGGCTTTTTCGAGAGGAATAACGCCATCCCCCTACCCTCGATCCCAGTATTGGGGACGACCTGAAACATGTAAGGCTGAAAATCGGTGGTGGTGAGCGCCTCGCTATTGGACGTGTGGAAGTAAATGATTTTCTTGAACTCTTTCGCCACTTTTGTGACGGCTAGGGCGACAGCGCTGCTCGTAGGCCCAATGAGATAGTCACATTTCTCGCTGAGGATGAGTTCTCTAGCGAGGTTCGCCCCAATATCGGGTTTGAGTTGGGCATCTCGCACAATTACCTCGAGTTTTTTCCCCAAGATGCCGCCTTTGGCATTGATCTCTTCGATAAAAAGGTCGATGCCGGCTTTCTGCGATTTGTAAAATGTGGCTCCGATCCCCGATACGTCAGCGATAAAACCGAATTTTAGTGTGTCCGCAGCAAAAACATTTTGGCCGCCGCCGGCAACCACGACCATAAGCAAAACAAACCCAATGCTGATAAGCTTTTTCCCATGAGATTTCATGCTCGCCTCCTTCTGCGAAATGTTAAGCGCCTCGCGGGTCACAAACTGACCGGCCCTCCCAGCGCCGTGGCCGCAATCTTAGGATGACTAAACCGCCACAGAGGCTGTGACGGCCGATAGCTCACTTCCCCCCGCCTGGATCTTTCAATATGTGAGAACCATACCTCCATCAAAAAGAAGATCGCCGCCTACTAAGTACCTTGCATACCGAGAGAATCCGAAAATGAACAAATTGGCGACTTCAACTGGGGCCATCATCTCTTTGACGCGCGACTTGCCCATCATCACGTCGCGGACAACCTCTTCCTCTGTTATCCCCCTCTGTTCAGCCTGGAATGGTATCTGCTTGAGGGTCAGCGCGGTTTTCACAAAGCCGGTGCTCACCGTGAATGAACGAATGAGACCGTCCCCTTCGGCGGCAATGGACTGCGACAAAGCCCTCAAGCCAAATTTTGTTATGTTGTAAACCGGTTTATTTCGTGTGCAGATATGGGCGTGCGCGGAAGCCATGTTGCCGATCGCTCCACCGCCTCCTTCGCTCTTTTTCATGTGTGGTATCGCCAACTTGGATAGATAAAAAGGGGCCCTCAACATCAGTCGCTGCATGAAATCGTATTTCTCCATGGGAAAATGCTCGACCGAGTCAATGTGCTGAATACCGGCTATGTTGGCGAGGTATTTTATCTGTCCCAGTTTCGCGGCTTCTGCTACAGCTTGTTCGATATCCTCGTCCCTTGTGAGATCGGTTCTGATAAAAACCATTTGGCCGCCAACTCCCCGGGCCAGTTCCACGGTCTTTTTTCCGCCAGCTTCGTCCACGTCGAGCCCTACGACAGTGAGGTTGTTTGCGGCAGCCGCCACCGCGGTGGCCCTGCCGATACCGGCTGCAGCGCCGGTGACGATGCACACGTTTCTGGCATTGAAATCCGAGTCCAGAAGCACCAGGATGTCTTCGCGATTGATCTTAGGTTCGGAGATGTCCATGTTATTTTCACCTCGCTGGAGGAAACGGGTTTTGCGCCGGGAGAGGAGCAATATTCATGCCAATAGTCGCCGCTCCAGGCTGCTCGGCGTTCGTCCGTCTTTTAAGACGGGTGATATCAAGCTATTAGGGTTGAGAGGCGAGTCTCGTGGGTAGGGCGAAAAGGAGCGGAGCCGGAGCCGCGTGTGCTTGACGTTTGGACCATTTTTGCTATATGTATCGCTATTGATACAACACAGAGGGCAAGATCATGGCCAACAGCAGTTCGAAAAGGCTTGAACAAGCCTTGAAGACCATAACGAAACTAGAGCTGATCCTGGACAACATCTATAACGGAGTCATGGTGACCGACGAGAACGGCTATGTCACGCACTTTAATACTCCCTATGGCAAGTTCCTTGGCGTGGACCCCGCTCAACAAATCGGCCGACATTGCACAGAGGTTGTCGAGAATTCTCGAATGCACATTGTGGCGAAAACAGGCGTTCCTGAAATCAACAAAACCCATGTCATAAAAGGGCAAAAGATGGTTGTCCAGCGGATACCGATTCGTCATGACGGGAAAATCATAGCAGTATTCGGCCAAGTCATGTTCAAGAATGTGCGCGACGTCGGCAAGTTGGCGCGCAAATTGTCGCTTTTGGAGACGAAACTCGAGCAGTACGAAGATGAACTCCTTTCGCTCCGATCAACGAGGTATACCATACATAGCATTGCAGGGGAGAGTGAGGCCATCAAATCGTTGAGGCAAGAGGCGCTCAAGGCTGCCGGGACTCATTTGCCGGTGTTAATCACCGGGGAATCCGGCACAGGGAAAGAGTTGTTCGCCCAAGCCGTTCACCATGCAAGTCCTCGCAAGCTTTTTCCTTTTGTGAGAATAAACTGCGCCACTATTCCAAAGGACCTTCTGGAATCAGAACTGTTCGGCTATGAACCCGGCGCGTTCACCGGCGCAAGCCCTGGCGGCAAACCAGGTAAATTCGAGCTTGCCAACGGCGGCACCGTTTTCCTGGATGAAATTGGCGATCTGCCCCTCGATATGCAACCGAAGCTTCTGCGCGTCTTAGAAGAACGGGAGGTCGAGCGTCTTGGCGGGACTGCGCCGGTTAGGGTAGATTTCCGCCTCATTTGCGCAACGAATCAAGATCTTGACAGAATGGCGCAGGAGGGGCGGTTCAGAAAGGACCTCCTCTATCGGATCAATGCGATCTGGCTCCACATCCCTCCTCTGAGGGAGAGGAAAAGAGACATTCGCCCTTTATCGGATCACCTGTTGAACCAAGTTGTGACGGAGATCCCGCGATCCCCTCTAACCATAGACGATCAGGCAGTCAAGGCGTTGGAGGCGTACGACTGGCCGGGCAACGTGAGGGAACTCTCCAACGTTCTGGAGCGACTCTCATTTTCGCTGGACCACGATGTGATAACCTTGCGGGACCTTCCTTTCACAATCGCGTCCGCGGCGCGGAAAAGAGAACCAAGCGTCCCTGGAAGTTTCTCGCTGCGCCGTGTGTTGGAGAGAACCGAGAGCGAGACTATTCGCGAGGCCCTCGCTGCGTCTCGGGGAAACAAGTCCGAAGCTGCCCGCATGCTGGGGATACATCGGACACTGTTGTACAAGAAGATGAAGAAACTGGGCGTTCTTGCGGGCGCCTCAGGCGGCGATACGTATCAAATATGATACGTACATAAGAGGATACACTATCGCCTCCTCATTCACTGTCTTGAGAAACGCTTTTCAGACTGCAATGCCCTCCAGAATGTTCATGCCCCATCCTCCATGGGCTCAACTTTATCTCCATCGGCCAATGTGTTTCTCACATTGACGGCGATCAGTTCCCCAGGTTTGACGCCAGAGCTTAGACTCAGTATTTTTCCGTCGCTGTACGATAGCGTGACAGGGCGCAATCTGAACCGATTATCGGACGTAATCACTCCTACGTAGTGCTTGTCATCTTTGGTAATCAGCGCAGATGCCGGAACCTGGACGGCTTCCGGGGTCTTGATAAAAAGCGTTACCTTGACGGCACTGCCGGCCAGAATCTTGTTGGATTGATTATCCACGTCGATTTCCACGAGGAGCGTCCGGGTCTTTGAATCGAGCTCGCCGCTGATTCTTGTAACCGCGCCTTCTATTTTGGCGTCGGGCCATGCAGGGTCCGCAACGTAGGCTTTGTCTCCTTCCTTGACCATCCCGGCCACGCTTTGATCGGGATACGCATAGACTCTCAGCTTGTCCACCTGGGCCAAAGAAATGATCGGCAGAGCTGTGGTCTGGGTACTGGTCGCACTCTGGATAAGCGCGCCCGGGTCTGCATATCTCGCAGTCACGACGCCAGAGAACGGCGCGATGATCTTTTCGTAGTCCTTCTGGGCCTTCAGCGACTCGGCAGTATTTTCTGCAACCTTTGCCGCGGCTTCTATTCGCTGCGCGTCCTGGAGCGACATCGCGCCTGTCTGGTAGAGGGTTCTAGCCCTCTGGGCGTCTTGCAGCTTGTCTTTGGCGTCTGCCACGGCCGCGTCGTATTGGCGGTCAAGCTCGGGGGATTCTATGACCGCCAGCAATTGTCCTTTGGTCACTTGATCCCCTTTGTCAACGTGGATCGTTTTGAGAAAGCCGCTGATTTTTGAATACAGCACTACCTGTGTGAAAGGGCGAGCATCGCCCACGAGGCTGATTGGCCGATAGGTTGAGCCGACTTGAGCTCTAACGGCTTGCACACGATGGGCAGCTTTTGATGCGGCCAACCGTGACGCTTCCTCCTTATCGAGAGTCTGGGTGTGGGCTTTCCACAATGCGATCACACCGGCCAATCCTGTAAAAACCGCAAGACATCCAATGAAAATCAACGTCTTGCTTGCTTTACTGCTCACGTTTTTCCCAACCTCTGGTTACATATTCGTCGCCCGCCATGTTTCGCCCTTTTCTTCAGCCAGGAAGCGTTTTTCCAGCATGGCTTTTGAGGGAAGCTTCTTTCGAAGCAGGGAGTAGATCACCGGCACAATAAATAAAGTGGTAATTGTGGCCACAAGAAGGCCTCCGATGACCGCGCGTCCGAGCGGCGCGTTCTGTTCCCCTGCTTCTCCAACTCCCACAGCCATCGGCAGCATTCCCAGTATCATAGCCAGCGCAGTCATCAAGACCGGTCTGAGGCGAGTTTTTCCCGCTGCGAGGGCTGCCTCAATGGGGGAGGCGTGAGAGTCAGTCCGAAAGTCATTGGCGAAGCTTACGAGCAAAATCGAATTCGCGGTCGCGACTCCGACCGCCATAATAGATCCCATGAGAGATTCGACGTTTATGGTGACGCCTGTAATCCCCAACATCCAAATAATGCCCACAAGCGCGCCGGGGATCGCCATAATGATAATGAACGGGTCCAACCACGATTGGAAAAGGACGACCATCAAGAGATAAACGAACAATATTGCAAGCACGAGACCCATTCCCAGGCTTTCGAAAGAGTGTTCCATAACTTCATACTGACCTCGCAAGCTGATGCGGGTTCCAGGAGGTAAAGCGCCCAGTTTTACAATGGCTTGCTTGATTTCTTTGGCAACAGAACCTAGGTCTCGGCCCTCTACATTTGCGTCCACATTGATCACGCGTTGGACGGTGTAGTGATTAATGTTCTCGCAACTCACTGTATGCCTGATATTTGCTACATTTGCTAACGTTTCGGATGGCGGAGTAGGCCGTGAAACGGACGAGGGCGAGTCTGCCGGCGTAACAAGATTCGATGAAGTAAGAGGTGGAGTTATGGGAATGGCATCGAGGTCTTGGATGGAGCGAATCCTAGAAGGAGGAATCCGTACAGCCACAAAATAGTTCACATTGTTTTCGGGATTCAAATAAAAAGAGGGCGAGACAAGGCTGCTCGATGAAAGAGAGACGAGCATGCTGCTGGCAACGTTCTGCATGGTCATACCGAGTTTGGCGGCCAGGGTGCGGTCTACATCAACTTGAAGGGACGGGTAATCCAGCACCTGTTTAATATGGATGTCAGCGACTCCGGGAATTCGAGCCATCAGGTCTCGCAGTTTCAAAGCGAACCCATACGATGTTTGCAAATTCATGCCTTCGATTTGTACGTCGATGGGCGATGACACGCCGAAATTCAACACCTGAGTCACAATATCTGCAGGCTGAAAGTAATAGGAGCATTGAGGAAAATCCCGTTCCATTATCTCTCTGATTTGCTTCTGATAAGTAATGCTGGGTTCATGGCCTTGTTTGAGGGCGATGAGAACGTCGGCGTCCATTCCCCCGATATTGTCTGTCTGTACAAACCCCAGGTTATATGAGACCGGCACACCGATCATCACATTTATAGTACTGAGGTCCTTTGGAGGGATGATGTTCCGAATACGCTCCTCGATCCTCGAGATGATGCGGTCTGTCTCTTCTATGCGCGTACCGGCAGGAGCTCGGACATGTAGTTTCATGAGGCCAGCATCCACGTACGGAAAAAAATCAGCCCCAATTACTGGAACTAATGCGAGGCTCAACACAAAGACGATCCCTGCTATGACAAGCGTGAACAAACGGTGGGCCATACATGTCTCTAACGCATGGGCGTATGCCATTTGCAGCCTTGCGAACACCTTTTCTCTCGACGATGTGATTTTTTCGCGGAGTGTGGAGCGGGCGGCGATGCCGCTCTTGTCATCATTCTGGTGAGGGGCAGGAAGATTCTCCCCGGCCATCAGCATTCTGGCGAGAGTGGGGACAAGAGTCCTTGACAGGAGATATGACGCAAGCATGGCCACTACGACTGCCAATGCCAATGGGGTAAAAAGATACTTTGCAGGTCCGTACAGCAGCACCACAGGGAAAAACACTACGCAAACAGACAAGGTCCCTACGATCGCAGGAACGGCGACCTGTCGGGCGCCATCGAGTATCGCGACGGTTAAAGGTTTCCCCTGGCGGCGATTGCGATGAATGTTTTCGACCTCCACTGTTGCGTCATCGACAAGCATCCCCACCGCCAAAGCAAGTCCCCCCAAGGTCATGATGTTAATGGTGTAACCAGCAAGAAAAAGGGCGGTTATGGAAGTCAGGATGGCGAGAGGAATTGACACGATCACGATAATCATACTTCGCAGACTGCCGAGAAAGACGAAGATCATTAACGAAACGAGAATGGAAGCGAGTGTTACTTCACGAAGAACGCCTTCTATGGCGGTTCGAACGAAAATAGATTGGTCAAAATCAATTTTCAGCTCCAAACCTTGTGGAGCCACACCCTTTATCAATGGGAGGGCTTCGCGAGTCGCATTCACCACGGCAAGGGTGGAAGCGTCAGCGTGTTTGAGGATGGCCAAATAGGTGGCTTTTCTCCCATCCACTCGTACAATGTTTGTCTGCTCTGCGTAGCCATCTGATACTTTCGCCACGTCGCCCAGGTAAACCACCGCGTCGCCGATGACCTTCACCGGGAAGCGGTTGAATTCTTCCAATGCCTTGGGACTCGAATTCATCAGGACGTTGTATTCTGTCTGTCCAATCTTCGCCGTCCCCGCCGGAAGGATAACGTTTGACTGCAGCAAAGCGTTTACGATATCCGCGGGAGACAAACCTCTCGACGCCATGGCCGCAGCATCGACATCCACGTTGATTTGCCTGGATTTGCCGCCAAATGGAGCGGGAGTGGAGAGTCCGGGTATAGTAAACAATCTGACGCGGATAAAGTTCAGCCCATAGTCGAAAATCTTCTCTTCGGGGAGCGTCTCGCTGGAGACCGTTAACTGCGCTACTGGGACGTTGGAGGCGTTGAACTGTATGACATTTGGAGGTTGCGTCCCAGGAGGCGCGATTCTGAGCAAGGTGCTGGACACAGAGGAGATCTGGGCTATCGCGGCCCCAATGTCCGCGCCGGGATAGAAATAGATCCTGAGTATACCGATCCCTGGAATAGAGTCGGATTCGATTCGTTGAATGCCGTTTACCGTGGTGGAATACGCTCGCTCGCTGATTAGTACAATTCGTCGTTCAACGTCTTCGGGAGACAGGCCGGGATAACTCCATACCACCACAACGAGAGGTATGTCGATGGTAGGAAAGATATCCACCGTCATACGACTCAGTGACAGCAGTCCCATTACAAATATGAGCATGGACATCACGGCGACCGTGTAGGGACGCCGCAGCGCTAAGCGAACGATCCACATTTACGTTGCTCCGATGTCTCTTGGTTTGCCTCGTCACTATTTCTGGTAAAGATCGCGTGGCAGACGTTCGCCCATACAATACATCTACTCCTGAAAACAATCCAACAGTAATTGCCGGTTCCCAGAGTGTTTCAAAACCAATACTCCGGATAGCGCCTCGTTCGAGAGAGATTATTGAAGAGCAGGGCGACAAGCAGCATAACTGCAGCCCCGGCCCCCACGGGAATAATAGCGAACAAAAAACCCAGGGCGTGGACCTTTTCACTCCCAATGACTGCGACGAGGGCCGTGGCTCCGCCGGGAGGATGAAGCGTCTTGGTTGCGTGCATCGCTGCAATAGCTGTTGACACGGCCAATGGCGCCGCCAACCAGACCTGTCCTTGGCATATTTTGAACGCAGCGACGCCGATCAGCGCCGATAGAATGTGACCGCCGAGCACATTTCTCGGCTGCGCGAGGGGACTCTTGGTTGCGCCGTAGAGCAGGACCGCCGAAGCACCAAATGGCGCAATGATGAGCACCATGTCAGCGCCTCGATTCACCTCCAGATCGATGAGGACAATCAGCCCTATACCCAGAAAAGAGCCAAGCCAGGACAGGAAAATTTCCCACCCAGAAGCCCGCGGGGGGCTCTTGCTGGCGCCTTTCATTTTGGAAAAAAAGTCCATGTCAATCACCCGACAATGCTTGCTCGGACTATGTCCGCGCGTGATACGATTCCTACTAGTCGTCCTGTCCCGTCAACTATGGGGATTCGGTTTATGCCGCGGCGGGCCATGATGTACGCCGCGTCCATGACCGAGGTTTCCGGCGACGCAGTGACAGGCGGGCTTGTCATGAGGTCTTCAGCCCGCTGGCTCCGCGCCTGAACAGCCAAGCAGCCGCTCCCTTTCAAACACTCAGCAATGATCTGCATAAGCGTCCCTGACTTGTCCCCGCCCAACGCGGCTACAAAATCTCGATTCGAGATGACGCCCACCACCCTCTCATCCGCATCCACGACGGGCAGCCCGGAAATCTTTCTTTGCGCCATCAACTCTGCCACCTCCCAGAGGGGAGTATCTCGAGTAGCCCGCGCCACATCTTTTGTCATGATTTTCGAGACATGGATCGCACGCGTAAGCCTTCGCACGGCGTGCTGAAATGCTTTCAGGTACACTTCCTTAAAGTCACCAGGAGTGATGTCCAGGTACCCGGGGATTTCCTTCATCGCCTCGTAGATATCATTGTCGGATATATCGACGGGCAGGCACGCTTTCTCAGGCATATCGGTCATTTGAGTCTCCATGGCTGGGGCGCAGGGCCCAAAAATGTTGTTTGCATGATTGATCTCTCTGTGTCTTCAGGACGACCTCCATTTCGGCGCCAGACCATCTCCATCTCTTCTTTTCACTTCCGAATGATTTTGCCGCGAGCTAAAGACGCGGGAATGCCGATCAAGCAGATGCAGCCGAAAACGAGAAAAGAAGTCTTAAAGCACTCCAAAAACACGGGGTGAACTTCGGCGGTAATTTTGACGGGACCGATGTAAAGCGCAAACATTACAGAAGCTATGCCCATACTCATTGTCTGCCCCAACAGCCTCATGGAACCAACAACCCCGGCCGCCAACCCGTAGAATCGCTGTTCGACAGACGTCATGATGGCGTTCATATTCGGAGAAGAAAACAGCGCAAATCCTAAACCCAAGAGGATCAGGTCGAGCAAGACCCAAGAAATCGGCGAAGTCTCACCTAGAACTGTCATGAACAGCAGCCCCGTCGCAGTCAAGGCCATCCCAGTGGAGGCTATTTTTTGAGGTTCGATACGGTCCGAGAGCGCGCCGGCCAGAGGGGAAAGGATCGCCATGGTGAGCGGCTGGATCATCAGAACCATCCCCGTCTTAGTTGGAGCAAGTCCCTTGATGTACTGGAGGTATAGGCTGAGCAGGAAGGTCACGGCAAACGTGGCGCTGTAGTTGATGAGCGCCGCCGCGCTGGAAAGGGTAAAGCCGCGGTTCGTTCTGAATAGCTCCAAATTCAATACCGGAAAGGGGACCTTTAGCTCCCACCTGGTGAACATGGCAAAAAAGGCGACGCCTCCTACTATCAAGGCGAAGCCTTTCATCGCGGGAACCGTCGAGAGTCCCAGCATGAACAGCAGGATCGAGGCGGCGTAAAGGAACGAGCCTCTTATATCCACAGCCTCCTTGACGCGGTCGCTCCTTGTCCATCGGAGTCTCAAGACGCAGACCAAGACAGTAAGAATACCCATGGGCGCGACTACAGCGAATACTGCTCTCCATGAAAGGTATTGGGTCAGGAGACCCCCGACAAAAGGCCCCGTGGACATCCCTATGTACACGGCCGTCACATTGAGCCCTATTGCGCGCCCCCTCTCGCCTGGGGGAAATACCGCTGCAATCATGGCTATGCCCGTGCCAAAGATCATGGAGGCGCCGATTCCCTGCAATACCCGGGCTGCCAAAAGCATGTAAAGGTTCAGAGACGCTGCTGACAGGCAGGAGGCTATCGTGAATACGGACATTCCGTAGGAGAATATCACTCGCCTGCCATAGATGTCAGCCAGTTTGCCTAAGGGGACGAGGAACATGGCGGTCGCCAACAGGTAAGACGTCTGGATCCATGCCAGCATAATGGCGTCGATGTGGAACTCGTCCTGAATTTGGGGTAAGGCCACATTGACTGACGACGCCATAAACGGGGTGACCAACCCGCTAAGAGTGGCCACCAGCAACACCGACCTCTTCGTTTTTTCATCTACCAAAGTAAATTCCCTTGTCTCAGCATCGCATTGCTCCAGCGCAACTACACGAGTACGGCTGTCCATGGACCGCGTCCGCATGCCGCGCCCGAAAAATTACTGCCTATATTTAACCATTCTCAAAAGTTATCACGAGATGGCTTCGCTTTACTCGCAATGACGCGAGAAGGCCTTATGTCATTGCGAAGAGCCGAAGACGAACGAGGCAATCTCAGCACATATGAATCAATGAACCAAGCCCTCATCGAATTCGGGCTCACTTTCGAGAAGTGCTCTAATGTACATCATACTTTCAAGAAAAGGGATACATGAACTGAGAAGGCAACGGCAAAGCGCATATCGGCAACTGCTCGCTCACGACGCCAGGGTCTGGCTGCGAGGAGTCGAGGCTTATTGCTGCCTCATCTGGCGTGGCCTTGTGCGGAATTCACGATTCTAGGATTCCCTTCCCGAGGGACTGATGTTGCGTGGCATCCTACGTCATTCAGGGGTAATTTCGAGATGAACGACAGAAGCTTTATCGAACAGTGTGCCAAAATGCTTAGTAGGGGCGCGGGAGTTGCGCCCCTACGATGGACGATGCGCCCGGAGCGGAGGACGCATCGGGGGGAAAAATTTGAAAAAGAGGAAATGGATCCCGGAAGGAGATTCTCTGTATTGCGATGAGCAATTTTTGCGCCAACTCCATTGGCGGAGCGATGGGTCGTTTTTCCCTTGTCAAGCCCTACATTTCCAGTCACTCAGCGAAGGAGACACACGTCAAAATGGCTGTAGAGGTGTCAAGTTTTTTTACGAAGTGTTAATCGTTATTTTGGACAACCGAACGTTGTGCAGTTTTCTGTTCTTTTCCATAAATCTGTTGTGTCATAATGCGGACGTCTAGAAAAGGCTCATCCCAAGAAAGATCATGCGTGAACGCAATCCCTGAAATTCGGCCGTCCCTTGCATCTCAGATTGCCTCGGGGGCGCTGTTCACCACAGTGGCAACGGCCTCTAAGCTGGTCTCGGGTACGCTGCTTCAAATGATACTCGTGCGCATGGTGACCGTCGAAGAGTTCGGCTTGTATAAGCTCGCCATGGAACTCTCGTCGTTCGCGATCATGTTTGCAACCTTTTTCGTGGGCGGAAATGGCGCCGCGGCGGTCACGAGGATCACAGCGGTGCGGGCCGCTCAGGGCGACCTTGTCGGAGTTCGTTCAGGCGTTGTTACCGGTCTGTGGTCTGTGGCGTTCCTGTCCGTGTTTCTTTTCGCAGCAGGTTTCTTGTCCATACCGGTTCTTCTGGAGCGTGTATTTCAAATCCCCACAAATCAGATCGCCGAGGCCGTACCATTCTTTCAATGGTTTCTGGTCTATATATTTCTCTCGAGCCTTTCCACAGTTGTGGGAGCAGCTTTACGCAGTTGCGAGTTCTTCAGAGCGTTTTCACTCACGGAATCTTTAGCAAATATTTTTCGTCTCTTGCTCGTACCGCTTCTGGTTTATTTGGGCTGGGGACTCAACGGCATTGTATGGGGCATATCGGGGGCGCTGCTGATCGGCATAGTCCCTGGGTTGTGGATCATAGAGACTTTCACACGGGGCCGTCACGCAATAGATAAACGCGCTCGCCAATATGCACACGACTTAAAGGAACTTACCGCCTTTGGCGTCCCCGTTTTTATCAGCACCTTGTCGAGCACCGTGTACTACTCCGCGGACACTCTGATCATTGGGTATTACCTCCCAGTGAAATATGTCGCGGTGTATGCAGCAGGCATCGTCCTGGTGCATTCTCTATTAAACCTGTTCAGCGGTCTCGAGTCGGCGTTGTTTCCTATCCTGTCGTCTTCTCTCGAACAGAGGGAGAAGGGTCAAGAGGGCGTCATTTTGGGGAAAGCGTACAGACTGCTTATCGTTATTGCTGCGCCGGCCAGCGTATATTCATACGTGATGACTCCTTATATGGTAAGATTGTTGTTCGGCGTGGATTATTTTGACGCAGTGACGCCGTCACGCATACTGACTATTCTCGTCTTGGCGTGGGCCTTAATGCCAGCAAGCGTGATGTTTCTCAGTACTGGCAAGCCTGAGATCAATGCGCGGCTTGGGGTTATTTCTGCAGTGCTGAACATAGTCTTCGATATCGCCCTCATACCGTTGCTCGGGATCATCGGCGCAGCCTTATCCAACGCCTCGTCGCGGCTCTACGGCGAGGTGCAAGGGGCAAGAATTTGCGCCCGGCTTTTTGGGGCGAGGTTCCCTTGGTATTATTGCGCTAAGGTATTCGTCATGAGTGTTGCGTGCATTCTGCCTGTTCGAGCGGCATTGTGGTCATGGAGCGCGGAGTCTGTAGGGTTCGGCGCTGCCTTTTTTATCTTGATGGCCTCGGCCCTGCTGTATGGACTGATCTTTGGACTCGCGCTCTTGTGGTCGCCCCTTCTCACGGAGCAAGACAAACGGATTATGGGTGATCTCCTGGAAAAAACGCCTTTGAGGGCGCTGAAGCGACTGCTGAAACTGGGCAATACAGACCATGACGCTGCATGACGGGATGAGTCGGGTTGCGCATACGACAAGGCGGCAAAAAGAAATTGCGACGTGTGCGTAATCGAACCCCATGGTCGCCGCAACATCGAATCCGTGATCGGTTTTGGGAACCGCTTTAGTTTCGATCCACGAGCGAGGCTCCTCGATGATGTTCAGGGCGCAGCGAAGCTCGATCCGACAGACATGTCGAGAATCGCAGTACCGATCCTAGAAAAGAACCGAACGCTTGCGGTGGTTTCGGGACTCTATTGGGCTGAGCTGAGACAACGCCTCGCCTTCGGCTTCCCGCAATGACGAAAGGCCATCGGCGTCTCATTGCGAGCAACGCGAGATCGAGCGTCTCATTGCGAAAAAAGTATATCTGGAGGTCGCGAAACGGGGCCCCATGGCAGCCAATACACACATCCAGGACGTCTGGCAACCCTCCTTTAGCAGAGAGCGTTTGAACGCGGTTGCCCTTCTGCTCTCCGTGGCGGCAGGGTGCCTGATTGCGTTTCAGTCGGTCATGGGTTTGGGAGCTGTCGTCGCGTTCTTTGCTGCGTCTTTTTTAGTGATGCGGCCGTTGTATGGCCTCATGTCGATCTTGTGGGTGGTAAACATCGTCTTTGTCATCGACAGGGGGCAGCGGATCGGATTTACCCTGCCCGTCACAGGCGGGACAATCAGCGCCACGGACCTTCTCTACGCGCTCATGGTTTTCACAGCGGCTTTGAAATGGAGCATTGCGCAAGACATCTATTATCCTCGTAATAGGCTGGGAACGCCGCTTTTCCTGCTCCTTACGTGGTCATCCGTCTGCTTGGTGATGGGCATCTTGTCAGGACACGAAGTGAAGAAGAGCATGATCGAAGCGCGACCGCTGCTCTATCTCTGCATATTCTACCTTACCGTGTACTTCATTCGCGATAAAGAATCGTTTGTCTTTGCGTTGAAGTCATTCATATACGCATATCTTGTGACCTTTGCGATTGGGTTCTCCATCTTTGTGCAAGGCCGCAAGACAATAGAATATTTTACCATGGGCACCGTGGATCTTGGACAATCCCTGCTTCCTCGCTTTACCCTCGGCTCACAGGACTGGGTCAATACGCTTCTTTTCCTTTCCATTGGGTTGATATTGTTTCTGAAAGATTCCAAGACCAAGATGTATCTTTCATTGTTGACCGCGCTTCTCGCGTTCAACCTCCTTCTTATTCAGGCGAGGACTCAGATCATAGCTTTTTTTGTAGGTATGATTCCGATTATCATTCTGGCGCCTGGGACAAAAAAATTCAAACTCATCGCAGCGGGTCTCGCCGGAGTTGTCTTACTCTCGCTTGTGGTCTTTTCACTCGCCCAAACAGAAGCCGGGCAGAAAAAAATTCTTGATCCGATTGCTGAACGTTTTTCAGGCATTTATAAGAAAAAAACAGAAGTTGACCAATCCTTGGAGCGACGGCTTTTCGAGGCTGAGGCCATGAGGTCGGGCATATTGGCGCGCCCCATCACAGGCCACTGGTTTGGGGCGAAGTGGTCCAACGACCCCAAATGGGTGTGGGAATATAAGTACGACGTGACTTACATTCACAGTAGTTGGCTCTTCTATTTGTATAAGATGGGGCTCATCGGGACCATTCTCATGATCGTCATATTGGCGCGAGCCTTTATGATTGCTCTGGCTCTGGTGAGAAGCGTTGGGAACCCTTTATACAAGGGAGTTGCCCTTGGCATTCTGGCGACCATACCAACGTACGCCTTCACTGGCATCTTTCAACCCACGTTGTGGCAGTATTTTATGAATCCCATCCTTGGATTTGAACTCGGTCTGCTGGTGGTCATGGAACAATTGGTAGGCCGCGGCGCCGCGCACGGAAACGGGTCATAGACAATGGCGAGGAGAAGAACACCTCAACCAGGACGCCCCTGTGGAATACTATATGTGAACCATGCCTCTAAGATCGCAGGGGCTGAGCAATGCCTATTGCGCATGATAAAAAATCTCGACCGCAGCCGTTACGCTCCTTTTCTTGTATGTCCCGAGGGCGATTTGGCGCAGGAAGCGCGACGTCGAGATGTTCCAGTCTTCCCATTAAGATTTACGGACTACCAGCGCAATCGATCTCGAGTAGGAAAGTTTTCGTGTCCCAATCCTTTCTTGGCCCTATGGCACGTCCTCGAGGCGGCGGCGCTCGCGTGCCGCATATCCACGTTGGCTCGCAAGGAATCTGTCCATATTATCCACGCCAACAGCCTGCTGGCGCGTGTTCCCACGTATCTGGCAGGCAGAATCACCGGCGCGCCGGTGGTGTGGCACGTGCGCGACATTCTATCTTCCAGGCTTTGGCTGGCCGTTTACGATTTCATGGCGAGGCATGGGGTCGCCCGCCTCATTACCGTGTCAAATGCATGCCGAGTTCAGTTTTCACGCTTGTCAAATGTCGCTACGGTCTATGATGGGATCGATTCCGAAGCCTTCAAATGGGATGCGGACGCTGCGTCAAGAGTACGAGCAACCTTTGGATGGGATGAGCGCCACACAGTATTCGGCATATTCGGCCGAATCAGCTCGACCAAAGGCCACGACCATTTTGTCGAAGCCGCTGTCGCTGTCCATGCGAGGTATCCTCAGACGCAGTGGCTCGTGGTGGGAGAGGCGTGGAGTCAAGAAGAAAAGCGCTTCCTCTCGAGGTTGCGCAGGCGGGTATCCGAGGCCGGCCTCGAGCGATCCATAGTCTTTACGGGCTTTCGCACAGATGTCAGCGCGCTCATGGCTGCCTGCGATGTTGTCGTCGTACCCTCGATTATCCAGGACTCTTTTCCAAACACCGTGCTCGAGGCTATGGCGTGTTCACGAGCGATTGTAGCCTATGCGGTTGGAGGAATACCAGAGGCCATTGAAGATGGGATTTCAGGTCTGCTGGTGAGACAGATGGATGCAAATGGCCTTGCCGAGGCGGAGACCCTCTTGATCGAAAACCCCGCTCTTCGAGAAAAGCTCGGCCGCAACGCACGAGACAGAGTCGTGACCTATTTCGGCGTGGAAAAGGCCCAAAAAGGCATCGAGCGGATCTACGAGGAGGTGCTGGCGACTGCGGCGCGGTGAGGCAATCACCTTCAGCCGAAAACCTGCCGACCGTGGAGAACTGGTTGAATTATCGCGGAAACGCCATGGAGCTTGCAGCCAGTCAGGCGAACAGACGCGAAATGCGACTGCGTCCCGCGAAGGCTCGTTCTCATAAAGGTGCGAATCCATGGTCAGTTTCCTGGGCCCGGATCGAGTGCGGCATCACACATGGAGCGCTACGACGGCGCCAATCAATTCTGACGCCACCTTGATGCAGACTTTGAAAGTCATCATGTTCACGGCGCCCAGACCTTATCCCCAACAGAAATTTCGAGAAGGTGAATGGAATGGTTGTCGAAGTAAATCGCGCACTGGACAGACGGCCTCTTCTCGATTGACGTAGGCTGAGCTTGATTCATTGCCTTCGGCTCCTCGCAATGACGAAAAACTTAGTAAGGCTTCATTGCAAGTGAAGCGAGGTGGTCTCATGATAAGTTGTGCAACAAACTCGATACGGGATTGGCATGCCATGACGCGCAGATGGAAGACCGCTTTTCTTCTCATTGCAACAGTTCTCGCGTTGCTCGCTTTGTGTCCCGATACAGGTTGCAGCGGTTCAGGTTTGTACCAGTACGGCGTCTGGCAGCCGGATGATCGGATTTTGTCGCTGCCGTTTGTCGATGGAGCGGTTGCATATGTCGGTTGGAATGCGCTCGAGCCGGAAGAAGGCTTTGTTGACCTGAGACCTATACAAGAGATACGGTCTCGCGCCCGTGAAATCCAAAAGAAGTTAATTATCCGAATCGTTTCCGCAGAGCTTACGCCGGGGTGGGTGTATCGCAAAGGAGTCCCCAAGGTTCTCGACGTCACAGATCATGATCCAAAATGGGTCCCTCTTTATTGGCATCCAAAATACTTGGAGGCCCTCGAGGCGTTCATCGGGCGCGTCGGACCAGCCTTGGACGGAGACCCCGTTATCGAGGCTGTTCAAATCGGCATCGCCAGATATGGGGAAATGTGTATCGAGGGCGAGGATTGGCTCAGACGCGAGGTCACTCCGTCTTTGTGGACCGACACGTGCATTGCGGTGTTGGACATCTACAAGAGGCATTTTCGGCATACACCCCTGCTCGTCATGATCATGTCTGCAGACCTTCCTGGCGGGCGTTGGACTCAGCCCATGCAGGAGGTGGCCGCCTATGCTGCAGCCCACGGCATAGGTCTCCAATTTAATGGCCTTTCTCCCGACAACTCCTATCTCTGGGGCTTGAAAGAGGAACCTGACAGGGACTCGGCTATCGGTATATTCAGACAATACGCCGGCAAGGTTCCGCTGTCGTTTGAGTTGACAAATGACAAAGTCGATCCAAGGCTTTCCTGCATGAATGCGTTGAGCGAACACGCGTCATTCTTGTCCGTGCACACAACTTTGCTCGCAAACCCGACGCTGGCCCATCTGTTCTTGTTTGCTCATTATTTCTTGGGCAGAGATGTACGGACGTCAGGGGCCGTCTGGAGCCTGTTGAGGCAAACGAATCCCGACGCGGCCGTGGAAACAGGGAAAAAGAATTACGAGTTTGGCTTGAAACAGGTGGAATTTGCATCCGCCCCGCTCATTGTCTTGGGAAAACAGGCGATATCCATGACGGGCAAAACAATTGCTTTGAATGACTTTATGGGGCTGCCATGCCGGAGGACCGTTGGCTCTGATGGAAGTGGAATGATGGCCTTTCGCATAGCGCCTGAGTTCGACTTTGGAGCGAAGTCAACCGTAAGCGTTGTGTATGCTGATGTCGGTTCGGACATGTGGAGCCTGTGGTACATGACTGACGCGGGATTTAGGCGCGCAGGCTCGGTGCAAAAGCAAAATACGGGCCAATGGCTCTTGGCGGAGTTTGAAGCGCCTTGCCTGAGCAGGGGAAAGGACGCAGACATTCTCATAGATTCCGTTGACTACGGCGATGAATACATCCACTACGTGCAATTGACGCGAGCAGGCGCAACTGTCCCGTTTCCGCTTTCCCTTCCGCGTGCTCCAACGCCGGCGTCGGCAAACGACTGCGAGTAATCGCGAAGGCGTTCCACGTCTTTTTTCCCGATGCCATTGACAGCGAGGATGGCTTCATCCGACGCCTCAAGGAGGCTTCTCACGCTCCCAAACGCCTTGAGCAACGCCTGCTTCTTTTTCGGTCCAATACCAGGGATGTCGTCCAGCCATGAGGCATGCATCTGTTGCCCCCGCAACTTGGAGTGATAGGCGTGGGCAAAACGATGGGCTTCATCTCTCACTTTCGTCAGAAACAGGAGCGCCGGGTCGCTGGCTTTGCATACCACGGGGTTTTTCCTGTTCGGCAGGTAAAAATAGTCTGATTCGCCCTCGTTCCTCCCCTTGGCGATCGCAACAACGGCCACCTGTGCGCCTTCTTTTGTCGTTTTCAAGGCCTCGTGAGCCGCGTTGAGTTGGGACTTTCCTCCGTCGATGAGCATGAGATTGGGGAGGGGATCCTTGTCCTGATGCGCCATCCTCCTCAAAACGACCTGATGAATCATCGCGGGATCATTTTGATCCGTGAATCCTTTGATGCGATACCTGCGATAGGACGATTTCTGAGGCTTTCCGTTGGCAAAGGAGACTTTGACGCCCACGGGCCTGCTGCCCGCTGTGTTGGAAATATCGTAGGCTTCGACAACCTTTGGCGGCCCGGATAAACCAAATTTGCGCGCCACATGTTCCAGAACGCCGGCAAAAGTTTGTTGCTGCTTCTGTCGCTGGTAGGCATTATGCGCATTTTTCTTTGCCAGCGAGATGAGCCGAATGCCTTGACCCCTGGAGGGGACCTTGAGGCACACTCGTGCGCCCCTCATGCTGGCGAGCCAGGATTCAATCAGTTCCTGTTGGTCAATGGGTTCGGAGAGGAGGATTTCGCTGGGGATGACCGCCGCGCCATGGTAGTACTGCCGAAGGGCAGAGCTGATTATCTCCGTGCGCTCCAACGCCTGGTTTCTAATAACGAATGACTCCTCTGAGATGAGATTGCCGCGACGCAGGGAGAGGACTGTCATGACGTAGAGGCTTGTTTCAGGTTCAATGACCGCAATGACGTCTTGGTCTTTATTGTGGAAAAAGGCGACGTTCTGCGCTTCAATGGTTCGCTCCACTGCGAGGAGTTGATCTCTGATGCGGGCAGCCTCTTCAAAATGGAGGCGTGCGGCCGCGTCCTCCATGTCCTTCTTCAGTTGACTGACGAGTTCGTCAGCATTACCCTGGAGAAACAGGACGGCGCTCCTCACCACGCGACTGTATTCCTCGGGGCCTACTTGTCCAGTGCATGGAGAGAGGCATCTTTTCATTTGAAAATTCAGACACGGACGCGTCGCAGCGGAGAACTGGCGGTTGGTACAACGCCGCAAAGGGAACAGCCGCAGCAGTAGGTTGAGGGTAATTCTCGCGTCTCTGGCCGAGGTATAAGGCCCGAAATATCGGGCGCCGTCTTTTTTGATGCGCTGCGTCCTCACAAGCGTCAATCGAGGAAATCGATGGGACTGGTCAAGTCTGAGAGAAAAGAAGGACTTGTCGTCCCTAAGGTTGACGTTGTACCGGGGACGATGTTCTTTGATGAGATTGTTTTCAAGGATTAAAGCTTCTTTTTCCGTCTCGGTAAGTATCGTCCGAATGGCATGGACTCGCTGGACAAGGAATTTGACGGATGGTCTTTCATCAGCGCCCGGGACGAAGTAATTCTTGACCCTATTTCTCAAATTACCCGCTTTGCCCACATAGAGGACCGCTCCGTCGGCGCCCTCCATCACGTAAACGCCTGGGCTCGTGGGCAACGTGCTGAGGAATTGTTCGTCTATTGCCATTGCATTGCGTTTGTCAATCGTCTTGTTTTATGCGCTTTGCTGAAAAGGTGGTCAGCGCTCTCAGAATATTCACAATGAGTCTTGTTCCTATCGTCTTGATCTGATAAAGGTAATATTTGCGCCATGTGGTTTTGTCAACAATGGTGAGGACAAGATTGCAGGGGGTACGAGATGAAAAAAAATGAGCAGCGAAAGCGGGCAGAAGAGGCCTTTCTGACAGATCGAGGCCGGATCACCAATCGCGATCTTGCCTTGCAGTTGGGTGTTCATCCAGCCACAGTTGCGCGATGGAAGAAGAAGGATGAATGGGACTTAAAGCTTCTGAAAACCGTTGGCAAGTCAGCCGAGAAAGAACAGCCCACAGAGAGTTTTCGAGAGACGGACCTGCGGCATTTATCTTTGCTCAACGCCCGCATCGATTCGTATCTCAAGAAAAAGGAATTATTGCCTTCGGAAATCCTGGAACTTGCTGAAGCCAAATTCCACATCATGGGGTGCATGAGGATGCTCGAGGCCGACATGGATGAAGACTGGATGGAGCATGAGGAGAACGATGAGCATGTTTTTGACTAGACCCAATCGAGGAGTGCAGTAGTCATGATAGAAATGAGATTTCACGGGAGAGGCGGACAGGGAGCGGTCACATCGGCGGAGCTCGTGGCCCAGGCAGCAATCGACAAGGGGAAGTACGCTCTTGCATTTCCTAGTTTTGGGCCGGAACGAAGGGGAGCGCCGGTGGTAGCCTTCGCACGGGTTGACGACGCCAAAGTGCGCATGCGCTACAAGGTGTACAATCCTGACGCTGTCATTGTCCTCGACCCGTCCCTTCTGGAGATCGCGAATCCTACTGAGGGCATTCGAGCAGACGGGATACTCATCATCAACACGTCGCACAGCGCCCAAGCCGTGAGGGAACAGCTTTCATATCAGGGAAAGCTTGCCTTGGTGGACGCGAGCAAGATTGCGCGGGAGGTTATTGGGTTGCCTATCACCAACACCACCATGGTTGGAGCGCTGGTCAAGGCGACGCAGGCGCTGGACATCGACGCGCTGCTTGAGCCGTTCCGTCGTCGGTTTGGGAAGATCGCGCCAAAGAATATCGACGCCATGAAAAGGGCGTGGGAGGAGACGGAAGTCTTTGCCTAGCAGAGCATTCTAAACGCACACCCCTGAAGGGGCTTTTGATCAAAAATCGGAGGACACCGTGGCCAAACCAATGGATCAGATAAAATGGCAAGAGATAGAGCCGGGCGGCGCGATTATCGAACCGGGGAATGCTTCATGCTACCCGACGGGCACGTGGCGCTCCCAAAAGCCCGTCTGCGACACGGAAAAATGCATCAGATGCTGGCGTTGCTTCATTATGTGTCCCGACGCCGCCATCTCCCCTGAATACGAGAAGAATATATTCGTCTGGAACTACAACTACTGCAAAGGGTGCGGGATATGCGCTTATGAATGTCCGGCGTCGGCGATTACCATGGTAGAGGAGGGGAACTAATGGGACAAAGAGTCGGCATGGAAGTATCGATTGCGGCGGCCGAAGCCGTTGGACTGTGCGATGTGGACGTGGTCGCAGCGTACCCCATTACGCCCCAGACCCACGTCGTCGAGCACCTCTCTGAGCTCGTCGCCGATGGCAAACTCGACGCGGAATTTGTGCCCGTGGAATCTGAACATTCCGCCATGAGCGTATGCTGTGGGGCTGCCGCTGCAGGGGCCAGAACTTTCACCGCAACAGCCGCGCAAGGACTTGCACTCATGTCAGAGATCGTCTTTATCACCTCTTCCATGAGACTGCCGGTGGTGATGTTCCTTGCCAACAGAGCGTTGAGTGCGCCGCTTTCCATTTGGAACGACCATTCGGATACGATGATGGTGCGCGACTGCGGCTGGATACAAGTGTTTTGCGAAAATGGGCAGGAGGTGTATGACTCCATCTTTCACGCGTATCGAGTAGCTGAAGACCCGTCGGTATCGCTGCCCGTGATGATCAACGTGGACGGCTTCTCCCTTACGCACGTCATCGAGCCAATAGAATTTTGGACCCCAGAGATGGTGAAGCAGTACCTTCCACCCTTTAAGCCTATTCATACCTTGCACCCGGACAAAGTGGTCACCTTCGGCGCATTTGGCATGCCTGAGATTTTTGCCGAGCAGCGGATGGCGCATGATCAGGCTATGCGGCGATCGTTCGGCGTGATCACCAAGGCGTGGGAAGAGCTGGCCGAGCTCACTGGCAGGAAGTATTCGCCGATCGAAGAATACAAGACTGAGGGCGCGGATACGCTTATCGTCGGGATGGGTTCCCTCTGCGAGACCGCTTCACTCGCAGTGGATTTGCTTCGGGATCAAGGGGAAAAAGTGGGGCTCCTCAAGATTCGACTGTGGAGACCGCTGCCGGTACAAGAGCTCAAGCAGGCGTTGGGGCGCGCCAAAGAGGTCCTTGTTATTGACCGATGCGTCGCCCCGGGCGCGGCGAATATGCCGGTCACCTCAGAGCTCCGTGCGTTGATGTATCACGAACCCAATCGTCCCAACATCCGATGCATGGTCGCAGGTCTTGGCGGGAGAGATGTCACGGCTGAAGATATTGTCGCTATGCTTGCGACCGCGCAGAAAGACCAGATCACAGATTACCGGCTTTACGGAGTGCGCTCCTAGCGCTCGAGACTTCAGGGAGAAAAACGATGGCACAACCAGCAAAACAAAAGATCATAAAGCCTTTGAAAAACTTTCCTCTCGAGGAGTACATCAACTCAGGGCATCGGGCATGCCAGGGTTGTGCAGAGGTATTGGCGGTACGCCACACCCTCAAGGCCATCGGCCCGGATGTCGTGATGGCAATGGCAACAGGATGCATGGAGATTATCTCGTCTCCGTACCCCCTCACCTCTTGGAATATTCCGTGGATACACGTGGCCTTTGAAAACGCAGCCGCGGTTGCGTCGGGCGTTGAATCTGGCTTGAAGGCGCTCAGGAGAAAGGGCCGCATCCCGGATAAAGACGTCACAGTGTTAGCCATGGGGGGCGACGGTGGTACGAGCGACATCGGCTTGCAGGCGTTGTCTGGAATGTTGGAGAGGGGGCATAAGGTGATTTACGTGTGCGTGGACAACGAAGCATACATGAACACCGGCA
>Ga0078972_1006322_pt1 | contig 28353 bp, 17 predicted proteins | sample YelNatPaOPGAMG01_FD_67568 | JGI IMG/M metagenome (GOLD analysis project Ga0078972, IMG submission 67568) | Hot spring thermophilic microbial communities from Obsidian Pool, Yellowstone National Park, USA - OP-RAMG-01 (SPADES assembly) (version 2) | ecosystem: Environmental > Aquatic > Thermal...
ATACAAAATAAAAAAGCTAAAGTTATGTATACTTCTAATACTGTATTAGAAGTTTGTTGGACTATTTTACCTATAGGTATATTAATTTCAATTATGTTACCTTCTTTAGTTTTATTATATGATATGGATGATGAAATTATTACCATTATAACATACTATACCTCTGGTATAAATATACCGAAGGTTTTTATAAATGTAATAATTTTTTTGTTAGTGATGTTGTTATGTACGGTAACATTTAAAAACTACAAAAAAATTATTACATTTATAAAAACCGAATATCAATTTGTGGGTTTAATGGTAACTCTTATCACATATGATGTTAAATTATTATATACCAAGTGTACAAATAATTTTTTCATAATATTTTTTTTTAAAATTTTTTTTAGCATTATGCAAACAACGTTAATTGGTATAGCATTATTATTATTAATTACTTTTATAAAAAAAGTAATAGCGCGTTGTATTAAATTGTTTTTTAGAATAAAAAAAAAAATAAAAAAGAAAGGTATCTTAGTATTTTTAACAGTAACAATAAAAACGGTCGTGGCTAAAGGCGCGTCCGTTTTTATTGTATGTTTAGTGACTGGTATTATAATAGTGACTACAATTAAAATCTATCCCTTATTAATTGATGTCGCGTCTTTTTATTTTTGGACTAGTAGTAATAATAGCCATTCAGGACAAGGAGATGTTTCAGGGAGTAATTTAAGAATTAACAAGGATATATTTGAGACTGAAGAGGTTCCATTTGATCTTATAGAGTATGAAGATACAAATCCTATAGAGTATGTAGATACAAATCCAGTACTAGAAACTTCTGCTAAAATAAATCTTGAACACAATTTAAAAAGTTATAATGAAGATAAAGGACAAAATTATTCTCCTCGGATCGAAGTAATCGAAGATGAGGAGGAATTTGAAATAAATGACACAAATTTTAAAAGTATAAATAGAAATTCTCAAAACACGTTTAGTTTGTACCTAAGTTTATGGGACTGCTTACAAAAAATAGTAAAGGATATGTGTGCTGTCGTAACACATGTCAATAACTATTTTCGAGGGAAACAAACGTTTCCTTCTTCTACGACAGTAGAAGAAAACCTTGGCATACAAAGCCAAGGAATGTATGAAGTCCCAACTCAGGAGACCCAGCAGCACGGCAGTAATCTTGAGTTGGGGGGGCAACAGGTCGAAAAAGTTACCTTCGATGTAATAATCGAACAACTTACAACCGAGATAGTTGCAAAGCTTGCAGCCGAAAAGGACGCATCGGCGAAGAGTTTATCTCTGAGCTGTGATAAACAGCTTGTAGTCCAAGAAGAGGATTTAAGGACGAGCGCAGCCGAGCAAGCGGAGCAGTTAGATGTGAAAGCCATGGTCGACCTCATAAATAAAATTAAAGAAAACGACGAAGTTCTCAAGCAGGACAACACTGCAATTGAAGAACTCCAAGAAAGGGTTAGTGTACAAGAAAACGAGTTACGTGCTCAAACTCTACTAAAAAGCAATCTGCAAGAGGAAGTCGATGCAAAAGAAAAAGCCATGGAATATTGCAAAACCGAAATTGAAAGACTCAAGAATCTAAATATAGCTAAAGAATCAGAGTTAGATGCTCAAAATGCACTAAAGGTCGAACTTGAAAAACAAGTCGATGCAAAAGAGGGAGCCCTAGAATGTTGCAAAGCCTCAATCAAAAGACTTGAGGGGTTAGCTCTAGCCAAAGAAAGAGAGCTAGAGGCTCAAAATGCAAAGATGTGCGCTCTTGATGCGGAAGTCGATGCAAAAGATGAACTTTTGCAGCAGTTCGACGCCAACATTAAAAGGTTGGAGGAGCAGGCTAATGACCTAAAACGTGAGTTTTATACAAAAAAAGCCGAAGTGAAGAAGCTTCAAGCTCACATAGCATCAAGTGAGCAGCAAATGAACAAAATTGTAAAAATTTACGAAATTAAAGTCAAAACTCTGGCAAAGTGGCGAGATTTGGAACAATTACATAATTCTTTGTTTTCAGACTTAATTGATTCTATAACAAAACTAGAAATATGTATAAAAAAAAACCGCGAAGAACCCACCGCAGTCAAAGTAGCTAAAAAAGTTATTAAACAGCTAGAATGTCGGTTATACACTGAGCAAGATGCTCAGTTTTTGGATAGGCAAAGGGCGTACATTGCAGATTTGAGAAAGGATCTAGATGGGACGCAAGCACAAAAAAGTACTATATACCAAAATCGTGTGGAGTACAATAGCTCTGTAATAAAAAGGATTACAAAATATATCTTAACCACTGACGAAATAAAACGTTTCCAAGAGTGTGACGAAAGTTGGTTAAATGATAAGGTGATTCAAAGCAGAAACGATGCAGAAAAAGAAAAGCAAAAAATGCTTGTATGGGCTGAAAATTTAAAAAAGTGGCAAAATATGGCAGCGGCAGAGGCAAAAGCAGCTGCAAAGAGCACTCAACAAAACTCTGATATAAAATTACTCCCAAAGGAAGTGATGAATTCTTTACCACAAGAGAGCCAAGTCACAACCATAAACATAGGTGCTTCTTCTTGTGTAGACAACACCTCTCCGTGTGTAGACGAAGTCGAAACCGGAGATAAAAGTTCAGATATAAGCGAACAACAAGAAAACGAAAAAAAGGTTAAAAAGCTGGAGTACAAAGGTCCTAGTGTAATAAGAGTTAAAAAATAAAGGTAAATATTTTCTTATGTTTATTTGCTATTTTTGATAAAAATAAAATATAAAAATTTTTTTTGTAGCTTTAAACTACAACCTACACCAGCAAACAAACCCACAGTTTAACATGTTAATAGCTGCTAAATGCATAGGAGCAGGTGTATCAACTGTGGGGGTTTGTGGTGCTGGTGTAGGGATTGGAGTAGTTTTTGGATGTTATTTAATAGCGTTATCAAGAAATCCATCTTTAGAAAAAGAAATGTTTGTTTATGCATTTTTAGGTTTTGCTTTAAGTGAAGCAACAGCTTTATTTGCATTAATGGTTTCTTTTTTAATATTATATGGTGTATAAATTAAAAATTAAATTAATAAAAAATATTTTATTTTAATATGTATCGTTTACTAAAAACAAAATGTATTACATAAATAATACATGAAGCTTATAACACTTAAGTAAACACAAAAAAAATAACACAGATTAACGTTATTTTTTTTTTTCAAATAGTAAAATAATTAAACAAATTATTAAAAACAATTTATTTAGTTTTGTGAAGTGAAACTTTTAAAGCAAAAAGTAAACATTATAGTTTTTAGTGTTTGAGGGTAAAGGTTAAGAAAGGAGGTATTAACATTGGTTAAAAAAAAAAGAACGATTTACACAAAGTGATTTATGCAATAAGTACACTTTTTAATAAAAGTGTTGAATGCTTTAATCAGATTTTATAAAGTTAAGTGGGTTAAAATTTTTTGGAAACCAGGATGTTTAAGAAAGCGAAAGATTAGAAAACTATAAGTAATATGAAAATGATTAACATTACAGTTCTTAGTGTTTGGTGGTAAGGGTTAACAAGGGTATTAAAATTAACAAAAAAAAAAGTTTGAAAAAAATAACATAAAATTATAAAGCATTTAATGAATAACTAGCTTGCAATAGTGGAGGACGCGGAGAAAGCGAAAAAGAATATAAATAAAAAGCGTGAAGTATTTTGTATCCTGGTAAGAACACTATGCGTTTAATAGTTTTATATTAAATAAAAATATTATTAAATAATAAATACCAAAGAATTACTTCGTAAAGTAAAACATTTTAGTAGCGAAAAGAAAAGAAATTAACCAAGATTGTGCAAGTAGTGGGGAGTTCAAGACAGATTAAGTTTTTTAATTATGTCCATTAGTAAAAAAGGTAAAAAGATTTAAAAACTGGTAATATTATTGACCGTAAAATAAAATTAGTGTTATTTTTATATATTTTTTTTTTTTAGTACAACTGTTGTTGTAAGAGTGATGTTGTTGTAAGAGTGACTAAGTGGCCGGGGGTGCTTGACTGTAATTAATTTTTAATGACCGCGAAGGTTTAAGCCCCCCCCTCCACTAGTTGTAAAATGAAAAATAAATAAAAATTTATGATAAAATAATCACTATAAAACCAAAAAAATAATGCAGGTATTTCAAAAAGAAAAACGAGTTTGATCCTAGCTCCGAATGAATGCAAGCAACGGGCATTACACATGCGAGTTTCAACACAAAATTAAAAATTATGAAAAAATAATATAATTATTGGGTAGCGTCAAGGTGAGTAAATTAAAGAACTGAAAGTTTGGTTAACTTATAAGTTGACAGTAAAATAAAGAATAATAATTTAAAAAAAAAAAGTTGACAGGGAGTTATAAAAAATTAACAAAGATTAAAAGCAAAAGGTATGAATACGCCATGACTAGGGCTTTAAAAAGATTAGGTAGTAATTAGCCGTAATGGGGTTAAATTAGCCAGTCATATTTAGTTGGTCTGAGAGGACGGCCAGCCACATTGGAAATGAAAAAATTCCAACCTTCTAACTGATATTAACAACTTATCTATCTACCTGGGGGCAGCAGTGAGGAATCTTGAACACTGAGCGAAAGCTCGATTCAGCCTACGTTGAGTGTATGTATCCCCGCAAGGGGCAAAAGTATAAGGATTTGTGTAGAAAATCTGATCTAACAGGTAACAGTTCCGACAAAAGCTCGTGCCAGCAGTCGCGGGAAGACGGGGGGAACTGGTGTTATTCGACGTAAATGGGCGTAAAGCGTATACAGATGGTTTTTTAAGTCTATGAGAAAAGCTCTGAAGAATAAATTTGGTTAGGCTCGTGTTGAAACTATTAAACTTATAGTGATTATAAAAAGTGCGTGGAATTTTTACACCAGTGATGAAATACGTAGAGTGTACAAATACAAACGGCAGGTGAAGACGACAAACTATTATAAATACTCACATTGCACTACTAAAGTTCAGCCATCTAACGGGATTAGAGACCCCAGTAGTCTGTACCTTCACCGCTGGATATTGGGTGGCTGAAAATCTTTATCAATAGGAGAACATCTGGGTTTTTTAGTTTATTTATTTTAAATTTATTTATAAAATAATTATAAATTTTAAAATGTAAGTATGGTCTCCGATGAGGGTTTTGGTGATCCAAGCTAACGCGTAAATATCCCGCCTGGGTACTACGATCGCAAGGTTGAAACTCAAAGGAATTGACGGGGATTTGAACCAGCGGTGGATCATGTGGTTTAATGCGGTAATCCTCGCCAAACCTTACCTGACTTCGAGGGTTTTAATTTTTAATTACAATACATATGAGCGTGTAATTAGCGCAATAAATTAGTTGTATTGGTTATTTATATTAATTGTGGTATTAATATAAAGTGTAATTACCTACCGGTGTTGCATGGCTGTCGTCAGTTCGTGTCTTGAGATGTTAGGTTTAGTCCGTGAACGGACGTGGCCCTTATTCTAATGTATTTCAGAGGACTTAGATACAAAAAAATAACTTTTTTTTGAAAGAGGCAAACGTCAAGTCAGTATGTCCTTAATGGTCAGGGCTACACACGTGGTGCAAAAGTAGGGACAAAATGAGGCAAGAATGTGAGTTTAAGCAAATCCTTTTAAAACCTACTGTGTTCGAATTGATCTTTGCAAATGGATCATGAAGCTGTAATCGTGAGTAATCGTATATTAGAACGGTACGGTGAATAAGTTCCCAAATCTCGTACACACCGCCCGTCACGTTAGGGAAATGGGTAGTATGCTAAATCAACCAAAGGTAAATAAAGGAGGGGTTTTAATTTTAGTTTATGAAAAACCTTGAGCTTATTTATCCGCGGATGTGTGTATTATCAAGGACCGTAGCGAAGTCGTAACACGGTAATATTAGGGGAACCTGTTGTTGGAGTAAAGTAATATTTATTTCGGTGTTGTTTATTTAGTATAAATTTAAAAAAATTTTGAATAAAATTTATAGTTTAATGTATCAAGTTTTAGAAATGTTTGAAAGTAAATATATAGCAGGGTTAATGTTTTCTTATACGGATTATAGAATAGTTAGTTTTTTTAGTGATTTTAGTGTAGAAATTATGTTAATCTGTCTTAGTTTGTGTGTTTACGCAAAAGCTTTGTGTACTAAAAAAATTTATACGTCAAATGTTTTAGTGGTGTTGTATCATATAGTTAAAGATTTGATTAATAACTTATGTACGCAACAAATGGGGTCGAGTAATAATTATGTAAGTTTTTTTATAGTAAATATTTTCACATTATTATTAATGTTTAATATTTATGGTTTATTGCCGTTAAGTTATTCGATTACAAGTCAGTTATCCATCACGGTCTTTTTAAGTTTTTGTGTATGTTGTGGGGTGACATTGGTAGGTTTTTTGAATATGGGATATAATTATTTATATTTATTTATTACACCTGAAGGGGAGATGCCATTTTTAATAGTACCTTTTTTAATAATTATAGAGTTTTTATCTTATATAGCGCGCTATTTTAGTTTAGGATTGCGCTTATTTGCAAATATGATGGCAGGTCACTCTTTAATGTTAATTTTATCTAAATTTTTTTTAGGATTTTATGATAAGTTTGTTAATACTTTTGATTTAGTTCTGGTATTATTGTTATTTTTAATGTTATCTATAGTTTTATTAGAGGTTGGTGTATCTTTTTTACAAGCATATGTTTTTGTATTATTGATTAGTATTTATTTGAGTGAATCCATAAGTCTAAGTAAGTAAAAAAAAAATGAAAAGCAGTTTTGAACATTATGAAATATCACTGTATTTTTTGATAAAAATATTAAGTTTTATTAGTTTCATCATAATGTTACTACTATCTGTAGCTTTATTGACATTATGGGAACGTAAAATCTTAGGGTTAGTTCAAAGACGTAAAGGACCTAATGTTGTTGGTTATTGTGGTGTTTTACAGCCTTTTAGTGACGGCTTAAAGCTGCTATTAAAAGAGTGTATTATACCTAGCAGAGCAAATAAATATTTATTTATTTTTGCTCCAGTGTTAGCAATGACGTTATCTTTTATGTTGTGGTCAGTTTTACCCATAGGAACTTATATTTATGAACCTCAAGATGTTTTTTTATCTTGGGATATGAGTGTAGCTCCTATGGAAGATTATAATTTTCCGGTAGTATATACGGGTGAATTTTTGGAGGGTGCTGAAGTATTAGATTCTAAAACGGCCTTCCAAGATTTTGTTGATTCCTGGGTTAAAACTGAATGTAAAGACTCTATTTACTTAGGTTCTTTACTAAACACTGATATAAGTCTTTTGATGATTTTAGCATTATTATCGTTGAATACATATCCTGTAATTTTAGGGGGGTGGGCTAGTAATTCAAAATACGCGTTTTTAGGTTCATTACGTGCTAGTGCACAAATGATTAGTTATGAGATTGCAATGTCTTTAACATTACTACCCATTTGTGTTATTAGTGGTTCTGCTAATTTAAACGATGTTATTTTAGTTCAGTCAAATATGTGGAATATTTTTGTTTTACCTGTTTCTTTTATTTTATTTTTTATTTGTGTTTTAGCGGAAACTTATAGGACTCCTTTTGATTTTACGGAAGCGGAGGGCGAGTTAGTGGCAGGTTTTAATGTGGAATATTCTTCCATGGGGTTTGCTTTGTTTTTCTTAGCCGAGTATTTAAACATTATTTTTATGTGTGCTTTTATGTCAGTTCTTTTTTTTGGCGGTTTAAGGGTTTGGGTTGTTTTGTTATTATTGTTTTTTATTATTTTGATAAGGGGTACTTTGCCACGTTATAGATATGACCAGTTAATGAGATTAGGTTGGCGTATTATAATGCCTATTAGTGTTTTTTATTTAATTATAGTTTCTTTTGTATTTTTTTTTTTTTTTTAATAAGAATAAAAAATGTATCGTATTTTAAAAAAAAAAAGCGGTAAACCAAATTTTAAAAATTTATTAGTTTTTTATTTGACGAAGGGTAATAGTAAATTTGTGTTACAAATAATTGCAAAAAAATTTTATAAGACAAGTCCACGTTTTTTTGTATTATCGAAAAAATCTCAAGTTTTGAATGATATTTTTTATAAGTTAAGTTGTAAACAAGAATTTAAAAAAATGCATGTAGAAATTTTTTTAAGTGTAACTGGTGCTTTATATGCGAAACCATCGGCCATATTGTATGATGGTTATAATGCGGTGAGAAAAATTTATATTTTAGGTAATTATGGTGAGAAAAAAGCAAATAAACTTGTATTTTTATAAATTTTAGTTGTTTGATGAAATATGAACTTTATGTTAATCATTATAAACCCTTTAAAATGTATACTCTATATGATTTTAATTTTATTAAATGGTTAAAGTATGGTACTGCAGCGCGAAGGGGCTTATATTTAGCTTATCGCTTAGTTTATAAAAAAAACACTTCAATTAAATTTTTATATGATTTGACACAAACGATCAATTTTTTTTCTCTTAGTATTGTTGATAATCTTTCTTTTTTTAAAAGAAGTGAAGGACGTTTTTATGTGAACCATACAAAATCAAAATCATTTTATTTATTTAAAACGTTTTCTGATAAATTATTTACTAAAAACCAGTCAAAATTTACTTTTAATAATAATAATTTGACAGATAAGTTATATTTTAATTTAATTAATAATTTTAATATAAATTTTTATATCATTTCGTTGAATTTTTTTTTTTTTCATTTTGTAAATAAAAATAATTTTATTTTTATAAACTTATCTTTTTTTGCAAAATTTTTTTCATTTTATTACAAGTGTACACGTGATTTGGTAAAAATAACTTCTTATAGTAATTTTGTGCGTTCAAGTTTAATTTATAGTGTTAATTTATTTTTATTTCGTTTTGAAACAACTTTTGTTATAAATTATATACTGCGTTATGAGTTTTTGGACCTATTGGAAAAAAACCCTTTATTTAATTTATTTTTCAAAGAAAATAAATTTGAGTCAAAAAATTATGTAAGGCATTTTGTACGGTTTAAGTATCGTCGTCGTTTTTTTCGTATTTTTTTCATTTTAGCTTTAAAAAAGGTTAGGTGGAAACTTAACAAGATAAATAATAGGTATTATAAAAATGTTGATTTACTTACATTAGTTTATAAAAAATATAAATTAAATTTATTATTCAAAAAACTTTTTGCATTTAGATTTAAAAAAAAAGGCAAGCGTGTGCGTTCCTTAAAGTTTTTTTTAGCAGCTATAAAAAGAATTTCTATTTTACAGTTGAATAAAAAAAGTAAAAATTTTTTTTTTTTCCGTCAAAAAAAATTTGTAAGGATGTTGTGTTGGCGTCGTTATTTATTTTTTAAGAAAATGAAACATTTTCTTAAAAAAAGGTCAAAAATGTTAAAAAAGTTTCAAAATTTTCCTTTTAAATTTTCAAAGCGTTATTTGGATATAAAATTTTATCGTGGTTGTATAAAGTCATTACCTTTATTTTTATATCATAAATGTTGTCATTTTTTTTTTTTTATTTTCCTAATGCATACATATGCTGTGAAGTCAGATTCAGATGCATCCATAGTATTGTCAGGATTGTCACTGTTTTTGTTAGATTTTTATAGACATAAAACAAAATTATTTGGTTTATTTGATTTTTATTTTGAGCCTTTTAATAAGTTCAAGGCTGATGCTTTTAATTATAATTTATTCAATTTTTTTCATAATCATAAGAAATCAAATCTTTATACTGAGCGGGCATCGCCGTTGAAACGTTTAATAACTCGTAGGGTTATTAATATTTTAAAAAAAAAAAAGTTAAAGAAATTTTTTTTTTTTTATTTTAAAAAAATAATTAATAAAAATTTTTTTAAAAATTCACTAGGTGTTATATTTAAAAAGATTTTTCCTTATTTTTTTTTTATGGTATGTTTTGACAAAGCGTTAAAACCTTTTTTGTATCTTTTAAATCGGAATCTAAAAGTCGCATTAGTTGTTTATAATAAAAAATTTTATAATGATAAAATTTATATAAAGCATGGGAAAGCATTAAATAAAGCACTTTATTATACATTACCTTCTAAGAAACCGAGACCACGATCCTTACATAAAACAACATTTTATCGTTTTTATAAGGCTCTAAAACAATTGAAAATGAGAGATTATACCCCTTATATCCCTTATAAAGGATTCCCTTATAGAGGATATCCGCTTACTTCTATTGAGTTTAATTTTTATAAATGTTTTAGTGTTAAAAGTGTTAGTTTAAAGTTAAAAAAAAGTGGAAAAAAAAAAAAGAAAACTAACATTAAAGCTTTAAAAAAAACGGTTTTTAGTTGTAAAAAAGGTTCTAATTATTGTTTTCAACAGGGTTTGACTGTTATTACATTGGCTAATAGGTTAAAAGTTTTTAAGAAAAATTTAAAAAAAAAAAAAAAACAATTTTTTATTCTACTTACTAAAAAAACAAAACGAAGATATGTCAAGTGGTTTAAAAGTTTGAGGCGGCGTATGCGTTATTGTTTACCGAGGCGAAGGTATCGTCGACGTCGTAGAAACTATCGTATATTACGCAGTCAACATAAAAAATATAAGTACTTACGTAAGCGGTCATTTATAATGAGAAGAACAAAGCGTATTATTTATAATAGCTGTGTTTTACCTTTATTTGTTTATAAAAAATATAATAAATTAGGTACGGCTGGTCAGCGAAGGTTAGTTTATCGTTCTTTAAAATTTGAAAAAGGTTTTAATAGAAAATTAAAAAAAAATTTTTATTATAAGTCACGTTTAGTTAGGTACTTTACTTATAAGCATATTCAAAAACCGGTTTTTTCGCGAAATTATGTTTTATTGCATTTAAAAGGTAAAAAAAAAAAAACTTTTAAAAGATTTAAGTATATTAAGAATAAAAAAGTTTTAGAATATAAAGATATATTGTTTAATTGGAATAAAGATTTTAATTTTAAATTACGTTTTAGGTATTTATTTAGGTTAAAGTTTTTGCAGTATGGTGTGTTTAAAAATTATAAAAAGTGTAATAAAGTGCTTGTAAAAAAATGCTTTAGTGATAGATTTTACTGCAAATTCAAATATTTATTTTTTAAAAATAACAATTTAGTTTTCAATAGACTTAATGACCGTTTTTATGGCCTGAGGCCTTGTAACAAGCTTAAATTTAATTTGTATAATTTTTTATATAAAAAAAAAAAAAAACAATTTAAAAAATTTTTTATAGGTCGCCGATTTAAATGGATGTCTACACCTTTTATTGTAATGAAAAAAAAAAATATACATATAAATTTAAAATTAGAGTTTTTTTCACGATTATTAAATTTTATGTTGTCTATTTTTTTTAAAACCTATAAGTTATCATTTAATATTTTAAGAAATTTTTTTTTTTTACATAAGTTTCTTTATCTAAAAAGGCTTTTATTATTGTTAAATAATAATATTTATAAATATGCGGTTAAAAAAAATGTCAGTGTATTTGTTGGACATAAGCAATTTTTTATGCGATTTATAATTTTTTAGTATTATATAAAATATAAAATATGAATACTATTTTAATTAATATATTACAAATTATAATTTATTTAATAGCTATTATGTTTATAATAAATATTATAAAAACCCGAGTATATATTTATTTGATATTAAACTTTTTTGTTTATATCATTTTCATATCATTTACTTTTTATTTTTTACAGTTTGAAATCATAGCATTTTTATTAATATTAGTTTATGCGGGTGCTGTGGTTATTTTGTTTACATTTGTGGTGATGTTGTATGAAAATCACAAATTAGTGTTTATTTCTAGCTCTTACATGGTTTTATTATTTTTGTATGTCTTAACTAGTGTTTTAACGTTTTTTTTATTGAATGGGAATAAAATTTTTACCAAAAAAGAAACTTTTTTGAATAATATAGAACAAATTTTAAGAGATGAGGTGTTTAGTAATTATTTGGATTTTTTGTTAGCATATGATGAGGGTGTAAAACGTACTTCTATGGGAAAATTTACTGATTTTCAGATGGGAAGAGATTTGTTTGGTTATTTTTATTATGTGCCGATGCGTGATCGTTATCAGTTTGAGCGTTATTTATTGTCAGATGATGCTACCAATCTTGGGCCAGTAACTACGAATTATGATTCAGTTTTACATTTTTATACAAGTGTGGAACATTTATTAGGATATTATAATTATATTGACTCGTATATTTTTAAACAGACACGTATACCACATCACATCTCTATTGTTGATAATTTTCTTTATGATAATTTTCTAGAGGATGTAAAATTACATCCTATTAATTTTTTTTTTTATTCAAATAAACCATATAAAGTAGTTGACCCTGTTACTGATAATGTTTTTGTTATTGATAATTCATTTTTTGATTTATTACAATTATTTACGCCTTTTGAATTTGAAAAAAATTTATATTGGAATTTAGATATGTATTCTTTGTTAATGTATACGGAACATTGGATTAAGCCTATAGGTTCGGATGATTATGTTAATTTTACAGCTTTGCCGCCTTTTTATAATATAAAATATGATTTAATTTTTTATACAAAGCCGGAGCAGCATGAGTTTTTTATGAAGCATTTTCAAGAGTTAAATGAGTTTGTAGGTGAAATGTACGGTATTGATATTAATAGTTATAAAACAGGTCATTTAGTAAGTTTAAATAGTTTATTTAAAGTTTTTGATGAAATTTCGTTATTTCATAATTATAACACTATTTTGAATGATTTTTTTTATGTTAATTTTAAGGGTGATTATTTATTTAATGTTATAGGGTTGTATGTTTATACTAATTGTATTTTTGAATTTATGATTTTAGGTCTGATGCTTTTTATTTGTTTAATTTGTATTATGCGTTTATTAAAAAAGGGTAATGAATAAGTATTTTAGTGTTAATGGTTATAAAAATCACTTAACATCCAGTGTAAATTGGAGCGGTGTTTTGAACACTACTGAAGCAGTTATGAAAGGAATATTTTATGAGAAAAATAAAAAATTATTGCAATTTTTTGAGTATGATTTGAAAAAAGGTATATTATCTTTTATCGTTGGTAGTAAAATGTTAGAGGTACGTAGAGGTAAACGTGGTGTTAATATTATTATTACTTTTCGCTTTTTTCGCAATAATTTACGTGTTAGTGTTTTTTTAGAAAATTATGGTTTTATTTTATTTAGTACCACTGGTGGTATTGTTGCAAAAAAAGTATTACGTACTTCTAAGGTGTATCGTCGTGACAAAAAAGGTGATGGTACTTTAAATTATATAGGTGTTCGTATTAAAAGAAAAATACGAAAGTGCTTAAGGCGTTTTCATATAGCGCGTATTAAATTATATTTAGCGAGTTATTTTCGTCGTTATATGTTTTTTCGGTTAATTAAACGGTTTGTTTTTAAACGTTTACGACGACAAGTATATATGCGTATTCCACGTGGTCATAACTCCTTAGAGTCTTCTAAACGTTGGCGGAAAAAACGCCGTAAATAAAGTGTAATAATTTTATAATTTATGTCTTCATACATATTTTTTATTCATTTATTTTTTTTTTTTCTAGTAAATATTTATGTATATATCTACATTTTAAATTATAATTATGATTCTTTTTTATATCAGGTTTTTAAAAACGACAATATCGGATGGATTGATGAGGTTATGCGTAATTACTATCTCTATACAAATGAATTTTTTACGGATTCATTTTTTTTGGATTGGTATCCGCCTTTTGATTTTATTCCTTCTGAAAATGAATTTGACTTATATATGAGTTGGAGGCATTTTATGTATGTGTCGGAGTATAGTAGGGTTTTTAATTTACGTGACTATGGTAGTTTGATTATGGATTATTTTAGTTGTGTGGGTGTTCCTTTTGAGGAATATGATTGTGAATTTTTTGTTGGTAGTTTTTACGATAAAGGATTATCAAAAGTAGAAATTGAGGGTTTAGATGTTTTAGTAACAAAAGAACTTTTTTCTTATTTTTATTATTTAGAAGATTTTTTTTTTGAGGTTTGTGGTGAAATTGAATTTCCAAAAGTTTTTATGATTGAAGGTTCTTTTAGTGAAAGTTTGTGGCTTTACTATTTTTGTAGGTTATTTGAAAGTTTACATTTGAATTACATTTATATGACAATGAAATTTAATTTATTAAGTTTTATTTTTTTATTATTAACTTTTATAGTATTTTTTGTGGTTTGGTTTTATTCGTTTTGTGTTGGTATAAGTAAATTAGAATTATATATATATTTATTTATTGAAGTTTTATCTTTTTTATTATTTTTAGTTGATAATTTATTATTTTTTATAATAATATTAGAATTAAGCACTATAGTTTTATTATTTACTTATAAAGGTGATCGTTATCGTCGTTTTCGTTCAATGAGTTTATTATTTTATTATACGTTAGCTTCGGGTTTATTTTTATTATTTGTTTTTTTTGTACGTGAGTTAGGTGTGAGTAATTTTGAAAGTTTAACTTTGTTTGGTATTATGCTTATTGGTGTTTTTATTAAATTGCCTATCTATCCCTTTCACTTGTGGTTGCCTGAGGCGCATGCTGAAGCTACGACATGTGGTTCTTTAATACTAGCTGGAGTTATTTTAAAAATGGGTTTTTATGGTTTTGTTTATTTTGTTAGTAGTGAATTATTATTTTTTCCTTATAAAAATTTTGTAGTTGCTTTTTTATTATTTTCTAGTTTATTTTTATTATTTTCAATTTATGTACAAGTTGATATTAAAAAAATTATTGCTTATTCATCTGTAATTCATATGCAGATTGCTTTGGCAGTTTTTTTGATGGATTCTTTATATGCGTTTGAGTCTGCTTTACTTATTGTTATTAATCATGGTTTAGTATCTGTAGGTTTGTTTGTCATTGCAAGTTTGTATATAAGCGCGGAAGGTACGCGCGATATTATTAAATGGAATTATTCAAGTAATTACTTGTCTAAATTATTTTTATTTTTTATTTTATCTAATATGAGTTTTCCGTTTACAATAGGTTTTTGGGGTGAGTTTTTTGCAATTTATTCAGTTTTAAATATGTCTCTATTATTTATATTATTATTTATTTTAAACCAGTTAATTGTTATTATATATAACTTACGTTTATATTGGTTAGTGTTGAGTGTTACAGGACCTTATTATCGTTTAAGGGGTTTTTTAAATTATAAAGTTGCATTAGTTTTATTTATTTTAATTTTTTTTAATTTTGTATTGTTTTTTTCAGTATTACATTTTTTAAACTAATTAATGTGGTTGTTCGATTATATTGTAATTTTTATATACTTAAATATGTTTTTAAGTGTGGTGCATTTTGTAGTAAATAATAATGTAATTATTATTTACAATAGTTTTGTAAATCGTTTAAGTTTTTTAATTAAAAAAAACTTAACGTCTATGTATATAAATTTTAATTTAAATAGTCAGCGTTTAATATTTACAATTTTTTTAAATCTGCTGATTAATTGTTTTTTTAGTTTATTTTTTTTTTATTATGTGTGGTTTTTTGTGGGTACCGTTGAGGTAGTTTTATTTGCTGTTAACTCTTTCGCTTTTATTGTGAGGTTAGATTGGTTGAGTGTATCTTTATTGTTGCTAGTTTCTTTCGTTTCGTTGATAGTACATGTATATTCTTTATGGTATATGGAAAAAGATTATAATAAAGATAAATTTTTAGTTTTATTATCGTGTTTTACTGGTAGTATGTTAGTTTTAATTTTAGGAGGTAATTTATTATGCATTTTTATAGGATGGGAAATGGTGGGTGTCTCATCTTTTTTATTAATTAGTTTTTGGGAAAGTCGTAAAGAAGCATTACGTGCTGCTTGTAAGGCGTTATTTTTGAATAAAATTGGTGATATTTTTTTTTTTTTTGGAGTTGTTTTGTTATTTTGTTATACAGGTAGTTTTGATATTTGCAGTGATAACCATATTAATGGTGTTTTGGTGTTAACAGCTAACTGTATTGTTAATGTTGTTGATGTTATAGTATTTTGTTTATTTATAGCTGCGGCAGCGAAGTCTGCCCAGTTAGGGTTACATATGTGGTTGATTGATGCTATGGAAGGTCCGACCCCGGTTTCAGCTTTAATTCACGCGGCTACCATGGTTACTGCCGGTGTTTTTCTTTTGATAAGGTGTAATGATTTATTTTTATATTGTTCGTTGTTTTTATTAAATTTTATTAGTTGCTGGGGTGTGCTTACGGCTTTTACTGGTGGTCTATTGGCAATTTTTCAGTTTGATGTTAAAAAAGTTATAGCGTATTCGACAATGAGCCAATTGGGTTATATGATAGCTATTGTTCCTTTTGATTGTACATTGGCTTTATTTCATTTAATTAATCATGGTTGGTTTAAAGCTTTATTATTTTTAGCGTCTGGAGTTATTATTCATTTTTGTAATAATGAACAAGATATTAGGCGTATGAAACCTGGATTAGTTTGGCAGTTACCTTTTACATTTTTAATGTTTGTTGTTGCTTCTGTAGTTATGATTGCTTTGCCTTTAACAAGTGGATTTTTTAGTAAAGATTTAATGTATGAATTATTATTTTATAATAAAAATTTTATTTATGGTTATAATTTGTTGTGTGTGACTGGTTTATTTACTATTATTTATAGTATTCGTTTAATATTTTTTATTTTTTTTAAAAAAAGTTTTATTACTGTAAAGTTTAAAATAGAAGATATATCTTTTATAGTATATCTTGTTTATTTACCTTTAATTTTATTAAGCATTTGTTCTGGTTATATTTTTATATGTTTAATAAAGAATTCCTTATTTTTTTTAATTGAAAGTAAAATATTGTTATTAAATTTATTTTGTATTTTTTTTGTGTTTATTTATTATTTTTTTTTTAAGGAAACAATTTTTGTAAAGATTGTATTGTATAATCGTTTTAGTTTGATAATTTATTCATTTTTTATTCAAAGGTTTTTTTTAGATTTATTTTTTAATAAAATGTTGTATGCTTATTTTATTCAATTGTGTTGGTTTTTTTACTCTTATTTTGAAATGGGTTGGGTTTATTATTTATGTGGTCCGTCTTTTATATTTTTTATTCGTTTTTTTATTTTATTTTTTAAGTTGTTTGAAAATCATAACGCTTTTAAAGTCGTTATTTTTTCTTTTTTTCTTGTTATTTTTTTTTCAATTCTTTTTTAAATTATTATGTTTAAAATTTTTTATGATATATTTATATTATTCATAATTTTTAATGTAATTTTAATATTGACTGGTTTATTTTTTAAGTTATCTGTTGCTAACTTAAAAATGGTACGTAATTTGTATATAAAATTTTATATGTTGTTACTGTTTATATTTTTTTTATTTTTAGCTATGATTATAATATGTAAACTGCATGCTTATAAATATTTTTTTTTTTATACAGCATATGCGGTTAATAGTTTTTTCATTTTGGTGATATTTTATTTTATTTTAATTTTTATATATTTTTTTTTTTTTATAAAATATGTTTATATAAAATTTTTACCATTTTTTATTTGTTTAGCTTTTATTTTATTTTCTAATATATTTTATATTTTTGTTGAAGATTTTTTTAGTCTTTATATTGTTTTAGAGTTTCATACATTATTAATGTATATTTTATATAACATAACATTGCCTTCTTATAGTAATTTTTATATAAAAAACGGTATTAAATTTTTTATTTTAAGTGTTTTTACTTCTTTATTTTTATTACTAGGTTTATTTTTTTTATATTTTGCAAGTGGTACTATTGTATTTTATGAAATTGACATTATTTTTAATAAAAACTATGATTTAATTTCTGTGTTAGGTTTAAATTTAGTTTATGCAGTTTTTTGTTTTAAGTTAGGTTTATTTCCTTTTTATATTTGGATGTTAGAAGTTTTTGGTTATTTAAATAATATTTTTTTTTTAGTTTATGTTTTTATAGCAAAAATTCCAGTTTTTATTACGATGATGAAGTTAATATTTTTTTTTGGTTTAACGCATTTTTTATATGCGGTTAGTTTTTTATCTATTATTTATGGTACTTTTTGTGTGTTGGTTGAAAATGATTTTCGTTTTTTTATTATATATAGTTCAATGGTTCAGTTTGGTGGTTTATTTTTAGCGATGGTTGATTATAATTTATATATTTTTTATGGTGTTATTTACACTTATATAAATTATATATTAGTTTTTACGTTATTATTTTTTGTATTATTGTTAGTTTCACAAGGATATAATTTTGATTTAAATGTTTTTACAAGTTTGAAATATAAGTCAATTCTTTTAACTGCAAGTTTACTTATATTAGTTTTTTCTGTTATTGGTGTACCGCCTACTCTTGGTTTCATTGGAAAATTTAATTTATATTATGGTTTATTATTGAATAATTATTTTTATTTAGTTTTATTTTTAATTTTTAGTAGTTTGTTTTCGAGTGTGTATTATTTTAATATAATACGTTTATTGTATTTTACTAGTGTGCGTGATGTGCATGTATATGCATATAATGTACCAAAAAGTATTTTATTTTATTCGAGTTGTGTAGGTATTTTTATTTTATTATTTTTTTTTTTTTAATAAATGTTTGTTCGTAAGCTTGTTGGTTATAATAGACGTCAGTTCGTAGTGCACCGTTTTCATTTAGGTGGTCTTTATGGGGCAAAATCTTATTTAAAACGTTATCTTTTTGGTTTTCGTAATGACAAAATAGTATATTGTTTGCTTTACCAATATTTTTTTACCAAGCAAGTTATGTTTATATTGTCAAATTCGTTGCGGACTTACTATGATAAAGTATTATTCATAAATAGTCACTACGGATATGTATTTATTTTTCGAAGGTTATGTCAAATTTTAGATATGCCTTATTTGTACACAAAATGGGTATTTGGTACTCTAAGTAATATTGTATTTTTTTATAAAAACGTGTCTCGTGTTCAACGGAATCATTTAGAGGGTATTTATGATATGGCTTTTGTACCGGCCTTAACTTTAAATTTAAATGGGTTGTATAATTTGTTTAGTTTGAAGGAAGGGCGTGAGTTAACCAGTGTGGTATCTGGTATTTTGGATTATGATGTTGAAACTGTTAAAGGTAGCAAAATTTTATTTGACCGTGACAGCCATCTAAATTATTTTTTTTTGGGTAATGATGACAATGTAAAATCGTTAAATTATATTATGTTTTTAACGATTGTAGCTATTTTTTATCGTAAATTATATTTGTATACTATTTTTGCTCATTCATATAAACGTGTTGGTTTTGTACCTATGTATTTTAAAAAAGATATGTTACCAAATTTTGTTTTATCTGGTGCACAAGGTGGTTTAGTTTATTTTTTTAAAAATTTTGGGTCTGGTAAATTTTTAAAAAAGTTTTATTGGTATCGCCACCTAAGAGATTATTATTTTTTTCCATCTAACGAACCTGGTGATTATGAAAAGTTAACGCAACAATTTTTATCTTTGTATGTGGTGAGTAGAAAAAAGCGACGTGTTTTATTTTTTAAAACATGGCAAAAAAAACATAGAAACTTTTTTTTTTTTAATTTGCAAGATAAAAATTTTTTACAGCATTTGCATATGTTGTTGTGGAATTTATTTATTAAGAATACGATTAAAGTTAATTTTTTTCCTATTAAAGGACGTATTAAACCATCTAGTTATAGAGATCCTTTGTGTGTGATTTATTTTTTTTTATATCAAAATTTTTATTATAGTCAGTTATCATTAAATTATGGTAGTATTTTATTTAATGTCAATTTAAATATTTCTTTGAGTAGTCAATACAGGTATTATGATTTTGCATTTGCGTTTAATAATATAACTAATTATAAAATATTAAGTTATTATAATTGTTTATTTCGTGGTTTTTTTCATAACAGACAACCAAGTAACTTAACTCTAAATTTTTTTGAAAAGTTATATTTTTTATATTTTTTATTATATGAAGTAAATTTAATTGAAAGATTTGCAGCTTTATCTTTTTTAAAAAAGCGGATTGTGCGGTATGAACGTAAATATTTTTGGACAAAGGTAGATGAGGGTTCTCATTTTAAAATTTATAATAAGGGGGCTCGTTTTTTTTTTAACACTTTTTCAAAAATGGTAAAAAAAAAAAAGTCTTGTTTTATTGTTTCTCGTGGTTTTAAACGTTTAAAAAAGCCAAAGGTTATAACAGATTTTTTGTATTATTATCAGCATTATATTTATGATATAAAACCTTTTTGGCGTACAATTTATTTTAAAATTTTTAAAAGAATGTTATTTATTAAACCGTATAGTTTATCATTGAAAAAATATAAACGATTTCGTAAAAGTTCTTTTTTTTGTTTTTTTTTTTATAAACCAGTGAACAGGGTTAGTTTTGATAGTTATTTATTTAAGTATACTAGTTTGTTATAAATTTTAAAATGTTAAATCGTTTTGTTCGTGTAAAAAATTTTTTATTAAATTTTGGTCCGCAACATCCGGCTGCGCATGGTGTTTTACGTTTAGTTTTGTATTTAAGGGGTGAAATAGTTCTTAACATTGAGACGCATATTGGTCTTTTACATCGAGCGACAGAAAAACTTATAGAATATAAAGGTTATATGCAAGGCTTACCTTATATGGATCGTTTAGATTATGTGTCTATGATGGTCCAAGAAGAGGCTTATAGTTTAACGATGGAGTCTATCTTGGGTATTAAAATTCCTTATAAAGCGCAGTGCATACGTGTTTTATTTTGCGAGTTGACACGTATTTTAAATCATTTGTTAGCTTTAACTACTCACGCACTGGATGTGGGTGCTATTACTCCTTTTTTGTGGGGTTTTGAGGAGCGTGAGAAAATTATGGAATTTTATGAGCGCGTAAGTGGTGCCCGCATGCATGCTGCTTATATTAGACCAGGTGGTGTTGTTAGTGATGTTAGTGATGCTTTATTAAATGATATTTATTGGTTTGTAAAGCAATTTACTTATCGTGTTGATGAGATTGATGCTTTATTAGCATTAAACCCTGTGTGGTGTTTACGTTTAAAAAATATTGGTTATTTAAATACGCAAGAGGCTTTTTCTAGAGGGTTGTCGGGTGTTTTGTTGAGGGGTTCCGGTGTTTGCTGGGATTTAAGAAAAGATAACACTTATGAAATTTATAATGAATTAGTTTTTAATGTGCCTACGGGTAAAAAAGGTGATTGTTATGATCGTTTTTTTATAAGAATGGCTGAAATGAAAGAATCGTTGCGTATTATATTACAAGTTTTATTATTATTAAAACAGCAAATGTATGATTCATTTGTAAATGTTTTAAAATTAAACAGGTTCAGTGTTAAACAGGATATGCAATCATTGATTAATCATTTTAAGAGGTACACACAGTCTTTAGTAGTAAGTGCTAATCAGGCTGAGGGTTATATGTGTGTTGAAGCACCTAAAGGTGAATTTGGTATTTTTTTTAGTTTTATAAACCATAAAATTAATAGATTACGCATTAGGGCGCCGGGTTTTATGCATATACAAAGTTTAAATTACTTGACACATTTACATTTTTTGGCAGATTTAGTAACTATAATTGGAACCTTAGATCTTGTTTTTGGGGAGATTGATAGATAAAATGAAGAGAAAAGGCTATGTAGAAAATAAATACGCAGATAACTTTTTTTCAAAATTAATTTATTATTTAAAGGAATTCAAGTCTCTGTTGACGAAACAAACTAAGCAAAAATATGTAGTCCCTTATCGATATCTTTTTATTTTGTTAATTTTTTTTATAAGTTTATTACATTTATATTTTTTATTTGGTTATCTATACACGCATTGTTTTTTAAATAAAATAAAAGGATCTGTTTTATATTTTATTTTAAAAGTGTTGGTTATGTTTGTATTGATTTTAATTATTGAGATTTATAGTTTTGGTGTTTGGCGTGATACGGATGACGACTATAGAGTTTTTCTATGGGTTTATTTTCATAAGTGGGGTTTAGTAGTACGTAAACTAGATATTATTATACACTGTGTGGTTAATTATTTTTTAAAGCATTTCTTAATGTACACAGTAGGTATACGTTATGTTATTAAAGTTTCTTTTATAGTTTTTTTAATTAATTCTATTATATATTATATTAAAGTTATATACCATTTTTATATTAAATATTATTATAGGTATGCTGTTTTTATATTTGGTTATCGTTATGGTGTGTTATCTATTTTAAAATTATTTTATTTTTTAGAGAAAACGTATATTAAAGTGTTAGTGGTTGATATTTTAAATCTTTTTGGTTTAAAACTACCGCGTTATGCTTTACCTACTAGTTTTTATAATTATTGGGAAATACCAGGTTTAAGTTTTTATTTTATTAAATTTTTATCATTTTTTTTTTTAAAATTTTTTTTATTATTGAAATGGTTATTGACTTACCCTTTTTATCATGCGGTTTTGTTAGCTCTTACACCAAGTGAGGTAGCTCAAAGGCGGTACTTATTAGTAGATGATTTCAATGATAGTCCTTTTTTTAATAAAGGTCATTTATTAAAAAAATATTTACAAGATCCTAAATTTAAAAGTAAATTTTTTTTTGAAATTTATGATATTTCAAAAGTTGAGTTATCAAATTTTACAACTGTTTTTTATAATATAACACATGATAATGTGAAGCGTATGTTTCAAAGGTGTATGTTAATTTTAGGTATAAAGTATAATGCGTTTCCTTTTAATTTAAATTTTATTTTACCTTTTGTGTTTTATAAATTTTATATGCCTTTTATTTTTTATACACGTATTGATAATTTTAAAACAAATAAAGAATGTTTTTTTTTTTTTTATGAGTTAGTTTTTAATAAATTTAAATTTAATACAAGTAGATGGTATATTAATTTACGTTTTAAGTTAAATCAACATTTTTTTAAATTTGAAAAATTTAGAGACCAGTTATTTTTTTATACAACTTATAAAGCAAAAGGACAAAGTGTTAGAGATTATTCAAGAGATGAATTTAGCACAGAATTCGGTGCATTAGGTTTTGATGAGCACCAGATGAGACAATGGGGTTCTGAGGCTGAACGTCAAAATTTTGAGTCAATTTATAGGGGGTTTTTACCTAGGGAAATTGTTTATATGGCTGATTTGGATTATTTATTTCCAGATATTGGTTCTTATAACAAAGTGACAATAGTGCGCGAAGCATTTTTTCGTGCTTTTTTATTAGACGTGAAGAGGTTACGTAGTGATATAAATTCACCTTATAGAGCAATGATTTTGCGCTACACTCGAAATCATTGGTTAAAAATGTCGCATTATCAAGAAATGTGTCAAGATGATGTTAGAGATTATTTTCAAAAATTAGAATTAGATCTTTTACATTCAGCTAATTTAGCTTATAAAAAAAAAAAAATAACTTTACCTGTAAATTGGAGGTCAATTTCTTCGATTTATTGGGGTTTTTTAAATAATTTTCTGGGTTATTTTGTTAATAATTTTTTTTTATTTTTTAAAGTGTTAGAGAGTGAAATTTTAAAAAAATTTAATATAAATTTTTTTGTAGTTAATGATAATTTTAAATTTTTAAATGTGATTCTAACTAAACAGTATACAAATGATATATATAAGCGTATTTTAATTTATGAGTTTTTATTAAAAAGAGAGGGTGCCTTAATGCAAAAAATGCTTTCCAAACCTATATTTGATCGTTTAGTTAGTGAGGATCAGGTTTATGCGGATGCTTTTAAAGCTTATTGTCATTCTTTAGATGCTGATTACAGTACGCTAGTTTTTTGGTGTAAAAATTATTATGAGTATTTTATTGATGAGTATCAACGTCAAGCACGTGAAAAACTGCGTAATAGTTTTTTAGCAATTATTAGTGCTTATTTGTCAAGGAGAAAAGTAGTGTTATTTAATTTTAGTCTTAATGATTTTTTTTCATATGAAGGTAAATCTTTTTATAGGTTGTTTGATCATAAATTAAAATCGTTTGGTTTATTAATCAATTTTAATTTGATTGATATTTTGCGTTTATTGAAGTATTTTTATAAGGGTATTTTTTTATTATTTTATTTACGAATTTTTTATAAAAATGAAGTATTTTATTTACAATTTAAGGAAGTATTTTTTTATGATATTTTATTGTTTATTTTTTTAGTACCGCGTTATATATTAAATATTTTTGTTTATTTATTAAGTAAATTACGTTTATTATTTAATATTTGTATAATTATTTACAGTTTTTTTTTTGGTTTATATGCTATGTTATTGGAAGGCCGCACGGAGTATTATGGTAATATGCTAATGTACCCTTATTTTTACTGGCATAGTAATAAAATTGATCTGGAATACCCATTTCTGCCGGCGCATCATGAAAAATGGTGTCTTGAACACGGCATCACATTTGACATTTATTATAATGTTTTAGCTTTACCTACGGTGGTAATTTGGTTTGTGATTGCTATGTATCACTTTATGTATAATAAGTTTTTAATGCTTTTTCCTTTAAATGCGTATGAAAGTTTTAAGGATGGTCTTGGTGCCACAGATGAAGATGAGCGTTTGATGGAAGGTGGTGTTTTTCGTCGAATTTTTGAGGATCGTAGCAATTCGCAGGAAATTGAAGATTTTTTTCGTTATGAATTTATTAGGAAAAGCCATGCAGCTCAAAAAGAAGAAGATAAATACTATGATAATATTTTCCAACCCAGGGTTCATGATAATTTTGCAGTTATTGATAATAAATCTTTGTTTAAAGAAGAATTTGAAACGTTAATATCACCTAAGGATGAAGATGAGATTTATAAATTATATGATAAAGGTTTGTTGGGTATTACTAGAAAAGAATTTAAATATTATGAATCTGAAGAGACTTTTCATTGGGTTTTTGAGGATGCTTGGATTTTACAAAATGATTTAGATCCGGAGGAATTTTTTAAACGTAATTATGGAGAATATTTTTATAATAAACCACGTGAGTTGAGTCAGCAGGTGCAAGAAAGATTTAGCGTTTTATATTCTCAAACTCAAAAATATGAAAATTTGTTATCTTTTGAGGTTAATTCTCCTACAGAAGAATATAAATTTTATATGGATATTTTGTATGTTTATCAAAATTCGAATAAAAATTTAGAGTATTTAACTGTAAATGTAGCAGAAAATTTAAAAGCTTGGAAAACTGTTTATAACAAGACGCATGACAGTGTCAATTATAGTTAGTGATGAATTCGTTTTTTTTAGATTTATTAAGAAATTACATATTAACTACTAATAATTTAACATTAAAATATTTCATAATACTTTTTATAAGTATTTTAGTCGTATTCGTATATGTGATGTTTAATGCAATGCATGTAGACCTTATAGTATGTTACATAGCATTAGAAGGGGCTTTATTGAGTGTATTAGTTTTGTATGGTTGTCTTTCATATATGTTTATGGATGTACGTTGTTTAGTTTTTTTAATATTTTTAATATCCATAGCAGCGTGTGAAATTGCTGTTGGGTTAGCTTTTTTAGTGAGATATTCTTAAATATAAATTAATAAAGTTTATAAAAACAATGTTTTTTTTTTTACAAAGTTTTCAAAAAATGTTTTATTGTTTTTATAATTTTTATTTATTTTTATCTTTGTATCAAACACAAAGTCTAACCTTCACAATTAAAAAAGACGACAATACAGCTTATGACTTGATAATTAGTTTATTAAATGGTTTTAAAACGTTAGTAGATTGTTTCGCTGAGGATTTTTTGGTGTATCTACGTGTAAATTATTTAATGCGTAATTTGTCTCAAGGAGTTTTCCTTGGTGTGTCTTTATTAGTTTTTAATTCGGAAACTAATACGCGAGTTTATTACTATGATGTATTGGATTGGTATGAGCGTGAAATGTGGGATATGTATGGCATTGTTTTTAGTAATCATCCTAATTTAACGCGTATATTGACTGATTATGGTTTTCAAGGTTTTCCGTTGAAAAAAGAGTTTCCTTTGACAGGGTTTTATGAGCTTTTTTATAATGGTGAGTTAAATATAATTGAACAGCGTCAATTATTTTTAAAACAAGATTATAATTTTTTTAACACTGATAATAGTTGGTATTTTTAAATTTATGATGATTTATAATTTAATAGTTTTAGTAAAAAATGTATTTTTAAAAAAAATATGTGTTGAAAAAGGTGTGTTATTTTTTAGATTAATAGTAGCTGTTTTATCGTTTGATAAAAAGTTTTATATAAGTAGTATTATAATTATAAGTTTATATTTTAAAAATTTGAGTAGTGTGGGACCAATTTATTATTTAAAAGAAATGTTATTTTTAGGGTTAGAATGGCCTTATGTTTTGTTGGTATCTGTAGCTTTTACAGCATGTTACATACGTATGGTACATATATTTGTTCCTAGGTTTGTCGAAGCAATGATTATGTTTTTATTTCCTAATTATGGTCTTAAAGTTTATTCTTATGTACTTAAATTTATATTTAAAATTTTTAAGTATTTAGCGCGTTGGTTAGCATCTACCAATCATAAAGATATAGGAACATTATATATTTTATTTGCGATTGGAGCTGGAATTATAGGTACTGTTTTTAGTATGGTAATTCGGTTAGAATTAAGTTATCCTGGGGAACAAATTTTATTGGGTAATCATCAGTTATATAATGTGATTGTAACAGCGCATGCTTTTATCATGATTTTTTTTTTTGTTATGCCTGTCTTAATAGGTGGTTATGGTAATTGGTTTGTGCCTTTAATGATAGGTGCGCCGGATATGGCTTTTCCGCGTTTAAATAATTTAAGTTTTTGGTTGTTAATACCATCTTTTATTTTATTATTAGGTAGTTCTTTTATGGAGGGTGGTGTTGGTACTGGTTGGACTGTTTATCCTCCTTTATCTACTTATAATTACCATTCTACTCCGGGTGTGGATATGGCAATATTTAGTTTACATATAGCGGGTGTAAGTTCTTTGTTAGGTGCTATTAATTTTATAACAACCATATTAAATATGTATGTTTATGGGAATTATATTACTATGCCTCTTTTTGTTTGGTCTGTTTTGTTAACGGCTATTTTATTATTGCTATCTTTACCTGTCTTAGCGGGTGGCTTAACAATGTTATTAACGGATCGTCATTTTAACACTTGTTTTTTTGAGCCGATGAGTGGTGGTGATCCTGTGTTATATCAGCATTTATTTTGGTTTTTTGGTCATCCTGAAGTGTATATTTTAATTTTACCAGGTTTTGGTATAGTAAGTCATGTTGTATCTGTTTTTTCGTTTAAACCTGTTTTTGGACGAACTGGTATGATTTACGCGATGGCAAGTATTGGTATTTTAGGATTTTTAGTGTGGGCACATCATATGTATACAGTGGGTATGGATGTGGACACGCGTGCTTATTTTACAGCGGCTACTATGATTATAGCAGTACCGACAGGTATTAAAGTTTTTAGTTGGGTAGCAACGATGTGGGGTGGAATTATTAATTTAGAGGTGCCCATGTTATTTGTAGTAGGTTTTATATTTTTATTTACTGTGGGAGGGGTTACTGGTGTTGTTTTATCTAATGCATCTTTAGATGTAGCTTTACATGACACTTATTATGTTGTTGCGCATTTTCATTATGTTTTGTCTATGGGTGCAGTTTTTGGTGTTTTTGCGGGTTTTTATTTTTGGATGTGGAAAATTAATGGGCGTAAATTAAATTCTTTTTTAGGTAAAGTTCATTATTATGTTACGTTTATAGGTGTTAATTTAACTTTTTTTCCAATGCATTTTGCTGGTTTAAAGGGAATGCCACGTCGTATACCAGATTATCCGGATATGTATGCTTGGTATAATTATGTTGAAAGTTTAGGTTCTTTTATTACCTTTATTGGAATTTTATTTTTTTTTTTAATTTTATTAAATTTGATAAGTTCTAATTTTATTAAGTTTTTATTATCACGTAAGCAGCGTATGTTGATGATTCAACGTACCAGAGTTGTAGTTTTTGTGAAAAAAATGATTAGTGCATATTGTGCGTGGCGTAATGATTGGTTAAAGAGGTTGATAAAAAAATTAGAATCCAGATATAATTTAAAGTAAAAATTATTTATTAAATGTTGTTTAATTTTTTTATTTTTATTATTTATACTTTAGCATTATTTTTTTTTTCTTTAAATGAAGAATTTTTATTATTGTTATTAATTCTTTTTATAATAAGTCTTGTATTTATTTTTTTTAAAAATCAGGCGACATTTGTTGTTATTGAAAATTTATTAGTTAGTGTTTTTTTTAGTTTTTATTTGTTAATTTTGAATGAAAAAAAAAATAATGTATAGTACAAAGTTAGTTTTTTTATTGAATAATTATGCAAATTACCAGTTTTATTTATTTATGTTATTTTTAACAGTTTCCTTTTTAATTTCATTAATTTTAATT